>JFJP01036962.1_pt1 | contig 124018 bp, 106 predicted proteins | sample 431651 | NCBI WGS metagenome assembly JFJP01 (sample SAMN02602958, study PRJNA72255) | Microbial mat metagenome, whole genome shotgun sequencing project. | biome: fresh water; feature: sink hole; material: water; isolation source: purple microbial (photo- and chemosynthetic) mats found in...
AAAATTAGAAATTAGAATGTAATTATATATTCTTTACGATTTTATATGAGCTATTTTTCATAAATCTCATAACTAAATAAATTATAATTAATAATTTGTAAATTTTCTAAATTTTATTTTCATAATATTCTATAAGTTTATCAATTTCTTCACCAGAAAAAGCTTTATTTGTATTTATATTTACTAAATTATTTAACCATTTTTGTTCATATAATCTTAAATGTTCTGTATTATAAATTTTATATTCTTCTATTAATGTTATTAGAAAATTTTCAATATTATAAGATTTAAAATATTCATATATTTCACATTTAGCATAATCAGCATTAATTATCCATTTTTTATATTTATTCTTATGCATTGCATATCTATTTTTTAATGTTTTCGTAGTTGATCCAATATATCTTATATTTTCATTATTTTTATATTCTATTTTATAAATTCTTCCAATATTATCTTTTAAATTAACATCCTTTAGTTTCATTTTTAATTCGTCAAGTTCTGATTTTAATTTTATATTTTCTTTTTTTACTTCTAAATTTTCATTAATGAGTAATATATTTTTATTAATAAGTTTTATATTTTCATTTTTAATAAGTAATAATTCTGTTTTAGGATCCATTTTTATACATTTATTTTTACTATTCATATGTCTTTGTAATTTATATTTAGTTTGAAATTTCATTTTACAATTATCACATTCTAATATACTATCACATTTATTCTTTTTATCTAAATGATATTGTAAGCTATGTTTTGATTTAAATATTTTATTGCATTTTACACATTCTAATGACATTATAGTTATCTATGATATAGAACTATTAAATTTAATTCAATTTTAAAAAAATACACAATATAGAAAAAATAATTAATTTGTAATATAATAGTATAATTAGAAATTAATTATAATTTCACATTCTTTATGATTTTTTTAAGTAAGTATATCTATAAATTTTTGATAATCTGGTTTTTTATTATTTATAGTATGTGAATATTTTTTTAATTCATTTATAAATTCTTTAATAAAATTACATTCATAGTCATTATCCTTAATAAATTTTTCTTTTAATTTTATTAAAGATAATTTTGTTTTAGCTTTTGTGATATTATTAATAATATCACATTCTAATAAATATAGTAGAATCCATAGAATAGATTCAATATCATCAATTCTTATACCGCTATATGATTTATTAATATTTATAGAACTATAAATAAAATTACCAGTTGGGCTTTTTAATAATTTATTTTCATAAAATTCAGACATATGATTTATATACTTACTACAACAATTAAAATCTATCAATTTTATAATATTTTCATTTCCATTAATAAACATTATATTGTCAGGTTTTAAATCAATATATAAATATTTTTTATTATGAATATATTTTATAGAATTAATAAGTTGAATTCCAATTTCTTTTATTTCTTGAATATTAAAATCATATCTATTTTTTTTATCATATAATGTTTCGTGTAATAATTCAGTAATTAAGATTCCATATATATTATTTTTATAATAATATTGTGTTTTACCATCATATAATTTTATTATAAAATTAGAATCGTTAAAATGTTGTGATAGTAATATATATTCATAATATATTACGTTTTTTTGATTATTTTCTAAATTTTGTATTTTTAATGCATAATATCTATCATTTAGTAAAATTTTATATACTGTTAAGTAAGTGCCACTATTAATAAATTCACTTGTCTTAATATCTAGACCAATATTTGGTATATTAATTTTTGTATTATAAGTTGATGGGGTTTCATTATCTTGAGTTTCTTGTTTTGGTTTTGCAATAATATTATAATGTCGAGTACAATAAAAAATATCATTAATTTGGCTTGTTGCACTATGTTTACAATTAATTCCATTTTTTAATATTTGACTACAATTCATTGTATGTATTAGTTATATCAATAATAAAAAAAAATCAATTTTTTTGAGACCCACAAGTCAGTCTTATTATTCTTTATAAAGTAGTATTTGCTTGATTAAATACTAATCGTTTATTAGGTGTATTTATACTCCCAGGATTAATAATTTCATTAAGTATTTCTGAGTTATTTAAATATGTATTTATTTGTAATAAATTTGCATTTGGAATTATATTTAAAAATCTAGCTATTATACCTAAAACAATAGGTGCCGAAAATGATGTACCGCTTACTAAATAATAAGAATTAGATGAATCATTCCATGCAGCTTGAATTGAATCACCAGGTGCAAAAGTAGTCAATACAGGTCCAAAGTTTGCCCACGATGGTTTTGTTTTAGATTGATCGTAGGCACTAACAGCATATATTCCTGCTGAATTTGCAGGGCTATAATTACTAGCATCAATTCCGGAATTACCAACAGAACATACGATAGGTATATTTGCTGCTATTAATTTAGCAATTACATTATCTAATGTTTTACTATAAATACCACCCATACTCATATTAATAATACTATTATTTTTTTTATTTTGTAAAATCCAATTTAAACCACCAATAATATCTGATACATATCCAGAACCAGTACTATCTAAAACTTTTATAGAATGAAGAATAATTTTACTTGCTATTCCTACTGTTTTTCCTCCAATCAATGACGCTACACAAGTACCATGTCCATTATCATCCTGTGCATTTATTGATCTATTTATTGCATTATAATTCATTAATACTTGATTCGGATAAAATTCAGTATGATTTGCCATAATTCCAGTATCTACTACATAACAATGTACATTAGAAAAATTATCAGTTACATTAGGAACTGTATTTGTAATTGTATGATGCCATAATGCATCGCCGATAGCATTAATATTTAATATTTCTTTTGATTCTAACATGTCACTATAGATATTATCTTTTTCTATATATGCAATATCTGGGTCATTTGATAGATTTGCTGCAACTAATTTATCTATTGTGGCTGTGCATGCTTTTATTGTATGTAAAATAGTATGTTTTATTTTAAACCCATTTTGTATTTTAAATGTATTAATTTTTTCCTTTATTCTTTCATCAGTGATATCTTTAAATACTACTATATATTTTTCAAATGATGGAAATAGAGCTTTAGCTTTTTTAGATTTAGATTTATTTTTTTTTTTATTATTAGAAGACGATGCTTTCAAATAATCATCAGAATCTGGACTACTTGAACTCGAAGATGAAAAATAATATTTAGACGATTTACTTTTTTTAGACGATGCTTTTGTATTTTTTGATCGATAATATCTATCATAATCTAAATCTGAACAACTTGAATCTGATGAAGAATAACAAGAATCTGATGAAGAATGGCAAAAACTTGAAGATTTACTTTTTTTTGTTGATCCTTTTGTATGGTTTGCATGGTTTGTATGTTTTGTATTTTCTGATTTATAATGTCTTGGCCAATGTCTTGGCCAATGTCTTGGCCAATGTCTTGGCCAATGGCCTGGATAATGTCCTGGATAATGGCCTGGAGAAGCATGTGTCATATTTAATTTTGACATTGAATTTGTTATATTTGGAATTATATTAATTGGGCTTGCATTATCAGGGGGGGCTATAATTGGAGTTTCATTTGATGTATTACAAATAACAGGAACAAATAAAATCGGTATATTTAAATCAATAAACGATTGTATAATATCTTCTGTTTTATTTTGTTCTAAATCTTGAAGACTAGACATTTTTTATAAAAATGTAAATACAGCTAGTATATACTAGCTGTACAATATTTCAAAAAAAATAAATTAATTTTTTCTAGTGTTTATATATATATCTAGTATTTATTGTTTTTTTCTCAAATAAGAAACATTTTGCAATAAATCCTCGTTGTTATAACGTTTATATGAATTATTTGTTCTTGATTCGTTTTTAAGCATATCATTTGCATTAAATGATCTATCAATGTTTCTATTAAATACCACTTTTCTATAGCTTGGAATTCTATGATAATTTTGACTAAAATTTCCATTAGAAGTAAATGTATTATTATAATTACTAACATTTATATTTTCATAATCTTGTGCTAAAAAATCTTTAAATTCAATATCTTTACCATTTATATTAGTTTTTTGTTTATATGGATTATTGTCTAATTCAAATTGATTTTGATCTAATTTTGTAATTTTATTTAAATATTTTTTAACAAATAATGAATTGTAATAATCAAGTTGTAAAGAAATATCATTACTTATAAAACTAGAAGTATTTTCTAATTTATCTAAATTACCATTTTTAACCCATAAATCGATTTCTTTATTAATATATGCTGTCAATAATTTAAATCTATTGTTATTGTTTGTAACATATATTTGACTTGATATTATATGACTAAGCAATATTTTATTTTTATCAGATATAAAACTATCTTTAACTGATGGTAGATACATTTCAGTTGTTTCATTTTTTTCATTGTACATTTTAAAAATATCCATAGTTAATATATTATTTATATATTTATACTATAATATATAAATTTAAAATTATTAAAATAAAAATTGAATATATATTAAAGAAATTATTATATACTAATAAATATGAAGTTGTTGAATGATTTTATTACTTTGCATTTAGATTTAATTAATTTAAAAATAAATAAAAAATCAACACAAAAATGTTTAAATAAAAATTGTAAAAAGGGAGCTAGTTTTAATTATAAAAATTTAAATTCTTTAAAAGATATCAATATTAGAAAACATATTTATTGTAAATTACATAAATTAGAGAATATGATTGATATTAAACATAAAATGTGTATTAAATGCAAGAATTCACAACCAATTTTTAATTATAAAAATGAAAAGAAAGCTTTATATTGTTATAATTGTAAAACACCTGAAATGATTAATATTAAAGATAAAATGTGTATTATATGTAATGATATAAGACCAGTATATAATTATAAAAATGAAAAAAAAGCTTTATATTGCAAAAAATGTACTTTGCCTGAAATGATTGATATAATATCTAAAATGTGTATTAAATGTAATAATACACAAGCAAAATTTAATTATAAAAATGAGAAAAAAGCTTTATATTGTGGAAAATGTAAAATATTTAATATGATAGATATTAAATCTAAAATGTGTAAAACTTGTAATAATAAACAACCGTCATATAATTATAAAAATGAAACAAAAGCTTTATATTGTAAAGATTGTAAATTAAAAAATATGATTGATATTAAAAATAAAAAATGTAAAACTGATTTATGTGACACAAGAGTTACAAATAAATATAAAGGATATTGTCTAAGATGTTTTATTTATAACTTTCCGGATTCTAAAATTATTAGAGATTATGGTACTAGAGAATCTAAAGTTTCAGAATTTATTAAAGAAATATACAAAGGTTTAAATATTACGTATAATAAAGCTATTAATGGCGGGTGTTCGCAACATAGACCAGATATTTTCATTGATTGTTTAACTCATTCTGTTATTATTGAAGTTGATGAAAATCAACATAAAGCAAAATCGTATAATCCTGAATGTGAATTAAGAAGATTGAATAATTTATTTACAGATTTAGCCGATCGGCCAATTGTATTTATTCGATTTAATCCTGATAGTTACACAAATAAAAAAAATAAGTTAATTAAAAGTTGTTTTGAATATACAGAAAATACAGGATTACCAAAAGTACTAAAAACATTAAAAACGAGATTAAAAAAATTAAAAGAAGTAATAGATAAAAATCTAACTAAAGTTCCGAATGAGAATATAACAACAATTAAATTGTATTATGATGAGTATTAAAATATAATTTAAACATTCATAATAATATTTTAATATATAAAAATGAATATTTTAATAACTGGATCGCTTTCGCATCTTGCTACAAATTTCATTAGTTTATATTCTGATAAATTTAATAAATTAGTGTTAATTGATAAAATTTCATATTGTTCAAATGATAAAAATTTAGATATTTATAAACGAAATAATATTATTAACATATATGATGATATTAATAATTTAAATATAGAAGAATTATTAGAACAGCATGATATTAATATAATTTTACATACTGCAGCAAGCAGTCATGTCGATCGGTCTTATACGCATTTTGAAGAATTTATTGATAACAATATATCAGCTACAATTAAATTATTAGAAGCTTCAAAAAATTATAATAAATTAATAAAATTTATTCATATATCGACAGATGAAATTTATGGAAGTTCAAATACAATAGTATTCAAAGAAGATAGTAGATTTAACCCAACTAATCCGTATTCTGCTAGTAAAGCTTCGGCAGAAATGATAATTAATTCATATATATATAGTTATAATTTGCCTATTATTATAATTCGTCCTAATAATATATACGGTAAATTTCAATATCCTGAAAAGGTTATACCTAAATTCATAAATCAATTATTAAATAATACACCAGTTACAATTCATGGAGATGGAAATCATATTCGTGATTTTCTTTTTGTAGAAGAATTATGTGGAGCATTGATATTTATTATAGAAAATATTGAATTTAAATTTAAAAATCATATTTTTAATGTAGGTGTAGATAATCCAGTTAATATTAATGATTTAGTATATTTTATTTATAATTATTTAAAAATAAAAAAATTAACTAAATTAAATACAGATAACTATTTTATTAATACAACAAACAGACCATATAATGATCAAAGATATCAATTAGATTGTTCTAAATTAACAAGTCTAGGATTTGAGATAAAAAATAATTGGAAACAAAATATTATGAACATAATTAATTGGTATGTAGATAACCCTCAATATAATGTACCTTCAGTATTATAAAAAAAACAAAAAAAAAATATAAAATTTTTTATATAAACTATATGTATAACATAATATTTTTTGTAATATATTTAGTTCTTAACTTTTTTGTTTGGTTTAATTTTGTTATAAGTTTCCATTGTTTTATCAAAATTATCCATACTTTCATCATTGGGCATATCATATTTATGAATGAATGAACAAATTTTATTAATACAAGATTCGCCTTTAATACATCTTTGGATATGAATTTTTCTGCAATTTCTTACATTAGCACATAAGGTACCTTCATAAGTATGATCACAGTGAGCCGAATCATCGATAATAAAATCGATATTTGGTTTTTTGTGTTCACTTAAACAATTAAGAAACTCACTAAGTTCATAAACAACAAGTAGATTTTTTTTACTAATTGATTTTTTTACAACCTTAGTAAATAACTCTTGTTTAGGAACTTCTTCCCAAATTTCTTTATCACTATCTTGATATACTTCTTTTGTTACTTTAGTATCATATTTATTATTAGATTTAGTATATTTAGAATGTTTTTTAATAATTTTTTTATAAGATACTACATCTGGTACATTAGAAGTACTAACAGTACTTACTGTACTTACAGTTTCATCTTTTTTCGCAGAATGCGAAATATTTAAGAAATTATCATCTTCATCGTCAGAATCAGCCCAAGACTTGTTTTTAAGATTAGTATCAGTAAAAATAGTATTTTTATTAACTGATTTTTTAATTTCTACAGGTTTTTCTTTCTGAGTATCATTATTATTGTCAGAAACTACAACTTCCACAGGGTGTGTAGTATTAGTAATATTAACATTAATATCAGAACAAATGGTAATTAATTCATCCATACTGATATTAAATTTCTTAATTAAAATATTAATTGAGTTTCGAACTTCTTGTGTTTGAGTATTCATATTGTTATGATTTGTATTTAATTGTATTTATAATATAAATAAATTCAATTTTTTTTTTCGAATATATTGCATATATTTCAATTTAATGATATATTTACAACTTATTTTGTTTAATCTTCATTATCTCCAAATTCAATATCAACATTATTATATGAAAATAAACCATCATCTTCACCATCATCTTCATTGTCTTCATCATTCTCATAAAAATTATCATATGTTGCACTATTTTCTGAAAACATTTGTTTTAATTGTGCATAATTAAAACTGGTAAATAATTCATCAAATTTAAATATTTTATTTATTACAAAATCGATATATTTATTAAGTTTATTATTTAATTTTTCATTTAATAAATAAATTTCTTTTATTTTATTAAATAAAATTTTTAATCCAAATTCAATAATATATTTATTATTAGTAGAAGGCGTTTTAATTTTTATAAACTTAAAAATATCTATTAAATTAATTTCATTATTCAGTTTAATTTCATTTTTAATTCCCGTTAATTTAATTTCATTTATAATTTCTAAAAAATCATAATCATAATAAGTGGTAATTTTGTCTAAATTTTGTAATAAATTAGAATATATAGATAATGTTCTAATATAATTTGTAATTTTTATAAATCTATTATCTATATTAATAAAAGATGGATCTATCAATCTTATATCTTCATAATTTATACCTTCAGTAAGTCCAAGTATTTTAAAATATTTAATATCTATATTTGCTATTTTAGATAAATATAAAAATAAATCATCTATATTTAGATCATCTATATATTTAATAAATGAATTAGTAATATCCATACTATTACTAATTTCATTTTTATAGTTATTTTTTATATCTAACTTTATTAAATTATTATTTTTATTTAAATGCCCTGTTAATTGAGTATTTCTTAAAGATAATAACTTATCGAAATAATCATTATATTGTGTTTTAAATTTATTAAATATTGTAATATTTTCCGTTAAAATATCTTCAGAAGAAATTTTACAAATTTTACATTTATAATCGTTATCAAATATATGAAAATCATTTAGAGGACATTTATATCTATAAATGTTATAAAACTGTACTATATTATTTTTATTATTTATTAATTTATATATATCGTCATTATTATATTCATTATCAATTTTATTCTTTATCAATTTACATTTACTACATTGAAAGTCTATAAATTTTGTATTTTTATTAGTAATCGTATTAAATTCACTATCAAGATTTTTTTTATTAATTGTATATTCTTTATCATTAAGATTATATATATATATATTATAATTATGCAAAGCTCCGTCTATTTTACAAATATATTTATTTAATTTAATATCTTTATGATAAAAATATCTAATATTATTTGATTTAATATACGAATATGGATATAAATTAAAAATTATATTATTATTGATAAGCTGTAATTCAAATTGTTTTAATATTAATGATTTTTGTATATAAGTTAACATTGTGTTTTTATATTGTATAAAATTTTCATTTATATTATCTTTAACTTTATCAAAAGATATACTAAATGAATTTCTTATATTTTTATCTTCATTTAATCCTATAAATTCAAATATAGGTAATTCATAAATTCTATTATTTATAAAATATAAAAATAATAATAATGAATAATATTTATATTCATTAAAATTATTAATTATTTTTAAATTTTCAATTGACTCTAACTTATTATTTAACATAAATACTGGAATATTTATATTTTCAAATAGATATTCAGGTTTTTTATCTAAATCAACATTATTTAATATATTTTTATAATCTTCATATTTTGTTTTTTTTTCTAATAGTGTATTTATAGAATATTTATCTGGATAATTAAGTGTTAGTCCTAAGTTTTTTATTTTATAATCTGGAGATGTATTGTTTATTTTTGATAATGGATAATAATTTTTTATATTAAAGTAATATTTATAAATAGAACTGTTAAACAATAGTTCTAAGTTATTTGTTTTTTTAGTATCAAGTTCTAATTCATTACTATTATTTATAAATGTATATGTTTTTACTAAAATATTTTTAACAATATCTGAATTTTTATGGTAATCTAATTTAGATAATAATAAATAATTTGTATTGATTATCAAAGCATATGCTTCTCTAAAATTTTCTTTTATATTAGATGTATTAATACTTTTAGAACCTAAAATTTCGGTTTTTATAGGATCGATGTTATTATTTTTTTGAACAATAAATAATGATGTATCATTTATTGTTTTTGATTTTTTTGAAGATGCTGATGTATTAAATATTAAATTATTATATTTATTCATTATAAAAATTAAACAAGCATATGTAAATACAATAATATTAAAATTTAATATATTTGTACTTTTTTGTATATCATAATTTTTACCCTTTCGTAATTTCTTTTCTATATTATTAATATAGAATGAAATATTATCAATAACATATTTTATAATCTGTTGTTTATTTATTTTAATTCCGATGCCTTTAAATGATATATATGTATATACTATATATGATACTGTATTTTGAATACTAATACTAGTATCATCAGAATATTCTAAAGTATTTATTTTTTGATTATCTTTATATTCGATATTTTGTTCTAAATCGTATGATTTTCCCAATTCTTCTCCACATATTTTACAATAATATATCATATCAATTGGAGCTTTTGTCATATATTTATTTAATATTTTTTGATGTATATAATCATCATTTTGGTTAATTTGTGTATTTTTAGAAGTTAAAGATTTTTTAAAAAATAATATATAATATTCTATTATATGTGGGCATATAATATTAAAAGAACATACAGTACATTTGTACATATCATTATTAGAAGAAATAGAATCCTTTTTAATATATTTTAAAAGATCTTGAAATTTTTTGTATAAGCCTATTGGATTATTTTGCGAATTATAAAATAATGTTAATACTTCTTTATGTTTACATTTGTTATATAAATGATTTTGAATATAATTTTCATTTTTTTTTAAATCTAATAATATAATATCTTTAATTTTTTTTGAAACTTTATTTATATCAAATAAATTAAATTTATTAAATACATTTTCTTTACTATTAACATTAAATAAATTTGGAAACTTTTTTTTTGCAATATATTCTAATTTATTATTTATTAAAATCTTATTTTTTAAAATTAATAGATTATCTTGATATTCTTTATGAAATTTTTTTTGATCTAAAATATTTTTTATTAATTGTTGTATTTTATTATTATCTAATGAGTATATGCGAATCTGTTCATATAAATTTAATAAATTATCATTATTAAATGAATTATATATATTATTATTGAATTCATTTCCTATTTTATGTTTTAAAAAATTATTAAATTTATCTATATTAAATTTATCTTCAATTACATTATTTTGTATTAAGGATAAATATTGAGTATTGTCTTTAATTAATTCCTGATTTATATCAAAACATATACGAGATAATGGTGTATTATTAATAAATATAATTTCTATATTATTATTATATAATTCAAATTTTAGCAATGCTGATTTGTATAATTTGATTAAATTTATTATATCTATAGATTCAAATGAAAATATAGATTTATTTAAATATTTTAAATCTTTGATGAATATATTATTAGAATTAGAATTAATTAATAGTTTAAAATTATTATTTAATTCTAAACTAATTTCATTTAAATTATATGGAATGTTATATTGTAAAGAGGATGGTGTGTAAATTCCCAAGATTGTAAAATTATTTAATTGCGGAATTATGTAATTTTTAAATTTTAGTTTAGATATTTTTTTATTAACATATTTTGCATCAATTTTATAATTTAAAGTTATTTGATTTTTATTTATAATTATCTTTTGTTTTAATGTATTTGTTGTAGTGTTAACAATATCAGAATAGTCTATAATAGGATTAAAAAATTCTAAAACTTTTTTAATCATTTTCTTTTTTGAAAAATTAGAATTATCCTTATTTAATTGATTTAATATATCATCTTCAAAACTATTAGATTTATTAAAATATGTCATATCTAATTCTGATAAAAAATCAATAAAATTATCAGTATATATAATATCAACTAATTTATTATCTACTAAATCTTGATTAAAATTTAAATTTGAGTCTAAATTTAAAATATTTAATTTTTTATTAATATTGTCAAATAGTATTTTTTTATCATTTTTAAGAACATTTAAATTATCATCCAGTTCAATATTAGAATCTAATATTATATTAATCTCATTCATATTGTAAATATATGTATATTATATAAGCTACAAATTATTCAAATAATAATAAATTTACAACTATTTTTTAGTTGTAAAAAAATTATATAGTAAAAATTAGTATATAGTATTATAAATTTTTTTTAATTACTAAATAATTCTAGTCTCTAAAAATATTATAAAAGAATTGAACCAGGTGACTCTGGAACGGAGACATCGGTTTAACATATACCTCGCGTAATTTATTTATTATTTTAATATTATTCGTATGTATATTAATATAAACAATATGATAAATAGTCAAGAATTTAAATATGAACAATCAACATTATCAAAGTTTGATATTATTGGTTCATATTTTGTAAATTTATATTATAATGAATTTTATACAAAAGCAAACACATTAAGAATAAATGGATCATATAATAATATAACAGATGCATATAGAAATATATTAAGCAGCTATTTAGATTTTATTAAAAAACCAGAATTTTTTAAACAAATAGTTAAGGGTATTCATGCTTATTGTATATCTACAACAAAATATACAACTATGTCGCACAAAGAATGTATAGATTTTATGATAAGTGAATTTATACCTCAAAAATTATGGAGTTCTATAAGAGAAAATCAAAAAAATAAATTATTTCATGAATCTATAAATAATAGTATAACTATATTTACTGCAGATATAATAAACAATCATTTAATAATGATTATCGATAATCATTCACATCCAGAGAATATAACAATTTTACAAGATTTATTTTTAAAAATAATATTATTAGAAAAAGATAAAGTATATTCAAAATTTTTAAATCCAGATAATAATAATATGATAAGCACCGAATTATTTAAAACAAAATTAATGGAATTAGTGAATGAAAAAAAAGAAACAAATTTAGAAAATATTAAATTAAAAAAAATTATAGAACAGTTAAAACATCTAATGGAAAAAAATTCAAATATAATTTTAGAATTACAAAAAAAAAATAAGATCTTGGTAGAAGAGAAAAACAAGAGTGTATTGCAATTTAAAGAATTATTACATGATAATTCTAATTTAATAAAAAAAAATAAGACTATACTCGAAGAGAACGTCAAGGACACACCGCAACTTAAAGAAATTTTATATGAAGTTAAAAATATACCTTCTAGTTATAAAGAAAAAAAAATAATAAATACACCTTTGAAGGAAAATAAAGAACAATATATTAAAAAAGATGCACATTGTGCTAAAGAATTAAAATCAAAATTAAAAAATGAAGAAAATGACATTTATTCTAATTTACTAGATGAAGATGATGAAAATTTATCTAACAGCGATACTGATAGTGAAGATAATAATATGACTAAAAAAGTATTTAAAAAGTCAAATAAAACTAATTTAATAACAAATAAAATATCTAAAATCGATAAAAACACAGATCCTATGCGTGAATTAGAATTCGGTGATAATAGTGATTATTATTAATTAATATAAATATATATTTATATTTATATAAACCAAAGGCATAATATTTATATAAAACATATAGTGTATATAAATATGATTTCATATAAAGACATGAAAAATAATATTAAAAACGCTATTGTAAAAAATAAAGATATGCAATTTATTTTTGGAAATACATTTATTGTTTCTATATTAATTACAGTAATTTTAATATTAATTTTTACTTTAAATTCAGATAATTTAGTTGCTAATGTTATATATTCGTTTTTTGCAGTATTAATAATAGTATTAATTGAAAATACAATTATAAAAAACCATTATAAAAATAAATCAAGCGATTCTACTATATTTGATAATATGGAAGTTAAGACAGGATCTAAAGAAATTATAACACCTAGAAAATTTTCAAATTCTATAACAAATATTATTCCAGAATCTAATAATATAGATGCTAATGGGGATATAGAAAGATTAATGGAAAGAATGGATAATATATAGAAGTATAATATAAAAAATTTAATTAATTATATTTTTTTTTTAATAAAAACTATAAGCTAGTATACGGCTAGTAATTTATACATAAGCTAGTAATTTATAGATAAACTAGTATATAAAATTATACTAATATTTATATATGAAAAAAAACATATATATCTAGGATCTTATGTATAAAATTTTAGATATATTATATAAAAAAGAAATAAACATATATGAATATGTTTATTTACAATTAATTAATTTAAAATATGATACAAAAAATACTAAAAATAAAATAATTATTAGTACATTCAATAAATTAAATTTATTACTAGTAGAATTAAATGAAAATACAATTTCAATATTAAATACAGATAAAAATGATGATGAAATATCTAGTTATGCAGATATGCAGAAATTTTTAAATCTAGAAAAATATATAAATTTATATATTTTAAATTTAAAAAATGAATTTTTAAATAATATTAATACATATACATTAGAAATTATAACAAAACAACCACCCTTAAAAGATGTGATAAAAAATGAACATCAAGGTTTAGAAGATATATTTAAAGTTGAACAAAATATTTCTAAAATTAGCGATAATGCATTTCCCCCTTTAATTGATAAATTTTATACTAATATTCATATTGTAAATGATTGTATATTAGAATTTACTAATATATATGATTTACAATCATTTGATCTAGTGATAGAACCATCTGCCGGTTCTGGAAATTTTTTATTAAACATTAACCATAATAATAAAATTGGACTTGATATTTATCCAGAACATGATACTATAATTAAACAAGATTTTTTTACATATTATCCAGATATTGATAATACTTCAAAGTATAAAAATATATTAACAATTGGTAATCCTCCATTTGGGAAAATTTGTTCATTGGCAATAAGATTTTTTAATCATGCTGCTATATTTTCTAATGTAATTGCATTTATAATTCCAAGATCATTTAGAAAAAAAAGTATACAAAATAAATTAGATCAATATTTTCATTTAAAATATGACATTGATATATCAACTAAATCTAATACATTCACACCATCTATAAATGTTAAATGTTGTTTTCAAATATGGGAAAAACATGATAGTATTAGAACTATAGAAAAAATGGATTTAAAACATACCGATTGGGTTTTTTTAAATCATAAAAAAGATAATATATTTAATTCAGATTTTGCTATACGTGCATATGGTGGAAACTGTGGACAAATTTGCGAATATAATTTTAATAGTTTAAATCCTAAAGGATGGCATTTTATAAAATCTAATATAGATATATATTTATTAAAAGGTAAATTTTTATCATTAGATTATAAAAATAGTACAAATACAGCAAGACAGAATTCTTTAGGGAAGGCAGAATTAATAGATCTTTATAAAAAAATAATTAAATAAATGTATTTTTTTAGATATAGTATATTTTATATATATTTTATATATATTTTATAATCCTAGTGGATTAAATTTATCAATATTATAATTATATTCTTTTGTTTTATTATTATTAATAATTTCTCTAATGAAATATTCATTATCTAATAACTCATCAATTTCTACAAGATCATCTTTTAATCTGATATTTTGTAAAATTACTTTATTCATTCCTTTTTTAATATATTTTGTAATTTTTGAATTTGATAACTGATTAGAGATTTCAACTTTTTCAGGTACATGATTTTTACTAATATTATTTTCATACCACATTTCATATTTATCAATTATTTCTGAGATACAAATTGTACTATTTGGTGAATAAATACAATATTCATCAATAAATCTATTAACAATATCTTCTTGATTTCTATAATCAGATGTTTCTTTATCAATAGTTGGTTTCATAATATTTTTTAATTCTCCATTATGATTAACATACAAATCTTTATAATATTCTACTAAAATAGATAAGAATGATGTTTTTAATTCATTATTAAATGAAAATTCTTTTGCAATCGTTGGATCATTTTTCTTTTCATATTTATTAGTAGGATCTGGATTATCATCAAATTTCATTTTAAATGAATATGTTACGATACGCCTCCAAATACCGTGATCTGTTGTTTTGATACTAAATTGATAATTTGTAGTAACCATATGTGAACAAGTTGGTCTAAAATTCATTTGTTTTTCATAAATACCTCTGCCTGACATTGATTCCTGTGAAGTGAGTTCTTTAAGTTTTGCTGTATTTAATACTTCATTTTTATCAGTTTCTGAATAATATGCTAATCTGGCTGTTTTTAATAACATAAGTTGTTCATCAGCGCCTGATGATTTTCCTCTACCTTCAGTTAAAAATGACATTGACATTTTTGCACCATATTGCCCCATAATAGATTTTACAAGTTCTGCAAAGAACGACTTACCATTAGAACCGGAACCAGTTAATATAAGAATAATACTATCTTTTGGCCTTCCGTCTAAACACGATGCTAAATAATACATAATATAATGAAATGCATCCATTTCATCTTCTGGAAATAAATCTAATAACACTTTTAATAATCTAATTGTATGTGGATTATTTTTATTATATGGTTGATAATTAGTTTCAGTGGATAATGAAATTGGATATGTATGGTAATCAGTAATTAAATTAGGTTTTTCAGATAATTCTAATACACCGTTACCAACTCCCATAGTAGTTTGATCAGTATTTAATTTTTTTAAAAATCCACGAACTCTGAAGAAATTTTCAGCTTCTTTGATGATACCATCTTTGAATGCAGATTTATATAAATCTTTTGCTGAATTTCTTAAGTTTTTTGTTCTAAATGCAACATATTCATTTTCTTTTTCGTTATCTGGATTATTTTTTATTCTTTCTTCTGCTTTTAAAATAACTTTATTAATAATTTGTGGTAATTTATTTGATAAATACATAACAAGACTTTCCGGTGATTTAGATTCTTCTCTCCATTTATATAATTCGCCTGCATCATGACTATCATTAGCTAATACAAATTCTAACCATTTTCCTTTACCACTACTATCAATATCATATATAAATTTTGGTTTAAATAAATGATTTAAATAGTGTGCAAATTGAAATTGATATAATGTACCATCTAAAATTCTATTTTCGCTATTATATACATCTAATTCAATTGTATTGATAATATCTTTATTTGTTAATTTTTTAAATTTTTCTTTATTATCTATATTAGCCCAATATATAATTGATTTTACTGTTAGTTTACTTTCAGAATTTGTAGAACATGCTTCATTCCAAATTTTTTCAAATTCAGGTCTATTCCATTTATTTTCTACTCTCATACTAAAAAGCTCTGCAATAGGTTTAAATGCAGATCTCAAACCTACATTAATATTAGCAATTGCAAATATAGTATCTCTCCATAAATTTCTATCAGTTGCTCTGTTAATATCTAAAATTTCTAATACAATTTTTTTATAATATGTAAGATATTCATCTACATATGATTCATATGTATTAAATGTAGAAATAACATGTGCTTTTTCATCTTCAAATTTATTTGACTGAGCTTCTGTTTCTAATACTCTAGCTTGATATACATCCTGTAATTCATAATATTTTTTTACAATTAGATCAGAATCAAAATTTAAACTAAATTCTGTAATAATATTATATGTACTTACTATATGTTCTTTATTTAAAATATTTAATTGTAATCCGTCTGAATATGAAACTTTAAATACATTTAATAATTCATATGGTTCAATACTTGTTTCTTTACAATTATATATAAAGAAAGTTGGAACACTATAAGAACCGCTATCAAATGTCTCTTTTAGATCATTATGAAAAGTGGATTTGTAAATTGATTGTAATCTTTCATCATTAACTAATTCATGGTATATTAATTTTTTTGCTTGTCTAGAAATCTTAATACTAGGAATAAGAACATGAAAACCATTTTTATATTTCTTTTTGTCTTCTTTATATACTAATGTTTTTTTAGCAATAACTCCCATATGAATACTATCTTCTTCTGTAATTTTTAATATTTTACTTAACACGCAGAAAATTCTTCTTAAAAATGATGTAAAATCTATGAATATTAATTCATTTTTTTCACTAGTTTGTAATAAATCAAAATCAAACATAAGTCCAGAACCAATTTTTTTAGATAAATCTGAACATTGTAGTTCTCTAAAATGTAATATAAGTTTATTTTTAGCACATCTATGTAATAACTCACTAAATCTAGCAAAGTTTGATTGAGCTATATTATATCGTCCTCCAGGACAAGTAATATTTGATTTTAATGGTGAATCTTTATCTAACGCATATGGTTTAATAAAGTCCATTAATGTCTTGTATTCTTCATTTTTAGTATAATATATTTTATTTAGTATGTTGTTATTTTTTCCATATTGATTAATGACACGGTATTCTACAGAGTTTTCATTAATATCTTCAACATTATCATTATTATTGATATTATTATTTGTAGATTCCATGGATATTTATATAATTATATGATATATCTTTATATATATATTATTTTATATAATAAAAATCAATTTTAAAATGATTATTATTATATATATGCTGTTTTTATTCCTTTTTTATATAATCTTTTTCTATAATAATATACAATATATATATCTATAAATTAATAATATTAAATAATAGTTTAGAATTGTTAATTATGTTAATATTATTATAAATATCGACTATTTTAACACAATAATCATTTAAATCATTCTTATAAAATATATATAAATATTTATATTCACTCTCAAATTCTTTAATTTTTATAGTGTTAAAAGATCCAAAATTATTAAATAATATAATAATTTTTTTTGTACATGTATATTTTGCAAATACTTGATTATTTTCAAAATTAAATAAAAATGAATTAATGATATAAAATGAATCTTTATCGTATTTCTTATTTTTTTTAGTTTTATTCATATATTTATTAATAACATTATTAATATTAAATTTTTCTAATATATTTTTATACTCGGCAGATGTGTGAATAGGTTCAATAATTTCATCATCTGTAGAATCTGATACATCGTATTCTGTATTATATTTTATATTATTTGATGTAAATATTAATAATTTTTCAGATATATTTTTTAATATCCAAATTAATAACCAATTAAATATTATCATGATATAGCTTTTTAATACTAACCTAATTATATGAAAATTCATTTTTTTCATACTTTGTAGTTTAATATATTAAATAATTATCTCCCATATATTTAATTATTAAATATATTACACATCCTGCGAATACTAGATGTTTATTAATGTATCTCAAGTGTATTTATTTAAAATTGAATAATTAAATTATTATTAGATATAATATACTATTAAAGAGTATCTCTCATAACAATATGTCGAAAAATAATAATGTTGAATATTTATCAGATGATGAAAACATTGATCAATATAACAATATAGATATTGGGTCTGATATTGAAGATGATATTGAAAATGATATTGAAGATGATGATAATAATGAATTAACTACATCAAAAAAAGATAATAATGTAACAGAATTAGATAACGATGATAACGAAAATGATTATATTGACGATGAAAATGATGATATCGATGATGAAACCTATGAACCTGATGATGAAAATGATGAGGATGAGAATGATAATCATAACTATATAGAAGATAATATTAATTTTAATGATAATGAAAATGATAATGATATGAAATGTGAAATTATAGTTAAATCAGAAAATAGAATTACATCTAATATTTTATCAATTTATGAATATATTGAATTAATATCAATTAGAGCTAGTCAAATAACTAATGGTTCATTTGTATTTACTGATGTTGCCGGTCTGTCAGATCCTCTTGAAATGGCAAAAAAAGAAGTAATTGATAATAGATGTCCATTATATGTAAAAAGACACATTGGTCTTAATAGATATGAATTATGGAGCCCAAATGTAATGTCTAAACCAAAAATATAAATACTATTAAGAATTATGTGCTTTATATTAATAAAAAAAATTACACAAGGAACTCTAGAATATGTGCATCAAATAAAACACTTTATTTTTTTATTAATTAAAATTGAATTTTGTTATATTATATAATATATAATACATAGATATGAAATTCTGTCATAATTGCGATAATATTTTATCTAAATCTACTCATAATAATAATCTTAAATTTATATGTAATACATGCTTAACCGAAATTAATTCAACTGCAGAAGATACACTTATGTCAAATGTATCATTAAAAGAAGAAGAAACATTATATAAATCTGAAATATATTTAAACATAGCTTCAAAAGATTCAATTACACCATTATTATATAAAAACTGCACAAAATGTAGTGAAACTATTATTAGACAAATTATGATTGGAGATAATGGAGAGGCTATTTATGTATGTCCTTTATGTGAAAATAAATTTATGTAATATATATAAAATCTAAAAATTGTATACTGAAAATTCATCATTAGAAATTGTACCTGATGTAAAATTACTTGTAGTTATAAAAGATAGATTATTTTTTATATTATAAAATTCTTTATTAATAAGTTGTTCAATTTCTAAATCATCATTTGTTTTTTTAAAATTTAAAAAAGTATTAATTTTTGAAGTTATGACATCTAGAGATTTTTTAGTTGTATTTAAATTCATATTTTCGGATAAATTTAAATTTAATTCAGAAATAATATTTTCTATAGTTGAATATGAGTCAATATCATTAATTCCAAAAATATCAGTAACTAAATTATTCTTTAATTTTTTTTTTATTTCAGTATCTGAAGTAAATTTAAAAGACGGAAAACATTCTAATAATATTTCAAGATTTGGAAATTTAATCGAATCTGTAGATATATATTCAGATTCATCTATTATTTTTTCTAAAAATGAATAGGCCTTTTTAACAATCTTATCTAAAAATATAGGAATATTTGGATCTACTTTTAAATCATTTTGAGTAGAAAATTTATTAATAAATATTAATAAATTTGATGCAAATTTAAATATATCAAATGCGGTAAAATATATAAATAATGTATTAAAATTTTTACTTTTAAATAAAAATTGTAATTTATGATAATTATTTTTTAAAAAATTTGGAAATATTTTTTTTAATTCATCCATAATTCTATTTCGTTCACTTTTAATAAATTTTGATCTTATTTCATTTTTTTCCTTTTCTATTATATTTTCTGATATTAATTTTAATAATACAAATGATCTACTAAAATCAATTATACATGGAAATGTGCCTAAATGTTTAAATATAAATGTTATATTATCATTTATATTATTTACTGGATCCGATGAATTTAAAACTTTAAGTATATCATTATTTTTATTTATATTTACATTATAAATTACATAAGAATTATTTGAAACATTTAAATTTTTTTTATTGAGTGTTACATTATTTAAATGTAGATCACCATGAATTATTCCCTTTAAATTTAAACAATATAATCCATATATTATTTCAAACATATATTTTTGAAATAATTCAAAATCATTATATAAATCACCTATTTTACTATGTATTTGATTCTTATCTTTTATTTTATTAAAATAATCATATATAGTTCTTCCAGAATATTCTGATAAATAACATAATGATATATTCGACATTAATACTTTATTTTCAGATAATTTAATAATTTTTTTAAGTTTTTTTATTAATGAATTTATAAATTCATTTTTTTGTTTATTATATATATCTGAAAATTCGGTATTTGCTTGATTTAATAATTGCAATATACTTTTAATCTGATCACTATATAATATTTTATTAAAAATCTCTTTATTATCATACAAATTTTTATTTGAATTATTTATAAAAAACCAATCTATAAATATAGAAAAAGTTGGTGAATTCATATTATATAATAAATTAGTTACAATTTTATTAATTAATAATTCCTTCCATTGAAAATGAACTATATTATTATATTCCTTAAGTTGTATATAATTAAAAGGTATAATTTTTTGACCAATTTCTAATCTATTTTTTGTATCGTGAGAATAAAATTTATAAAAAATTACAAGATTATAGATTTCTTTTGTATTTTGTTTATATAAACTTAAAAACTTTTGTTTATCTTTTTCTGTAAATATTATATTATTGTAATTACTATTTATATTTATTTCTTGATTGTTTCTATATATATTATATAATTCTATTAACCAAGTAACTGCATATATTTTTATTAATAAATTTGAATCTGTTAATAAATTTGAATATGAATTTTGAATATTTTCATCATATAAATTAAAATATTCAAATAATAATTTATATTCTTTATTTTTTAAATTTATTTTCAGATAATCACATATAGAATCAATAATATGATTATTTTCTTGTAAATGTTCAAAATTTATAAATCTATGAGAATACATACCATCCTTTGAAACTAAAGTATTTGATGTAATAATAAATTTATTAATTATCATATTATCTTGTACATTACCATATATAAATGCATAATTTATTGTATCAGATCCTCTTTGTAATTTTAATACAGTAAGAACTGTATTAATTTTACTTAAATTTATTTCATTATATATTTCAATTATTTTTATATATCTATTAATTGATGAGTTTATATAATCAAATTCTATACATTCATTATAATCAATATCACTAAATTCAATTTTTGTTTTATATAATTTTTCTAATGTCTTTACTAAAATATTATGTTCATTTAAATTTAATTTATTTTTCATATCTATAAAGCCGCAGAATATTTATTAATATATATAATATACTGTCCATAAAAATTTAATTATAAATAAAACGTCTTAGTTTTCAAATATTTAAATATGTAATTTAATTTAAATTAAATAAACATATTTAAATATATATACGCATCTGCGATAGAATTGTATTAATTAAAAAAATGTCTAAAATGGACGATGATGCATTATATATTGATTCTGATTTAGAATCAAATGATGAAAACACATCTAAAGATCTTGCTCGAAGAACAGGTCAAAAAAAAGAAAAAACATCATCAGTTAAAAAAAAAACAACATTTAAAAAAATGACAGAAAGTGAAATTACAGAATATTTAAAAGATAGTATTTTAATTCCAAATATAGATTGGAATAAATTATCAATAGGTTCTAATATCAGCTATTATAAAAATGATGGAAATTTTGTAAAATCAGGGTTTATTAAAGCAATTTATAATAATGAAGGTAATGATTTTATTAAATATGGAACTAAATTAAATACATACTTTAATGATAAATATTATAAAGAATTTACTGTTAATACCACAAATATAAAAGAATTATATAAAAAAATAGATCAATCTGCGATATTGGAATATAAAATTATTAAAAAAAATATTTTAAATTCTATGAATTCATATATGGATAAATTTACTAAAATAGAAAATGATATAAATACTTTATCGGAAAAAATAGGAAAATTAGAAGATAATCATATTAAAACTATTAAATTTATTAAAAAATTACATAATATAAAATCATTAGATGATATAAAAAATATTTAATATGGCAAAAAGTGGATTTTTACTTTGTATTTATTCAACTATACTATTAAAAAATGCACTTTTTCTATTTTGTTGTATTCTTTGTTTATTTTTATCTAATGGTTGATTATTATTAAATTCTTCGCATTTATAACTAGTTGTCGAATAATGTAGACCAGTTGGACATTGAAATGAATTTTCAAAATGCGATGTTTGTTTTGCTGAATTTACACCCGGCGGGCAAAAAGTAGCAGGTGCTATAACACTATCATTTGTAAAACAATCTACAAAGGGAGAACGTTTATTTTTTTGTATTTTATTCATGTACTTAGTAGGATTATTAAATTGCGATTTCATCTGATGCGAGATGGCAACGTCATCAAAATCTTTTTTTTTATTATAAGAATTCATAAATCCTGATGTGTATTATATTACCAAAAATAAAAAAAAAATAAATTTTAATAAAATAATATATATTTGGCTTTTATTTTATTAAAATTTATTTTTTTTTATTAAGTATTATTTAAATATATAGACAATGTCTACAATTTCTACAATTATTTATGAATACAACTATAGTAATAATCAATATATAATTCACTATGTAAAAAATCATATAAAATATCATAATTTTCTTGAACATTCAAATTAATATTTTTATTTTTTAAATCTAAACAAATATATAATGCTAATTTATTTAATTTATTTGGATTTACATTAATTTCACTTAAATTTGGTACAATACTAATAATATTAATATTTTTAATATTATCTGCAAAATCATTTAAATATTTTTGAAATGAATAATAATTTTTAATAATATATTTTGTTAAATTTTTAAGAAAATTATTATAATTATCAATATTTAATTTAAATTGCGGAAATAATAATAAATATAATGTTAAATCTTTTCCTACTAAAAATCTATTTAAATTAATTAAATCTTGCATATTATAATAATTTTTATCAATTACAGCATCTGAATTACTTAATTTATCAAAATAATTTAATTTTTTTGCAAAACTATGATTATATAAAAGATTTCTAATCTTTGACATTAAATTACTTTCTAAAAGGATATTTGAGTATTCTTTTGTTTTATTAAAATTATGAGATCTTAAAATTAATCCAAAATTAGGCTCGTAATTTGACGCCTTGTTAAATTTTTTATATCTATTGATCTCATTATATAAAATATTATTAATATTTTTTAAAGTATAATCTCCATGGATTGTATATTTCTTAGATACTGGAATTCCAATATCATCTTCGTAATTGATAATTACTTTTTTATTATTATTAAATAGATCCATATCTATTGATTGAATCAAAATAAGTCTATTTTGATTTTCAAAATTATTATCAACAAAAGTATGATATTTATTATATTTAAAACAAATTGTATAACATTTTTTTATATTTAATCTATTAATATTAAAATCAGGATAATATGTAAATAGCTCTTCTAAAATATTATTATATGTTTTATTTTCAATAAAACATAAATTTGTTGCATCATAGGCTTTATTAGTAGAAATTCTCCAACTTTCATTATAAAAATATAAATTTACAATAGTACCATCATATACTCTATATAAAGAATATTCTTCATTTTTAATATGAGAATTTAGTTCTTTTTTACATACTTGTTGTGAATTAAATAATTCAGTAGGAATAACTAATGTTTTCCATGTATTAGTTTTTCTACTATAACTTACAATTGCCCCATTGCACTCAAAAATAATCGGATTTTTAAAATCACTCTTAAATCTATTGCCAATTAACATCATCCTATATTCACTTAATTCATTTTCTTGTTCAACTCTCTCAATAACTGTTTTTACATAATTTTTATATAAATATTTTCGGATGTTATTAATATCTTTTTCAGTCTTATTCACAAGAAAATTAGAAACATTCATTTTATATCTATATTATTTAATAAATAGTATGATTAATCTTTAATATGAAAATTAATTCGAGACTAATCATTAATTACTTTATAAGCTAAAGTTGTATTATATACCTCTTTTATTAAATGTTGAAGAATCATTTATACTAGTATCTAATATAGACGTCTCATATTCTTTTTTATTAAATAAGTATTTAGAGCCCATTACTCCTACCGATCCTGCCATTATATTAACAGATCCTGAATTTGCAAATTCAGTATCTGTTATAAAATCATTTGAAGATAATGGTTCATGACTTTGCGGTCCTATATTTCTTTGTTCTAATTTTTTTTCATTGTCGATAATATATATAGTTGAATCAGTTCCAGATTTCATATTATTATAATTATCAAATGTATCTTTATTTACTGATAATCTATAATTCATTACTTCATAATTTTTAGTTTTATTTAATTGATCTTTACTAATTATATTGTTTGTCATATTGAATTTTGATTGATTTTTATCATTAGATGTATTTCTAATTTTATTATTTAATACACTTTTATTATTACCTTTATTTAAAAAACTTTCATTATTTGTTTTTATACTTTTATGTAAAATATCTGTAATTATTTTTTTTTTATCTTGAATAGAATAATTAATATTTTCTTTATTATTACCTTTCTTTAAATTTTGCTCATTTATAAAAAATTCGGATACATTTTTTCGTATATCTGATTTTATATCATTAATTTTATATAATGTAGTAAATGCTTCATTTATTTTTTTACTTTTTTGTGTTAATTCTATATTTTCTAATTCTTTATTTTTAAAATATTCTTTCCCGTCATTTATAGATCTTATTTGTGTTTCACTAGATTTTTTAAATTTAGTTTCTGAACCTGGTATAAAATTATCTTTCTTTTTATTTATAAAATTTTCAGTTATTAAAGACAATTGACTTGCTAATTTATTTTCAACATCTGAAGTATCTGTCATTTTACCATCTGCAATTTGCTTATTTTTATTTTTAATTACGTCGATATCATTTAAATTTTTTGATTTTAATAAAATTGTATAATTTGCTATTTTAATTTTATGATCTGGCACTGAATCCCATCCAATTGGTAATGATTTTAAAGATAATTCAGTTACATAATCTCTTCTATATTTTAAATTTTCAGTATCATGTAAATCTATTGGTTCATCATCTAATTCAGAATTATTTACTTTAGAGTTTTTATTATGGTCAACAACAAACCCAGGCGCCCATGCATCTGTTGATTCTTCAAAATTTTTATATCTAGTTTTAAATCCTTTATATGTTGCTTTTTTATTTGCCTCCATTTGACCTTCTGGAATTCCTTCCGATGGTATAGAATAATTTGCATCATTTTTAAATGATTTTTTATAATCATCTTTACGATGCCATATTTGTTTTTGATAATTACCCATATTAGGTTCATAAGATATTGATCTAGGATCTTTACTCGTATCTCCTAAAAATAAATCTGGAGCAAAAGGTTCTAATGGAGCCCTTCTTCCAAATTCTCTAACATTTATCTTTGATATTGCATCTGTATTTTTTCTTTTTTCTTCATAGGCAAATGTTGGTGTGTCTGGTTTAAAATCTTTTAACGTCTCTCTATAATAATCATCTAAAATATCTGAAGTTTCTAATATAGGAGTTAATTCATATTTATTAAAAATTCGAGTTTTATCTATATATTGTATATTATTAGTTTTTGCACTCATTATATTTAATAAATTTATTATATTATATATAATAATATATATTTTATATTATATATATTATCATCACAAACTAGTAAAAAAAACAAAAACAATGTCATTTACATCCGATCAAAGTAATATCTTAAAAGATAATTTAAATTATATTTCATACCAAGATATATATATAGATTCTGATATTGAATCATATCCTGATCATACTTTACCAATATTAGATACTGATTCATTATCTAATTCATCTAAAATTTCATATAATGATGAACCGTATAATCAGTATTCACAAAATAAAAGTTTTGACGCTGATAACTTTTCAATTTCTTCAGCAATATCTGCCACTCCTTCAGTTTATAATACCATACAACTCGATTCTTATAATAGAAATATGTATAATAAAAGAGTATATAATAGACCTCAAGTCTTTTACAAACAATCAGCTATATACGATAGAACTGGATATAAAAAAAATATAATAGAACAAAATACATATTTTAATAAAGATTTTTATCAAATTATGTTTAATTATATTATTTTTAATTCAAAATAATATGTATTTAAATATATAGACCGCGCATAGTAATAAGGAGCTAAAAAGAATTTTGTGATATACGTAGTATAAAAATGGATAGTATTAACGAATTAAATACCAGTCCTACATCTGATAGTGAAAAAAGTTTTGAGTCTGAGTTAGAATCAAAGTCTAACTATGATTCTGAAGTTAATGTTGTTTATTCTTCAGAAATTGATTCTTCTGAATCTAGTTCAGATAGTAATTCAGATTCTGATGGCGAATTAGACATATCAAGCATATCTATTTTAAATTTGTATAATTCGGATATTGATTCTAATAGTGATTCTGATAGTGATTCTGGTAATGATTCTGGTAATGATTTTTCTAAAAGTACAGATAAATATTCTACTTTAAAAAAAATAGGATCAAATAATCCTTCATTTTCATATGATACACAAGAAATATTAAATTATTTAAATTTACGTAATTAAGTTGATAGTTTATATTTAATATAGTGTAATAATTTTATATTTAAACTATCATTAATAGCATCTAAATTTATTTTAATACCGTCGTTATTTTGATTAAAAAGACTATTATCTATATGTTCTTTTTTTAAAAAATTTAAAACGGAAATTAAATTCGGTTTATCTAATTCTAAACAAATCTTACATATATTTTGTTTTATTTGTAATATATCTTCATTTTCTTCGTTTTCTATATTTTTCATTTTTAGTCTTTGTTTAGATAATTGTATATTTATTATTTATTTTTTATATTTAATATATAAATTAAATATATTTTCATTATTTTTAATAAGTTCTGTAGTATTGTATTGCAATGCTAAATTATTTATTGTTTTTAAATATAAATAATATTTTTTTAATATCGAGTATAATACACTAAATATATCTTCTTCGATATATTCTGTTATTTTTGCATCTTGATGATTATAAATATTAATAAATCTTTTAGATAAATCAATTTCATTATTTAAATGAATTATACTATTGTTTAAATTTTTTAAATCCATTAAATCTATAACTGTGCTATTTTTGATTATTTCATTTGATTTATTTATTTTAAATACATGCATCATATCAGAAAAATGATTCCATTTATTATTTTTATTATTAAGAATATCTTGTTTAATCGTTTCTTCATCTGTAATATATTGTATAATAGATTCATTTAATTTATTAATTATATCTTCAGTAATTTCTGTTATTTTATAATAACTTTTCTTATTATCAATAATTGGTACAAATGGATACGAATTTACTTGAATTGTTTCAGATCCTGTAATAAATTTAGATTTCCCGACAATGATTGGAATTATTTGACCTTTTTTAAATTCTACATTGATTTTATTAGTTTTAATTATTGCAGATATATTATTATTTGAGCATGATATAAAGTTATTAATATTATCTTTTACTACCATATCAAAAATCACCTCATTTGTATTATATATTATACATTTTCCTTCGAATTGAATAAATATATTGAATGAACCATTCAGGTTAGATTGATTAGATTCAATTAATGATCTATTTAATATTTTAATGATATCTACAATATAGACACCTAGAAAACATTTACCATTATATTTCTTTTTAACAAGATTAAAAATGGTCGCATTAATATCTCTATTAAATATTTCGTTAATATTATTAATATTTAAGATAACATCAAAGATTTTAGTAATAATCATAATAATACTTCTACTATATAATATTATATACTAAATTTCAATTTTAAATTTAAATGATTTAAAAGGTATTACTTAATATAATATATATATTTATAATAAAAATGATATTAATATATGGTGGAACTGGATTTATTGGCAATTATATTATATCAGAATTAAATAAACACAATTTATCATATGTATTATCGTCAAATAGAATATATAAATACGATGATGTCTTATCTGATATAAATACATATAAGCCTACATTTATAATATCTGCTGCTGGTTTTAGTACGCCTACTAATATTGATTTTTATGAAAATAATTCTGAAGATCTTATATTAACTAATACTACTGGTAATTTAATATTAGCCGATTTAACTTCTCGATATAATATTCATTTAACGTTAATCATGTCAGGATGTATTTATTCATATCCCAATACAGATAATATTGATTATTATGATAAAAAACATATATATACTGAAGACGATTTGCCAAACTTTTGCGGTAGTATTTATAGTTCTAATAGAATTGGTACTGAATATTTTTTATCATATTATAATAATATTTGTATTTTACGTCTAAGAATGCCGATATCAAACGATATGAATTCAAAATCACTAATAACAAAAATAGTAAATTACAGAACTGTTATTAATATTCCTAATTCAATGTCTATTTTAGAAGATGTAATACCTTTTATAATTATTGTTATGAATAATAAATTAACTGGAAAATATAACTTAGTAAATACAGGAATTATAACACATCCTGAAATATTAGAATTATATAAATTATATGTTAATCCTGATTATAATTATTCTATTATAACTGAAGATGAACAAAATAAAAAATTATTAGCAAAACGTTCTAATTGTCATATATCTAATGACAAAGTATTACAATATATGTCAATTCCAAACATTAAATCATCTATTATAAAAATATTTGAAGATATGAATAAAACTATAAATAAATGTCATTTATATTAATTTATAAAATAACATTAGATATTTTTTCTAATTTTTATTTCCTTCGGTTCGTTCAAACTAGGAGAAAGAAGAGAAGAACATTATTAAAGAATTAAAAATGGATTATATATCAATATAATGTAATTATATTAAACGAAAAGAAGGAAATATAATCGAGAATAAAGAAATAGATTTATAATGATGAATTATAAATCTATTTCTTTTATATGTTGATTGTAAAATAGGAGAATATTAATAAAAATATTAATAAATAGTATATAATTTTCATTTAAATATTATATATGTAATAATTATAGATTAGTTTGTAAAGAGAATGTCAAGAAATATATATATATGTAATGTATGTAATAAACAATTTAATTATAAGTCAAAATTAGAAGAACATAAAAATCGTAAAAAACCATGTATTGATATTAAAGAAAATACTAATTGTGAAATTTGTAATACAAATTTTAATTTTAAATCGGATTTAGAAAGACATAATAAGTCTAAGAAACATATAACTAATTATAATATTTATATTGATAATAGTACAACTAATAATGTAACAAATAATAATTATTATGGTGATATTATTATGAATGCTTTTGAAAAAACTGATTTAAGTAAATTAAATATAAAAGATATTGAAAATGAATATTATAATAATATTCATTTAGAAAATATGTTTAATGCTTTTGAATTAGAAGAAATGGTTTACCCTAGTAATAACTATTTTGCACATTGTTTTAGTTATTTTATTAAAATATTTTCTAAATTAAATTTTAATATAGCTTATAGTGAAAATCATAATTGTAGATGTATTTCTTTCAAAAGAATTAATACAAATTTAATTCTATATCAAATAATATCTATTGACAATATTGCAAATGAGTATATTTGGGAAAATATTACTTATAATGTGTTTATTGAAAAATTTTTAGAATTAATGCAAAATATAGATAATAAATTTAATGAGGGAAATTTTAAAAAAGTATTAGAATACGTTAATAAATATAAAAATAAATATTTAGTAGATGATGATGCATGTAAAATAAAAATAGAAACAAATTTATTAGAAGAATATAATAAATTTGAACAATCAAGAGATGCGATTGTTAAAGAAATGGATGAAGAAGAACGACGAGAAATTGAATATTTTAGAAATTTAAAATTAGATGCCAAAAGAATGACATTAGCAAAAAGAGCATTTGATAATAGAAATTTATCTTTAGTAAATAAGTAAATTAATTTTTTTATACATCTATAAATTATATCATTTATATTAAATATAAGAAAAGTAATATTAATATATTAAGCAGAAGGTATATAATGGATTCTTCTGAATATAAATTAATAGAAACAAATTATTCTGATGAAGATTTAAAACGTATTGAGGAGTTTAATAGCCAACATGTAGAAAAAGCATTTGAATTATTTAAATATAATAGAGATCAACTATTAGCTAATGAAGATGAAAAAGATATAAAAGAAAGAGTAATTAAATTACAAATGCATGAAGATTTTAAAGATTTTTGTAAATTATATCCGATAGTAAGTAAATATATTATTGCATTTGGATTATTTTCTAAAAAAGCATTTATTAAATATTTAGATTGGAAGGCTAAGGTTAGACCATCTGATGAAAGTCGAGCAAAACTAACTAATAATCAGCGGGGACAAGAGAAATTTAAAAATAAATATATCTATGCAGTATATATAAAATATCTTTATCAAGAAAAAATGAATCATAAAAATTTATCAGAAATTAATGAAGCTTATAAATTAACTTATGAAAAGTTAAATGAAGAAACTGATTCATTTTTCGATTTATATGAAGAAGAATTAAAAAAACAAGATGAAAAAAAAGATTTAAATACTGAAGAAAAAAAACAAAAAATTTTATCTCAGCTTAAAATTAAATTAGAAAAAAATAATATGTAAATATTATTTATTTATTTTGTTATTATATATAATTCATTTTTTTTGATTTATATTCATGTTTTGTGTTATAATTAGCATTAAAATAATTTGCAATATTTTTTATATTGTGTTTCCCAATCAAATATAGGAGCGACATGAATATTATATTTTTTTTGTATATCTGAATTCCATTTATATAAATCTTTATTAGGTATATCTTTTAATTCAGGTAACCATTTTTTAATATAATTACAATTATTATCAAATTTTTTTATCATTTCATTATCTACTCTCATCATTCGACCAGATAATGAATTACATCCTCTTTTTGCAAATCTTCGCCCATTTAGATCTAATTCTAATAACCATTGATGATTTAATTTATTTTGACTGGTATTACAATCTACTAAAAATCTACTAAAACCAGTTTGCGAACCATATTCTTTATGAAATGGATCTATTAATAAATATTTTATCCAAAAGGTTCCTAAAATTAATCTAACTCTATTGCCTATGTAACCATTTTCTTGTAATTCTCTCATCGCTGCATCTATAATTAAAAATCCTGTTTTTGAATTTATCAATAATCTCCAATTTTTTGATGAATTTTCCCATTTTAGATTATTATATCTATCATCTAGAAATTTACTATAACTATTTGCATTTGGCACATATCTTAATATACATAAATAGTAATCACGCCAATATAGTTGTTTTGTTATAGTAATATTATGTTTTAATATAAAATATGCTTCACGTATTGAAATATTTCCAAAATTTAAATGCGCAGATATTTGAAATGTATTGAAATCTAATAAATCTCTCTTATTTTTATAATCCTTATACACTAATTTATTCTTTACATTTTGTAAAGCAATCGTTCTTCCACCTTCTTGTGCTAAATTTTCATTATATTCATATAGTTTATCTAAATCTTTTACATTATATTGAAATTTTATATTTTTTAGTAAGGATTTACTAGCATAATTTTTAAAATTATTTTTTATTGGTAAATTTACATGTGTATGTATAGCATTTTTATAAAATGCCCCATATACCATATATGCTGTACCATTACCTTTTACCATATTTTCAAATGGTATTAATGTTATATCATTTTCTTCATCAATAACTTCAATATCATATTTTTTTGCTAATTTATTTATATTTGAATCTCTAAGTAAAGCATATTGCGTATAATCTTTATTATATCCGATAATTATTGGATTTTTATATGAATTTTGAATTGATTTAATTATATTATCTAAAATATGAATACAATCTCCTTTAAATAAATTTAATTTTCCATTTAACTGCTCATCTAAATCTTCTAATGATTCACACATAAATTGAACTGCATTATTAGAATAATAATATTTATTATGAGATGTTTTCTCTATTTGATAATCATCTAAAATAAAAATACAATATATAATTTTACATTTTTTAGATAAATTAATTAATCCTAAATTATCATTTAATCTTAAATCTTTTCTAAAAATAAATATACCAATCGAATTCATTTTATATAATATATATATCTTTATAATTAAAAAAAAAATATAAATCTAATTCAATTAATAACCTATTGTTTTATTTTTTAGATACTTTAATAAAATTTTTAGATAATTTTTTAGCTAATTTATTATCTGGATGATAATAAATATCTTTCCACCATCTTTGTATAAATATAATTATTTTAGTATAATTTTGGCAATATATAAATTCATCCGCAGGTTGTGAATTAATAAATATTTCTATATTTAAAATATTCTCAATTATTTTAAATTTTTCATTAAAACATACATTACATACATAGTTTTCTAAATATCCTATCTTTTCATATTTACAAAAAATACATGAAATAAAATTAAGATTTTCGCATGATCCACAAACATTACAATCTGAATTATTGAATTTTTCACCACGCATAGGACAATCTGAATAATAATCATCATAGCTATATGTATTACGACATGAATAACATTCATTACAATACTTATTATTTGAATTATAAGATTGGCAATGTTCTCCACAATACCAACAATTAAAATAGTAAGTTTCAAATATATTAATAGAATTAATAATATTTAATTCGTCATCAAAAGTAGTCATAATGTGTATTTTACTATATAAATTTAATTCAATTTTTTTTATTAATTTAACATATGTAAATCATATATTATATAGATATAAAACGATGAATATACAATTCTTATACGTCCAAAAAAAAGATAAAGCTCATGTAATAGAAGAATATTTATTTGTTATAAAATATGAAGATGTTATTGAAGATTTAAATAAACAAATTTATATGATATTATATGATAATAACATACCTTCTATTAATATAAATTATTTTGATAAATTTTATATAAAAAAAGGATTTATTATTCCATATGATAAATTAATATGGGAAGACTTTATCAAATTTGCATTAAATAATTTAAATTTAATACAAATTATAGATTGTAAAACAATTGAAAAAATTATTAATACTAATATTTTACATTTTAATTATAACACATATGCTTCTTGTATTAATTCTATAATTACCAATATTATTATGAATACAACTACAAATTATAATATTACTTTGGCTTTAAAGTAAAATCTAATTTTTAATTAAAAATATCAATAATTATTTTTTTTTTAATAAGTTATATTTACTAGAATATAAACTCAACAACTTATTATCAATCATCATCAACTTAAAAAAATGTTAAATTTAAAATCATTTACCTTTGGTATATTATCATTTTTAATATTTACTGCAAATTCAGAATTATGTACATATAATTCAAAAAAAAAATACTCAGATGCAACATCAAAATATCCAGAATTAACAGATAAATTTACTACCATGGGAAATTATCCAATACCAATATGGTATACAGATAAAGATCCAAATGCATTAAATAATATTAAAGATACGCTGCAGAATTGTAAACAATCTACAAGTGTAATCATTATTTATGGCATGGTAAATAAAGACTGTGAAGCTGGTGAATCATCTGGAGGTTCAAATAAAAATTGTAAAGATTATATTAACTTTATTAATAACTTACATCAAGAAGTAAATAATAAAGAAGTAGTCTATATAATTGAACCCGATGCAATATCATTATCTGTAAATAATAAATGTGGTATTAAAAATAATTATATTGATAATATAAAAAATGCTCTTGATATTTTATCACAAAACAATAATGCCAAAATATATTTAGATATAGGATTCTGGACATTAATATATGGAGATCAAAATATACAAGATATAATAAAAATTATAAAAAAAATAGATACAAATAAAAAAATAAAAGGTTTTAGTTTAAATCTTTCTAATTATCGAACGAATTTAGAATCAATAAATACGTGTCAAAAAATTAGAGATTTAAGTGGAATTCCATATACATGTATAATTGACACATCTAGAAATGCAAACGGACCTGATACTGAAAATACATGGTGTAATTTAAATAGTGCAGGAATTGGAAACATACCTACGGATAATACGGGAAATAATATAATAGATTACTTTTTATGGTTAAAACCAGCTATCGAAGTCGACGGGCGTTGTAATGATATGAAAAATTCTTTTCGTAGTACGCGCCAAGCTGGAGAATATGACCCTGAATATTTTAAAATATTATGGGAAAAAGGCACGTTGAAAAATATGTCTAATAGTGATGAAAAAAAATCATTAAGATGTTCTGTATCATAAAAAATAAATATAGAAAGTATAGTAAAAGACTTATCTCAAGAAATTGATAGATAGTATATTATATACGTCTTTTGCCTATATATTTATTTAAATCTATTAAATATTATATTATACACTTTTAGTACATATTAACAATAAAATTTTTTAATACTTTTTTTTTAAATAGAAAAGTCCATAAAGTCTTTAATTTCAGAAATTAAATTATTTTCTTCTATTTTAATTTTATTTTTATATTGTAATTTTAAAGATTCTATATAATAGCTTTTATTATTTTCTTTTATAATTAATTGATTATAGTGATTTGTGAATTCAACAATATCAATTTCTTTTTTTTTTAGTTTATCTAATAATTTTATTTGAAACTGTTGTTTTAAAATAGTATATTCATCATTTGCATAATATAAATAAGGATGAATTGCTTTAAATTTAATAAAATATTCATTTTCATCATATCTTTCATGAGTTGGAAATGACATTTATTATACTGTTAAGCTTTTATATTAATAAATATTTATAATCAATTTTTTTTTACCTTCGATAATCAACTATGCTATATCCTGTATTAGAATTGGAAAGATATTAATGCATTCCATTGGCAGTTAGAAGATACACATCTTCCAGATAATGTTCTTAAATAGAAATTTACTTGATTAATATTATTATCATTAAATGATTTATTTTTATAACCTACACTGAATCCTGAATTTGAAATATCTATTTTATAGAATGCGCTATCGATAGGTGAAAAATTTTTAATTGCAGTTAAAGGTATGGCAAATAAGATATCATTTGATTTAATATTATTGGCATTACCAATACCAATAATATTAATATCAGTAGAATTAGCAGATATATCAGAACAAAATAATACATAATCACCAGCAAATGCGTTTTCAAATGTTAAAGAAGGTTTTATGGATTCTATTGATGTATAATTAATATATGATTTTTGTTCAAATCCTAAAATATAATGCAATGAACCAGATGTAACAATATCAGCAATATTTTCAAAATCAAATCCTATTCCAAATGTAGCACCAGTAGTATTAGTTATAGTAATTTTATTAGTCATATTATTATATCTTAAAATAAAATTTGCATTTGGTGTAAAAGAAGTGCTATAAGCATTCATAGCATTTTGAATAAGAATAAGAACTTTACCAATTGAATCATATCTTATTAAACCATTTGAAGCATTTAAACTAATAGTAGCATCATTAGATCTAGTACTATTTGGTATATAATTTCCACTACTATTAAATAAACACATTTTACAATTATAATCATCATAATTAGGATATTCATTATTATTACCACTTGCATTAAATACATCTACATAATTATAGGCAGCTATACTTTGTGTAGAGGTCCCATTAACTTGCGTTACATTTTCATAAATACCTGATCCAAATCCCATAAGAGGACCAATTGAATCTTTATGTTTAAATGATATTGTACATGGTAATGTTGATAAAATATTATAAGAAGACGTCGTTGAATCAATTTCAATTTTAAAATTAGTTACTAAATTTCCAATAGATGTTTCTTGAACATCAAATACAATATTATAATTATCATAACTTATTGAATTTAATGTTTCTTTTACAGCTTGTGCAAGTTCATAATCAGTTTTAATATCAGAGGTAAAAGGAACTACTATATTATATGATTTTAATATACCATCGTTATTTGTAAAACTAACTATTAGAGTATTATTAGAAGATCCTAATGTAATTATTTCACAATCTAAATCAAAATTAATTAATTCTAAATAATTGGGAGCCTTAAAGAATAAATTGGATGGGAAATTTAATGTAATATCGTTATTTAAATTTGTCACAACTGATTTATTTGCACTACTTAACAATATATTTTGTCTGACACTCATATTTTTTTAATAAATTTATTATATACCTTTGGCTTATATATTATATCTTATTTAAATATTTCTATTAAATAATAAAAATTCTTTTGTATTGTTATATAGGATAGTTATTAAAACTTAAAATTTATATAATTATATTTTATATAATAAATACAGATAAATAATTTATAATATATCTTATAATTTTTATAAAAAATATAATATAAGATAATATAAGAATAGTATAACATGACAATTATTAATCAAATTATAAGTTTTAAATTATCTGGAATTTCTTATACAGGTAATTCTACACAGTTAAATTATACAGCAGGTGTCACTGCTGGAACATGCATTGCATCTAAAGCATTAGTGGTTGATACTAATCGTAGTTTAACTAATGTAAATGTATTAACACTAAACACGTTAAATGCAACAACAGTAAGCGGGACAATATCTACAACATCCCAACCTAATATTACTTCTTTAGGTACATTAAGTAATTTAGTTATAAATAATAATTTAACATTAAATCAACATAATGGATCTACAATTGGTTTAATATTAGGATCAACTTTAGTAACTGCAACAGGTTTGCAATTAAATTATAATGATATTACTTTAACAGGAACTGCTCAAGCGTCTAAAGCTTTAATATTAGACGGAAATAGTAATATTGCAGGTATAAATAATTTATCAGCCAATTTATTATCAACAACTAATTTCACATTAAATGGAATACAATTAACTATTAGTGGTACTCAATTAAATTATAATAATATAACAACGCCAGGAGTTGCTCAAGCATCAAGAACATTAGTTTTAAATTCTAGTAGTAATATTAGTGGAATTAATATATTATCAACGACCACATTAACTGCAACCAATATAAACGGAAGTTTAGTAACTGCATCTCAACCTAATATAACATCAGTAGGTACTCTTACTGGCTTGACATTATCAGGAGCTATTGGTGGTTTAACAAATTTATCAATGACAGGAGTGTTATCAGGGGCTACTAATGTATCGGCCACTAATTTAACAGGGACAATTGCAACAAGTGCACAGCCCAATATAACTTCATTAGGAAATTTAACAAATTTAACAATAACAAATTTAGTAACTACAAATTCTATAAATACATTAGGATTATTGATTAATGGAACTGATATAACTAGTAGTTTAACAAATTTAATTTCATTATCTGGAGTTACCAATGGCACTGCTTCAAGTAGTAAAGCATTAATTTTAGATTCTAGTAGAAATATTATAAATATAAATTCTTTAACTGCTGCATCATTAGTATCTACAAACATAACAGGATCTTTACAAACTACAGCACAGCCAAATATAACATCAGTAGGAATATTAACAACATTAGCAATTTCAGGATCAATAAGTACAGTAAATAACATAGCTATGACAGGATCATTAACTGGAGCAAATTCAATTTCGGCAACAAATTTTAATGGAACGATTGCAACCATATCGCAACCTAATATTACATCATTAGGGACATTATCAAGTTTATTAGTGTCTGGAAATACTGGTTTAGGGACTTCATTACCATCAAGAACATTAGAAATTAATAGTTCATCAGGAAATTGTTTACGTTTAAGTTTTGCAGCTCCTACTGGTAATGCTGGACTATGGGCAGATTTTGCCATTAATAGTTCTGGTATTTTGAATATTAGCTCAACTAATGATATGGTAAATTTACCATCTAGAGTAATTATTGGAAGAAGTTCAACTTCTAATATAATATATTTTAACGGTGTTGCCGGTGATTCTGGAGGTCAAATGACTGTAATTGCTGAAAGATTATATGGTAATAGTGATTTCTCTGAATTATTATTATTCAAAGGTAATGATTCTACAACTATCGATGGTCCTGATAGAATTCGCATGCGAACAGGCGAAATAAGATTTCAAATATTTACAATTGGTGAAGATTTTACAACATTAAGAGATAATAATGATGCAATGATTATTGCAAACACTGGTAGAATTGGAATAAATACTAATTTACCAAGTCAACAATTAGAAATTAATAATTCTACTGGTAATTGTTTAAGATTAATATTTAATAATAATACAGGAAGTCCTACTGCATTTTCAGATATAAATATAAATAGCTCAGGAGCTTTAAATATTAAATCGAATACAAATACTGTCCAAATAGGCGATTCAACAGATACTGCTCAAACCTTATTGATTGGATCAACATCAACTACAGGAACTACAGGTGCTTTTCGTATAATAACAACATCAATTGGAAATTATTTACAATCTGGAGTAAATACATCATCAGGATCAACATCAGATTTTATTATCAGTGATTACGCTCTAACAATTGGAGCCAGCACTCGTAAAATAATATTTAGATCAAATGGAAGAGTTGGATTTGGCACTGCATTACCATCAAGACAGTTAGAAATCAATGAAACTACTGGTTCATGTTTACGATTATCATTTAATGCACCATCTGGCTCAGCAACTACTTATTGTGATCAAACAATATCATCATCAGGATTATTAACATTTAATATTGTAGGAACAGGTCCAGGATTTGCATTTACTGGAGGAAATGTGGCTGCTATAATATCAACAGCAGCACAACCAAATATAACATCATTAGGTACGTTAACTAGTTTAACATTATCAGGAGCAATAACTGGTGTAACTAATTTATCATTATCTGGAAATTTAACCGGCGCAACATCTATTTCTGCAACAAGTTTAGTTGGTTTATTAACAACCAGTGCACAAACTAATATTACTTCTGTAGGTACATTATCTGGATTATTAGTATCTAGTAATGTAAAAATTGGTATTCCATCTAGTGCTGCATTAGATTTATTACATATTGCCAGTAACAGTAATAGTTTTACTGGATTACGAATAGAAAATAGAAATGCAACGGCAACATCTAGTGGGTCTAAAATATCATTTGTAGGGTTTAGTTCTACAAAAAATGATTACGAAATAGCTAGAATTGCATCAATTACAACTGATTCAGGTGTTTCGGCTTCTTACCAATTTGGTTCGTTAGCATTTTATACAAGAAATACAGATTTGTCAACAAATGCAAATGAAAGAATGAGACTTACTTCTGTAGGTAATTTAGGTATAGGAACTACTACTCCTTCATATTTATTAGATGTTGCAGGTGTTACTAGAACATCCCAATTACTAGTTGGTACATCTACCGATACTAGACCTTTTATAGAAATTTCTTGTTTAGATAGTAATCTTGTAAATGGAAGTCATGCATTTATAACATTAGGTAAAGGAGTATCTACAAATAATCAAGCAGAAGTTGGTTATTTTCATACAACCGATGGTTCTTCAAACAATGCATTAACTTTGGGTTTATTTGGTGGCGAAAGAATGAGAATATTAGGAAATGGTAGAATAGGAATGAATACCACTTCACCTGCTGCCCAATTGGATCTTGGTATTATAGCAACAGATCAAAGTTTATTTTTGTTTAATAATACAACAACAGCTTATGGATTCGGTGCGAATAATAATACATTAAAGTATCAGTCATTTGGTATACATACTTGGTTTACAGGAACAACATCAACATCAACTGGTACTCAATTAATGACATTATTAGCTAATGGTAATTTAGGTATTAATCAAACTGCACCATCAAGAGCATTAGATGTAAATGGAAGAATTGGAATGATTAGTGATGGTTTAGGATTTAGTCATTTTTCGTTACCTTCTAATGGTGTGGAAGTACTAACTACTGCAAATGGAACAACTAATGGTAGTATTGGAACATATAGTAATCATCGATTTAGTATAATGACTAACAACGTTAACAGAATAACCTTTAACACATCAAATATAATTACATTTAACAATTTTACAACTTTTGCTTCATCAGCTAAATCGGATTTAATGTATTTTAATAATACTACAGTACAGATAGGAACAAATGGTACTCTAAATAATTCTGTAAACTGTTTAGAAGTAGGTGCCAGTAGTGGACCTGCTGGTGCTGGGCTTTCTTCTACTAAATATAGTGCATATTTTGATGGATTGGTTGATGGAGGAGGTTCATTACGTTCAACAGGTTTTACACCGCCGTCATCAGGTTTAGGTGTTGAAATACATTATACTTCTAATAGAGGAGATGTATTTGCATATAATAGATCGAGCCCTGCATATATGCCATTAGTTTTAAATAATGCCGTATTTATATCAGGATCTGGTCTTGTAGGAATAAACAATGCAAATCCATTATCTACATTAGATGTAATTGGAAATGCCCAAATTAGAAATAATTTAATTATTGGCCATGGTTCTAATCAATTATCTGTATATCCTTTATTTGTTAGCGCATGGGCAACTTCTACTGAATCAACAGCCAATGCTTTCAGATATAATAATACTACAGGTAGTACGGGAAGCTATAATAGTACTACCTATGGTAATTGCAGTGCTAGATTTAATGATAATGTAATTGCAACATCTTTCATTGCTGTTTCAGATAAACGTATTAAAACAAATATTAAAGAAATCCCGAACATTTTTTGTAAATCGTTTATTATGAATTGTACGCCTGTAAGTTATAATTTAAAAAAAGATTTAAATATAGGTAGAAATAATACACAATTTGGATATATTGCTCAAGAATTAGAACAAAAAGGATTTGCTAATTTAGTTACTTATTTAGATGATACTGATAATGAGTATTTAATAGAAGAAATAGAAACTATAGATGGTAAAGAATACACAAGTCCACAAGGAGTTAAATTAAGTATATCATATGAAGAAATAATACCATTATTAGCACAAAACATTAAAACATTATATATAGAAAATGATGAACTAAAAACTAAAATAGATATATTAGAAGAAAAATATGATATATTAAATAAAGAAAATTACGATCTTAAGAAACAAATGGAACTAATGCAAAAATCTATTGAATTTCTATTACAAAAAATTAATTAAATTTAATTAATTAATTTTTATAATATTTTGTTTTAAATAATATATAATACTATATAAAATCAAAATGGCTATATTAGTTGGTGGTAAAAGACACAGTCGTCGCAGTCGCAAATCTGCTGCTGGAGGTAAAAGTCGCACTGGAGGTGCCAAACGCCGTGCTTCTAAAAAATCTAAAAAAAGTGCTAAAAGTGGCAAAAGCCGTAAAAGCCGTAAAAGTCGTCGTTCAGTAAAAATGATGTAAATATAAAAATTATATAAAAATTATATAAAAATTATATAAAAATAAAAAAATAATATATACATGCAGCTTATATATAAATTAGTAAAATACAACTCATAAAATTATTTTTATAATTTTATTTCAGTGTAATTTATTTCTTTTTTTTCTATAACACATTCACGGTCTTTATATGCTTTCATTCTTTCATATACCTGATTTTTTAATACTGATTTATTATCTATAATATCAATTATATGTCTATGCAAATGATTTAAATCATCATCTAATCTAAATATCCGACCAATAATCTGAATAGATTTCGATCTTCTTGGGGTTGTTAGTAATAATGCAGTCATACGATTAATTGATACGCCTGTACTCGAATATGCATATGTGGTAAAAATAATATTACTATTAGTTTTTGCAGTAACAATATCATCATCAGATGAATTACCATATAATACAATGTTATTGTTAATATTTAATTCTGGTATTGAAATATTATCTTTAGTATCTTCGTCAATTGTATTATTAAACAATTCATATAAATGTTCTAAGTGCGATCTTCTTTCTGAAAATACAAAAATATTTAATTTTAAATGAAATAATTCTATTAATTGATCTATTATTAATTTATTTCTAAATTCATCATTTACTATATCTTCAATAATTTTAGGAACACATATCATTTTTGTTGTTTCATTTATATGGGTATTTACATATTTATCTGGGGCGTTATATTTAAGTAATGTAACTGTAGCATTAAATTTAATATGATCTTTTTTATAACCATCAATTTCATCTGCTTTCAATACTTTCCCAATATTAAGATGAGAAATAATATCGCATTTAGTATTTCTTTCATCTGGTGTTGCTGATAAACCTAACATATAAGTAGATTGAAATCGATTATATATAACTTTGAATGTGTCAGTACAATATATATGACTTTCATCTAAAATAACAAATCCAAATTCTTTAAAAAATTTATCATAAGATTTAATTATTTTTTTATTTTTAATTTTGGCCATACATTTTAATTTATGTTTAGTACAATAAATAGGCAATTGTTCATCTTCAAAATTATATTTAGCTTTCGACAAAATATTTTTACATTTTTCATGTATACATTTTTGATCATCTAAACTAACTTCATCAAAAATAAATTCATCATTTACTAAACTATTAATAATTGCTACAATAATATCACCATCTTCTTTTTTTTTACCGTAATATTGACCAATTTTATTATTGGGAAAAAATTTAGTTAATAGTTGTATCCACTGATTTAATAAATATGTATTAGGAACAATAATAAGTGTTTTATATTGTAATCGATTGATTATATTCATTGCGCAAAATGTCTTCCCACTATTATGAGTAACTATAAAATTATCCATTACATATCTATGATTTCCATCTAATTCAAATCCATAATATTTATCAATCTCTAATTTTTCTACTTTTATTCCAGATACTAATACATCTTTAATCTGTTGTCTTGAATTAGCTTTCTTTCTTGGTGATAATGTTGGAATTTCTTCTATCCCTTCTCCACTAATATTAATTCTCCATGCTTCTCCATAATTTTTAATACTTTTATAAGTCCAAGATGTTTTCTTTTTTGCTTTATAGCAAGCAAATCCTAAACTTCTACATAAATAAATAACATCATCAACAATTTGTTCATGTTCTAAAGATTGTACGAATTCAAATCCGCCATTTTTTTGTAAATGGCCATCTGCATCTAAAATACCTGCTAATAATTTTAATTGATTTTCTCTAGAATTACATTTATAAATATGAGGTATATGTTTATTATTAAGTAAATTTAAATTTTGTAAAGTATTAAGAAAATGATTACATCCTACTTTTCCAGTACCATCTCCATTAATTCTATATGAATATTCATGAGATTTACCATTATATTGTAAATAACATTTATATTTAATTAAATTGTGTTGAAAATAATTAATAATTGATAATTCTTGAGTATTTATTACAGATGTATTTGAATTACCATCGCCAAGCCAATAGCCAATCATATAAGGATCTAATGGTAAATCTATATTAGGAAAAAATATAGGATGTTTATATCCTTTTAAATATTTTTTTAAATTCGGTGATAAATTTAAATAATCTTTTACAGATATTTCTATATTTAAAATATCCTTAATATTATTAAAAAATTTTATAACATTTATATATATATTTTCTTTATTTTTATTCTTATATGTAAATAATTTTGAATCTGATGTTAAATAATCAGTATTAAACCAGTATACTCTAAAAGATTTAGATTTTAAATCATCGCGTATACTTTTTTTATTTGAATATTTTAAACATAATATATGATTTTCATTTACTATATATGATTCATTTTTTACATTTGTAATTTTATACATCATTTCCTTTCCTCTGCATAATTTTAAAACATTTCTTGGAGTACTATCATCCCCCATAATTATATCCCCAATTTCAATATTTTGAACCATTTTAATAGTACCATCAAACATAATAATTTTAGTATCTTTAATATGACACCCAGCTGCTGAATTAAGGGTTAATCCACACATTCCTTTATTTTTATTAATATTTGTATATATATTATCAAATATATAATCGATTGTAACTTGCTGATTATAAGTAGGTTCTCCAATATATAAAAAATCTACTGAAATACCATCTTGAATTTGATTTTCAATATTACTAACAATTTTACATTTAATTAAGTCTTCTGAAGCAAATCTTGGTAATAATAATATATTTTCATTTTTTAAATATTGAAAATTTTTCTTTTCAATATAAAATGTACCTATTGGGCTTTTATACCTAATTATGAATTTTTTAACTAATTTTTTATAACCAGTCATTTGATATTTTTCTAATATATCATTTTTATTTAATTCTAAACCTCTATTTGTAAGAATTCCATTTAGAGATAACATTAGTATTTATTATTAAGTAAAGATATATTTAATTGATTTTTAATATAAATCAATTAATATAAGCCGAAAGATTATTAAAAAATGAATATATTTTTGCATTGCAAAAATATAAAGAAAAAAATAATTACATACATTACAATAAATAAAATTTTAAAATTTATAAAAGAATCGCATATAAATGCATATACAATAGGTAAAGAAATTTTTTTAGTATATTCTTTATTGTATAATATATATAAAGAAAACGAGGGGAATTATGATATTGATGGCGAATTTTATTATTTTTTAAATGGTAATACTGAATATACTAAATCGTATTTATGTGACTTTATATCTAAAGATATATTATTTTCTCAATTTTTTGTAAAATTAAATAAAAAAATTTTTAAATTACAAGATCAATTTACATGGTATTTTTTAAGAGGATATTTTGTAAATGATTTTGAATTAATTACGTGTAATTTAAATAATACACCATCAGCAGATAATTCATATTTTGTTATTTATGATTATCATATACATTATTTAACATTTATATATGAATTTATGAAAAATATCTATATATATAATATAGATATAAATATTGAATTAAATAATCATTTTGATGCATATTCAATAAATGATATAACAAATGAAATGAATTATAAATTAATAATAAATCACATGCAATCAGATTATAATAATCCTATAATAGATCTTTTTCAATTATTATATCAGAATATAGATAGTTCTTTAGACTTGTTAGATAAAAATGATATAAACTTATTTAAAAAATATATAAAATATGCAAATAATACACCTCTAGTTAATATTATTTATTAGTACTGCCGAATCCACCATTACCTCTTATTGTTTTATTATCAAATGGAATAGATGATTCTACTAAATTAATAAATATTTGAGGTTTAAAAATTAATTGACAACACTTAAATGGTAATTGTAAATCAAGGATAGTTAAGTCTGTTTTTGTTAATGCAATAAATAAATTACCTGTATAAGAATTTTCAATAATACCAATAGAATTTGCTAATGCAAATCCTGATTTTGATAAAGATGATCTAGGAACAATTTCAGCATAATACCCAAAGGCTAATGAAATTTTAATACCAGTATCATATAGAATAGTAGTATTAGTTAAATTTTTTATTTTTTTAATAATAGTTAAATCATATCCGACATCGGATATATTTGATTTAGTAGGAAAAATTGCATTAGGATCATCTTTATAAACTTTACAAACATCTAAAGATAGAATATTAATTCTTAATTTCCAATTAAGAAAGTTTAAATATTTTTGATAATTTGAAATTAGAAAAATATCATTTTCAAAATTAATCCCTGTATATAATTTATTTAAAAAATCTATACAATTTGAGTTAGTATAAATTGTATTATAATTTGATATATCAAAAGGAATATTATATAAATTATATACAAATTTACACATATGTTCTGATTTTGATATAAATCTACATCTAACTATTTGAATGTCATTTGATATTGATCCATTTGCATCAAAGAACCCTAGAATATAATATTGTTTATATACACTATTAAGATCTAATAAATATGTAAGATCTTCATAATATTTTTCTTCAGTTGTAAATGATACAATAATACTTTTAATAATATGAGAAATATTCATTTTTTTTAATTTATTTTTCATATTAATAATATTTTTATATAAATCATTATCAGAAGATACATAATCATTTTCATAATCTATAATCTGTAAAATATCTTTATTAATTTCAGATTCAATAAATTTTACATTTTTATTTTCTAAAGATGATACATTTAATAATTCAATTACATATGATGTTAATAATCCGTACATATATGCATCATAGCTAGTTTCAAAGATTTTAAAGAACATATTACGATAGTAATACCTTTGATATTAATTTAATAATATCTTATATCAGATATTCATCAAATCTTTAATATTCAATTTTTTTTAACCTTTAGTACTCAATTTATAATTTTTTTGCAAGATAGTCATTTTTTTATTAAAATTATTTATTAATTTATAATTTATAATTAATATATTATAAATATAATATAACTACTACAAATTATTAGATAGTAATAATGTCAGACTCAAACTCAAACGAGGAAAAAAGACCTACTTTGATTAAAGAACTAAAAAGAAGTTTTGAAGGGCGATATTCTACTCCGAAACCTACATTTAATTTATGTGACGCTATTTGTAGTAAATCAGATCAAGCTTTTGAAAAAAAACGTGTAAAATATAATATAATAATCTTAATATTTTTTATATTCACTTGTATTTTATTAATAGTAAGTGTCGGTGTATATGTGGGTCAAACTAATCATGAATATAATATAACTACTACTATAATAGGAATTGTATTTGGTAGTCTGGGAGTATTAATGTCTATTGGCCTTGTTATATATAATTCTAAAAAGTATAACGAATCTAAATCATATAGTGTAAATACAATAGATATTACAAAAGTTAAAGAATTAAAACAAGATATTGCCGATATATTAGAAAAAATTAAAAATAGTCAGGTTGAGGATAAACCATCATTAAATAAAAAATTATTCGATAAAAGAACAGAATTAAATGATAATGAAATAGTAAATGATCAGTACAGTAAATTATATTATATTAAAGATATATTATATGGTCATTTTACGAAGATGACATCAGATACAGCTAATTTAACAAATGAAAATCAAGATTTTGTAGCTTTATTAAAATATTTTGATATCATTGAAGATTATTCTTTTGAAACTAATAATAAAAAAATACTAAAAAAATTAATTAACATTAGTTCTGGAGATTTATATAAGAATAATTTAAATGCAGATGAAATCAACATATTTAACAATAACTTAAATATTATTAAAAATATTAATGGAGTTGTTATAGGATTAGAAAAATTCTATAAACTAAATAAGTCACGCAATCCGGATAAAAACGAACTTATTGATAATTTATATGAATATATAAAAATACAATCTAAAAATATAGAAGATGAAACTAAGGTTATTTTAAATATGATAAAAAAACCATAAATAATGAATAAATTAATTAACAACTATAATTGATTCATTATTTAAAAAGATGATTTAAAAATATCTAAATCTTTTAAAATAGAATCAATAGCATCATTAAATATTTTTTTATAATTTGAATGCTTGATAGAAATAATCAATTTACGAGTTAATGGATGGTGTAGTCTATATTGAATATGTTCAATAGTTGGCAATTGTAAAAATATGTATTTAGTAAGAAGATTTCCTACAGTATGACATTCATTTTTAATATATATTTCATATAAATTATTAATACTATCTGATAATTTTTCTTCGATGGAATTATCTATATCTGGTGTTATATTTGTATTTTTAATATTATTATTTTTTAAAATATAGATTTCATCATTCAATTTATTAAAATCATCTGAATTTTTTCCAATATTATAATTATTAACATAATCTTGTATTTTTTTTAATCTAAAATATAATGTTTCATGGATTAAATTAATAAGATCTTTGATAGAAATATTAGAATTATTGATTAGTTCTATTAAATAATCACTTACATCATTATTTAATGAAGAAATACTAAAATCTGTATTTATTGCTTTGTATTTAAATGAACCCATTGAATAAATACAATTATTATATCCGTAATCAATATTAGGTTTAATATTATTAATATTTAAATAACGATTAGGTCTTAATGAACATATTTGTATATTAGTATTAAAATATATAGTTTTATCTGCTTTATTTTTATTAATCAAATCTTTTGCATATATATTAATAATATCGTTAGTATCATTAGTAACATTAATATTAAATGTAGTATTAATATCAATATTTTGTAATATAGAAACTAAATTAATTCTCTCAATAATATTATCTATTAATATAAACTTATCATTAGTTGATACATTATTATAAGTAGTATCTAAACACTTAACAGGCAATTCGTCGTTAAATACTCTTCTAATAGCATTAGCAAATGCTTCATTAGAATTAATAATTTCAAATGAAACCGATTGTTTATTTAAATTAGGTAATAAATGTTTATTGATACTAATAATATGTTTAAATTTTTCATTATTATGCTCAATATTTAAATTTTTTACTGTAATATTTTGGATATTCATAATGTTACTATATTACGGGATAATATTTAATTTATATTAAAAATAATCAATTTTAAAATATGTATCTTTGAATGTATTATAAATATTATTTTTTAATTTAAATTAAAAAATGAATATATAAAATACATGATACAATGTCAGAGTGTTTATATATATTAAAAATTTTTGTAAAGGATTCTCCTAAGACAGAGAATAAATACAATAAACTAATATTTGAATTTTTAAATAATAATATAGAAGAAATAGTTAGTTATGGTTGTTATATAAGAATAGTATTATTAAATAATCTAAATATAGATAAATTTTTAAAAATGAAAATTAATAATATCCCGGCATTATACGATGAAGTTGAAAATAAATCAGTTACAGGGGTTGAAAATATTATTAAATATATAATATATAAATGTAACCCACCATCTGATGATATAGATTCATCCGATGAAATACAAAATAAATCCACATCTCGTAAACCATCTAATAAAAAATATGATCGAAATAATTCATCAAAACCAGAAAATGATGATAATTTACGTAATTATTTAATGAAAGAAGTATTATCAGAAGATATAATAGAAGATCCGATTGATCTAAATAAAGTAAAAGATTTTGAAGATACATATAAAAAAACTAAAGAAAGGTTAATATCAAAAAATTCAAACGTTAATAAAAATCTTATAAATAATGTCAAAAAAAATATAAATGAAAAATCATATAATACAAGCATAGAAAAAAAATCTAATAATTTAGATAATTTCATGAGTGAAAATAATGAAATTACAAAAACACAAAAAATTTCAAATTATATGAATGACGATCCTGATCTTAAAAAGTTTTGGGAAAATTTAGAAACTACTTCTGATACTTAATGCTTACTAATTGATAAAAATTTACAATATTCAGATAATAATACTTTAATATTTTTTTTAATATTTTTTTTTTCGGTAATTGAATAATTCTCCCAAACATCTCTTAATATAAGTAATAATTGTAAAATATTATCAGATTTTTCATTTCCGATATCATTTGCATAATTTGCAATATCATTTTTATATTTATCTTGCAATATATTTTCAGTATCTAAGAATAACTCATCAAATTTATCATCTTTAATATAATCTCTAAAATCAAAAATATAAGGCCCCCCTTCTTGTAATAATAGTAATGGATTGGCATCAATTGAAATTCTTACTTGTCTTTTTATAGTATCAAAAACAACATTATTATTTATACTATTGTCAATTGACACTAACAATTGTTTAATATTTTTATTAAAAATAGTTGAAATATTTACAATATTATATTCAGACATTAAATTAAATTATAATTTTATTTAACAATTAAATTATAATTTAATATTTATATATTAGAAATAAATTAATATTTAATATATAATATTTTTGATATTTAAATATGGGTAGAGGAAATTCATTTAAAACAAAAGTAATTAAACAAAATATAGATCAAGATGGAATGGCTGATATGTTTAATCAATTATTAGGAGATGAAAAATCTTTAGATATTAATATAATTAAAGATAAATATATGAAATTAAAAACTAATGTAGAAAGATTGTATAGATTGTTAGAATCATTTAAAAAAACAATTTATATTAAAGTTCTTACTAGTGTTCCGAATATTGCATTATATATAAAGAATATTGAAAATTTTATTGAAGATGCTGAACACACATTTCCAGAAAATATTGAAGATGACAATCTTATTAGATTTTATTTAAATATTAAAGAACATAAAGTAATTAAAGATTGTATTCATATTTGTAAAAATTTAATAATATATAAAAAATATATAGAAAATAATGAAAATTTATCAGATAGTTTTATTAGATCTTCAAAAAATAGAGAAATTAAAATTTTCCCTTTTTGTGATTTTGATCTTAAATTTGTATATTTATTTCAAAAAATTGACCCCAGTATTACTAAATATATTCTAATTTTTCTTAATATGGTATATAATACAACATATGAAATTTATCAAATTATTACCAGTCCTGATGTTGATATTTCAAAATTCTCAGAAATTATTATTAGTTCTATCGCTCAAGCTAAAAAAATGATTCCGCGTGCTGGTAAAGCATTTAAAAAAATTGAAGAATCTGTTGAGCTTTTACAAAATAATTTTGGAGGTTATTATAAAGACTTCATTTCAACAAAGAATCCGTCGATTATAATCGAAAATTTCATTTTAGACTGTTCAAAAGAACAGAACGAGAATATGGACCTTGATTTAGCCAGACAGTTCAAAAAAATAGCTATGTTCTATAAAAAGAAATCAGCTGGTAAAATTAAAGATCCTCGAATTAATCAAATCTTTGAAATGTTAGATAAGAATTTTGCAATGTTAAACGTCAAAGACGATGATAATGCAAGTGATGAAGAAGATGTTGATGATGAAGAAGAAAAAGAAGGAGAGGTAAAAACTGTTAAAACTGAATAAATTTATAAAATACACACACATATTTAATTAATATTTATTTTTTTTTAAATATTTTTTAGCTTTATTTAAATAGTTAATCCTAATTAAAGATAGACACTATATATTAATATAAATCCATAATTAAAAATTAAAAATGGAAGATATTATTAATAACGAGCTAAATATGTATATTAACGAATATAAATATAATATTAATAAAGTATATGTTGACAAATTTTGGAGTAATATTAATAATAAAGATTGGATTTATGTAGATGATCAATTAATTGATTGGATTGGATTTAATACTTCTACAGGAAGAGCTAAATTTTTACATCTAATAAAAGAAAATTTTAAAGAAAATATTAATTTTAAAATTTATGATTATAAAAAAATTACAGAAATATTTCATTCGCCCCTAGGGGCGAATGAAAATAATAAAGAGATTTTAGCATATAAAGATAAATTAAAGAATATTCATAACAGAACAACACATTTAATATTATCACCAAAATGTTTTAAAAAATCATTAATGATGATAAGAACAGAAAAAGCAAATCAAATCCGAGATTATTATGTAGATATAGAAGATTTATGTTTAGAATTTAATAAATATTTATTAGAAAATAAAAATACTGAATTACAAAATAAAGATAAAGAATTAGAAGATGAAAAGAAAAAGAATTTTAAATTATCAGACAACTTAAAAAATTTTACACATTTAGAAAAAACAGAGCATATTTATATAGTTACATCTAAAACATATGCTGCTAAAAATATTTTTAAAATAGGAAAAGCAAAAGATTGCACAGCTAGATTATGTAGTTATAATACTGGGAAACATTCAGATGATTTAAATTATTTTTGTTATATTCATAAATGTTATAATTCGGTATATTTAGAAAGTTTAATTAATTCATTCTTATATCAATATAGAGATAAACATTCAGCAGAAGTATTTATTATTAATTATAAATATTTAGAAAAAATTGTTAAATATATTTGTGAAAAATATGATAATATTACAGATTATTTTAATACTGAAATTATTGAAAATTTAGCTGAAATTGCAAGCGAAGAACCAATTATTCCTAAATCAATATTAGAAAAACAAGAAACAAAACCAAAAAAAAGTAATTTTGGGAAATCATCTGTTATTTTTAATAAAGACATTGAGAATATGATATATCTAGATGAAAAATATATTGAAGAAAATAATTTAATATGTTCTGAATTGCAATATTATTTAAATAATGCAAATAATCCATATTATATTATTCAAAAACCAAATATTAGTGCAAATAAAAATAATAAAATGCACGTATTAGATTGCTATATATGTAATAAATGTTATAAAAAATTTAGAGCAATTGGAGAGTTAAAATCACATTTTAACAGAATTAGTGATTGTGATTTATATGTATTATTATTATCACAGGATAGTAATAATCCAAAAATATACACATATAAAAAACCAGATACCGAATTTGAATATAAATATTATTGTCTATTAAATTATGAAAAACAAAGAATAATTTATTATTGTAATACTTGTCATTCGCAATTTAATTTTAAAAATAATTTATTATCTCATTTTGATAGAAATTACGATTGTAGTGATACTAAATGGAATTCAAACAAAAGTGAAAATATTGTAACTGATATGAAATATTTTAATAATATAATTGATAATGCTTATTATCAAATTTATGATAGTGAAATGCAAATTTGGATGAATGTATGTAATAAGTGTAAAAAAAAATCAAAATGGGGAACATTTATGAAAGAACATTTTAATAGATTAAATAAATGTAAAGATATAATTACAAAAGAAGGAGATGTAAAAACTGTTAAAACTGAATAAATTAATATATATATATATTAAAAAATAGTTGAATTTTTTTTAATATATATACCAAAAAACAAACAACCATGAGCACGCAACTAAGCAAGGAAATCAAGAACTCCAACAAATCGTTGAAGGTAGTGATGATGACACGCAATGGTGACATGTTGGTGAAACTGTCCGAAGATGGTCTTGCCATTACGCTTCCTGGAACCACCCATGGTGCGTCTGAGGAAATGTACGAGAAAGTTCTGGAGTTGGAAATGATGTTCCGTGATGAGTTTGGCATTTTTATGTCGACGCCATGGTTTGTGGTGGACAACAAGTTTGTGTCTAAGGGAAAGGCACACTCTGAGCAGTTCTTCGTGTACGCTGTCACTGATGAACAGTTGGTGAGCATTTCCAACAAATCTGGCCTGGTGGTGATGAACAACCAATACCCCGAGAAGTGTCTTGGAATGTCTCCTGTGTTGGCGCGTGCACTTGAGCGCAGTCCCTTCATGGTGAGCGCTGTACGCAAGCTCTAATCTGTTGTCTGAGGACAAAGGTTATACATTTTACATTTTTTATATTTTTTTTTGTATAAATAAAACTATAATATAATATATATGTTAATATAAAATGTATAGGTATATTTTGGTCATCATTATAATATTTTGGATACTTATATATATACAATGTACACAGTCTTCAACTTATAAATCGCAATGTATATATAAAAAAGTTAAATTTTCTAATCCATTAATTAAATCAATACATTATTATTAATTTGGCCATTAATTATATAAACCAAATGTGTATTAAGTATTATATTATTTTAATAATTATTATAATATGTTAATAATTATATAATATTAAATATATAAAAATTAATATGATTATAATAGATCTTGAAATAATAACATTAGTATGTTTAATTATAATACTTATTTATAATTATTGCACTAATGATTGTTATACGTTATTTAAATATAAAAAAAAATCATCATCTAAGGCTTGTGCAAGACATTTAAATAATAATATCTATACAGCTTATGAATATGATAATTTTGTTAATAGTAAAAGACAACCAGATATTGAATTAGAGAGTTTTGCAAATGATTCAAGTATAAAAAATATAGAATCTGATACTCAAAAATTACCAGATAATGTATATTTAAATGATCGATATAATGATTTTATAACTCCTTACACCGATGACCAATTAACTAACATTATATCAGAAGTACCATCAGATTTATCCGACATTGAATATACTGATACATTAGTTGATGATTTACAAAAAAATATAATTTTTGATATGGATAAAAAACTTTCAGATAAATCAAAATCAACTCAAAGACTTGCTAAAGATAGTGCAACTATAGCATCTAATTTTGGAAGAAATTCATTATTAGAATCTTATAAAAATGAATTAGACGAATATGAAAAAGAAAGAACACCTTGGTGGGCTGAATCTGATAATTATTAATTTAATGATAATAAATATTCTCTAAATTGTTCAATATTTTCAACATCCTCCGAATCTTCTGAATCCTCACTATCATTATTTTTTCTACAGTATGGGCATATTTTAATTGTATTTATTTTTTTATTTTGTAAATCTTTATATTCATAAATATATTTATTTTTTTGTAATTGATAATATATTAATATTTTAATGTCTTTTTTAAATAAATATGGTACTAAATATAAATATTTATTAATTAATATGTTATAAGATGGTTCATGAAATTCTGAATCTAAAAATTTATTTATAATATTTCGATTAAACAGATATGATTGATTACTATATATATATAAATCCCATGATTTTTTAAGATAATATACAGGATTAATTGGTATATTTTTAATATATGATTTATCAAAATAAATATCAAAAATACACTGAGAACAAATATAATGTTTACACGATTTTTGTTTTATAAATAATAAAGGAGAATCTAAACATAATGGACATACTAATAATTTTTTAATAGTATTATCATTTTCATCAGTAGCTGATACTATTATTTTCTTATGATTACTTTTAAATATTAATGTATAATTAAAATAAAATAAACAATCTTTACAATATAAATCATTAATATTTTTATTAATAAATTGACAACATAATAAATGATTAGCACATTTTTCTTGAGACATTATCCTTAATCCGATGGCGATTATTTAATAATACCTTTATTATTATTCAATTTTAATTTTAATATTAAATATATATGATTTATATAAAAGTCGGATCAATATCAATATATCCGCTTAATATAGACACACAATTAGCAATTGAGAATGTATATTCACTATTAAAATTTTGTTTTATAATTAATGAATCATATATAATATGTTTAGGTTTTGTATCTATGAATTTTTTTCCGCTATTTAATAATGGGAAATTCTTTAATAAATATGAATTTGCTTCAATTTGATGACCATTAAAATTACTAATATATACATTTTTTTCTATATTATAAGTTGCTACATTTAATTTATATCCTTCATAAATACATTTTTTAATTTTTATAATCTCTTCAATACTTTCTTCAAATAAATTTTGATTTGTATTATATGAATTTAATAAATTATATACATTTATATGTGAATTTGCAAATGGATTCATATTCATATTGAATAAAAAATCACGAATGATTTCATCTCTATTTTCTATAAATGTCATTATACCATTATAATTAACTTGATTCTGTAAACAAAATTCTTTTATCGTATCAATATCATTATTAGACGACATTATAATATTTTTTAAAGAATAAAAGAATAATAAAAAATCTATAAACTCACAAGATATAAATAATCTTGACTTTAATAAATTTATATTTTTTAAATCAGAACTGCTTTCAAATTGTCCATTAAAAGATTTAAATTTACTTAAAATTATAGTTTGTTTAGACGTTTGAATAAAACATGCAATTGTAATTAAATCCGAAATATTACATCCATAATTATAACCAGATAGTATCATTTTTATATTTTCTAAAGATAATGATCTAATTTTATTTACTAATAAACCAAGTTGTGTTGGATATCCATTTGCATATACTACTCCTAATAAATATAACTTTTCTAAGCTACTCGTAATTGCAATATTTGATGGATTATCTAAAAGTTCTAAATCATTTATGTCTATATTTTTTAAAAATTTTATATTTTCATATTTATTTTTATCTAGATATAAAATCTCATATAATGGTTGATCAGTATATTCTTTAATTGTATCTTCATATTTAACTATAATAATATTCAATATAGGAATTGTTATATCATCTGATAATATTTCTGGATATTGAATATTTAATAAACTATCATAAACTTTTTTTGTATACATAGGATAAAATTTACCAGGTTGTATTCTTCCCACTCTACCTCGTCGTTGCTGAGACATTGCTTTTGTAACTGGTTTAATCATCAAAATATTTGAATTTACTATTGGATTATATTCTAATTGATTTACTAAACCTAAATCTATACAATATTTTAATGATTCTATAGTAATGCCGGTTTCTATAGCGTTGGTTCCTATAATAATTTTTCTAGTTGGTTTTTCATTTGAATCTTCTAATTTTAATTTTGTAATTTCAGTAAAGACATTTTGATAATCAATATTAGATTCTTTAAATATAGTACTATCTAATGCAATTGGTAAAATCTTTCTTTTTAAAGTAATATTTAATTCTATTAATTTTTCTTTAAGTTTTTTTATAAAAGATTGACTAGGTATAAAAATAACAATATCTGATGATAATATATCATCCTTTTCATTTTCTAAATGAATTTTTTTTACAGTTTCAATTGCAGTATCAATTATATTTTCAACATCATATTTTGAATAATTATCAGTGATTGGATAACTGGTACCAGTTACTTTAAATATTGTTTTAGTTTTAAAATAAGTGGCATATTTATTAACATCTAATGTGGCTGATGTAATTACTAAATATGGGCATTTATCTATTGGAGTTGTGTCAAATAATTTTTTCATATAATAAAATATAACATCTAAATTTAATGATCTTGAATGCGCTTCATCTAATATAATAACTTTATATTTTTTAAGAAATATATCTCTATCCATATTTTTTAAATATTGAAGTAATACTCCAATTGTACAAAATAATATCCCTCTTTCTAAAGGTTTTTTAATATATTCTTTTGTAGCATATCCTAAATTTTTTCCAAATTCTATACCAGTACCATCTTTTCTATTTTCTTTTTTATAGGCATCAATATTAGCTATTGTTAAAGGGATCGATATCGTAGTTACAACTCGAGGTTGAGTACAAATTATATTGCCTTTTAATAATTTATTAAATCTTAAATATAATTCTGTAGGAAATGTTGTACTTTTTCCAGAACCAGTTTGACTCTCTAAAATAATAACTCTATCATTTATATCAGTTGATTTTATACTACTATCTAATCTTTTTTTAAACCAATCCATTATATAATCGATTGCTATAAATGTGTCTAAATATTCTTTTTTTTCACCCATGCCAGGTAATAGGGCCCCTTTTTTTAATAATGTTGGTAATCCCATTATTAAATATTTAAAATAATACTATATACTAATATTATTATTTTAAAATTAAATTTAAAAATACATTTAAAATACATAATTAATAATAATAAATGAACGAAAAGAAATGAATTAAAAAATAATTTTTAACATTGTAATTACTGATATGAAAAAAATATTTTAAAACTATTAAAAAAATATGTAATAAATGTTATAATTTTAAAAAATATTGATAATACGCTTTGCTTATATAATTATTTTTTTTATTAAAAAAAAGAAGTGAGTTGAAAATCACACTCTTATGCAAGTATGAAACTCTATTCCAAGCTACGAGCGAACTCAAAGTCAAGCTCGATTTGGAAATCACGAGCAAGAAGCTCACTGGCAAGTTCTTCATCACGGTACTGGATTACAGCCTTCAAAGCAAATTCATGCTCAGAGTTTCCTTCAAAAACCTGGTTGACAGCATTGGTTAACCCAGAAGATTCAACTGTGGCCCATTCAGGATTGAATATGACCATCTCTTGGCGAAATTGGTCAATGACCGTGCGTTGCTCAAAAAATGCCTTCCAATAGACTTGCTTTTCAACAATGCTCATTTGGTCGACGTCCATATTGTTAAGATATATATAATAAAAAAAATCAACTATTTTTTTGTAAAATACAGTATAAAATTATGTAACATTTATTCAAAATAATTTTCTATAATAAATATATCATAAAATATCATTTCTTCATAAATTGTATTAATTGGCCAGATTTTATTAAACTTACTCTTCCATTTATTCAACTTATAGTTAGTTGTTCTGTTATGTATAATTTGCATTATTATATATATATATATAAATTATATTCAATTTTTTTTGACCATATTCATCTTTATTATGTAGATTTAATTTTATATTGTATATATTTTCTACATATAGGACATAATTTTATTTGCATACTACAAAATTCACAACAATGAAAATGTTTACAGGGATAAAAAATAATAGTTTTATCAAATTCCATACAAATTGAACATTCAGTATCATCACTACTGAATATATCATTATTTTTGCTTAGATATATTATTTTAAGAAAGAAGTGCATAATATTTCTTAATATTACACATTTATATATCATAACAGCATTAGTAAATAATTATATAATTCAATTTTTTATTAAATATTAATATATATAGAATATTTATTATATAAACATATATAATTTAACATATAATTATATAAAATATGTCAATCTCAATAATAGGAGGTGATGGAAGTAAATTAGTACTAATTACAGAAAATAAAATAAGTAATAAATTTAATGATTTGGAATTAGAATATAATTTATTAACAGATAAATATCTTAATAAGTGTAATTCTATGATTATAGATAGGAAATGTTATAATCATTATATTCAACAATTATCATATTTATTTATAAAGTCAAATAATATAAATGATTTTATTAAATATATAAATTATAGAAATTCAAGTACTAATTTATATTTTCAAACTAAAATAATAGTAAAAGATTTTAATATTCTTAATCATTTACATAAAGGAATATTATTATTAAATAAAAAACTTAATTTAAATATTAAATCTGGAGATTTTTTATATAACATCAAAAAAATTATAAAAAGACTTAAAATAATATCCTTAGATAAAGATATAGATTTACCCATATCTTATATTAAAGAAAATCTATTAAAATTTTATAATATAATTAAATCTATGAAAGAAATTGAGATTCCTTCTGATTATAATGAAATATTAGTTGATAAAAAAATATTTAATATAGCTTCTTCTGATAATATTAAAAAGATTATAAATTCATTAGCTAATATTATTAACATAAATAATAATATAAATTCAAATCATTTAAATGATTTAATAATATTAATTAATGAATTAACCGATAAATTAACTGGTATATATATATTAATTTAAAAAAATATTATAAGTATTAAATATATAATAGAATATAGAGAACATCTAATAATAATACTGAAGGTATTACTTTCGTAATATGTCTAATGCGGCAATATATAATTTACTAACATTTAATGACAAAGATCAAGATGCTTTGTTAGCAAGTAATATAGAATTACTTAGTAATATAAAAATAATAAAACAAAATAATGCACGTCAATTAGATAGAGAAATATTAAGTATTAGAAAAGAAATATTAAAATTACAAAGTACTTTACTAACAACAGTTGATAATACTTTATATAATAATATAAGAACTAATATATCTAATTTAAATAATTTATTAAAAAATAAAACTTCTCAGTATAATAATTTATCACAGCCATCATTTAATGATATATCAAATTCTCATTTTATATTTTTAAATAGTCAATATAAACCGTTTGTAGAATGCTCTTTTAATTATGTTAAAACATCTGTGAATACCAAACCTGTATTTGGTTCTAGTGTAGAGGTTGTAGTTCCATCTGATGGTAACTTTTTAAGTGATATGGCATTACATATACAATTATCTGACTTAAAACCACTAGATCCAAATGATAAAGTCAGATATGTAGATTATTTAGGACATAAATTAATAAAAAAAGTACAATTGTTAATTGATAATAATTTAATCGATGAATATCCAGGAGAATATTATAATGCTTATTATAATTTATTTTTACAAGATGATAAAAAAACATCATGGTTAAATTGTATTGGACAAGAAGTACCAATAGATGCTATTTTAATTCAAGATCCAGTAAATGATAATTTTAGAGAAAAAAAAATGGTTTATTCTGGATATCAAACTTTAAAACCAAGTCATGATTCGATTGATTTATATATACCTCTTTTATTTTGGTTTAATACAAATAAGAAATATGCATTTTTAAATAACTTTCCATTTGGTAGAGTTGTAATTAAAATAGAATTTGAAGAAGTATCTAAAATTATAACGTGTTTAGATGTAAGTAATGATATTTATCATGAAAGATTTATAACACCAGCATTTAATGAATGTGAATTATATTCAAATCATATTTATATAAGTGATGATGTAAAAGATATTTTTATTGCAAAATTAGGATTTACATTAATTAGAACTCATATTTTTATAAAAAAAATATTAGATAAAAATAATGATAGAATATCTTTATCTGCTGATTTAAAATACCCTGTAGAAGATGTAACTATATATGCAAGACCAGATATTAATGAGACTGGAATAGATAGTCTAAATTTATGGCATAAAAATAGTATTCAAGTTATACGAAATATAAAAGTTCCAGTTATATTTACTTCTAATGGTATAGAAAAATTAGGTATGAATGATATTACATATTATGATGATTTACCTATATTTAATCGTTTTGGATTAAGTATTAATAATTCATCAGTACACGGGGCCAATACACCTACATTTTTTCAATCATATATTCCATTAATATCAGGAGAATATGTAAATAGTAATAATAATAATTATTATTTTATTCCATATAATTTATTTCCAAGAAAATTTCAACCATCAGGTTATGTAAATATGACAAAATCAAGAGATATATATTTTGAATATAGTTCTAATTTATTAGAAGCATGGGCTCCTGTAAATTTATATGTACACGCCACAGCTATTAATTTTATTGTTTATAATAATAATACAGCTATGTTAAATTTTTCTAAATAAAAAATTAAATTTTAAAATATATTTAAAATCCGTCATAATATAATTTTATTTTTTTTTAAATAAAAAAATATTAAATATAAATTATTAAATATAATATAAAATAATATATTTAATATAATGGATAAATCGATATTAATCAATGCTGATAAATTAAAACATAATTTATTAAAAAAAAAATTATTAAATGAATATATTAATACGAATTTACATAGACTAAATGGTTTAATTGATCAAACTTATAAAAATAATCAAGATACATTATTAACACGACTTCCTATTTCGTTTGATATCCCGGATACTTTAAATCAAAAAGAATTTCAATTAACACTTTATTATAATTTAATTGAAATTTTACAATCTAAAGGTTATGCTGTAAATTTAAAAATAGAAGAAGATAAAACTAGTATTAGAATAAAATGGAAATCAAACAGTGATTTGGATTTAGAAAAAATGAAAAAAAAAATTAAAGCTGTTATGTTTAATGATAAATAAATTTATTTACTATTTAATTCTTCTACAGAAGGTACTTTGCTATTCTCTTCTGCCTCTTTTTCTTTAGCTACCATTTGTTCAAAAATACCAGCATAGTGTTTGTAAATTCCCCATAGTTGACCAAAATTATCAATAGATGTTGGAATACGAGTTGTGCCCTCTTTAAAAATTAATAAAATAAATCCAATTTCTTGCACAGTTAACTCTTCATATTTAGATGAATCGCCTAATGCGGTTGAAATTTGTTCTAATCGTTCATTAATTGTGGCAATATCTTTATATTCATTAATTTTAAATACCCCTTTCTTAGAATAAAAATCAATTAGTTCGCAGACTGCCGTAACTAATTGTTTATTTAATGTAAGTTCATCTGTTGGTTTATTATCACTCATTATAAAATGAAATCGGATTTAAATATAATTAATATATATAAATATATTTTTATAATCTTTAATTAAAAATTTAATTTTTTAAAATCCGTCATAATATAATTTAATTGTTGTTATATTCTCTTTTGGAACTTTAGCTAGATTTTCATCAATAATATTTTTTAATCTCGTTTTTAATGTTTTTGTTGCTTTTGGAAGACCTGTAGTTTCAGTATATTCAAAACAACTCTTAATTAATTTATTTTTCTTATTAATATAACTATCGGGATTAAAACGAATAAATACAATCGGACGATCAGCTAAATCAGTAAATAAGTTATTTAATCTTCTTAATTCACATTCTGGATTATAAGAATTGCCATTTTTATGCTGATTTTCATCAACTTCAATAATAACTGAATGAGTTAAACAATCAATGAAAATATCAGGTCTGTGACTAGAACAACCACCTTCAATAATTTTATTATAAGTAATATTTAAATCTTTATAAGATTCTTTAATAAATTCAGAAACTTTAGCTTCCCTTGTACCATAATCTCTAATAATTTTAGAATCAGGAAAGTTATAAATAAAACATCTTAAACAATATCCTTTATATTTATTATTGGATATAAATATACTGCATAAATTAGTTTTACATCTTTTATGTATAATATCAATCATATTTGGTAATACACATTTACCACAATATAAAGCTTTTTTTTCATTTTTATAATTAAAAGAAGGAATAGTATTATTGCAATTTGTACACATTTTATCTTTAATGTTAATCATATCAATTGTTTTACAACTACCACAATATAAAGGTTTCTTTTCAGTTTTATAATTATATACTGGAATCGTATTATTACATTTAATACACATTTTAGATACTATATTAATCATATTTGGTAATGAGCATTTTTTGCAATATAAAGCTTTTTTTTCATTTTTATAATTATATGCTGGTCGTGTATAATTACAAGTAATACACATTTTAGATTTAACATTAATCATAGCAATTGTTTTACAGCTTCCACAATATAAAGCTTTCTTTTCATTTTTATAATTAAAAATTGGCTGTGTATCATTACATTTAATACACATTTTATGTTTAATATCTATCATATTAGATAATTTATGTAATTTACAATAAATATGTTTTCTAATATTTATTATAGAATATTTTTTATAATTAAAAATAGCTTCTTTTTTGCATTTTTTATTTAAACATATTCTTGATTTTTTATTATTAAATTTTAAATTATATAAATCTAAATGTAAAGTGATAAAATCATTCAACAATTTCATATTTATTAGTATATAACGATTTCTTTAATATATATTCAATTTTAAAATTATATAAAATATAATAATTACAATTAAATTTAATAATAAAAAAAAACAAATTTTTTTGATTAATATCGAATTTATTTGTTTTTTAATTTAAAACTCATTATAAAATGAAATCGAATTTAAATATAATTATTATATATAAATATATTTTATAATCTTTAATTATAAATTTAAATTTAGGTTATGAGTGCATTATTGCCAACTAAACCGATTAGTTTAAATGTAGATCAAGGAGATGCTACTGGAATATCGAATAATTTTTCAGTAAATGACAGCGGTTTATATATTTTAGACAATGGTATGCCCAATGAGCATGTTTCTTTACAAACCAATAACAATAATGCATTATATATTGATGATAGACAGAGGATCGGAATAAACTGTATTAATCCAACTAGTAGATTAATGATAAATGATGAATTAGGAGATTGTATTAAATTAATATATAATAGAAATATTGATTCAAATTACGCATATATAAAATTAGATCAAGATGGATCTTTAATATTACAACCATATATAAATTCATATGTTAATATAATTTCTAATGGAACAAATTCATCTGGTATTAAATTAAATAATATTATAGTAACATCATCGGCTGAGCAATTAAATTATAATAGTATAAATTCACCCGGTATCGGAGAAGCTAGTAAATCATTAGTGTTAGATTCTTCAAAATCAATTTCTGGTATTAATTATTTAAGTGTAAATTATTTATTAATTAATAATTCATTTTCTTTAAGTTTAGATACTTTAGATTATGCACTTACTATAGAAAATAAATCAGGAAACTGTTTAAAATTAATAAATAAAGATAATTTTACAACATTCCAAGTTTTAGATTCTGGAGTATTAAATATTTATAATACAGCTAATTCTGTGGAAATTTTAAGTGATAATAATAATGGAATAATTTTTCCATTAAAATTAACAACATCTAATAATCTTATAAATTCAGGAGTTGGTATTGAATTTAATACTTATAATATAAATAATATTAAAAGAAATATGTCAACTATTGAAACAATTATTACTAATAATGAAAATAATAATGAAAATTCTATTATTAAATTTAATAATATGAATAATGGAAATTTATTTAATACTGTTACCATAAGACAAGATGGTTATATTTTATGTAATACGTTAATGGAATTATCAGATGCGAGAAAGAAAAAAATTATAAATAAATCCGATTATAATAAATCTTTAGAAAAAGTTATTAATATTAATACTTACGATTTTACGTATATAGAAGATTTAAAAAATAAAATTCATAAAGGCGTAATGGCTCAAGAATTACATGATATTATACCATCTGCTGTAAGTATTGGTGAACATTATACTATATCTAATAAAGAATTGATTGGTTATTTAATTGATTGTATTAAATCTTTAAATGAATCTATTAATGAACTTAAAAATAAAATTAATGCTGATAATTATGTAATAATGTAATATGTATTTAGTTCCTTATGACGGGCGCAGAAAGATCTGGATTTTTAATATTTATGCGTAAAATTTCATATAGCTGTTGCAAATTACCAAATGAAATTTTTTGTATTATTATTAATATTATAGATATAAATAATAAAATATATAGTAAATATAATTGATTATTCATGTATAAGATTTCATCATCTTGTTTTTTACTTTTTTCTTTTAAATGATAGCAAGATGAATTTAAATATCTGTTAACTTTTATACCTTCCATATATTTACTTTTAATATAATCATTTGTTGCATTATTATCTTCTGTCGTCATTAGATGATTAATAACATTATCAAAGCTTTCTATTTTAGTAGGTGGTTTAGACATCTCTAAATAATAATTCTCATCAAAACTATTAAATTGGTCGCCATTAAAATTAATAGCATCATAACCATACATCTTAAATTAAAATTCTATTTTAATTTAAAATTATTTCCTTATTTATATTTACTACTAGATAATAAAATTAAAAAATATTATATATGGATTTTAAAGAACAAAATATATTATTTTTGAAAGGCATACATTTAGATGATTTAATACCCGTTGAGGATATTTATCAAAAAGAATTATTAAATAATCTTGAAAATAATGTAACTGAAATATTTTATGATAAAATTTCAAAACATTTTACAACATTAGAAAATTGGAAAAAAACAACTAACATAAGATGTTGGTTTTGTAGTTTAAAATTTAAAAATATACCCTGGTTTATAATTGAAAATACCAATCATACGTCTGAAGGTGTTAGTTATGATATTAATGGCAATTTTTGTTCGTGTGGGTGTTTATTAGGTTATGTTAATATATATTATAATAAAAGAGAACATTTCGATATTTATATGTCTGTTTCTAAATTATATAATATCATTTATCAAAAAAGTATAAAAGATATAATCGAATCTCCATCTAAATATATTCTTAAAATATATGGAGGTGATTCTAATATTGATGAATATCAAAATGAAATTAAACGAATTAATAATTTAAATATAAATAATGGTTATTGATACTTTTATGGTTTTATTTATTAAAATATTCTATAAGTAATGTATATTTAATTATACGTTCCGAAATTTCAAATGGAAAAAGTATATTTAATATTATAATATATCCATTTGGTATTTTATATTTTTTTAAATAATATTGTTTAATTAATTCTAAATTTTTAACTTCTTTATTAAAATTGTAAAGGTAATCTGGGTTATTATTATTAATTCTATATTTCATTTTTAAATATAGTTCAATAGCTTCATTAAAAGATTTATCTTTAGATTTTACCAATTTCATTTGTTATATATAGTTTAATTAATTCAATTTTTTTTATTAAAAAAAAATATATAATATATCTAATATCTTATGGAATATCTTCTGTTGTATTTTTATATTCTTTATATTTCATCTCTGATATTTCTTTAATTTTATCTAATAATTCATTTTGGGTAATATGAATTAAGATAATTTTATTTCCATTAAATTTAATAATTTCAGTTTGTTTTTTTAATAGATTTTTATTTTTTAATTTCTTATTATCTGTTATTAGTTTTTTATTTTTTTTAATTTCTTCTTTTACTATATCTCTAAATAATCTATATAATTGAATAGGATTAGCATTAAATTCTCTTTTAATAATATTATAATCTCCAGCATATTTATTATTTAATTTAATATCATTATAAGATTGAATTCCTCTCATAAATGTTAATTCATTAGGTAAAATTTTAGATTGTAATAACACAAATTCAGATTTATTTTCATCATTAGCAGGATCTGGAACAGATCTGCCAGCAGTGTCTTCAAAAGCTTCTTTCATATCATCAACTTTATCATGAAGATCATCAAATTTATCATGAATATCATTTAATTCTTCTTCAGTTTCATCTAATTTTTCTTTAGTATCTCTTGCATAACCTAATAAATCATTTACATCTTTTTGCAAATTTTTATTTTGATTAATTAAATGATCTATTTTTTTAGTTTGTTCATCAATCTTATCAGTTTGTTTATCGATTTTATCATCTTTCATAGATAATAATTGATTTTGATATTCTGTTTGATATTCTTTATAATAATAGAATACTTCTTCTAACATTAAATAGTAATTTGCATAAATTTTAGAATTTTTTGCTCGAATAAGACACAATTTAAAGGCTTTTGGAGTTAATTTATACTCTTTAGCATATTTAATACCTCTCGATGATTCCGACTGCTGCGCAACGTTGCGCAGCAGGTAATCTACATTTTCTTCTAAATTAAATTGATTTAATGCTCTCAATATATCGCTAGATTTATTATTAGTATTAATAACTTTATATTCTTGTAATTTGATATGATCAACACAGAATTCATTCTTTTTAGCAATTAAACTTAAAAAGTAATCCATAAATGAAATATCCAATTCTTTATAAAAATTAGATTGAATCATTTTAAAAAATTCATTAATATTACATTTTACCTTATTAGAGGCTAATTCTAAACTAAATTCTTGAATGTTGTCCATTTTATTAAGTATATGACGTATTATATAAATATCTAAATGAAAATTCAATTTTAAAGATAAGATTAAATAGTATTTAAAAGTGTTTAAATGTTATCATCATTAATGAATAAATTAAACCCTAAATCAAGATATTCATTAGAAATTGTAAATAATTTAGTTAATACGCCTTCTGCGTATATTATTCCAAATTACCAAAGGCCTTTTGATAAAGATAGAATTAAATTATTAAATGATAACTTTAAAGAAAATTTTAATCCAATTGTTCCTTTATATTTTTGTATTTATAAAAATAAAAGATATATCGTAGATGGAAATCATAGACTTGAATGTTATAAACAAAGTAATTTTTTAAATCATAAAATTCCTATTATTGATATATTTGTAAATAAAGAAGAAGAAATTTATTATTATTTTAAGTTAATTAATGATACGATGTCTCTTAATGATATTTGGGTAGATGATAATGAAGATAAAAAATATTAGTAACTAATGTTTATAATTATTTTCTTACTAAATATCCAAATACATTCAAATTTCGCGGTTTAAGAAGACCGTATTTATGTTCTAATAAATTTTTAACACAACTAACAGAAATATATGATGAAAATAAAGATAAACTAAATATTATTAATTCTCAAATTTTAATAAATATTATTGAAAATTTAAATATTAATTATTCTAAACAAACTGCTGATTGGTTTCCATCTCGACAAAAAGTAAAAAATGAAAATATTTTAGTAACTATAACAAAAAAAAATTGTATGTTTATTGGAATGTTACCAAATGATTGGCAAAATCATTTAACTCAAATTCCTGAAAATAATAATGAATATAATGTTACACAATCATTTAGACAAGCAATTTGTTTAAAATACTGTGGAGAAACTTATAATAAAAAATGTTTATGTTGTAGTTATAATATGATTTCAGTTCATAATTTTGAATGTGGTCATATTTTATCAAAAAAAATGGTGGAAAAATTTCTTTAGATAATATTATTCCAATATGTTCATTTTGTAACAGAGCCATGGGATCAATGCATATGTTTAGATATATGGAAAAAAATAATTTTAGTAAATTAGAATTCAGATAATGTATATGCCATGTATTCAAAAGGATGTTCATATTTAGAATTATTTTTAGTACACGTAATTTTACAATCTGAAGATGATGTATCTATTTTACATTCATAAATTATATTATTTTTTTGATAAATATAATCATCAGTATCAGGATTAACTCTGTCATTATCTGTTTTTTTAGAAATTTTTTTAAAATTATGATATAATAAATATTCTTTAATATCTTCTGGGAATAATCTTTGATAAATATGAATTCTTTCATGAATTAAAGTAGTTATTAAATCATGATCATATATATTACTCTTATTTAATATTATAATATGATTTTTAGTATGGGGTAATCCAAACTCATAATCATATCCATAACTACACCCGATTATCCATGGTATATTTTTTATTTTTTTTGGATAAAAACCAGGAGATTTAATCAAATTCATTTTTTTATTAGCTTTATTAATTGCTTCTCTTAATATATTTTTTTCAATATAATTACAATTATAAAAATGTTTATTTATATTTTTTAAATATGTTTGTTTATTTGTTATATTTCTTAATAATAGATTATCTTCACTCATTGTATTATAATAATTTTGTAATTCATAGTTTAATATTTTTTTAATTTTATCAGAAGATAAAAATATAACAGTTGGTGTATTTAACCGAATATTACAATAATACACAATGAATATTAATAATAAACATGATATTAATATTACTAACATTTTTTTTATTTAAGTCTTATATAGAATAAAATTTAATAAAATATGAATTGTAATAATAAATTATACATTCCATTATTTATACTGCTAGTTTTTATATTAATTGTTATAAATTGTACTTGTAAATATTCATACAAACCACAGGTAGAATCATTTAGAAATAATAATACATTTGGATATGATGATAAAAATTCAAAATATTTATTTGCGTGTGTAGATAAAAATGGGAATTTAAATCAATACTACGTACCTGGTGACGGTTCTATGTGGGGCGATGCTGTTCGTTATGCAGAAACTGGACAAAATAAACCATCTTATGTACTTGCGAGTGAAGAAAATTCTGGATGGGGTGAAAATAATCCTCCAAATTATAGAGTACCTGGTATAAATTGTACAAATGATAATAATTCTATATTTAAAAATATTAGTATAAATCCAAATGGGAATATCAATGATGCTAATAGTTTTGGAGGTGGAACAAATAGTAAACAAGCCGTTATAAATTTACAACCTACAGACATTACCGCTGAAAATTTTGCAAATTCATGCACTAAAGAAAGATGGTATTTATTTAAACATCAAGGAAATGAGCGCAAATATATATACGCTGTATTTAAACGAAAACCATGGATAAATAATTTAACTTGTTGTAATAATAATAATATTCAAAGAAATGGATGCTATCCCGGTTATGAAGATATTAATGGTTCAAACTGTAATGATTTTATGAAACAATATTGCAGAACAGGTAATAATATAACTAACGAAACATGCGACACTTGGTGTTCAGACAGTAAAAATTCAGAAACTTGTAAAAATTTCCAATACGATTTTTGCAATAAGGATAATAATTTTACAAATAATATAGATTTTTGTAATAAAAAATGTATAAATCAAAAATGTGATATTGGCGCAGCAAACTATTGTAAAAATAATTTAAGAGATAATAATTTTTGCGCATGTTTTTTAGATAACGCCATGAATGCGACAAGTGCTGATGTAATATCAGCATTAGATGAAGTTAGTGCAAGATTAGACCCAGTATGTTTTAGTTCCGTATGTAGAAACGGTAAATCATATCAAACACAGACTATGAAAGATAGTATGGCAGGATGTCCTAAATGTTTACAAAAAATGTCATTAGAAAATCTAAGTAAAGCAGAGAATATAAAACAGTCTTGTAATGTTAATACAGAATCACCAAATACACAAATACAACCAACAACACCCGTGCCGATACCTGCATCAGTTCCAACTACAATAAAACTACCAACGACAACAGTTCCAACCACAACTACAACAATAACTAAACATCGTACAATGTCTGATTATTTAGATAGTCTTACTAATTTTTTAAATAGTCTTTTAGATAGTATTTCTAATTTATTTAATAATTAAATAAATTAGAGTCTATCTAGAGTATCTAAAAAATAATAATAATAAATTTAAATATTATTTCTATTGTTGCACATATTGCTGTTGTTGAGGATATGTTTGTGATGTAGAACTATTTGATTTACATAATGGAGTAAATGCTAATGGAGGTAAACATAATATTATATCTTTAAACATTATAAATATAACGACGCCAATTATTAATATAACAATCCATATACTACCAAACATAGATATTAATGAATCGGAAACACTTGATACAGTGTCGCCTATTGTTTTAGCAACATCAGTTACAGTTTCGCCAACAACACCAACAACATTTGTTTCTTTATTTTTTATTTTATCTAAAGATTCTATTGCAGATTTAAAACTTTGATCGTTATCCATTAAATTTTTAATAATGTTTTTAGATATACCGCTAGCTACTATAGTTTGATTTATATTTGAAATTTTAGCATTATTTGATGTTGTTGTTTGGCTATACGAATAATTTAAAATAGTTTCACGTACCACCGTATTCTTAAAATTATTTTCTACAGATTTTTTTATATCGGATAAAATAGCCAGATTAGTTGAATTGTCAGAAAATAACGCCCCGTCTGATTTATTATCAATTTCTTTTTGTAATTTACTTATCATTTCTGCTTTTATATCATTTGCTATTTTATCAGTTGTTGTATTATCTGTAGATATATTTACTACAGCATTTTGATTTATATTGGTTGCCGAACATAAATCACATACACTAGTGCCTTGTTTTGCCGTTAAATTAGGATTAACAAATCCTCTTTCTACAACTCGCGAATTCATTTCCGCATAATATTTATTCTCTTCAGCGCATAATTTTGCAATGTTATTATATACATCTTTATCACAGCTAATATTAATTTCTTGTGAAACACTTACAGATGTAGAATTTTTTGTTAATACTTCGGTAACAATATTATTAGTTTCTTCTTCTAAAATAGTTTGAATATTTGTAGAAGTTGAATTAGTTGCACCCATATCTGTAAAAGATAATATTTATTTTTTTGCTCACAATATATATTATACTGAAAGTATTATTTTTGTATAAATTTAATAAATGCAAAAATTTGCATAAAGCTATCTGCTAAATCATCTATATTTTTTGATTTTATATTTTCTAAAACATGATTTAAATTAAATAATTTTAAAAAATATAAAAAATTACTTTTAGTATGATTTTTATTAGCTAAATAATTATTTGAATATTTCTGAATAAAATGAGAATGTCTTAGTTCTTTATAAAAATAAATTTTATTTTTATAAGATGGATTCATAATAGTTATTTCATATAAGTCTGAATTAGGTTCACTAAATTCATATATAATTTGATTATAAACTGCATTAGCATTATAATTTGAAGATAATTGATATTCTATCAAAATATAAATTTTATTTATATTTTTTTCTAATATAGTTTTATTAACAATTAATTTTAATTCTTCCATATAATTTTTTAAACTATTTGATCTTTCTATAATATCAGTATCTTTAACTTTTTTACCTGGAATTAAATCTTTAACATCATAATATAAATAATCTATTGTATTATTTATAATATTATTTAGTTTAATAATATTATTACATGTTGATTGTAAATTTTGACCATATGTAGTTAGATGCAATGCAGTGTGATTCCGTTGCTCTTCATTATTGTTCAATCTAATAGTGTTAAGATTTTGTTTATATGTTAAAGATGTATTATAAAATATAAAACTTGTAGCTAATGATTTGTTTGCAACGTCAAATGATAAATAATACATATTAATATGATATTTTATAAATTATATTTAAATATAATTTAAATCTATATTATTAAATTTTAAATATAAATTTACATTAGTTATATATAAAAAAATGAGTGATAATAATTTATCAGATGAAAATGATTTATACGATGCTTGTGATGTATTAGGAATGGCTTCTATTTTTAATAAAGAAGAAACTAATAATGATGTTAATTTAAAATCGGCAGAAAAAGAATTTATTAAAAAATCACTAGATGTTGATGAATATGAAACTTCTAGTGACGAATTACTTTCGTACAATCCTATAAACGAATACAAAAATTTAATAAATGAAATATCGGAAAATTTAGATAATTCTAAAACTTCATCTTCTTATAATAATCTTGGAGACGATGAGTCATCTGAATATGATGATATTATGGATTTTTCAAAATCTACTAATTTACAAACAAAATCATATAAAGATGACGATTTTTCAAATAAATTAACCCAAGAACAGACAAATCAAAGAATCGTTGATAAAGTATTAAATTTCACAGATAATTCAAATACAGAAAATGATTTTAATTTTAATATTGACGATGAAAATAGAGAAGATTTAAAATTAACATTATTAGAAAAAATAGATAATTTAACAGAAGAACTTGAAGATGATGGCGTAAATTTAAATAAAATTCCAAAGGTTGATTACACAAGTGATTTAGATAAAATAGAATATGTTGCCAAATTATTAATGCTTAAATCAAACCGTAACAGATATAGTAATTTAGGAGAAGAATTTATTTTAGCTATTGCTGGTGGATTAGAAATTTTATGCGATGGTAAAAGAGATTTTTTAGGAGTTAAACCTAATCTTGTAGGATATTCTGATGTGGTTAAAGTAAAACTTCGTCGAGTAAAAAATGATACAAGTCAAATTGTATCAAATGTTGTAGAAAAATATGAAATGTCTCCTATTATGACATTATTAATAGAATTAGTACCTAGTTTATTTTTACATAGTAGAAGACGTTCTAATCAAGTTTATGATAATCTATATAATGATCTTAATGATGATATAAGTGAGATTAGAAAATTCAATGATTAGCTTAATAAATGATATTTATATTTAATTTAAAATTGAATATATATATAAGTAACTATAAAAGGATATAACATTATAATACCAAAGGTATTACTTTCGTAATATATTATAGCTAATACCTTAATATATAAAACTATGTCAAAAAAAATCTCAGAACCTAGCAATAATGACTATAATATATTATTATCAGAATTATTATTATCAACAATAACAGTAGAAGCTAAATTAAAAAATATAAAATTTAAAGAATATATATTAATTCATAAAATTTTACAATTAATACAAAAAAATGAAAAAAATAATGATAATATACTATCTGTGTATAATTATAATACAACTGATGATATTAATAAAATACAAGTATCTGAAGAAATTGAAAATGAACTAATATTATCTGAAGATATTATTAAAATAGGCTGTAATTATGGTGAATATATTTCAAATAAATATATTGAACTAACTACTTTGGTAAAAAAATCAAACAGAGGTCGAAAAAAGAAAGAAAAAAAAGTTACAAACCGTAAAGTACAAGGTAATGGAAAATATTTTAATAGCCAGATTTCATTTACGATTTTAGATAAAATAAATAAAAAAAAATTTTATCATGTTAAATTATTTACAAATGGTACTATTCAAATACCCTGTGTATGTAATGAGGATATTGAATCAATAAGATATTTAATTCAATATATTATTGATATAATTAGTAATTTTACATTAGTTAAAGATGACGAAACTGAAATTATTGAAATTGTATATATAAAATCAATTATGAGAAATTATAAATTTTGCGTAGAAAATTTATCTTTATTTATTGATTTAAAAAAATTCCAAAAGGTTATATTAAATTTTAAAACTTATATTGATTATAAATCTATTGAATACGGAGCCGAAGCATTTATTTCAGAAATTGATACAAATATGTATGATAAATATTATGATGAGTTAACTGCATTAACATTAACATTAGTTAAACATAGTACAGAACGATATGTAGGATTTCTTATTAAATTTAAAACACCAATAGAATCAAATAAAGATAAAACATCAACTGTTAAAATATTTGCTAGTGGTAAATTTAATTTAGATGGTTGTAATACAAGAGAACAAGCTTTAGTTATTACTAGAATATTATATCTTTTAATGTTAATTAGTAAAGATTATATATTTTATTTTAAACAAACATAAATTTATATACATTTATTTTCATATAAAGAATCCAAAATGATATAAGATAATGCCATTATTATACCAGATATAACAATTCCTTTTTCTGTAAAATTATCATAGTTTGAATCATAACAATTTGTAAAAAATTTAGATAAAATATTTTCAGCATAAATATCAGAATTCAATATTATAAAAATTATAAATAAAAAACTTGCTATTTTTAATTTCATATTATCATATACTTTAGAACAAATGTGAAATAAATCTCCATTTTTTTTTTTATTAAAATCTTTAATATTTAATATTTCTGAATCTATATTATCTGAATCTATATTATCTGAATCCATATTATGAGCTTTCGGCTTTATTTATAATATTATATATATAATATTTGACAAAAGTAAATAATTATCAAATATAATTATTTATTTGTCTTTATTCTAATAATATATATATATTTTTTCATTTATATAATTATTAAATTTATACAGATCATTATTAATATTTGTAAAATTTAATAATAATTGTTGTTTAAATGGATTAGTTATGTCATAATAAAATATATCCATCATTTTTTTATAAATATTTTTATCTATAATTAATTTATTTTTATTACAATAATATGATTTTTTAGTATTATTACATAATGTTAAATCAATAATATTTTCATTCTTATTTACATTTTTATATATTATTACATTTTCTACTAATTTATCAAGTTTATGTAAAAAATCAGATTTATTTAATTTTAATAATTCATATAAATATAAATTATCAAATTCAAATCTTGTATTTGATATAATATCCAAACATAAATTTTTTATCTTTTGTAATGGCTGTTGTTTATTGTAAAATATTATGGTCTTTAATGATAATATTATTTTAATATATGTTTTTTGCGTTGTTCCCGATAAAGATGTTGTTTTATCTATACTTGTATTTATTATCTCATAAATTTTTTTATTTGATTTATAAATAATTATATTATTGATATCTTCCTTTGTAAAGTTGTAAATAACTAATTTTAATTTATTTCTTATATTTGTATTTTTTATTTTTTTTATAATTTCAACTATATGCAATATTAGTAAATTATATAAATTAGTTTCATATATTGCTTTATTTATATTTAATTGTCTATTATCGGGGATGGTTTCTAAACTATTTATTATATTATTTATTACAAATGGATTATATTTAAAATATTTAAAATAGTTTTTATATTTTGAAAAATCAGGTATTTCTACAATATCTGGAATATATAATTTATATACTGAAGATGTATTATTTTCTAAACTAAACTCTCTAGTAAATAAATTTTCTATTGATTTTTTTTTTATTTTATTAGATTTTAATAAATCTCTTATATAATTATATTTATTTTCAATAGTTTTAATGCCATTTTTTACTTCTATAGATTCCGTTATATATATATTTAAATTATTACAAACCACACCTATAATTTTATTTTGATTTAAGATAAAACTTTGAATTCTTAAATATGTATATTTTAAATTTAAATCTTTATCATTAAAAATTAAATATTTAATTTCAGATAAATCTAATTTTAATATATCTTTATTTAACATAATTATATCATTTAAATATTTTTTATAAAAAATATCAGTATAATGTATTTTATTAGTATCAAATATAAATTTATTTACATCTAAAATAAATTTGTTTACGTCTCTATAAAAAATATCGTACATATTAATTTTTATTGTTTTAAAATCATATAATTTAGATTTTAATAAATTTATATAAGATATATCATTTATTACTTTATTATCTACATTTAAATATATATATGACTCCTTCATATTTTTATTATTAATTTGAATTAATATACTATAAATTTCCATTTTTTTATTTACATAATATTTTATTATTTTGTAAGATGTAGTTGTATTATTTACTAAAATAAAATCATGTATTAAATCTAATGATATATTTTCATAAGCCAGTGGTGTATTATCTAATGTTATTTTATATATATTTTTTATTTTTAAAATAACTTGATCATCGTAATTAAATGCTATTTTAAATTTATTTACATCAGTAAAATATTCTTTGTAATTTAATTTAAGTATTGGATAATAATAATATTCGCTATTTATATTTCTTCTTATTAATATTATATATTTATAATTATCATTATTATTAATAAAACCAGATACATTCTTTATATTATCATTTAATAATAGTTTTAATTTACTATCATTAATTGTATTATTATCAAATTCATCAATTATTATATATTTATAACCAAAAAATTTAGATATATCAATAAAAAATTCATTCCATAAATTAAAAGATTTAAAATCATGTAGTGTTAAACTTGAATTAAATGTATTATTAATTAATTTAATTAATTCAGATATATTTGTTATATAATTTAATAATTTACCTCCAATTAAATTATTAATAATATTAGGATTAGATATTAAAAAGTTATTTATAAATGTTATAACATCAGATGTATTCTTATCTAATATCATCGCTAATATATGTAATAAACTTACATTATTTACATTTATAAAATTTTGATTAACTCCTTTGATATAATATGTTGTGTCGTCATTAGTTACATCATACTGACCACTGAAAATCTTTTTTAATGATATTGGCAATTCCATCATTCTATTGCTTTCCAATGTTATTTTACATGAATAATTCATAATATATCTAGATTTTAACTGAGTTGTCTCAGTTTCATCTTTAGAATATGTAAATGATTGTAAGCATTTCTTATGTATATTTTGATAAGATGAAAATATTTTAATATCATCAGCTGCTCTTTTTCTACAACATGGTATACAATAATTATTAGGATGTATCCCAGTTAAAAATTTTATATATGGGAATTTTTTACTATCGCATGAATAATATTCAGGTTTATTTTTTGTAAAATTCCAATATTTAGTTACATTTTTTTTAGATTTTATATCTGTCGGCTGTACTATTATAGGTTGTTTATTACTTTGGCATTTTCGCGAATATAAATTTTTATTATCAAATTTATTAATAATATATAATTTTGGATCTGTTTCTTTTAATATTTTTATTTTATTGGCATTTATTAAATTTTTACTTTTAGTAATATTTTTTGTTAATGATTTTTTTATTAATTTAATAAAAAATGTACTTATATCATTATATTCATTTGTATGAATATTAGTATAAATTATTCTTATATCGTCAACTCTTATTTGTATTGAAATTCTAGATGTGTATATAATATTACTATATTTTTCTATTAATATCGGATCTATATTAAATATAAAATAATTATCAGTTAAATTGTTTAATTTAGTCTCATTTATATATGTGTTAATATTTATATATTTTAGTTTCAAATCTATCTTATTTAATATATCATCGTATTCTGTTATTTTATAATATCCTAAATATTCATTGTTTTGAAATGTTTTAATAATATCATTATATAATATATTATCTGATGTATTATCTATCAAATATTCAGAATCCATTGTTTCAACTTTTAAATTATATTTATTTATAATTGTAATGTTCATTTTTAGTAATTTATTCAATTGTGTGATTATTTTATTAATTTCATTTTCTATTAATAATTTATAATCTTCTATATTAAAGTTTTCATTTGGAAAAAAAGTAAGATATATATTATTATATTCATCTAATGTAACATTTATAATACTATTTATTAATTTAAATTTATTATTAGTTATAGTTATTAAAAATGTAATAATATTAGAATTTTCTACATCGTGTCCTATTAATGTTATGTCATTATATTTTGTATCTAACAAATTAATCTTTTCTAAATATACCAATTTGTCATTTATATTTAATTTACATCTTATTTTATGAATATTATTAAATTTTTGTAATTCTATTATATTAAATAAAGATTGCATATTTATTATCTTTTCTGTTTTATAACTTTCTATTTTTATATTTAACTTTTTTATAGATGATTTTAATTCATTCTTTGATAATTTCATATTCTCTAGTTTATTTAATTCATCTAATTTATTTATAATTTTATTCTTTTCTACAAATAAATTAGGATATAAATCTAATTTATTATCAGATTTTAAAAAATATTTGAATAAATCTATAGTATAGTATGGAAAATATTTCTCTATAAATCCATAATATATGTTATTTAAATTCTCATTATCTTGCATTAACTGTTTATTTAATTGTTCTTTATTTTGAATAAAATCATTAATATTAAATATATCAATTTCTAAATTCTTTATATACTTTAAATCATTGACTTTTCTGACTTTTGATAGTTCTTTGATAATATATAAATATCTATTGTTCATTAAATTTAAATCTAATGGTATTTCATATAGTTGGTTATTATTGTCATTTAATAAATTATTTAAACAAGTGTCTATAGATATCATTAAATCAATATTTTCATATTCATATTCAATGTTTTTATATTCATCATTCTCAGAATGTGTATTTTGTTCAATGTGTTGATCTTCAATATTAATATTTGTAATATTATATATTAACATTTTTAAATCAAATATTGTCATATTCTCATTTATTTTAATATTTGTTATATTAATTACAGAACCTTGTTTATGTTCTTTAGTTCTTGTTTCATTCATAAAAGTTGAAGCTGTAGAATTTGAAGATTTCTTTTGTATGATAATATCATCAATATCGTCAAATATATCTCCTCCTTTTTTTTTATTTGAATATTCTATTATATATTTATTATAAATTTCAAATTCTATTATTTTTAAATTTTCATCAAAAATTGGTTTCTTATAAGAAAGTATAATCTTCATATTTTTTATTATATATATTATAATTATTAAAATTTATATACTTTTTTAATAAAAAAAATATATATAGAGGTAAGGTCGTTATATTAAATTTGTAATAATTCAATATTATAAAATTTACATATTTTTTCAACAATAATTATATCTTTATGTTTTTCCTTATATATAATTGTTTTTATACCTGAACATGCTATTAACTTAAGACATTCTTTGCAAGGGCTTAAACTTGAATATAATCTAGTATTATTGAATTTAGAATCTGCATAAAGTAAAGTATTCATCTCTGAGTGAATTATTAATGAATGTACTAATTCTCGGTCATTCCAATCTATATTATCATCTGATCCTTTCTTTAATCCGTTATATCCAGTTGAAATTATTTTATTATTATCCGAAACTAATATAGAGCCAACTTGTTTTATGGGATCTTTTGATCTTAATTTAATAACTTCACATAAGGATAAAAAATATCCATTCCAGTTTGGAACATCCATTATTATATTTTTTGTTATTTAAATATATTTTTTATATTTTAATTACAAATACATTTAGTATTTTTAGCAATTTTTTATAAATCTTTAATATCTTCTGATTGTTGATCTATTTTTTCATCTTTCATTAATAAAATTTTATTTTTATATTCAATTCTATAATCATTAAAATATTTAAATACAATTTCAGTGATTATAAAATATTTAGCATATTTTTTTGTATTTTTTGCTCGAATAAGACATAATTTAAATGCACTAGGTGTTAATTTATACTCTTTTTTAATAGTAATATGATTTTTTAATCTATTATTTACTTCAGAAGTAATAACAATATAATCTTTATTTTCTAATAAATTATTTCCATTTAAGCAATCTAGTATTTTACTAGAACTTCCCGCATTAATTACTTTATATTCTTGTAATTTAGTATGGTTTACACAAAATTCATACTCTTTATTACATATTTCTAAAAAATATTCCATAAATGATATATCTACATTATTATAATATTTTAAATGTATATATTTAAAATAATCAATTAGCTCAATATTAATTAAATTATTAACTAAATATGTATTATAATCTTGAACTGTATTCATTTTACTTATTATATATTTATTCTGTTAAAAAAATCAATTTTTTATTTATAAATATTTAGACATTGCTCTCCCACTAGCATCATTTGCTATATCATTTTCATCTATATTGAGCCAATTCAATGCCCTACTAGTAGAACAAGAAACTGATTTTATATTATGATCAACGGTTGTTATACAGCAATCGCTTGGATAAAATTTTTCAAATATTTTTCTATAAAGCATATGTTCCTTTGTCATGGGTGTATTGATAGGAAATAATGTTTCTTTATTAAAAATTTCTTTATCTGAAATTTCTTTTTCAGCATATGATTTTAAAGAATCTATTAAATTTTCTTTTTCTGATGAAATACCATCTGAAAATTGTTCTTTGACTCGCCATAAAATTTCATCAGGTAAAAATTCATTCGCATTCTGCGTATCAAAAGCTTTCCGTAATATATATTTTTCAATATTTTGTTCTGAATTTTTATCTATCATCTTATATTTTGGATCAATATTCATTATATAATCAATAAAATCTCTATCTCCAAATGGAATGCGTAATTCAATCGTACTAGCTAAAACTGCCTTATGTGCCCTTAATAAATCGTATTTATGTAAAGAATTAACTTTATCTACTAATTCAGCTTGGAATTCCTCTTCATTTGGAGCCTTATGAAAGTATAAATATCCACCAAAAATTTCGTCAGCTACTTCACCTGATAATATAACTTTAATATCTGTATCTTCTTTTATTTGCATCGCCAATAAATATAATGGAATTGATGCTCGAATTGTTGTAATATCATACGTTTCAATGTGATATATTACATCTTCTAATACATCTATAGCATCTTCAATTTCAAAATTATATGATTTATGATCACTACCTAAAAATTTTGCAACTTCTTCAGCTGCTAATATATCGGAAGCATTTTCAAGACCAATTGTAAAAGTTTTAATAGGATTATTAATTAAATTATTTTTTTTTAAATAGCACATTATAGATGCTATTAAACTACTATCTAGACCTCCAGATAATAAAATCCCAATTGGTTGATCCGATAATGTATGTTTTAATACACTATTAATTAATTTTTGTTTAATTTCTCCATAATTTAATTCTATAGTTGGAATAAAATTTGGGTCCTTCCATTGAACACTATAATGATTAAAAAACTCACCATTAATATATACACAACCGGGTTCAAATATTTTAATATTTTTAGATAAATCTACAAGAGATTTCATTTCTGAAGAAAACATAAGAGTTTCATCGTCTTCAATTGCATAATATAGAGATGTGATTCCAATATGATCTCTCACAGCGATTAAAATATTTTTATTTATATCATATAATATAAAACTAAACATTCCTCGTAGTTTACTAATAAATCCACTCCCATATAATAAATATAACGGTATTAAAATTTCAGAATCTGATGATGATTTAAAATTATACGATGGTAATTCTTTTTTAACAATTTCATATAATTCTTTATAGTTGTATATTTCACCATTTACAATGATTAAAATATTATTTTTTATCATAGGCTGTTCGCCTAAATTAGATAGATCGTTAATAGCTAATCTATTATGAAATAATAAAATACCTCCATATTTGTTATTTACAACCCTATATGACTCTTTATCTCCTCTGTGTTCCATTAATTTGGCATTAGTTATATATTTATTTATATCATTTTTTTGGAACCCTTTTTTATTAAAAACAGCAAAAATAGCACACATATGAATTTAATAAATGAATACTTATATTATATATCTAACTAATATTAAATTAAAAAAAAAATTGTTTTTAATAAAAAATATAATATATTATTAAAAACAAATAAAATTCATTATCATTAATATATATAATCATTGTTATAAGTTATGGATTCAAATCATAAAAAGAGAATAATAGCTATTGTAATAGCGGTTAGCTTAATTCTTATATTTTATTTAATTTTTCATAAACATTTTGAATCATTTTCTAATGGTAATTTTTATACTATTAAAAGATTTAATAATAATGAAAATGCGAAAGATTTGTTACTAGAAATTGATAAAAATTTATTAAAATTAATTAAAGTATTTAATACAAAATATAATAATATTCATTCTCTTAATATTTGTAATGACCAAAAATTATTATTATCTAATATAAAAAAAAAATTAAATAAAACGTATAAATCAAATTCATTACAAGAAAATTATCCTTCTGTGGTTGGTAAAGATGTTAGTTATAATTTGGATAAAGGTAATATTATATCGATTTGTTTAAGGCATTATGAAGAGCCTGATAAATTCCATGAAATGAATGATTTGATATTTGTGGCCATACACGAGCTCTCACATTCATGCAACAAATCATACGGTCACGATAAAAAATTCTGGAAAATATTTCGAATTTTGTTAGAAATAGCCGTTGAATATAATATATATAATAATATTAATTATCAAATACAACCTAATAATTACTGTTCTATGAAAATAACATACAATCCAATTTTCGATCAGAGTTTAGATGATAAAGAGTATTTTAAAAATTAAATTTAAAATCTATCATAATACAATTTAATTATTAATATATTTTCAGTTGGAACTTTTGTTAAATTTTTATCAATAATATTTTTTAATTTCTTTAATCTCGTTTTTAATGTTTTTAGTGCTTTCGGAAGTCCTGTAGTTTCTGTATATTCAAAACAGCTTTTAATTAATTTATTTTTCTTATTTGTGTAACTATCGGGATTAAATCGAATAAATACAATTGTCCGATTAGCTAAATCTGTAAATAAATTATTTAATCTTCTTAATTCACATTCAGGATGATATAATTTATTATTTTTATGTTGATGTTCATCAACTTCAATAATAACGGAATGTGTTAAACAATCAATAAAAATATCAGGTTTATGATTAGAACAACCGCCATCAATTTGTTTATTATAAGTAATATTTAAATTTGTATATGATTCTTTAATAAAATCTGAAACTTTAGCTTCTCTTGTGCCATAATCTCTAATAATTTTAGAATCCGGAAAGTTATAGATAAAACATCTTAGACAATATCCTTTATATTTTTTATTAGATATAAATATATCACATAAATCAGTTTTACATCTTTTAGATACTATATTTATCATATTCGGCGAAGCACATTTACCGCAATACAAAGGTATTTTTTCATTTTTATAATTAAAAATTGGTTGTGTATTATTACATTTAATACACATTTTATCTTTAATATTAATCATATCAATTTCTTTACAGCTATAGCAATATAAAGCTTTATTTTCATTTTTATAATTAAAATATGGAATAGTATCATTGCAATTAATACACATTTTATGTTTAATATCAATAATATTAGATAATTTATGTGATGTACAATAAATATGTTTTCTAATATTAATATTAGAATATTTTTTATAATTAAAACCTGCTTCTTTTTTACATTTTTTATTTAAACAATCTCTTGATTTTTTTTATTGAATTTTAAATTAATTAAATCTAAATATAAAGTAATAAAATCATTCAACAATTTCATATTTATTAGTATATAACTATTAGTTTAATATATATTCAATTTTAAATATATTTATCGTTAGGTAATCTAAAAATATCTGTTTTTACTTTATTTTTTTGTTTTATAGAAATTGGATTAACTATTGTAGGTTTATCTATATATATATATATATCATCTCCATAATTATCATATGTATTTTCATTATATTTAGAATCCTCTATTCCTACAAGTACTCGTTTCAATTCTGCATTTTCATTTTCTAATTCTTTATTTTTTTCTTCTAATAATTTTAATCTATTATTTTCATTTTCTAATAATTTTAATCTATTATTTTCATTTTCTAATAATTTTAATCTATTATCTGTATTACATTTTGATATATTATATTCTAATTCTTCTATATATAATAATTTACTTTCATAATCTTCTTTATATTTATTAAATTTAATTATATTTTGATCTCTTTCTTTTTTCAAATACGATTCTGATTTTTTATTAAATATAATTTCTTCATTTAATTTTGCAATTTCTTGTTTATAATTATCTTCTTTTTTATTAAAATCTATTTTCAATTGTTCAGTTTCATTATTACACATTATTTGAATGTTTTCTAATTGTTTTTGTAATTGCGATATTTCAGTTTTATATTTTACTTCATTCTCTTTTATCATTTTATTTTGATCCTCTATTTTTTGTTTTAATAATCCAATCTGTGTATTAAACTCATCTGAATTATTATTATTTTTATTAAGAAAATCATTGGTGATTTTCGCAATTTCAGTTTCACATTTTTTTATATTTTCATTTAATTGTTCAATTTCTAAATTGTGTTTTTTAGTTATTTGATCTTGTTCTAATTTTAGTTTATCAATATCTTCATGTAATGTATTATTTTCTAATTTTAATCGATTTCTATCTTTTATTAAATCATCTAATAAATTATTCAATTTATTTATTTTAACAATTTCATCTTGATTATTAATTTCATCTAAATCTGAACTATCTAATTCTAATGTTATTTTTTCTATTATTTTATTTAATTCTTTTAATCTTGTATCTTTTAAAGAATCTAACTCTTTTAATTTGTTAATTAATGCAATATGCCTTATATGAATCATATATAAATTATCATGTAATTCTTGGTTTCGTTTTGAATAATTATCAGTATTTACTATTTCTTTATTAAATTCAACTACGAGATCTTCATTAGATTTATTGTATATTTCTATATATGTATTAATAATTTCATTTAAATCGTTTTGCTCTTCCGATAATTTTAATGTGTCGTATTCTTCTTTATGTTGTTTAAATTGTTCATCTAATTTTTGTTGATATTCTTTAACTTTTTCATCATATTCTTGTTTATGTTTTTTAAATAATTTTTGTGTAGAATCTTCTAATTCTTGTTGATACTGCTGAATTTGATTTTTATTAATATTATCAAATTCATATTTTTTTTGATCTAAGACTTTATTTAATTCTAATTCATAATCAGATGTTTTTTGTACTATTTCTTTATTAAATATTTTTTGTTTTTCTTCATACTCAGTTTGTATTTTTAATATTTCAATTTTATATTTATCATCTAATTGTTTTAAAGTATTTTCATATTCTTGTTGATATTGTTGCTTTTTAGTTTCAAACTCATTCTTTTGTTTTTCTATTGTATCATTATATTCTTGTTGATATTTTTCAAAATCTTGTTGTTTTTTAGTTTCAAATTCATCTTGCAGTTTTTTTAAAAGTTCTTCATGTTCTTTTTCTTCTTTTTCAATAGTAGATTTATGTTGTTTTAGTACTTTATCATATTCTTCTTGATAAAGAGATATATATTTATCTTTTTTAGATTCAAAATCAGATTGTATTTTATTTAATGAATCTTTATATTCTTGTTGAGCATCATTAAATTGTTTATTTAATGAATTTTCTAATTTTACATTATGATCTGACTCTAATTTAGCTAAATTATCTTTATATGTATTATTTATATTATCTAAGTTATCTTTATAATTCGATTTAAGGTCATTTAATTCTGATTTTGCTAATTCTTTAATATCGGTTAATTCTTTATTATGCAGTTGTGATAATTCTTTTTGTTTATTATCTAATACATCTTTATGATTTTTATTCAATATATCACGATCTATCTTATTTTGATCTATTATTTGCTTTATTTCATATTGTTTTTTATTTATTTCATCTTTATATTTGTTATTTAAGGTTTTTTGTTCTAATAAATTTTGTTGTTTGACTTGTTCTATTTCTTCTTCATAATATTTAATTGTCCCATCTTGATTTTGTTTATTTTCGTCTTGCAATTTTTGTTGTATTAGTACTAACTCATCTTCATATTTTTTATTTAATAGTATCAATTCATTTTGTTTTTCATCTATGTTGTCTTGATAGTTTTTATCTAATTTGGTTTTTTCATCTATATTTTGTTGTTTAATTTGTTCTAATTCCGATTGTAATTCGATTTGTCTATTTTTTAATTTATCAGTTTCTATCGTATTCTGTGCAATAATATCTTTTAATTCATTTTCTTTAGATATTAAATCTTGTTGAATTATTTTATATTTTTCTGTTTCAGCTTCTAATGATTCTTGAATTATTTTAGATTTTTTTATTTCTTCTAATGATTCTTTTAATTGATCTTTATATGATTTATTAACATCTTCTAACGATGATTGTAATGATTCCAATTCTTTTTGTTTATCAATAATATTTTCTTTTGTTTCGCTTATAGTATTATTTTCTTTAGTTTTATATTCATTATATTGAGTGGTATAAATATCTTGTTTTGCTAATAATTCTTTTATTTGTTGTATTTGTTCAGTAAGTTTATTGTCAATATCTTTATATTCATTTTTAGTTGGATCATTTATTAAAGAATTAATATCATTTTGTAATTCATTTAAGGTTGAATTTATTTTATCAATAATATCATTATTAGACCTTATTTGATTTTTATTATTTTTTATCGATTCTATTCTGATATTTAATTCTTCCTTTAATCTAGTGTTATCTTCATTTAATTCTTTCATCTTAGCACTTAAAGTACCTTGTTTTCTTATAGTATCTTCTAATTCTTTATCAATTTTTATTTTTTCAGTAGTTGTTTTGTTTGATTCAGCTTCTAATGCTTTTAATTCATTTTCTAATTCATTTATTTGTGTTTGTTTTAAATCTATATCTTTGCCTAATCTTTCTAACTCGTCTTTACTTGTTTTTAGCTCTAATGATCTCGTTTCTATTTGTGTATTTAACTTATCTTTTAAATCTGTTAATCTATTTATTTTTTCATCTAATGTTTGATTTTTATTGTTAGCTGTATCCGTTGCATTTATATTACTTTGTTGATTTAAACCATTTAATTCATCTGTTATTTTTTGTATATCTTCTTTTAATTTTACTATTTCAGTTTTCTTTTTTTCTAATTCACTACTAGTTAGATTTTTTTTATCTTGTAATGTTTTTAATTCAATATCTGTACTTGATATTAATTTATTTAATTCAAATATTTCAGATCCTAATTGTGCAATTTTTGAATTTAAATTTTTCTTAATTTGTGTTTTTTCTTCTAATTCTTTTTCTTTCGATTTATATTCTGATTCTAAATTTATATTCTCTTGATTTATTGCTTCAATTTCAGTCTGTATATTAATTAAATTTTGTTTTAATTTTTCAAATGATTTTATTTTTTTTAAATTGTCATTCATAAACATTGTATATTTTTCACTTTCGATATTATATTCATCTACCTTTACTTGAAATTGTTTAGTATCTTGTTTTTTCTTTCTTTCTAATTCTATAATATTACTTTCTAACTTATTTAATTTATCTACATATTCTGTTTGTTCATCAACTAAACTATTATATGATTCTTCATTTGTCTTTATTCGTTTTAATAGTGAAGATTTGGTATTTGTTAAATCTTCAATTTCTTTGTTATTTTTTTCAATTTCATTATCAATTTGAGTTAAAACATCTTTCAGATCATTTACTTGACTACTAGTTTTGTCAAATTCAATAGTTAATTTTGATTTTTTTAATAATTTATCTTCATATGATTTTATAGTTTTTTTAAATTCTTCATCAGTTTCAGATAATTTTGTTTCTAATTCTTGTTTATCTGTATTTAATATATTATTTGTTTTTTTAAGTGAAATAACATTCTTTTCCTGTTCTTCTAGCGAAGTTTTTAATTCTTTATTAGCTTCTTCACATTTTTTCATTTTTTCAATATAACTAACTAAAATATTAATAATTGCATTATTTGTAATTATTAATATTTTTTGTTTATCTGTTTTTAAATTATCTACTATTGATTTTATTTTATCATAATTAATAGTTTTTTCTTCTAATAATTTTATTATATCATCTACTTCTTTATTATTATCTTCAATCTTTTTTATTATTTTATCTATATTTGTTTTTAATTCGATCGTATCATTATTATTAGTATTATTAATTTTATTTATTAATTTATTCATATATAAAATTAATTCGTTATTATTTTTTAATTTATCTTCACAGTCTATTTTATAATCGTTTAATTCTTTTATTTTATCTTCTAATGCTTGTTTTGCTAAATTACATTCTTTATTAATTTTTTCTATTAATATATCATTGCCTTTATATGATTTTAATTTATCTTCAAGATCTTTTATTTCTCTTTTTAATTTATCAATTTCCATATTAAAATATTGTTCGTAAGGTACTATTTTTTTATATACATTTATTCTTTCTAAATTTGATAAATATAAAGAATACAATTTAAAATTTATCAAATTTATATTTTTTGAAATATCTAATAATGGATTAAATAAAGACATATTTGCAATTTGTGATACCATAATATTAATATTATTATTATCTTTAATATAATCTTTATTATAATCTTGCAATAACTTTTTTTTATAATCTGATAAATTTTTATTATATTTATGATTATATTCATATTTAAGTATTTGATATTGACTTGTATAATCATAAATATTTAAATTATTTATTTTAAAATTTTCAATATTATTATTTATATTTATTTTTTCATTAAAATTATTTGATTTATGGCAAATATCTACGATTTTTAAAAACTCAGCTACTTTATTAGAATCAATAATCTTATTTTGTTTTAATGCAAATAAATTATCAGAAAGTTTACCATCTAAACTATACTTTTTATCAGCATCTGTAGTTACATATGAAGTAGAAGTTATTGTTAAAAAATTAGGATATAATATAGGTGTTTGGTTAGGTTTGTTTTGTTTTAATATAAATGATGGTAAAAATGTAAATTTTGTAGTATATATATTTTTAAATAAATTATATTCTTTTGTAGTTATATTATTTAAAATTTCATCTTCTAATATTTCATTATCATTTTTTAATTTAAAATAATTATACCATGTAGTATTATCTTTATTATTAATATTTTCTGCGAAATTTGTATCCGTTGATTTAATCATTGTAAGAATATCATCATTAATTTTATCAATATTGTTTGTATAATCATTAATTTTATCAATATTGTTTGTATAATCATTAATTTTATCAATATTGTTTGTATAATTATCATTTTCAGATAACTCTATATTTAATAAATTACTAGAGTTTAATGTATTTTGTAAAGATTGTTGAAATTGTGATAGTGTAGTATCTTCTGTTAAATTTGTTGGAGGAAGTGCAGTATCTCCTGTTGAATTTTTTTCATCAAAATATAATTCTTGGTCTATTGTTTCAGATACATTTACATCTGCAGAATATTCAGATTTTTGTGCAAAAATTTCTAATTTCTTAATAAGTATGTCATCAACAATATCTTCAGTTTGAGTCTCTATTTCATTATATTCTATATTATATAATTTTTTATATTCTTCTTTTTTAGTTTGAATATTATTTTGTAATGAAGATAATTCATTTGTTATTAAATTACATTTTATTATATTAACTACATTTAATATAGCTGAAATATGTGTTTCTTCTTCTTTCTTTGATATTGAAGAAACCTCTTTTGTTGTATTATTTCTTTTAGTTTCTAATTCATTAATATGTTGTTTAAATATGGAACATAAATTTATTAAATTAGTTTTTTGGTCAATTATAATATTTATATAAGATTCATCATTTATTTTATCTAATTTAAACCATAATAATGCAATAATACTATAGAAAATATATTTAAAATTAGATACCTTTTGATTAATATTAGATACCTTGTTATCTTTTGAATGAATATTATATTTTAACTGTGTATTAATTAAACTTAAGTTATTATTACTAACAAAATCCTTAAATAAATTCTTTGATTCATTTTGTTCTAGTTGTTTTAATTCCGTTATTATATAATTTTTATATTCATTAATAATTGTGTAATGTTGAATTGATTTATTTTCTATTCTTGATAATGATAAAAAACCCGTATTTATAAAATCTTTATTTTTATAAAATTCAAAATATATATAAATCATATCATTAATAATAGGTTTGATTTGATTACATACATTAGAATAATCTTTTAATAAATTTAAAATTCTAATTTGTTCATATTCTTGTTTTGAAATTTCTTCATATAATTCTATTTTTTCAGAAGTATCATCATTATTAGTAATTTCATTAGATATATCAATAGTTTTTTTATTTCTTTCTATATTTTTAATAATATCTAAAGTTTTTTGAAATTTTCTTTTATTTTCTTCCACGATATCTTTATTTTTTATTTTATCAATTTTTTGTTTTAATTCATTTAATACATTTTGTCTAATATTTTTATCTTTAAATTGTTCTGTTTTAAGATATAAAATTTTATTTATATTATAATAATATAAAATAAATATAGAATAGATAGTGTTATTTATTTCAATAATTATGTTTATATTATTTTTATATAAATTTATATAATCATCAATAATTTTCTTTATCCAGTTATTTTTAATAGCATCTTTAATATCTAAAATAGTTGGATATTTATTTATAATATTATTATAAAATTTATTTTCTAAATTATCATTATTCTTTAAGTTTTTAATATCATTTTTTATATTATTTAAATATGATAATTGTTTATCAGTAGTTTCATATCTAAATTGATTATAATATTCTTTATAATAATCATAATCATTATATTTTTCTAAATAATCTGCAAATTTATTATTAGATTTATTTAAAGCAATATATATATTTATATCATTAACTATATTTTGAATATTTTCTTTATTAAAAATTGTAGTATTTGAAATTTTCTGACCAATAGAATGATTAAAATTTGGTAATTTATTATCCAATATATATTTATTCCATTGATCTTTATAATATTTATTAATTTTAGGTAATATCTTTGGATCTAAAATTGGATTTATTAATATTTTACTATTATTTTTTAACATAAAATATTTATTAGATTTATTAAAATTATTTAAAAATTGTTTAAGTTCTTCTTTATTATCTTTAATACTATCATATTCAAAGATGATATCTATAATTTTATTATTTTCATCTTCTAATTGTTTTATTTGATCGTCAAATTCATTTCCTCCTATTTTATTATCTTTTTTAATTATATAAGATAATAAAGCATTACTAGAGTTATGATTATATTTATTAATATGTTTTCCACCTTTTTTACTTATAGTATTGTATTTTTTACTAAATATATGTATTATACCTAAAATAGGAAGATACAAAATAACTGGCAATGATATACAATTATTAAAAAACAATATTAATACAATTGTTAATATTATTATAAAAATAATAATGTAATCCATATTTTTTATTATTTATATAATTATTATTATATTATTTTTAAGATTCAAAATATTATTCAAAAAAAAATATTAGTTTTTTAATTTATACTATATTAATTTTTATTTTTTAACTCATAATCATATTGTTGTTGCAATTGATCTCTTTTAATATGCCAATCATCTTTTCTTCTTCTAGTATTTGCTTCTTCATGAATTTGTATAGCTTTCCAAATATTATATAATTTATTACTTTCACAATATTTTGATTCAATTTTTTTATGTAAATAATACCCAATAGGTATTAAACATAATGATATGGATGTTAATATAATCATAGTTATTCTTTTATCTTCATCGCCGAAATTAATCCATAATATTATTATCATAATAATGAAAATTACTATGTATATAATCCAAAAATAATAATTAATTTTACATAGTGTTAAATTTGACATATTTATATATTATATAAAATACATAATATATATTTTTTTATTAATTATTATTTAATATGTTCTAATAATTTTTTTTCTAACCATTTAGGCATATTAATTATATTAACATCATCTAAACTTTTATTTTTTATCCATTTATATTTAATTTCATTTATTATTGATGGATAAGCTATTACTTGTCTATTATCTCCTATTCCATCCCATCCAATTTTTTCTCCATTTATTGATATTCTATTAAAATTTGGTATTTTTTTATTATATTTAAAATATATATGCAGACCTCCTGATGGGGTTTTAACCATTGGCGTTTGTATTTCTTTGTATTCTTTTGATATATCTTTCCAATATTTTATACCATTGTCTTTAACATCTATATCAAGTACAGTCAAATTATTAATTTTGCCTGTTAATATACCAGTATTTTGATTTATATCAGTTGGATATATAGTTTCTTTTGTTTTATTCCAACCTTTGATAAAAGGCCTCTTATCATTTGCTAATATTGGAATTGTTATTAAATTATGTAATTGGTAATATTGAAATGATAATAATTTATCACCGGTATCAGGATTTATTATATAATTTATTTTAGTACTCATAATATACAGAGTCCTTTATAGATATTCTATAATATAATATAAAAAATATATTATATATATATAGTTATATAATATAATATAATATGAGTGAAGATACTAAAGATATTGGATTGATATTTGATCAAGTTGAAACGCATGATCAAATAAAGATAAAGAAAAAATTAACTAAAAAAAACATCTAAAACTTATAAAAATTAAGATTATACAGAATATACCTAAAATTTTATTATTAACATTAATAATATTATTAATATTAATATATGTTAGTTCTAATGTTAATTATGGCGAACAAACTACATTAATATTAGATAAATTTTGTAATTTATTTATGGGGATGACTATTGCATTAACAAGTGTTTATTTATTATGTACAAGACTTGAACATGTACATTTAATGGATCACTATAATAATATAATTATTTAATCGTAAAAAAATGTATTATTGTACTATAACAATGAATAATAATTCGTGTAAATCTTCTACTAATTTATCTAATGTTTTATGTTCATAATTCTCCATATCAATAGTTATATTTTCTGCTTGACTTTCTTTTATACTATCAAAAGTATTAGAATCTTTTATATTGAGTTGTGTACATCCTACATTTATTTCACCTAGATTTATATTTTCAAGTTCATATTTTGTTACTGCTGATCGTAAATCTCCAAGGATATTCTTGGGTAATTTTAATGTATTACTTAATATTAAATTTAAACTATTTAATATTTTTTCAAATCTTTCATATATTAATTCTTCTATCTCTTTTATTTCTTCTATCTGTTTTTCTTTACACTCTTCAAGTTCTTTTTGATATTTTTCAAAAAGAACATCGCAAGTTTGAAAATCTTTTTTATAGTCTCTAGGTATTTTTTCACATTCATTTTTTTGATTTGGTATAATAACAGATTCTAAATTTTTTATATGATGTATATTTTTTATTGCATCCTTTATATACTTAATATCTTTTACTTTATCATTGTATTTAGCAATTCTTTTCATACAAATGAGTTCTATATATATATTAATCATAGAGTCTATGTTTTCTTTTGTTTCTTTCATTACATTCAAAACATTTAATATATTTGTGTTTATATGTTTTGAATTAGACTCAAGTTTTTCAAGTTCTGTCCATAATAATCCTTTATTATATGAACTCATATATTGTATATCGCGTTTTATTTTATAAAATGTTTTATAAGGTTGCTCTGATAAATTAATAGATGGGGGTAAAAACAAACCAATTTCTAATAATATACAATCTTTATTGATAATGTCTATAATATTATCATCATAACTATAATATAAATCTATATAATCAGTCATTCTATTTATATATTCGATATTAACTTTGTTTTTATTAAATGATTCTTTATAATAATCAAAATAGAATTTATTATCATTCTCTATACCATTACTTAAATATACCCGATTAGGTTTTTTCTTCCAAATTTTATCTAAAAAACCCATTTTACAATATACACTTTATTTATATAATATATTATATTTTTTTTTTAAATTGTTTTATTTACTAATATTTTTAATTTTATTTTTTTAAAATATTCTTTTTGTTCATATTTATTACTATTGTTAAATAATTTAAAATAATCATCATATAAATCTTTAGATGATTTATAATTTTCTATATTTTTATTTTCTATATATTCTTTAAACGATAAATAATATATATTTTCATTATCTCTAGCAAATGCATAACCAGTTTCATATTTTCCAATCAGACTCTTGAATTTAAGAATTCTCGAATTAGTTTTAAATTCATAAATATTATCAGAAATAAACATATATTTATTCACATCTATTTCTAATAACACTGATGAGCGCTTGCCTCCAATGAATTTATTAAGAAATTTAATTTCAAATATTAAAGCAGATTGTATATTATTTACTATATATGCCGTATTATTATTTATATATACAATAAATGGAATCTTTCCATTATCTAATATATAAATTTTATGTGAAAATTTTTCTGGAACATATTTAGTTTCTTTAAATCGAGTCCATCTATAGATATTATTAATATTAGGTTTAGATATCCACATATTTCCATCATTTCCTATTAACTTTTTATTTTTATAATCTTTTGAACTCTTATTCGGTGATAATTTCATTATTAAAAAAAATACTTTCTATTTAATATATTATGATATATATTTAATTTGTTAATAGTTTATCTCTAGCTCTTAATCTTTCTGTCATTTTATCCGCGATAAGTTGTAAACTACGCATGTGATCAGTTCTCATTTTATTAATAATTCTATCTTCTTCATCTACATCTACTTTAGATTTAATAAATGTATTATATTCTTCTAATAAACTTTTTTCAATCTTAGTTTTACAATAGTCATCATTTGATAAAAAATGTTGTTTATATTTATTTACATAATCTAAAACTTTTTTAAAATTTATATTATTAAATTTTTTATCAATATCTTGCATTAAATTTATAAATTTTTCAATAAAAATATTATAATTGATATTTTCCCATTCATATCTTTTCATTATATTATCAATTGTTAATATTTGATATTCAATAATATTTGCTAAAGGTGTATTAATTTGTTTAAACATTAAACATCTACAATTATGATTTTCAGAATAAGCTAAATTAAAATTTAATTTTGTAAAAATTTTGATAAAATATTCAAAACAATTTACAAAATATTGATTACTTGGATACATTCCATCATCTTCATATTCAAAATTTTCAAACATTTTAATTAATTTATCATGATGATAGTATATATCATCAATATCTTTTATTTCATTTAAGATATTTAAATCGGTTTCATTAAAAGCATTTATAATGGTTACATCGCCATAATAATTATTATTTGTAACATTTAAATTTTCTATATGAATATTATAATTAGTTATATGTTTTTTAGATTTTTCATGACTTAATAATCTTGATTTATGATCAAAACTTATATTACATAATTCACAAGAAAAATTTTCATTTTTTTGATCGCAAGGTTTTGTTCTTTTTTTATGTCTATCAAGATGTGATTGATATTTAAATATCATTTCACATTTATTACATTTATAATTTGTCATATTTGTATATTTTACTTACTAATGAAGTAATGTAAACAAATATATATAATATTATATTATATATATTTAATTGATAATCACATAATTAATAATAATATATCCATCCTTACATATATTATTTTATTTACTTATATTACTTTGATAAACATTACAAATTTATATGTATATATACACATTACAATATAATTATGCTGACTTGTTTGTTTTACTTACAAAGTAAATAATGTAAGTAAAGTATAAATCACAATATTATTAAGATATTGTGATTTATGAAAAATAGCTCATCCTTACATATATTATTTTATTTACTTACATTACTTTGATAAACAATACAAATTTATATGTATATACACACATTACAATATAATTAATCCGACTTGTTTGTTTTACTTACGAAGTAAATAATGTAAGTAAAGTAAAATATTTAAAACTTTACTGGTTCTAAATTTAAATATTTATCATACTCTTCTGATACAAATTTATTAATATCTTGAATTGAATTATTTACATTCTTAATTGCCATTTTAATAATAGCATCTAATGCTGTGAAATGTAATTGATACATTTCACTTTCATTTGGAATTTTAAAATTTATTAATAATCTTGCAATATATTTTTCTAAATATGTAGCATCATAACATTCATATACTGCAACATAAAAGAATTTATCCCCTTCTACATGACCTGTATTATAAGTGCATAATCTTGCTTTTTCATCTCCTGTACTTCCAAATTTAAATATTCCTTCTTTTGCTTTTGCTGGCGTTGTAGTTAAATATAACTTACTATTATTTTTTAACTCTGATTTATTAATATATCTATTTTTAATAAGTTTTGACTTTTCTAATTCATAATTTTTAAATTCTAAAGTATATTTTAAATAGAATTTAAATATAAAACAATCTGAATTCATTAGAATATAACTTTTATTTGAACCGCCTCTTTTTTCTTCTTTATTATTTAATTCTTCATTTATATTTTGCTCCCCTCCTGGGGGGGGAGCAAAGTTTATACTCATCTTCATTTAAAATTTTATAATCTTCTTCAATAATATGATATTTTTTTAAAAACTTAACTATTTTTTCTTTTCCTTTACTAATTTCTTTATATCCAAACCAATTAATAAGTTCTTCGTCTAAATAAATCCAATTCTCTTCTTCTATATTGTTCCAAAATTTATCTACATACAGCTTATTAATTTCATAATTAATAATAAATAATAAATCAGTAATAGTTAATAATTTAGAATAAGTAGTTAAAACATTATTTAAATTAATTTTATTTAAAGTTTTATGAGTAATGATTTCATTTGAAATTGGTATTAATTCTTGCTCAACTTCAATATTGTCAAATTGAATAGCATCATTGAAGTTAAATTTTAAAATATTATTTTCTTGTTGTAATTTAGTAATTTCAGCTTCTTTTAATTTTAATTCTGTCTTTAATTTATCTTTGTATTCTTGTTGTAATCTTTTTTTTAACTCATCTTCTGCAGGAGGTGTGTTATTATAATTATTAGTTATATTATTAGTAATATTATTGGTTATATTATTAATATGTTTTTTACATGATGTTTTACGATTATTATGCTCTTCTAATTTAGATTTAAATTGAAAATTTTCATTACATTTATTACATTTAAATTTGCTCATATTTAATTATTTTACTAATTTATCAGTAAACATATAAATAATGTATTTATATATATTTAAATACATATTTAATAACATATAATCATTATTACATTTATTATTTTTTATCAGAAATATATTAGAGAAGGCAATATATAAAATTATTTATTAAATATTAAATGTTAAATATATGAATTAAAATATTATGAAGATATTAAACTGGAATATAGTAAGTTTTAGAGCTATTATTAAAAAAGACAATGTAATTGATAATAAAAAAAGCAAGAATAACACATTTCATAATTTTGTAATTAAAAATGATTTTGATATATTATGTTTACAGGAATTAAAATTAAATGACTGTAATTTAGATATATTAGATGATTACTTTCCTGAATATGAATATGAATATAAATATGTAAATATTCCACATGTTAAAAAAGGTTATTCAGGAGTAACTATTGTGTCTAAATACAAAGCTATAAATGTTATAGACACATTAATTGTAGAAGGGAAACCAGATTGTGAAGGAAGATTCATATGTTTAGAATTTGATAAATTTTATTTAATAAATATATATGCTGCGAATGCTGGTGAAAAACTTAAAAGACTTAATTATAAAAATGAGTTTAATAAATCTTTATATAAATTGTTAAATAAATTAAAACAAAAAAAAGAAGTAATAATATTAGGTGATTTTAATGCTGTAGAAGGTCACATTGGATCACATAATTTTGATTCTCAGTATAATAAACTTGCAGGGGTTACAGAAGATGAAATAGAATTTTTTAATAAATTAATTAATAATGGTTATAATAATGTATTTAGAGAGCTATATAAAAATAAAATTCAATATAGTTATTTTAGCTATAGAACTAAAGGTAGATTATATGGAAATGGAATGTTAATTGATCATGTTTTAGCTACTAATAAAATATTAAAAAAAATTAAAAAAATAGAATATATGGATACTATATATGGTTCAGACCATCTTCCAATTCAAATAAAATTAGATATTTAACTAGTAGTTCGTTTATATATTTCAAAACATGTTAAACCAAGAAAATAAATTGATCCTATAACTTGTATATTTGAACTAATTTTATTATTATTATTATACTTATAAATAATTTTATTATCTTCATCTGTAAATTTAATATTGTTTATAATTTTTTGAGGAATACAAACTGAATCATAATAATATATATATAATATAATTGACATTATTAACAATATTAATAATATTATAGTATTCATTTTTTCAAAATAATTTTGAGGAATATTAAAACATTGAATCATTTTTTCAATAATATGTCTTATATCATATATCTTATAAAAAAATATAATATATTATATTAAAATTTTAATTTTAATATGAATTTACGTCTTTTAAACAATTATTTATATCTAAATTATCTTTAAGAAGCATATTACGTTTCATTTTATTCCACCCATACCCACTCTGATAAGAACTATAAAAAATACCAATTATAGTCCATAATATAAAATATGGAATTTTATCCATATAATTTAAATTCTCATAATATCTAGATAATAACAAAATAATTATAATAATTAAAATTGGCAAAATAAACATATAAAATGAACTACTTAGCATATACCATGTAAATTGATTATAACAATATACCCTATCAATAGCTTTTTTTCTTTGTACTTCATCACATGAATTCACACTATTAAATATATCAGTACTATTAGCTCGTCTATTCTGAATAGCTAATGACTTATTTTCAAGCCTAATGCCAGTATCTATAGTACTAGATATATTATCCATTTTTTATATTTAATACTTTATATACTATATTATATTTAAAAAAAAATATAAATATTTAATATATCATGAATTATTATGTATTTATAAATATAACATAAATATGAATGATATAAATAAAATACCAAAAGAATTTCAAGAATATTATAATAATATTCTTGAAAAATTTAATAATTTAAATAATGAATTAAAAAAAAAGTAAGACTTACTAATAATGATGTTACAAAAATTTTCAATGCTAAGACTAATCTTCAAAAAGATGCTTTATTTCATGAAAAATATATTAAGAATGAAAATATATTGAATGGTTTATATAATTTTATTAGTGATAAAGGTATATTTAATTCAGGAAAACAAAAATATTTAGATATTGTTAATAGACGTATATTTTATATACAAAATCCAGAACAGGAAAAAATAGATGACGAAGAAGAAAAAAAGAAAAAACAAGAAGAAAAAGAAAATTTAGCCAGATTAGTAGAAATTAATAATATTAATATGAAAAAAGAAAAAGACATAAAAGAATTGGAAAACTTAAAATATGATAGATCATTCAATAAAAAGGTTTTAATGGGACTTATAATATGTAGTATTATCATAATTATAATTATAATTATATTTATAATTAATTGGAATAGTACAGTATTTGGGATATTTTTATCAATTGGCATAATTCTCATACCAATTAGTATATATACACTATCTAATTGGCTTAGAGATGAAAAAAGAAGAAAAGAATTAGCAAAAAAATATAATATTATAGATATCTAATATAAATTATGCGAGGAAGAAAAAATAGTAGGTTCATTCATTGCCTATGTTCAGAGCCTTGCTAGCTCAATTGATTATTTTTTTGCTAATTCATCAAACATTTTTTTTTGTTCAATAAGATTTTGAAGTGTGCATTCATCATCTCTATACCAAAATAACATAAAAATACTTACTATAAACACAATAAATGCACTTGTTTCTGTAACATATGTAACATTTGTTAAAATGGACTGGTCAACTGAATCAGGAATTAAAGCATATATAACAGATAAGAAAATTCTAAATATTAATATAATGATAAAAAGAGAGAACCATCTTCTTTTTTTAAGTCTACAAATTAAATCCATATTTTTTATTTATATAATACACTTTTTATTTTTTTATAAAAAAATATATTTAATACAAATCAAAAGTATATAAAATGATTCTTATCTTTTCTTAAATAAATTCTCATCTTCTTTAAAGAATCCACCTTTAAAGCCTTTCTTTAATTCCACATACAATGTATCAATTTCATTATTCCAAATTTCTTTATAAATATCTTTCTTTTGATAATATTTAAGTAATTTTTGTAATTCATTTAATTTAGCTTTATTATTTTTATAAGATTCATCATTCATTTTTCTATAACTTAGATTAAGTAAATAATCATATGATTGATTAACATTTAAGATACTATATTCTAATTTATCATTTGATAATAATCCTGGACTATCAATAATAGATTTATTTAATTCTAAATATTCATTTTCTTTCAAAATCTTATTAGCAATAAGATCTGATTTTTTTGAAATATTATAAGTTTCATGATTTTCAATAAATCTAATAATATTTTCTAACATAAGAATTTTATATTTTAATAAAATGTTCTCTCTGTCAATTCTTTTAATATAATATTCTTTTCGAACTTTGAACCAGTCAAACATAATATAATGATATTTTGTATATTCTTTTACTGTGTTATTCATATTATATAAATTAATATGATGATTTAATTTAGTATATAAACTAAGGTTATATTCAATATAATCTAAATATTCATTGAAATTTTTACTATCTTTATAATTCATTTCTAATTTAGATAATTCATCTTTTTTAAATTTTACAATAATTTTTACATCATCGATTGTAGATTCATCAAATACATCATCAATAAAATCTTTTTTTTCTAAATTTTCAATATATTTTTCATTCCATGTTTTAGGTGGTAATTCTGTTACAATTACTTCATCTTTAGAATTTTTAGGAATATTATACACTCCAATTAACATATTTACATCTTTATTTTGAATTTCTTTACCTTTAAATTTATTTTTAAAGTATTTCATTTTAAGTAATTTAGCATTTTCATCTTCAATCAAGAATTTAACATTTCTAATTACTTGATCAATATCTCTTGCATATACTTCAATTTTCCATCCAGTTGATGGAAGACTTACATCTTCTAATAAAACTGTTGGTAAAATTGGAACAAAATATTTTGGTTCTGCCATTTGTCCATCAATAATATTATATTCTAATAAATCATTATCAATGCTTGGATATAATAATTCTACAACATTTTTATTTAATTTTGTATCAATATATCGTGCTGATCCAGCATCATCTCCTCCTTTATATCGACTTCCAAATTGACCAATAGGTAACAATAATGGAATATTTCGAGATCCTGGAAAGTTTTGAGCCATATTAATAATAGTTTTATTTAAACTATCACTACCATGATGATATAACATAGATTCGGCAATATAACCACCTAATTGAAAAACTTTAATTTTATTATTAGATTGTTTAAATTTTTTCATAGCACCAGCTAAGACTTTACGTCTTGCAGGATTCAAGCCATCAATGATATGCGGCATTTTTCTTTGAATGTTATCAAGTTGAAATTCTTTTGTATTTACATTCAATTGATAAGAACATGAAATTTTCTTATTTTTATAATCAACTTCATCAGTATCTTCTTTATAATGAGTTTCATTAGCAAGAATTACTTTTCTTTTATCTGGATCATTCCCAAAATAAGTTTCAAAATAATCATTTGCTTTGGCATCTAATAAGAATGTATAAATATTATTTTCTATATTTTTAAACATATGTTTAATTTCCATATTAGAATGTGTTGCTAAACCCTTAATATAATTAATTTTATAATCATTTACATTATTTTTCTTAATCCATTCATTATATTCAGATATATTATAAAATTCTTCAATATATTTATTTTTTTTAGTCGGATAAGCTCGAATTAATGGTGTTGCTAATAAACTAATAATTTTTCTTTCAATTAGTTTAGGAAAGAATACATTGAAGAAATTCAAAATTAATCCGCAAATCATTCCCAATCCGTCCGTATCAAAGTCTACCGCTATTAATACTTTACCGTATCTTAATGTTTTATATTCTTTGTCGCCTTCTTCTGTTAAATCATAAGTATAAGAATAATTTAGATTTAATACTTTAACTAAAGAATTAATTCGTTCATTTTCTAATAACTTCTTTTTTCTATCAATGATATACTCAATCTTATTATTTTTCTTGATTTCTTTAACATCGATCTCCTTCCTTACATTGATGGGTACACCGCCTACTACGAAGATCCCGTAATATTTATATCCTAGGTTTTTATTCGAAGTTAAACCGTTTTTCACACACGCTTGCGCACTATCACCCTCAGGGGTTATTAATGTACATAGATGTGATTCATTAGTTCCTGCATTATCAGCACTACGATATTTTAAAATTCCTTTTAATTTATTTGTTTTTTTAGTTGTATTTTCTTTTGAGATCTTATTTAAATATATTCTATCGAATTCAACTTCAAGTTTACTCCAAATTTGTTTATATACTTTTTGATCTAATTCATAATCTTTAAATCTAGTTTGAGAAATTGATAATTCATTTTTACATTGATTTTTAAATTCTAAATTTCTTAAATCACCTTTAATAAAGATAAATAGGAAATTAGAAATTAACTTATTCGTAATTTTTACTCTATCTTTTAATTTTTTTTCTAATTTACTTTTAAGATTATCTAAAATTAATTTATTAATATATTGTATATGAGTACCACCGTTAGATACATATAAACCGTTTAAAATAGAAATGTGCTCCAAATTATCCATATTCTCAGACACACCAATATGAACTTCTAAAAAATCATTTTTATCATTTTTATTATATAATTTACATTTAATAATATCTTCTTTATCCAAAACAAGTTCAGATAAATCATTTAATGAATGTTTTGCAATAAGTTCGTTATTATAATATACTTTATATTTTTCACTAAGATACACTGAAATATAAGTCATATATGTATATAATATTTTATTTAATGTATCTTGCATTTCTGCTGCTGTTGTTTCGAATAATTTATAATCTAAAATAATTTTTAGAGTAGTGTGAGGGGTTTTTTGTTCTTTACTTAATTTAGTAAATTTCTCAATAATAGGTGGGTTTTTAATAGAATTATTTTCTTCAAAAGTCTGTGTATAAAATAGTTTATTTTTAGAATCTGATGTTTCAATAGTAAATTTTTTACAAATGGTATTTAATAATTTAATTCCCAATCCATTGCATCCAATTTTCACAGAATCGTCATTGTTGAAGTTCGAACCACTTAAGTACTCTGAAAAGATAACTTCTGCTAAATATTGATCAGTATTTTTAAATTTAATAATTTCAATCGATTGGCCGTTATTAAATACACTTATTTCGCCATTTTCTGTAAGGTTTACTTTGATTTCATTACATTTGTTAATACCTTTAATATCACGTGTTTTAAGACACTGATCTACTGTATTTTGAAGTGATTCCAGTAGTCCATTTGCAAGGGCTATAGAATACGATATAGTTTCTTTTTCTAACTTATCAGTTTCTTTATTTAAAATCCAAAGAGTATTTTCAGTAGCTTGTTTTGACCCCAAATACATAGACATCCTTTTTAAAATATGTTCTCTTTGTGAAAGGTTCTCATATTCAGTTTCAACATATTCATTTGACATGATTAAAATTGAATAATTATACCTTTTATTATATACAATCATTTATTTAAATCAATTTTAAATAAGATATAAGTATATAATAAATAATGGGGAAAAAATTAACACTTGATGAATTTATTGATAAAGCAACTATAAAACATAATAATAAATATGATTATTCTAATGTTATTTATGAACATTCAAATATTAAAATTAATATTATATGTTCTATTCATGGTAGCTTCCAACAAAAACCTAAAAAACATTTATTTGGAGATGGTTGTAAAAAATGTGGTACTGATATTATTAAAAATAAAACAAAGCTATCTTTAGATATTTTTATTAAAAGATCTAATGAAATTCATAATAATAAATATGACTATTCTAATATTAACTTTTATACAAATGCACATACTAAAGTAAATATTAATTGTTTAATACATGGAATATTTGAACAAACGCCTGCAAATCATTTAAAGGGTAAAAACTGTAGTAAATGTAAAAATGTATATAAAATGAATACATATGAATTTATAGAAAAATCTATTCAATTATATGGAGATAAGTTTGATTATTCTGATGTTAAATATATTAAAATGAAATCACATATAAATATTATTTGCAAAGAGCATGGTAAATTTCAACAAACACCAGATGCTTTTTTTACGTGGATATAATGGTTGCATTAAATGTTCAAATATTGGATATTCAAAACCACAAATACAATGGTTAGAATTTTTAGAAAAGTATTATAATATCAATATTCAACATATGGGAAATTCAAATCAAGAATATAAAATTAAAAATACAAGATGGAAAGCAGATGGTTACTGCAAAGATACTAATACTATTTATGAATTTCATGGTGATTTCTGGCACGGTAATCCTAAATGTTATTTAGAAACTGATAAAAATAATGTATCAAATAAAACTATGGGATACTTATATAAAAAAACTTTAGAGCGAGAACAAAAAATTAAAGATTTAGAGTATAATTTAATTGTTATGTGGGAATATGATTGGAATAAAATTAATAAAAATATTACAAAATTACAACAAAAAATAAAAAATAGTTTAACTAAATATTAAATAATATATGCATTTTATTATGTTTAATTTCTAAATTTCTTTTGTATTTTTTTAATATTTTTATTAAATTTATTCCAATCTGACTCCCAAATAGTAACTAAATTATATCCGAGATCTTTAATAATTTGTTCTTTTTTTAATGTATTTCTATATAATTCCCCATGAGTTTTATCACATGTTTTATTCATTAAATTTGGATCAAAAATTTTAGGATTACCATGCCAATAATCTCCATGAAATTCAAAAATAGTATTAGTATCTTTACAATAACCATCTGCTTTAAAATTTGTAGTTGGAATTTTAAATTCTCCATCATTCATAGCATGTTGAATATAAATATTATTTAATTTAGATAGTAAATCTAACCATATAATTTGAGATTTTGAATATCCAATATTCAAGCATTTTAAACATCCTTCAAATCCTTTAATATGTGAATATGGAACTTGTTTAAATTTAAAATTATGTAAATTACAGATTATGATAACGGTTTTATTACAATTAACATAATTAACTTTTGAATAATCATATTTATCTTTATAAATTAAATTTGCTCTTTCTATAAATTCGTTAGTATCATATCTATATTTACCTGAACATTTTGAACATCCAGATCCATATAAATGTAAATTTGATTGTTGTTTAAAGTTACCATGAATTTTACAAATTATGATAACTTTTCCATTTGCTTTTTTATATTCAACTTTTGAATAATCATATTTATCTCCATGTAATTTAATCGCCTTTTCAATAAATTCTTGAGTATTTAATTTTAAAGTACCTGCACATTTTTGACATCCTCTATTTTGTAAATGTCTATATGGTGTTTGTAAAAAGTCCCCATGTCTATTGCAAATAATAATTATTTTAGTATCGCAATTTTTATAATTAACTTTTGAATAATCATATTTATTTCCATGAACTTTATTTGCTTTTTCAATAAATTCTATAGTATTGGATTTAAAATTTCCTGAACATTTAGGACATCCATTTTTACTAGCTAAATGTCCAGCTGGTATCTGTAAAAATTCAAAATTATGCACTTTACAAATAATAGTAACTTTTGTTATAGAATTTAAATATTTTACTTTTGAATAATCATATTTATCTTCATAAACTTTATTTGCTTTTTCAATAAATTCTATAGTATCAGATGCTTGAGATTTTGATCGTTTTTTTATACCACAATTTTTACATTCTTTACCTTCAATATGATTATTTGGTGTTTGTAAAAAGTCTCCATGTTCTTTACACTTAATAATGATTTTTTCAGATGATTTTTTATAATCTACTTTTGAATAATCGTATTTATCTCCATGAATTTTAATGGCTTTTTCAATAAACGATTCTGTCGTTACTTTAGACATTATTTTAATAATTATATTGATTTAATCTTTAAATCAATTTTAAAAAAAATAAAAGTAATTATCTAACATTTAAGTTAAATAATTTACTTCTTTGTAAGAATATTAATCAATATATTAAATTTATTTTTAAATTCAGCTATATCATTTTTAATTTGAGCAATATCACTCTTAAGTTCTTGAATATCATTATGCATTATATTTAATTTAGATGTCTTATTGATAGTTTCTTCATAAGTTTCTTTATCAGATTCTTTCAAAATATCACATTTAAATAATTTTTTTAAAACTTGTACATCAGATATATTATATTTACTTGATAAATCTTCTAAACTAAAATTATTGTCTAAATAATCAGTTTTAAATGAATCATTTTTAATATGATTTAAATTTTCTTTTTCAGTATCTTTTAATTCATTATATTCATTATATCCAGTAGCATCTTCTAAGTTTGTAATTAAATTTAATTTTTTAAGTTGGCATAAAATAGCATACATAGTTCTATGATAAATTATAGATAATTTATATACAGATAGATTATTTTCAGTATAATTAATTTTTAATTCATCAATATCATTATCAGACCATTTTTTACCAACATTATCAAAAGTATTAATAGAATCAGTAGACATAGTTAGAGTATATTATAATTATATAAATAATTTATTCAATTTTAAATTTTAAGATAATTGTTTAATTACACTAGTATGCCTTCCTATTAGCGAAGTTAAGGTTAATCTAGTTGAATCTAGAATTTAGATAGTAAAATTTCATTCGCCTTTAGAGGCGAATGAATATAGAGTGTAAATAGATAAGTATATCCTTATTATTTTCATTCACCTCTAGGGGTGAATGAATTTCTAAATGCGTCATGACGCATTTAGAATATATAGTATCAACTTTTTTATCTATTTTTTTTTATAATGAATTAACATCTAAAAATTATTATAACTATTTTATATATAAAAAAACATGAATAAAATAATTTTAAAAAATATTGATATTAATGATATCATACATAAAAATGATAATATACTTACGATTAAAGAATTACTAATTAAGATAAATTATGATATTAATAATATATATATCGATCAATTTTGGGATAATATATCTGATGATAAATGGATTTACATAGATAATGAATTGATATTATGGATGGAATATAAGGATATTAAAAGAGGAAAAGATAGTATTTGTAAAATATTAAAGAAATATTTTCATGAGATTGATGATTATAAATTATTAAATAATTATGAATTTATGCAAGAAGATTTTCTTGACGCTCTCAAAGCGTCAAGAAATATAAATGAAGAAAAACGTGGAATGCACAATAAACAATATATTATTGTATCACCAGACTGTTTTAAAGAATTATGTATGCATGTGGGAACAACAAAATCAAAAGAAATTAAGAAATATTATATTGAGTTAGAGAAAATCTTTAAATTTTATTTACAATATCAAGCAAAATATCAAGAATTAAAAAATAAACAAATTCAAGAAAAATTAGAAAATAAAGATGATGAATTAAAAGAAAATTTGATAAATGATAAATTTAAACTTAATGCTTTAATACAATCACTTGATATGCAACCAGTTGTATATTATGGTCTAATTAGTAAAGATGAAATTAAATTTGGACATTCGAATAATATTAAACAACGTATTAAAGATCATGAAAAGATACATAATTCGTTTAAAATTATATATATTAAAGAATGTAATAATAATAAACTAATTGAAAGTAAAATTAAACAATATGCAAGAGATAATGAAATTTTAATAAGTAAAATTATTAATGATAAAAATTATACAGAACTTATTAAAATTACAAATGATATTACTATTGATATTTTAATTAAAAAATTAGAATTTGAATGTATTAATTTATCAAAAAATAATGATAAATTAGTAGATATTTTAAAAAATGAAAATATTGAATTAAATAATAAAATAGAACAGTTAAACAAAGAAAATAAACTATTAAGTGAAGAATTAGATATTATTAAAAAAAATAATATAGAAAATAGTACACATCCTATGAAAGAAGAAAAAAAACACAAATGTCACAAATGTACATACTCTACTGATAACAAATTTGATTTAAACGAACATTTAAACAGATTGTATAAATGTGATGAAATTAGACAAAAAAAGAAATATATCTGTCCTAAATGTAATAAAGAATTTAATAAACCAGCCAAATTAGAATGTCATATGAATAAAAAATCTAGCTGTAATAAAATAATACAATGTCTTAAATGTAATAAAATATTTAATACACTACATAATTATAATCAACATATTAATCGTAAAATTGCGTGTGTATAAATCCAAAGACATATTTATTTTTTTTATCATTAGAATAAAATATTTTAAGATAATTGTTTAATTATCAAATGTGAGCTTACGCTAGCTGCCCCTCCTGCTAAAGGAGTAATCGTTAATGCGGTTGCATTACCTAACTTATTATTTATACTAAGTACTGAATTTACTGCTAATGTTTGTACTAAACATAATCCCATAATTTGAGATGTTCCAGTAGATCTTCCAGTTACGGTATATGCTAATTCTACTCCATTAAGAACAACTACTAATTGTCCAGATTCATCTACACTAACTTGAAATATAATTTCATAAATACCAATAGCCGCTAAATTAAATTGAGTTGCATTTACTCGTGTTATAGTTCCATTAGACGATCCATCTTGTGGAAATTCAATTGCATCACCAACTGCTATTGCACTTGCATTATTAGGAGGCATTAATGCATAAAAATCTGAGAAATTAATAATAGCATTAATTCCAGGAATACCTTGTGCTCCTGTTGCACCTATAGGTCCAGTTAAACCGGTTAATCCCTGAGGTCCTGTCAAACCAATAGGTCCTATAGGTCCAGTTAAACCGGTTAATCCCTGAGGTCCTGTCAAACCAATAGGTCCTTGAGATCCTGTTAAACCAATTAATCCTTGAGGTCCAGTAGCTCCAGTTAATCCGATCAGTCCTTGAGGACCAGTAGCTCCGGTTAAACCAATTAATCCTTGAGGTCCTTGAAGACCAGTTAAACCAATGGGCCCTTGAGCACCTACAGGCCCTTGAGCTCCAGTTAAACCAATTAATCCAGTTAAACCAATTGGTCCAATAGCTCCAGTCAAACCAGTTAATCCAATCGGCCCTTGAGCTCCAATAGGTCCTTGAGCCCCAGTCAAGCCTCTACAACCAGTCAATCCCTGAGCTCCAGTCAATCCGATAGGTCCTTGGGGTCCTATTGGTCCTTGTGGGCAAATTTCACATTTATTACATTTAGGTCTGTTACATTTAGAACATTTACATTTAGGAGACCGATTAAATTGACTATTTTGACTATTTTGATCATAATTAGAATTTAGTTTATATTGATTGCACATTTTATTAAAAATTTCTAGTAGAATTTACTATTTGTGATAATATTACTAGTGAATATATTTATATAAAAAAAAAATAATATATAAAATTTAATATATATCATATAGATTAAATTTTATATGAATTGTAAAGAAGATTGCCATGAATCTATATTATATATAGCAATAATGTTATGTATAGTTATTGCCATATTAATATACATCTCTGTTTATGGATTACCAATTTAATTTAATAATAAAAAAAATATTATATATTATATAAATCCATATACATATAGTACTTTATAAAATGACTAGAATTTGTAATAAAAGTAGAGCAATTCATTGGGCAATAATAGATATTTTATTACTATTAATTTTAATAGTAGTATATTACTATGGAAATATTAGTGATAAGAGTATGTCAATATGTTTAATAGGAACATATATAATTTCTAGACATTTCTTGGTTGGTATTTATATGTATCTATGTCCATATAAATGTGAATTAGGATTTTGCACGTAAACTAAATATAAAAGCTAAAGGTGTCTAGAATTATATAATTATTTTTATACTAGTTATATTTACTAGTATATACTAAATTTAAAAAATATTATCACACATTTTTTAACTCATACTAAAAATACACTTTCCAGTCTTATTATACAATTATATAAAAAAATGAAACACTATAATAGTTTTTATAAAGGAGACTTTTATGATAATTTAAATTATTATAATTCGACATTACCTATATATGACACATATCCATATCATACACATTCATCTTATGGTCATTATGGTGGACATTATAGTGGACATTATGGTGGGAATTGCGATGGGCATTATGGTAGACATCATGGTAGACATCATGATAGACATCATGGTAGATATTATATAAATAGATTTGATTCATATAATAGAGATTATGTAAATTATTTAAAATACAAATAACTTATATTAATTATAAATATAATATTTGATTTATATTTTTTTTTTTAAATTAAATTCAATATTATATATATAAAGAAAATAATAAAATGTCAAGATCATTATCACTTACAGCTTTACAAGTGAATGCTCTAACGACATCTAATGATACTATTTTATATAATGCCCAAGCAAGAGATATATCTTTATACGGTGGTACTGATTTAGCCGGAACAATTACACAATTAGAGATTAATAATATTTCTGGTGATTGTTTAACATTACGACATAACAGTAGTAATAATAATTATTCTAATTTTACATTAAGTAGCTCTGGGACATTAAATTTAAATGTAAATAATGGCGATAAATCATTTAATATTGTAAATCATAATGGGACTACGACTGGTTTAAAATTAGCAGGTACATTAGTTACAGCTACTGCTGCTGAAATAAATCAATTATCTGGATTATCAGCATCATTCGGCAATTTAGATTATTTAGCTGGCATTACTGCAGGAACTGCATCAGCAGGTAAAGCATTAGTTACTGATTCAAATAATAATATTGCTGGTATTAATCATTTATATACACAAGATTTAACAGTTAATGGAACTTTAGTAACTGCCACTGCTACTGAATTAAATTATACAGATATTACAACTGCTGGTACTGCACAAGCAGCAAAGGCATTAGTAGTTGATACTAATAAAGATATTGTAAGTATAAGAAATTTATCAGCAACTAATTTAACCGGTACTTTACAAACAGCAAGTCAACCAAATATCACATCTGTTGGTACATTAGCTAATTTAACGGTAACAACTCAAATTACTGTTGGTACATTAGATGCATCTGCAATTTTAGTCGATGGTGTAGATATAACTACAGCGATATCTGGTAGCGATCCTACTACAGGTATTACACCTGGTATTGTAACTGCCAGTAAAGTATTATTAGTAGATACTAATAAAAATTTAACAGGTATGGGAAATTTAACTTCTACTGGAACAATAACTGCTTCTACTTTAGCTGGTTCTTTATCAACTGCTTCGCAACCTAATGTAACTACTTTAGCTGGTGTAACATCAATTGGTGCATCAGGTTCTACAACATTAACAGGTATTTTACAAACAGCAGCGCAAACTAATGTAACATCAGTTGGCACATTAACTGGATTAGTATCTAATGGTAATGTAGATATTGCTCAACATGATGGCTTGACTACAGGATTAAAAATTGCAGGTATATTAATAACAGCAACTGCTGCTGATTTAAATAAATTACCTAATATTACAGCGACAGCTACTGAATTAAATAAAGTTGCCGGTGTAACCCCAGGTACTGTAATTGCCAGTAAAGCACTTGTTGTTGATGCTAATAAAGATATTTCTACTTTAAGAAATGTAACATTAACAGGATCATTAACAGGGGCTTCTACTGTATCTGCAACTACTTTAACAGGAACGTTGTCAACAGCTTCTCAACCTAATATTACATCGGTAGGTTCATTAGGTGATTTAACGGTTACAAACCAAGTTAATGCAGCTACTATAAGTACAACTACATTTTTATTAGGCGGAAGTGATATTACATCATCATTATCAAATATAGGAAATTTAGGAGGTGTGACAGCAGGTACTGTAAGTGCTAGTAAAGTATTATTAGTAGACGCTAGTAGAAATTTAACTAACATGGGAAATTTAACATCTACTGGAACATTGTCAGCAACTACTTTAACTGGCGCATTATCAACTACAGCACAGACTGCAATTACTTCTGTTGGTAATTTAACAAATTTAACTATAGCTGCTAATGGCGATGTAACTATGTCCGGAACAGGTGCATTAACAGGTGCTGCAACCGTATCTGCCACTACGTTAACTGGGACATTATCAACAGCTGCACAAACTGCTATAACTTCTGTAGGAAATTTAACAAATTTAACCATAGCTAGTAATGGTAATATAACAATGTCCGGAACGGGTTCATTAACAGGTGCTGCAACTGTATCTGCAACTACTTTAACTGGAACACTGTCAACCGCTGCACAGAATTCAGTAACTTCATTAGGTACATTGACAGGGTTGGCTTCTAACGGAAATGTAAATATTGCTCAACATAATGGCTCAACTGTAGGATTACAATTAGCGGGAACATTAGTCACTGCTATTGCTTCCGAATTAAATAGAGTAGCTGGTGTAACTGCAGGGACTGTAATTGCTAGTAAAGTATTAGTAGTTGATGCTAATAAAGATTTATCATCAATTAGAAATTTAACATTAACGGGTACTTTATCAGGGGTTACTACATTAACTGCAACTACATTATCTGGCTCTTTATCAACTGCTGCACAAGCTGCAATTACATCTGTAGGTACATTAACTGGATTAGCATCTAATGGAATTGTAAATATTGCTCAACACAATGGAACAAGTCAAGGTTTACAATTAGCTGGTACCTTAATAACAGCGACTGCTGTTGATTTAAATAAATTGCCTAATATTTCTGCATCGGCAAGTGAAATAAATGTATTAACCGGTGTAACTGCTGGAATAGCATCCGCAAGTAAAGCTCTTATAATCGATTCTAATAGAGATTTAACAAATGTTAGAAATTTAACATTAACGGGTACTTTATCAGGAGTTACTACGTTAACAGCAACTACATTATCTGGTGTTTTATCAACCGCAGCACAAACAGCAATTACATCAGTAGGTACATTAACCAGTTTAGTATTATCAGGTGCAATTTCTGGTGTTACTACATTAACCGCAACAACATTAGCAGGTACTTTATCAACTGCATTACAACCAAATGTCACTACTTTAAGTGGTGTTACGTCAATAGGTGCTTCAAGTTCTACAACATTAACAGGTATATTACAAACAGCAGCACAAACTAATGTGACGTCTGTAGGTACATTAACTGGTTTATCATTATCAGGAGGTATTTCTGGTGCAACTACTATTGGTAGTTCAGGCGCATTCACTAATAGCTTAGCGACTGCTTCAACAAGCAATACTACCGGTGCATTAATATTATCAGGAGGTATTGGTATAAGTAATGCTACAGATGCATCTAGTAGTACAAATGGAGGTTCATTTACAACTGCAGGTGGTATGTCAATTGCAAAACAATTATATGTTGGAACTAATTTAACAGTAGGAGGTAATTTAATTATTACAGGAACTACTACAACTATAAATTCAACAACAACTAATATTACAGATAATACATTAATATTAAATTCAGGCCCTGCAGGAACTGGATATGATGCGGGTATTTTAACTCAAAGATTTCAAAACAATAATGCTGCTGGAACTGGAGATGTAGTAAATGATACTGCAAAAGCTACATTTGCATTAAATACAGGTAGTACAACAACTACATTAGTATTACCAGCAGGTGCATCTTCTGTAGATAATTTTTATACTAATTGGTGGGTAAAAATAACATCCGGTACTTTTGTAAATTCAGTTAGACAAATTACAAATTATGTAGGTTCTACAAGAACTGCTACATTAAATACAACATTATCAGGTTCTCCTGTATCTGGAAATACTATAAGTTTATATAATAAAGGATATACAGGAATAGTATGGAATGAAGGAACTAAAAGATTTATTACAGCTTTTCTTTCAAGTGATAGTATTCAACATTAAATATAATAGATTATGCAGATTCTGCTTTTAATAATATCATAGGATTGTCAACTACAACTTCAACTAGTAGCACAACTGGTGCATTAATATTGTCAGGAGGTATTGGTATAAGCAATACCACCGATGCAACAAGTAGTACAAATGGAGGATCATTTACAACTGCTGGAGGCATGTCTATTGGTAAAAAATTGTATGTTGGTGATAATATTATTATGACAAATACTTTAGCGCCCAGTCAATGTATCTTAAATTTCGCAACAGATACTCAAAATTGGGAATTTGGTGCAAGAGGTTCAACAGCGGTATACCCAAATTCATTATATATTTTTAATGGTTCATTTTTGATGTCAATGACACCAGCAGGTGTAACTAGTATTTATAATACAACTGCTTCAACTACTAATGGAACAGGTGCATTATTATTAAATGGGGGTATTGGCATAAGTAATTCCACGGATGCAATAAGCAGTACTAATGGAGGATCATTTACAACTGCTGGTGGTATGGCAATTGCTAGATCTCTTCGTGTAGGTACTTCTATTAATTGTGCTAGTATTAGTAGTACTGGCGTAATATCAACAGCATTATTAAATATTGGAACGGCAACTGATAATTCAGCTGGCAAAATGCTTAATGTACTAGATTCAACATTAAACATAGGAACTAGATTTATAATATTAGGAAAGACACCTGCTAACAATAACCAATTTGAAATTTCATTTAATCATGTCGGTGATAATTCTACGGGTAATAGTGCATCATTTGGATTCTTTGGACAAGCTTCTAGAGCAATTACTATTACAGCACCAGGTCAAATTAGTATACTTAATACAACAGAATCAACGTCGTCATCAACAGGCGCATTAACAATTTCGGGAGGTATTGGCATTACTAAAAATTTGTGGATTGGTAATGGTTTAACATTATCTGCACAAAATACGGTAAAAGTTTCTACAACCGCACCAACTTCATTTATAAGTTTAAATGATTCTCCTATATATTTTAGAAATACTGGCACGACTGATAAAAATCATTTTATTGCTTACGCTGGTAATACACCACAAACTAGTTGGAATTCTGGAAAAGGATTTGGTAATCCAAATGTTGCGAATGATGGACCTGTAATATGCGGTAATACTAATGTTATAATAGGCACATTGAATTCTTTATCTACTGAAACTATATGTGGTAATTTTACATCAACAGGTTTATCTTTAGCTGGCAATGGATCAACATGTCCAGCTCCTGGATATGCATTAGATTTTGTAAATAATTCTCAAAATATGCAAATTAATTTACTTAATGGTACTTATGGTATTGGTGCCTGCAATTCAAATCTCCAATCTTTTACTGGTGGCGGGTTTACATGGTGGAATACAGCATCTGCTATACAAAAGAACGGAACTGCATTTTCCGGACCAACATCTTTAATGTCATTATCAAGTATTGGTACTTTAACTATACCAGCTTCAACAGCATCAACTACTAATGGAACCGGTGCATTATTATTGTCTGGAGGTATTGGTATAAGCAATACTACAGATGCAACAGGTAGTACAAATGGGGGGTCGTTTACTACTGCTGGTGGTATGGCTATTGCTAAATCTCTTCGTGTTGGTACACATATTATTATTGGCCATGGTTCTAATCAATTATCTGTATATCCTTTATTTGTTAGCGCATGGGCAACTTCTACTGAATCAACAGCCAATGCTTATAGATATAATAATACTACAGGCACTACTGGAATCTATAATAATACTACCTATGGTAATTGCAGTGCTAGATTTAATGATGCAATCATTGCTTCATATTTTATGGCAGTATCAGATAAACGTATTAAAACAAATATTGCAGAAATTACTATTGATTTTTGTAAATCTTTTGTTATGAATTGTACCCCTGTAAGTTATAATTTTAAAAAAGATTTAAATAGAGGTAGAAATAATACACAATTTGGATATATTGCTCAAGAATTAGAACAAAAAGGATTTGCTAATTTAGTTACACATGTGGATGATACTGATAATGAGTATTTAATAGAAGAAATAGAAACTATAGATGGTAAAGAATATATAAGCCCACAAGGAGTTAAATTAAGTGTATCATATGAAGAAATAATACCATTATTAGCACAAAACATTAAAACATTATATATAGAAAATGAAAATCAACAAACTAAAATAGATATACTAGAACAAAAAAATAAAGATTTAGAAGATAGACTTGCAAAAATAGAGCAATTTATTAGCACATTAGAAATATCAGAATAAATATAAAAAAATATCAGAATAAATATAAAAAAATAAAAAATAATAATATTTTTTTTACTAAAAATTTAAGTGGATGGTTTTTCAGCTTTAGAATAAAATTTACCAGTTTTAATTGTATTATCTTTAAGATTAATGGATGTTACTCCAATTTCTAAACAATCTGTTGGAGTACCATCAGCATCTAATTTTGATCCAGTTTCAGACACTTCAATTTCTTCAGTTACAGTTACTTTATCTTCATCAATTTCAATTTTTTGAGAATTTGAAGTAATTTCATTTGGATTTGCTTGTGTATATTTTAAGAAACTTGGATGATCCTTACCATATTCTTTAATATTTTTTACTTTCTTTTTGCGAACACGCGCATCTAATAAAACCTTACCCATTTTAGCATCATCTTCTTGTTGTTTCATAATATTTTCTAAAATTTTAGTATTATTATTATAGAATGTAATACGATCACGATTTTGTTTAAATGAACCTAATAAATTCCATTTATAATTAGTTAAATTTAAAAGGTTACAAATTACATTTTCTTGATTTTTTTCAATATAATCATTACATTCTTCAATAGAATCAAATGATTCATAAATATTAATTGCGACTTCAACATCAGGTTTATCATTATATAAATATGAAACAGCCTGTCTAATTTTTTCATAATTTACATCATAATAATAATTAAATCTTCCAAAAGTATCATTAGGAGGAACAACTTGTGTAAATACATTATCAGGGTTTATTTTTCGTTCAGGATCATTATTTTCTTCATTATATACAGAAGTAGTGTGAGTATTCGGATCATATTTAAATAATTTATTTAAAAATCTATTAATAACTTCTTGTTCTTCTTGAGATTGTTGATTAACTAATTCTTCAGTTTTTTTAATAAATTTTTCATTATTAAATACTTTTTTATTACAAAACTCAGATTCAATTTTTTGATTTACCTGGATACGTAAATTAGTTTCATCATCTTCTGTTAATTCATATGCAATATTACTATTTTTATTTTTTTCATCTAAAAATTGAGTTTTTAATTCATGGTAATATTGATAATCTAAATTAGAAATATGTACAGAATTATTTTTATCAGGATTTTCAACTTCATCCATAAAATCATCTCGATTTAATTTAATTTTTAATTCTTCTTCTTCAATAGTATATTCACTAGACATTTGATATGTAAATCCAATAAGAGCCGTCGTTAATAACTTTTGCATATATTTTTCTTTTAAATTAGTAAACGAAATACAAGTATATTTTTCTGGCCCGTAAATTGTAGCACCATATGGGCTTAAATGTTTTTCGATTTCTAGAACTTGTTCTTGAGTCATTTCATTGATTTTTTCAGGATTAGTTTCTAATTCTTTAATAATATCCGAAAGAGAATTTTTAAAATCATCTAAACTAATATCATTATTCATAATGAATTGAATTAAGTTATTAGTTTTATAATTGTACAATCATATATATATATATAAAATCTTTAATTTAAATTGTAATTTAAATTACAATTTATACTAATATATATACAAACATGGTAACTCTAGATAACTTAAATGAAAATATATTAAATAAAATAGATTTAATAAATAAAAATATGGATATATTAATAGATAAATTTAATATATTTTTAATTTTAAACTTAAATAAAGAGATACAAGATAAAAATTTTATAAAAAATACTATATTTTTACAAAATCAATATATGACAATATTAGATAAAATTAATATATATGAAATAAGTTCGATAATATTTTTAACTGAATATTATAATAGTATTGACGACGATAAAAGTAATATAAATAATGATAAGGCAGTGAATGTTTATAATGATAATATTTTTTTATTAGACAATGTTAATACTACAAACTATTTAACAAATGAATGTCTTATAAATTTAAAAGAAATTTATTATGCAAATTTTTATCAATATAAATATTATAATATAATTGCTAAAAAATTAAATAAAACACAAGGTATTTCATCGCAAGTTAATAAAAATATATCTAAGCATATTTATTATAAATTTAATATATTTTTATCAACTAATGACATTTATGGATCTTTTGATAATTTTATAGAATATTTATATAATTATATTAATTCATATCAAAAAATAATTTCCGAATATAATTTACAATTTTTTAATACAACTATAAAAAATTATGATACCTTTGATAAATATTTTAAAAAATTATCTGGAAATATTAATCAATATAATAAAACTAAAATAATTTATAATATTGATGAAATTAATTATGATATTTGTCTATGTGGTAATAAAATGATAATACAATCTAACACCAGTGAACTCTTATGTATCAAATGCGGGTACATTCATACACTGATCGGCAGTGTATTCGAGGACAGTCAATTCTTTAACCAGGAGGGAAATCGTTATAAACATGGATCTTACGACCCGAATAGACACTGTAAATTCTGGATTGAACGCATACAGGCCAAGGAAAATACGATCATCGATTCTTCGACAATTAAGAGGATCGAAGACTGTATTAAACGTGATAGAATTGAGAATATTAAGAATATATCGGTTAAGCAATTTAGAATGTATTTAAAACAATCTAATCTATCAAGATTAAATGACCATATTCCACTTATTAAAAAAATAATTACTGGTTATATTCCACCACAACTCAATCATAATGAATTACATTTATTATTTAATTATTTTGATAAAGCAACTAAAACATATGAAACTATTAAACCTAGCTCTAAAAAGAATTCTTTATACTATCCATTCTTATTATATAAATTATTAGAAATTATTATTCAAGATGAAAATAAAAAAAATGGCTTATTAAATTGTATTCATTTACAAAGTTATGAAACTTTAATCGATAATGACAAAATTTGGGCCGATATATGCAAACACAATAAAGAATTTGTATATAAGCCAACTAATAAAATAGACTTTTATTAGATAAGTAATTATATTATATTTAATTCTATTATTATTTTTTTTGAAAATAGAATTATCATTTAAAGATTAGTATATTATAATTATATAATATATACAGTATGAGCTTAACTATTGAAAATTTACCACAAATCATTAATACTGGCGAAGAATTAATGACAGTAAAAGAATTATTAAATAAAGTAAATTATCCTATTAATGAAATTTATATTGATAAATTCTGGAAATCCATTACAACTGATAAATGGATTTATATCGATAATGATATGATATTATGGATTGGATATAATTGTAATGAAATTAAAGATAGTAAGAAAAAATATGTAATTTTATTAAAAGATAATTTTAAAGAAGAAATCGATTATAAAATTATTAATAATAAAGAATTTAATAATAATACTCAAGGGACTTTAATGTCCCTTGAAAAATATGATATGAATGTTGGTAATAAAACTAAACATTTAGTAGTATCGCCAGATTGTTTTAAAGAATCATTAATGATGTTAAGAACAGAAAAATCTAAAGGTATTAAAAAATATTATATCGAATTAGAAAAAATATTTAAATTTTATTTACAATATCAGACAAGATATCAAGAATTAAAAAATTTAAATACTAATAAAGAATTAGAAGAAGAAAAAAAGAAAAATACAAATTTAACTAATAATGCTTTTGATTATCATCAGCTGTTAAAAAAAGAATTTTTGTATATTGCTACTAATACAAGATACGCATCTCAAAATAATTTTAAAATTGGAAAAACTTTAGACTTGAAACAACGTTTATCAAGTTATAATACTTCGCATAGTAAAGGCGAATTATACTATTATGTATTTGTATCAGAACCGACTTATTACGCAAAATCAATCGAATATATTCTTAAACATATGTTAACTAAATTTAGAAACTCGGATACAAATGAAATATATGTAATCAATTTTGATTTTTTAGAAAAGATCGTAAAAAATGTATGTAATAATTATAATGCTTCTATTGAATATTATAATGAATGTATTACTGATGAAATGAATAATATGAATAAAAAACCAATTATCCCTAAAGATGTATTTAATGTAAATAATGATGTAACGGAAGAAGTTGAAGAAATGATTTTTAATGATCAAAAAGTAGTGATTGAATACTATGACAATAATAAAGAATTTGAATTTATTAGATTTAAAAATAAAGATAAAAAAACAAATTATAGATGTAATAGATGTAATTATATTTTTAATAGAACAGATCACATGTCAGAACACTTTAAACGTAAAAATAAATGTTACGATTCCTCCAAAAATGACCGAATTATCAATATTAAAAAAAATAATGATAACCCGGTAATGATTTATTATAGAGATAATATGGAATATGGTTATTATGAAAAATATTTAGAAAAAGAAGATTGTATTAATTATTATTGTAGTAGATGTGATTATAATACAGTTACTTTAAATTCTCTAAAAGATCATTTTGATCGAAAAGTTAAATGCTTTGAAGAAAAGAAATATAGTAATGATAAAATTGAAATTGAATATATAGATAATAATACTAATTTTGCTTTTTATGTATCTTTAGTAAATAATATCAAACAATATAATTGTAGCCATTGTAAATACAATACTTCAGTTAAAGGAAATTTATGTAGACATTTTAAAGGTAAAAAAAAATGTTGGAAATAAAGAATTATAAAATACTTAAAGAATAAAAAAAATATTGTATTATATTTTTTTTATTTGTTTATATTTAGTATTAAATAAAAGATATAATACTGATATATATAATATTATTAATTAAATTTTCACAAATTAATTCCCATTTTTACAAGAATGTATAAATGTAACTTATGTAATAAAACATTTGAATATAAAGCATATTTAGAAAGACATAAAAATAATAAAAAACCATGTAATAAACCAAAACAATTATATAATTGTGAATTATGTAAATCTAATTTTGAACACAAATCACATTTAGATATTCATAATAAAACTAAAAAACATATAACTAATATTCCTAATGATTTTAATAATACACCTTCAGCAGAAGATGAGTTAAAACTAAGATTGCAACAAGAATATGAAAATAAATTAAAGATAGCATTAGAATTAAAAGAAAATGAAATTAAGTCACTACTCAAAAGACAAAACATGAGTGTCATACAGCTCAATAAATTACAAAAAGAAAATGAATTATTAAAATATCAAATTAAAGATATTAATACATTTACATAAGAAGAATATGATATATATAAAATTATTCTTATAATATATTATTTTTTATATCGAAATATTTATGACTGCTTATTTCTTCTTATAAATAAATAGTTAGTTAACGTGATTAAAATAAGTAAAACTATAATTAATATCAAATTAACTATTATTTAATAAGAAATAAAAAGTTATTAGTAAGAAATAAAAAGTTAAATAGAACAAAAACAAGTAAAACTATAATTAATAATTATTTAATCGTTATTTAATCTAAATATAAAAATACATATATTATATATAATCTTTTAAAGATATAAAAAGTTAAAAAAGATATTTTAAGTTAAATAAAAAATAATGCATGAATGCAAATTATGTTCGAAATCATTTCCTTCAAAATCTAAATTATTGGCTCATACAAATAGAAAAAATCCTTGCAATGCGATTAAAAAATCTACTGAGTGCAAATTATGTAATATTATATTTCCATGTTTTATAAAACTTGAAATTCATAACAAAACTAAAAAACATTTATACAATTTAAATAATATGACTAATGATTTTAATATGAATGAACCTAATAATAACACGCCTTCTGCAGAAGATGAGTTAAAACAAAGATTACAACAAGAATACGAAGATAAATTAAAAACATTATTAGAATTAAAAGAAGCTGAATATAAACAAAATATTACTAAATTACAACAAGAAAATGAATTATTGATATTTAACTTCAATGATGCTATTCAATTTAATAATACTAAAGTTGATAAAGTATTAGTACCAATTTCAAATGAAATTATTACTCATAAAACTTTAAATAAAATTAATTTAAATGAAGTTTTAACTACTTATTCTAAATTATTATCTAT
>JFJP01037025.1_pt1 | contig 122927 bp, 180 predicted proteins | sample 431651 | NCBI WGS metagenome assembly JFJP01 (sample SAMN02602958, study PRJNA72255) | Microbial mat metagenome, whole genome shotgun sequencing project. | biome: fresh water; feature: sink hole; material: water; isolation source: purple microbial (photo- and chemosynthetic) mats found in...
TATAAATAGTTGTAAGTGAAACTAAAATGGAGTGTATAATGGTTAAAAAGAAATCCATACTTGAATTCTTTAAGTCAACTGGATCATTGCTATTGGAAGCTAAGAAGGCTAAACAGCCTGTAGTTAATAATTACGCAACAGCCGCAGCCAATGAAGTTATTGCATACGCCAAAGAGAAAGGTGTTGCAGTTACCGACTCATATGTAAATGATGTTGTTGATAGCTTCAAAGAAGATCTGTTTGATGGTAATCCATCCGGATTCGTTGCATCGGAAAAGAGAAAAATTGATGATGCATCCCGTAGAGGTGATATCAATTATGTGCATGGTAATATTGTTAAAACCGATCTACGAGCTAAATCAAATCGGGTTAGTAATGATATTATAACTAAATCGACATCTACCGGTGTTGATGCTAAAGGGAACCCGATTAACATAACCAGTCGTGGGTTGACTACAGATGGTAATACAGAGAAGAAGAATTCAATTACATCAGGAAATTTAAAACTTATTCTTGATAATGACATGGTTAAGACATTTATTCGGAATGTTGATGAGTTTGGATCCGATCAAATGATCAATGAACTTCCTGATAATCTCCGTATAGTTAAAGATAATTTTGGTAAGATTTTTAAGATGGATAAAATAACTGGCGTTATCGAGTTTGTCAAAAAGTCTATGTCAAATAAAGCAAGCGACGATCAATGGGGTGAGGTATTAAAATCTGTAATTTGGAACACATTTGTCAAACCATTCAATGGTGCTGTGAAAAATGTGGTTGATGGTAATAAGATTAAACTGAATGGTATCAAGATTGGTGACCAATTCGTGTCATATGACGAGATGGTTAAGAATCGCAACTCAATCACATCCGATCAGATGTTGGCTGGTAAATTAGACAAATCAATCTCAATTGAAAATCAACTACTGAATATCACTTCACCAGTAGATGCTAAACAGTTTGTATTGTCATTGGATGGTAAAATTCCTGATATCATCGATGCCATACAGAATTCGAAGAGTGCTTCATTCTATACCAAAGATACATTTAACTCAGCTATTTCCAAGCTTACGACTTTGCATAATGATAAGGAAGCTGGTAAACCAGTAGCCACCGAAGAAATTGCTGATGTAGTTTATCGATATGTCCACAAGACATCATCTGATTCAGTCACAACTATTGGTGACATTGATAAGAAGTTTGATAACAAGAAATATGATACAGAGTATTCTCGCTTGATGGATAAGGGTGATGTGAAATTACCCAGATCATTGGCTGACTCAATCATAACATTCATCAACCGAGTTGTTAATGATAAGATGACATTGACTGTATCACAGGCAACATCCGGTCAGAATACATCAAAGATCATTGTCGACAGCAACGCAAAAGACAAGCTTCGTAAAATTCAGTTGTCATTGGGTGTCACCCTTCAGAAGATTAAAGGGAATAAAACCATACAAGAGTTTGATATGACAACCGATCGATATAATGAATTGGTTGAAGGTGTAACAGCTGTAGCTCTTTCAATTGCCACAATGAGTCGTAAGGATTCGGAAGAGAGTTATGAACCAAACATAGCATCCATGGTTCGTGCCGTATTCACCAAGAAAAAGAATATCGATGTGTTCCTTGATAACATCGCTGTTCCTGGGTACATCCAATTCACAATAAATCAGGGTGAAGTTAAAGATCCAGCTGAGAATATGATCAAGATGTTTGTTCAAGCAAACAACACCGTATCACCATTGAAAGCTTCCGATAAAGACACAGCACAGCGTCGCAGCGAAAAGGAAGAAGCTCTTGATGGTATCAATACGCTAATTTCATCAATGTGTAAAACTGAAGCCATCATTGATGCGTATCCCGGTGAAGTGATTGATGCCGTAGAAGATCGTAATGATATATCCAAACGGCTAAATGTTCTGGTTGATGGATGGATCATGAGTCGATTGAATTCAATTTATGAAAATACATTGAAGGTTGATGAAGATAATCCAAAAACAAGGGCACTCACTCAAGCTGACAAGAAGTTTCTGATCGCCGTTACTTCGGGGATCCTTGATACATCAGACGCGCAGGGTGGTATCCGCGTTTATACAGGTGTTATCGTTCAACATCTTCAAGATCAATTCAGTGAAGCTTCAAAGAACAATAACACCAAAAATATGTCATTGTCAAAAGAATTAAGTGGTGATTATGCTAAGGATAGTTTTTACATCCTTAAACAATATCAGAAGGTTTTAAATAGTGAAAAACCTGATGTTCAGTTGGGGGCTATTGTTGCTTTGTTGAGAAACGACGAAGCGTGGAAACCAATCGCCGAAGATCTCATGTCGAAAGATAAGCAGTATCTGTGGTCTATGTATATAGACCAGGGTAAAGATCAAAATGAATCCAAGTATTATGCTATGGCAAAATATGTTCTAACCGATCTTCTGACACGACCAATGAAGGAACAGCCAGAGATTATCAGCAGAAACCGCGAACTCTTCTCGCTTGTTTCACGAAACACCAAGACAAAGGATGCTTCAGGAAAAACCATTGAAGTTCCTTCAGCCGATCGAATCGCCATTCAAAAAGCTATTCTTAATCGAGGATTGTCTAAGTCTACCGATTCAGCAATTGTTGGGCTGTTTAAGAGGGATATAGCCAAGGATGGTGATAAGGCTGTAACATTCGCATTCCCTAATACAAGCTTGATGACAAACATGGCTATTGCCAGTTTCATTGTAAGTGGTGGTGATGATCAAATATTTGGTGGTACAAATAACGGAATGTCATATAAAGCGATTGATCAGTCAAAGAAAGACAAGTTCGTTGCTGGTGTGATAGCACATATCAATTCGGATAAATTTTCTGTGACAGATGATGTACTGGCATTAATTCCGGAAGATAAAACAATCAATGATTTTGCAACCAGAAAGCAAGAGTATGTTAATTCTGTGAACAAGGTTGCAATGAAGTTGATGAATCATATCGACATCAAATCTCGGGAATATATGTATCTGATGGGTCGAAATGAATCTGGTGGAGTTTCATTCAATGTTTCCGATTTAAAAAATAGAGTCGTTGATTTCGTCATGATTGATATGTTGAACATGAAAGAGAGTATCAACGCTCCAGCACCAATACATTTGACTAAATTGTATGATGCATTAGAGGGTGTTGTCAATGAGCTTGGTGTTAATCCGATCACCGTATATCAATTGATCAAATCAAAGATTAAGTTGTTTGACGAGGTTCAATCAATAAAGGTAAATAAGCCCGATGGAACTCCTAATGAGGTTACACCATTCAATGATGTCATCAATGATGACAGCATTGCAAAACTTAAAGAGCTGCTACCAAACCTGAAGTTTGATAAAAACACCGGTGTGCTTGGTAAAGAGAAGAACTCTTTAGCACTTGCCAAGAAAGCTATTGCAATGGCAGATGAGATGTTCGGTATATCTGATCATCCAAACTACCATTCTCTCGGTGGAATTAGCGATCCCGATACAGACTTCGTTGGTATGGTTCGTGATAAGCTTCTCGCCAGTGATAACATTTATGCGGCTAAGAGAGCACTGAGTGTTGAACATAAATACAAAGTTATGGTTGGAGATCAGTTCATCGAAGGGATTGTTCCTTACAGAGAGTATGTTAAAATCGCCGATACTGATATCCTTGGTGATAAAACTGATATCAATTCATATAACAAACTCGGTAAGTTCGAACGATTTGTTGTGGCATATATATGTGCTAAGCAGGTTAATGTACCTATTGAAAAGTTCATACCATCGAATCAATTCAACAAACAATTGATTGAAGATGGTGTTGCTATTATTAGCCGTGGTGATTCGAAAGAAACTGAAAACTCAGATTCGTTTACTATGTCTCTTCGTGACTTGACAATGAAGGTTCAGTTGGTTCATAAGAACCTACGAGCACCAATTGATGTAACTGTAACTGGAATCGATGTTAATGACATTCGATTTGATAGAAGATGGCCTGGATATCAAGCCATCGTTGATGCTGGATCTAAAACTGGATTACTTCAGGCTGCAGTTCATTCGTTCAATATGGGTATGCAAGATTTCGTTGGATCCAATACACTCAGTCAATTCCAGAAGAAGAATGGTGATGTGCTTCCATTCATCAAGAATTTTAAGACTCGAATTTTAAACTCTAGACAGTTTAAAGATGCATGGAATGGTGCACGGAAGATGATTGGAACTAACACCCCTGGTGTTATATTTGACTCCATAACCGATTTCGATACCAAACAAGAACTTAAAGTCTTAAATTCTATCGATGGTCAAGTCACTAAAGCTTTAACTCAGCTTAAGGACATCATCGAATCTGCGTATAAGGCCGATAAGAATGCCGCGGGTCAAACATTAAACATAACTGATGATAAGGATACACTTCTTAAAGAAATCGATCAACAGCTTCAATTGGTTAATGTGAATATCAGAGATATAATGAATTTGGTTGAGAAAACAAAACTCACCATTGCCATCCCTTATTCATTGACTAGCATCGAATCTGTACTGAAAATCGATGGCAGCTATATTAACCGCGATTATATGACAAACATTGATGGAACTCCAATCAGTGATAAGACAATGAATCGTGTTCGATCTATCATGGCAAATGAATCCAAGATGAATTTTGTTAGAGAGGCTGAACGATATGCACACAGTTCGCGTGGAATCAAAGAGAATAAGCGTCTGCAGATATGGGAAAATGAATCCGACTTCAAGAAATTCTGGGAAGGGTTAACCCATACTCAGGGTGGTAAGGTTCATACTGAATCATTGGATGTAAAGTCTATTGAAGATCTTGGTAAGTTTATACAGAATGCATTACCTACTATCAGATTCAATGACAAGTCTGGTGCGTTACAAAGTTTGATAACCGCTGTATTTGATAGTGGTGTTGTTGGTGGGACTCATACGAAGCAATCAGTTGAGCGACAGGTTAAATATTATTCATCAATTAAAAAGGGTGAAGATGCGACCATACCAATATTAAAGAGCAGAGGTCTTGAGTTTGATAATAAGTCTGCAAGATTCAATGATAAAGATAAAGATAATACTATAGAACATTTTCTTAACAGAAAACTCGATAGGAATGACTATGCTAAGTTTATTTCAACTTACACATTCATAACACCAAATCTGTTTGATGATGAGAATCGTAGGATTGTTAACATGGTTGCTAGATTAATTGATAAAGTTACGAGTAGCACCGAGCATGATCCGAAAGATGTTATATCATTGCGTAATGAGTTTCTGAATACGATAACTGGCGTTGCTGCTAGCATTGATAAGAAGCTGACATTTAAGAAAGTTCGTAATGAATCTGTGCTTGATGCAAAGCCATTCAATAAAGAACTTCGGGATTTAGTTAATACATCAGCATTCATATCTATGTTTACTGATATTGGAATTGATCAAGCTACAGGTATTGACCTGATAAAGTTGCTATCAAATGCTGTTAATGGTGAGATGGTACCTGATATCAATAAAAAATGTATGGATGCCTATACTGTTATGGGTCGAAATCTACAAAAGATTCAGGGTAAATTAGCTGGTACTGATACGACCATATCTCTAGCTAATGTCTTGAATGAGTTTATTAAAATCGATGTTATGGTTAAGGCCTTTGGTGATACCTTATTTGATGATGAAGTGGCTGATGAACAAGAATCTAAAGATGCCGGAAAATCTGATTATGAGAAACTTTCTGACATCAATAAAGGGACTAAAGATAGAACCAAAGATGTTGAGAAGATGGGTAAAGTTCAGTTCAATAAAATGATACAGGAGTTGGCTGCAACTTTATCAGGTGTATCATCAGATGATCCGAATGAAAACATGAAATCCATCACCCATGGTGGTCGTTCAGCTGAGTCGTTGGTGAAGTTCAAATCGGTTTATAATGATGAAGTAGTTGCTAAAGTGAAAGAGTATACGGTTACTGGTAAGATGGCAACTCTGGCTGGTTCAGCTAAACCACTCCCGGTATCGAAGCTTCCGGAATTCCTTCATGCTCAAATGAGAAAGTTTGGGGATCCTGTTATAGCTGAACTCAAAACTTCGGTTGAATCAAGACTTCTTGACGACCCTAAAGCTGCTAAAGAAATGACGGATAAACTCAATGCGATTGAAGGTTTCTTCAAATCTCATGGGCGAGGTGGGATGTCATTTGATGCGGCGGATATGACACTTGTAAAAATGATCATGTCCGCAAACACAGCGATCGATGATCTCGATACTGACAGTATGGCTGATGATCTTAATAACTTTATCAATGATGCTAAAGATATGGTCATCATTGAGACTCGATCATTACTGAAGTCACCGTTCCCTAATTTTACTGATGATGATAAACTGATGAAAATGATTGAAGGTATATTCATCAGATTCATTAAGGATAAGGCAAATCGTGAAGTTAAGAGCTGGTGGAAACAGTGGTCTGATAAAGGTGGGGCTAGAAGAATTGGCCAAGAGTTTGGGTCGGTTGTTGGTCGAGGTGGTCGACACATTGCAGATCTAAACCAGCCAATGAACCAGAGCACTCATTATGGACATCGGGCATCTCTTGTTGAAGCAGCGAATAGATATTTCAATAAATGCTTCAAGTAGGCTGCTTATAAATGTGGGTGTGGATCAAACCACACTCACATTGAAAGGTGAAATATGAATACCATTTTAATTTTGTGCATTATCATTCTGCTAACAATTCTCCTGATACTGATCCCCATATCAATAGCCCTATACATCCAAGTTCGGATCGGTATGGATATCATATTGATTCCCAAAAAGAATACCACATTCAATGACATTGATAAGATCCTATCAGATCATTTCGGTCATGCAATAGCACAACATCGATTGAACAAATCAGTGTCAACACTTGATACACTTCTGTTCGGTTTGTGTCAAGATAATAAGCTTCCATTTGATTTCGATTACATTTCAGATCTTATCATATCCGAAGTCAATAGAGTTGCGTTCACTCCTGAATTTAATCAGATGTATGATGATATGATTGAACATATAAATAAAAGTAACGATGGTGATAACTTTGATGATATTTGGGCTCGGAGGTAAAGATGCCAAGATTTAATTACAAGTGTAAAGATTGCGGTGCCGTCAAAGATTACATAACAGTTCCAGAGTCATGCCCAGCATGTGGGTGTTCGATTATGACTAAGTCATTTTCCCCACCGAAAACTTTGGTAGTTGATGTTGAGGGTGGGTATGAATATAAACATGGAATTCGGGCTTGGCGGACCAGAGTGAACGAACATGAGTACGCTCAGATTCTTCTTGGGGATAAGGATCCATACTAATGTCAATAGTCAAAGACATCAAATGTGAATACCCAGGGTGTGATATCATCTTCTTTGGTGATGGTCATAGAAAATATTGTGATGAACACAGCAAGTTGAAGTATCGCAAGAAAATTGAGAAAGCATCAGAAGATGATGCAAACATACTCATCCGACATTTATCACATGAACTGTTTACGATCGGTCGAGCATGTGATTGCTGTGGAGTTGATTACAAGATCACTCTATATCCAAAACAGTTCATATACCCAAGGTATTGTGAATTACATAGAAATAAATTTAAGAGACGGAATTATAAAGGAGAGTTACATGTTGGCAGTATTTAATAAAACAAAAACCACAAGCAATGGTATTGAATCGTGGGTTGTCGTTCCAGGAATGGGTGAAGATTCATTATCAATTAAAGTCCATGCTGAGTCATTAAATCGAATCGATATCGAACTGATACCTAATCTGGAGTGCCAAGAGAGTGACAATCCAATTGCAAATGAAATCATTGATTTTATCATGAATGTTAGTAAAGGCAGCAAGTATACACACCGATCATTTACATACAGTTCTGAACGAGATATCGATGTTAATGGCATCACTGCAGATCTGAAGAATGGTGTCATCAAATTTGATATCCCATTCAAGCCAATCAAAACAAAAACTATTAAGCTGTAGGTGATAAGTGGAACCAAATAAACAGCACCCCATTATGGCATATTCAAACATGTCATTGGAAAAGATTCATGAAAAGATATTAGATCTCATTGATGAGTATCACAACAAATTTAAAAATGTTGATGGTAATAAATTAAGTGATCCGATCTTAACTACATTCGACAAGCTTGATGTTGATCAGTCAACTAGGGATAAAATTAGTAAATTACTTGGGTATGCATTGAATTCTAAACAAGAAGATGCTAAGTATTCAATCAAACAGATTATCACTAATGCCGCCCATTGGTATACCAGAAAGCTACCACCATCAATTGATATCAATGATATCATTGGTAGGGCACAGAGTAAAGCATTGAATAAATTTATTACATGGAAGCCTGGGGTAAGTTCAATAGCCACATATCTAAAACCAGCAATTAGATATGCATTTAATGAGGAAGTTCTGAAGGCTAACGGCCTCACCGGTATGAGTCCACAGCTCATGTCCAGATATCTTACGGTGATGGCTATATCACAGAAGTCCGAATCAACTGACCCAACTGAGTTATTGACTATGAATAACGCATCGTTTGATGAGGTTAAACAATTTGTTGATGACAATTCGATTGATGATGTTGATGTCAGTACCAAGATTCGAAAAAGTAATTCAATCTATGATTACTCATTAACACCGAAGGATATCGAAGCCATTGAACGGATTCGGAAGTTTATGAAAGAGAATCCAACACATGCTTCAAATCTAATTCATTCGTTAAAAACTGAATCAACATTTACATTAAGTTTGGATGCTGGTGTTTCTGATGAGTCGGGTGATACCCACTTGGATAATGTACCCAGTAGTGCTGATGATGTTCGTGTTATTGGTCGCGATGAGAGGTTTAATAGAATTCTGGATTCACTATTGACAGCTCACCCGAAATTGGATAAAGAGTTTCATATACAGGATAGAAATCTGAACGATTATATTAATGCCCATCTTGATATGAGTGATGGGAAAAATATCGAAATGTCCTTGGCTAAATATGATATAACCCGGGGATCATTCGAACGATTTGAAGAGAAATATATCAAACGAAACCCATCAATCTCATATCCAAAAGATGATAAAAAAGATGATACTAGGTCTCAAGATGAGGTGTATCAAGATCGAATGAAAGAGATCATGGATGAATTGAGTGATATGTATGACCAAAGGGTAAAACGAAATCCTGATGGGAATCATCCTGCATTCACTGAGAATCTAGCAAAGGCTGTAGCTGCGATCAAACTAGGTAATTCATCTGACAGAAATTTCATAAACAAAGTTTATAAAATGAATGGTGTTACCAAAGATGCTGTAATGGAACTGCTGACATATATCAATGATGAATCAGATCTTAACGAATCAGTCAATCATAATCGTGTTGGGTGGATTTCAGACTTACTTAGTAAGCTAAAAATGTAAAAATGATGGGCATGGAATAAATCCATGCCCATTACACATCGCGGTTGAGGTCTCAAGTCTCGTTTTAACGCTGTTTTCCCCATGTGGTATACCAAACTGGGTCTACATTCATTACCACGGCAGCTGATGCAATCTTTGACATGTATACATGATAATCCGCGGTTGATGTTGACAGAGCATCAAGGTTCCCTGAGTCTGAGTTCATATAACTTTGGATCGTGACCGCAGACAAAGCTGACAGCAACAGGGTCGGTGACATGGGTATGGTAAATGTAGGATCAACTGATGTGGTTGGTGTTGCATCAAAAATCTTAGACAGTTCGGTCAGTTGATTGATGAATGACATATAAGCCATACGGTGCTGTGTTGCGATGTTTGCTGTATCCATTACGATACGATACTGGAAAATTGCAGCACGAATCAATCTTCTGAATGGAATCAGAAGGTCATACGCATAATCATATTCACCGGTACCCATCAAGTTTGGATCAATATCAGTGATCAAAGTTCGCAGTCCGGTAGTCGCAGTTTCAACAGCTTCAACGGACCGGTTGTCGGTTGTAATTGACATTGTGAACTGATCACACCCGTCGGCATTAACTGTAACAATCAGAGCACTGTTGGCAATCATACTGGCTGCTGGGATTGTTAATTTATAGATGCCGGGAAAGTTTACATTCTCCGTAACAGTCAGTCCAGTGATGGTTGATTCGGTAGTTGATGTGTACCGGATACATGCAGTTGTAATTCCAGTGGCACCAACTTTGATTGCGGGTCGAGTTAGTGTATCAACAAGTGTGAATAACACCACACAATCTTGATTTGGGGTTCTTAAAAATTCCACGGATATCTCCTTATTTATTTTCTTAGAATCATGTGTACTTAACAACCAGATCTTCCCAATTATCATCATTCATTGCAAAGTTGATCCCTTTAACAAGTGTCCGGAGATCAACGACTTTGTCTGAGCCATGATTCAGTTGAATCAGATTTAATACCTCTTCCTTAACATTTATAGGAGCTTGTGGATATATGCATTTGAGAATGGCTCGCATGTGTTTAAACATGTCAGCCCGGCTAAGTGATACATCAATATGGGTGCATCGAGAAACAACAGCCGAATCGATCTCTGATATGCGTTTATTGCTAATGAATATCAGAGTTTTCGTGTAGGTGAATGAATCTGGAATCTGATCGTTACTCAATAGTTTCAATTCCAATTGATGATTTCTTGTTCCATTGGCTGAGATCAGAACATCAGATGGATATGTACTTCTTGAGTTCCAACACACCGGTGAGACTCGGGTGTCCATGACCGATTTCAGAATGTCAATTCCAACTTTATCCTTAAGGATTTTATCACAGTCATCGAAGATCATCACTTCGATCATGTCATTCATTTGAGCTCGATACAGTTCGATGTAGAACTCTTTGATTGTTGAATAGCCGGATACAATTTTATAGCCGGATTTTGATACAAGCCGGTTAACCACAGTCTCAACTGAATGAGACTTACCCTGGCCGGGAAGACCAGTAACAATCAATTTTTTGATGTTACTGGTCACAGCCATAGTGGTTAGTCGGTATAAGTCATCGAACACTTTTGGGTATTCTGAGTATACCATACTATCCTCACTAAGATAATTTAATTGTGAACTCCATACACATGGGGTCTGATGGTTGGTCTGGGTATGCAAGCTCGAATGTGAATCGCTCATCATTCTCGTTTGTGTTTGGAAACACTTTTGCTTTCATCATCTCAACCTGAAGACTGAGATCTGATATGAGTCCCTGAGCTCCATACTTAGGTCTGTTGTTGAACTTCAGAATCAACCGATTCATCATACGAACACCACCGGTCTCTGGGAATACAACCAGATCGCACATGAACTGGTTAATACGCTTCTTAATCATTTCTAATGTCGTTGAGTCGAAATTGTCATGCATCAATTTAATAACCATACATCCTCCTTAGGATTTTAATTTACTGAACCATTTCAAAAAATCTTTCGCAGTGCCTGTCATGTATTTGACATTCTTTCCTATCTCTGATACCCTCCATTTGTTTGTGGATGGATAGAAGTCAATACTCGGTTTACCATTCATTCTAAGTAAAGCAACATGCGCTTCAGCTTTATACACGAATGGTAACCCAGAAGATTTCAGATCTGCAATATTTCTAACTTCACTCTTGGATAATAATGATTCTGCGTTGACCTTCGGTTTTCCTGACTTATCGAACAGTTTGTAAACGAATTCACCCGGGGGATACACACCACCGCTATGGATGACTGGTAATAAAGCCCACTCGACATTACTGAGATTAATGTTCTTTTTAATCTTGGATAGAGTAATAAAGTTATCGTCAATCGCGATGACTTGAAACAATGCTCCACCAACCTTGGATCTTGTGTCAGCGATCATTAGATACCAACCTTCAACTGGAACCAACAGATGATCATTATAACCATCCGTTGATTCATTGAATATTGATGGGGGAAACTTCACATCTTCAGTCAGCCAGAAATTGGTTGTATAATGTGCCGTTGATTCATGATTTGGGTATGAGCACCAAATGGCTGATACCCCAGTTTTTGTTATTGTTAATGGCAAAATAATCAAATCACGATTGTAATTAAATTCAAACATAACAAACTCACTTTTTAATAATTGTTAACACAGCTCCACCCCCGATACCAACTTTAATGCCTTGATCAAACGGATCATAAATAATAGCGGCAGTCAGTCCGGGCCTCAATACAATCCTTGGTTTTGGTTTATCGAGCTTATCCCAAGATGACACATTCGTCACATGGAACCTCGAATCAGTTGTCGACACCGATGTCATTTGATATGGTGAAAATATATTCTTACGGGTATGAACAACAGTGACACCAAGATCAATATCAGTTGTTACCTTTATGGAATCCAGCTTAACAGTAATTACCGAATCCTTTGTCGATGCTTTAACCGGTATTGAAATGATCGATGTAACCGCACTATCTGAAATCGTATCGACAACTGTCGTATCGATATTAATTCCGGTCATGACAATCGGTTTTAATACATAGATGGTGTCAAATTTGATAATGGTGTGGGTGCCATCAATTACCGACCCACCCTTACCTTTCGCTTTCATCAGCTGATCATACAGATCCTTATCCAATTTCTTCAACTCTTCAATAGATGATACCAGTTGTCGACGCTCGGAAATCATGACTCCGTTCTTGTTCTTGTACACATCGACCGAATGCGATAGAGCAAGAATGTTCTTGTCGATTGCTGAGATTGTCTTCTTTGATTCACTCAAGTTGGATGAAAGAATGAATATGACAATCATACAAAATATGATTGCCATTAATAAATACACGCTACTACTCTTCATGAGTCCTCCAATTCAATAAATAGTTTTTCGATTAGAAACTCAGCTAATTCTGCAGCCTCTCTATAATTTAGATTGATAACATCTGTGGGAAATTCAGAGTCTTCGTTAACTTGCTCCAACCTGAAATTTCTATTGTCACAATCCCAATTCACCGATGCTCTATCATCACCTTGAATATCAAGACTTTTCATAGCATATACACCCATCATACACCCCCATTGACCCATACTAAGTTACCACCACATCGTTTCAAAACAATTGATGTTTCTGAGTAATCACCATCATATGGGTTGCTAACATTCCGTAAGCATGATGTGTCACATAACGATATAGTTACACCCTTTATATCATGTCTCCACCGTTTCATAATCAGGTTAACTGTATCACCACTCTTCATACTTTTAATTGATTCCGATGGAACTTCTTGGTTATACACATAAAATCGTTTAATTGATGTGTGGTTAACAGAAATCCATGATCCAACGAATTTGTCTGCGTTTGATAATGGAATTTGATCGATAACAGGTTTCAATGTAATATTCATGATAAACTCCTTAGTGTTTAAGAACTGCACTCTTTAATTTCTTTGGGCAGCGGAGACATGCAGCGCCACAACCAACCCCGGGGCATAATACCAATCCTCTATCTTTGGCTTCTTGTTCGGTCTTAACAACAACGAAGTCTTGTTCACTGATCATCACTGCAGCCCCATACGCTTCAAGTCGGTTGACTAAGCTGGTTGATGATTTTGAATATGTATATGTAATAATCTTGTTGGATTTAAATTTCTCAGTCATCCCAACAAAGAAGTCAATGTTCCAATCAGCTAAGTCAGAAGACTCATTAAGTCTAACATATTTGATTGCATGCTTATGACAGTGCTTGGTGATGGTTTCGGCAACCTGTCGACCAAACTCAATTGACTCCCAATCACCAAGCTTATGAACTTCTTTAAGAATGAATTCGTTTCGATCACGGGATTTTTTAACTGACGGGTATAGCTTCTCAGCTTTACAAGCATAACACATGGGGAATCCAGATGCTTTGTAGTTATCCACATGGAAAGGACAGATTGAAGCATTTGGACAATCGAGGCCGGTGCCGGCTGATATGATCGGCACTGCAACCTTGGTATTACCGGTCGATGCATAGAATGTACCAAAAATGGTTTCAAAGTGGAAATAGTTGCGTGTCGATTTTACTGAAAGGATTACTGATTTCATTTGAATCTCCTTCTAAGGATTTAATAATTTAAAATATGATGTGATGTGATGAGAGTCAAATCAAATACCAGATGCTGAGTTAAATATTTCACGAACGGAAACCTCAGTTATATCTTTATCAAACATCTGCCTATTCAACGGAATCGGTTCGATTGATATCTTTAACTCGGAAGCTCGGAGAGACTTAACTCGTTTGTCTATGTCTATGTCTGACACCTCCGGAAACTCCGGATCGTCTTTTGTACAATGAAATTCCTTGGATAAGGCTCTATAGATCAACTCAGCCACTGTTGACTTCCCACTTGCGACGCTGCCTAATACAATTACTTTTACTGATTTCATTTCATCACCCTAACTTTTATGCTTGTTAAATTATGTCGAATCAGTTCGATAAACTGATCGGTTATCTTATTCACACGATACACTGAATATGAACCATTATGTCTGGGTGCTCGGTTAGTAACCCGTATGAGAGTTCCATCGGGGCAAGACTCTAAACTCTCGTTTGCAAGTTTAACTAACTGATTATACACCCAACCACCTTTATATGTTTTAACCTCCTTCCATGATTCTGGTTTTGATTTATGCCCATACTTGTTATTGCCGGTACCACGGATAGTATTTAGATAGCTGTGACCATCGAATGTGGATGATAGAACAACACCCCACTTATCGTGTGGACCATCAACAAAGAATGGTTCACCAGTTACACATCGAGTATCGGTTCTTAACCGATAAGTATTATCCATTGGCATCATCACCTCCAGGTTTAGATCTCAATACATTTCTGACGTGATCATTGAAGCAAGATGTGCATAGAATCTTATCTCCATGAACTTCCGTTGAATAGAAATCGTTATGTGGTGTACATGTCGATACCGATCCACATACACCACATTGACACTCTTTGTAGCACCGGTCTTCATTCTTAGTTGTAACCATATCAACACTCACTTTGTTACAGGTTTCCACAGACGATCAATTGTTACAGCCCTGCGAGCTATCGGATCTGATTTACGAGCAATCACAGGTTTCATTTGAGCAACCCAATTTGAAACACTGGTGATCTTCCAATCGATCTTACCACGGCTGCTATGAACTATGGCACCAACGGCTGGGATCATCAGTTCCTTAACTTTCTTGTGGGTCATTATCGGACCTTCACCACTCACACATTCAAATATCGAACTCCCATCTTCATTGAGTATTAGTTGATACATTGTGCCACGCTTCTTATGTAGCCAATAGGATCCGATAGGAAACTCACCAGATGAAGTCATATGCATTTTTATGACCGTGGTTATCTTGTTTATTTTTCCGAGTGAATCAATTTCATCTCTGACGAACTCGAATGGTTCGATCGTTGATGATTCATCATATACCGGTTTGACCGATCGTTCATAATCCCATCCAATTCTGTTATACAGAACTCTCATATCATCCGCTTCAATGGTTGATGTCTGGGCTAATGCCTCCTTCCACCAGTTTGACCCTAACGCCCATTCATCGCCATTGATCGTCACACCTGAGAATCGAACGCAGAATCGATTATACCACTGCATGAGATCTCGACATTCTGATGGAGTTAGATCTTCAAACCGGTTGAACATCTTATAGCTGAGGATTATGGTATCCCGAATCAGATCGAACTGGCGGGTGGCTGGAGTTAAAGGATTTCTAAACTCCCGATGATAACGCTCAAGCAATTCACTCAGAGCATTCTTCATTTTCTTGTAATTTATATTTGACATGATAACTCCTTACAGTATAACCTTTTGTCTGACCGAACCATAATCAATCTGAGCATTCTGCTTTTTAAGAAGATATCTGAGTCTGGGTACATATGATTCCCGGCAGATGTAAGTCGATCCCAATTTGACATACATGACACCTTCAAGTTTGAAGTCGTTAACCACGACCTCATTTTCCACACCTTGTTTTTCACAGGTTGATTCCAGTGGGAGAAAGTCGACTAACAGATCAAGTTCGGAATCATTCAAAGGTGTACCATCTTCATAGTGATACACCGAGTCCGAAATACATCCCTTGTTGAACTTATAAGTTCTGATGTAAAATTGTTTCTCATCCTTATCCGACTGGAGAATCACTTTAGATCCATCATAAAAATGACGACCTCTTGGTGCTTCTGATTTGAAGTCTGCCGTAACGCCTTCTTTGAGTCGACGGTTGTTAACCATGGATTCATAACTGTAATTACCGAATCCATACCCAGATCTGGTTGATGTTTTGAATATTGTTCGACCCTTAAACATATCATCGAAGGTGATCGATGATGGGACATGAACTCGACCATGAGATATAGCACCAATGCTTTCCAGCTCAGCAACAACTGCATAATCATCGATGTCAGTCGCCAATGTCTTTTCTTTGACGCCATAATCAATCAACGCGGATTTGATCTCTTTGATTCGATCATTCTGCTTTCTGGAAGTTTTGTTGGTATCAGCGATTGTTGTAGTCGCTAAAGTTGTGAATGTATACCCTTTGTAATTCTTGAGAGTAAGGGCAAGGTCTGTTTCATTTCGAAAGCTTACAACCTGAAATACATTTGCTGCAATTTTGTTAATGTCAACCATTTGATGTCTCCTTCTAAGGAATTAATAAATTAAACATGCGATCAGATTCCAACAATTCATTCAGTTATATACTTTCTCCACACCGAAATGATCTACAGCTTGTTTTTGTAGCCATATATTTGTTACGAAGTTCTGTAGATATTGGACGATTAACATCCGAATACAACACAGCTGAACGGGCTTTACGATAGCATATTTGACCAACTGTACCGACAATGTTAGCCGCGGTTGTTGCCGCATCAAATCCAATATCAGAACATAGTCTAACCACCGATTCGATGTTTGAGTTATATACTTTTTCCACACCGAAATGATCTACAGCTTTATTCAACATGTTTACGAAATATTGATATCTGGTTTGGTTGTCAATGATGACCTGCTGTTCGAAATGATCTTGATTTTCTCTGTTACGCATAGTAGTTCCTTGTCATTTTGTTTTAAATAAAAGTGTGTGATGATTTTTGGTTAACACATGGACATAGCCGTATGGAACGCACGATTCTTCAGATCTGCACCAGCACCAACCAGAGATGATACGAATCGTTTATCAACATCAGATCCGAAGAAGTGATCAACAAACTCAGTTGTACCATTGTAGAGATCCCACATGGTGGAGCCATTGTTACCCTTACCTTCTTCAAACAGTTCGATAACCTTTTCGCGCTTGTTTGAGTGAATTGATATCGATCTTGCTGTTGCACCTTCAGTAGGTGGAGTCATCAATATATCTAGGAAATTGTTCACCATATTACGATCAACCATCTTATCCGCCATGATTCTAGAAGCTTCCTCAAACTTCGAGAAGTATGAAAGAGCTGATCCATAGATCTGAAGTGCATCAGCCATGCGACCCTCAGCAGACGCAGTATGTGTAATCTTGATCTTCGACACGGAATGTTTCATCGCGGCATTCAATTGGTTGCTGCAGAACAGTCGGATCGGGGTTATCATGGTATACAGGGAACTTGAGCCATCGTGGGAATTAACCATGGTGACATAAAGATCGGTGCGATCATCATTACCAATGGTAAAGTTCTTGTTCAGCTTAGCCTGAAGGAACACACGAGAACCATCATCAACAGCGGCAGCGCGGGTATAAGTTGCACCATACTTCTCAGCAATCTCATCAAAGAATGCGAATGCTGATGAATTGCTAATTGGGTGATACTTTGTTCCAACAACACCAATTGATTTGTAGTTATCAGATCGAGTAATGGCAAAGTGATCCTTGATGATATCACCAGTCACAATTTCACCTGATTCCGTAATACCATCACAAGTCTGAATCGGCATCTTGATTGGATCCCACAGAAGATCGCCAGCTTCGAGAGCATCAACGATATTATCAGCTGAGATTTCTTTGATCATTTTTGATACTGGGAATTTACGAATAGACATAATAAGCTCCTAAGCTTTAAAATTAATTTCTGAAAATTATCTTTGCGTGATAACTACTTGATAGCAATACAATTAATCGTACAATGAATCATGCCATTCTTCGGTGAAGATACCAGCAGCAGTGTCAACAATTGTACACAGTACTTCGTCAGTTCCATCGACCTGCATATACCGGGGATCATCTGATCTCTCTAACCCACTCAACGACACCTGTAGCACTTCATCGAATAGAACATGGTAGTCACGCTCAAACCCACCAACCATGATGGTACCCCATTCATCAAAGTCTTTGAAGAATGTCGTGGTTGAGTTGCCATAGTTATCGGTGATGATCAACGTATGGTGATCACCTTTAGTAGCTCTCGGTAGTATCTGGGCGGTGTATGTGAATGAATCACATCGAATCTTATGAGCATCACTCAATTGTTTAGCCATACGTACCTCACTTATGATAGAATTTAAAATACCGACTGTTCATTGTGTATGCCATGGTGTCTCGCACCTTGATCCTACATTTGGTGTCATCGTCATGATCTTGTCCATGGTGGGGGCAACTTTCACAATCAATCGTATACAGATTCACCTTAGCAATAAAGTCCTCCACAGACCCACTTGAGTTTGGCAGAGGATCGCTAATGATTTTGATTACTTCAATCGGTTGCCCAGGTCTAGGGAACCGATAAGGGAATGGTGGAAGATTGGCTAATTCAATCTCGTCATTCGTTAGTCGAACCAATATATCACCCGGTGATAAAAACACCGGCGCCGACAGATCCATTTCACATTTAGTTGATGATAAAATTTTCACCAGTTCATCCACATCCATAGATTCAACAGTTTCATTCAAAAGCTTCTCATTCAATTGAGCCTTCATTTGTTTAGCCATTTCAACCATATCTGATGGCTTTGGTTCACCCATACCACCAGGCATCATCGATCTCAAGAACTCAGCGAATCCATCGCTAGCATCTTCATGTTCATCAAAACTCATAAACCCTCCTCGGTAATTTCAATTGTTGCTACATGGAACTTTGGTTCTTCATCTTGTGTTGGTAGGAAATAAAAATCCCAGACTGTATTGTTTGACTGACGATCACACAACAAGTCCGAATCTTCAGTACTGAAGAATCCTCCAACCCAATGTGTATTTACCTCAGGATCTAAATGATCCAAATGTGTTAGACCGGCACAGAACTCTTTAGCAAATCGTAGAGCCGTATCCATATCAGATACCAACTTAGGTGATACATTAGATACATCATACCGAAACTTGATATTCATTTTAATCCCCCGAAACATAGATTATGAATTGATCCCCATTAACAGGATTGTCATGGTGTGTTAATGTCGCTTTAAGAGACGGCAGTTCTAAGTCATAAAAGAATGTTAGAGTGCCATGGGTGTACATAAGCTTGTTGACTAGATTATGGGCATCAACTTTTAATGATCCGGATCGTTGGAGCCAACCCATGTTGCGACATTCAACATGGAGGATCTTATCATCGGGATTGATTCGGGTGAGTTGTTCATCAATTAGTTCCAACCACTCTTCATAGTTGGTGTCTGGATATTCACCATCCATATCTGGATATTCAATAATACATGGATACTTGTGTTCAATCAGAGATTGAACTTTATCTACACTCATACAATGCCTCCTAAGCAATTAATAAACCGGTATTGGTTGCAGCTTTCAATATTGATCTTGATAACTTTAATCGAACATCATTAACAATGTCAGATGACACGAATGTCATGAGATCAACGATTGATGTGTCGATTATCATGTTATCAAATTCCAGTGGTTCTCCGGAAGTTATTCGTGCTATCGCTTCACATCTTTGCATCTTACACATATGCTTGATGACTTGATCAGTCAAAAAGCTCAAGAACTTCAATGGCACCATCCCATAGCTAATTATAATCTTGTCATTATCACTCAAGAATTCCAAACATCCTGAAGCGAAATGATCCCAGTCATAAGTATACATACAACACCCCCTAAGTGTCAAACATTAACTCTAAGATATATCTGAGTTGATTCCAACAGGTATAAAATCTGATGGATAATTATTTCTACACCGGAACGCTAGAGCTTGCTCTCTTGAGTCGAATCGTCTAGCCGATGATCGGTATTCACTTCGCCAGCATTTCCGAGGATTAGCTGATGTGTGAATATAACAACCTTCGGAATCCCTCAGAACATATTCACCTTTGGGTCTATTGATATAATCCTGATAACACTTCCACATGATATCATCTCGTTTTGTGTTATATACATCACACTCACCTTTAGTTCCATCAAATGGGAATCCACCAAGATCAGCGTATTCTTTTGTTGTGCAAGCATACCACACAGCCAGAGAGAACTGATTTGGTTTACCACCTTTCGTATCATGAAATTCACCGAGGTAATAACATCTTAAGATTGCTTTTATGGCAGCCTCTTCGCCATCGGTTTTATAGATAAGACTCAGTGGTATGTTATCCGACCATTTGTTAACATATCGTGGTCTTATGTTACTGTTAAAAGAAGTTCCACGAACCACTTTGTTAACAGGATCCAAACTGAGTGAAGTAATAATTTCAACTCCCATATGAACCTCCTACAGAGTCATGGTTAAATTATCGAATGAACAGCTACAACCGATATGTGACAGTGCCGATCTGTAAACTTTCTGGAACCGTTCAAACTCATCGGTATCAGCGAAGATGATGTATCGGGGTTGTTCGCTTAACGACACAGAGAAATCCGGTCGTTGATATCTCAGACACTTCTCTTCGATGCGTTTGATATCATCAATGCTTACCAGAGTATTTCGGGACTCGATCAACTTAGCATCGATATACTCAAGGCTCAGCCCGTGTCTAACATAGTTCAATGCCTGAGTCGTTAGTTTCTTAATAGCTGATAATTTGTTGAAATCCATAATATCCTCCTAAAATGGTTCTTTATCAAGTTTAATAACTGATATGCTTGTTGTAGTACTGCTGTATTGAGCAAAGTTAACAATGGGCGCTAATGTCATGAGCTGCTCGGTAATGAGATCAATGGGCAAGTCGTTTCTACTTGCCCTATTAACAGCAACAACCACCATTTCAAAAACATCACCACCAATATGTTGAACTGATAAAATCTCATCACATTCCATTGATATCACTAGGAATCCATACTTTGGTTTAGGTTTCATCATTGACCTACTTTCTTAAACACTTCACTGAACAGTGCATCATAAACATACTCTTCGCAGTAGTCGGTGACCGTGTAAACAAGATTATCCTTATCATGAGATCCATTAAAGATCTCCGGGTCAAGTTCCAGAGCACGAACAACTGAGTTGGCAAATTTGATTCCATTTGAGTAAGCCCAATTGTAAAAGAAGAATCGGTCCTGAAAGTTTTTATCCAAGAATGCATACCCATTCTCCACATAATAATCGAAGTCGGCTGATACTGCAATGATGAACCGTGTCACATCATCCGCTGAATATTCTTCGGTGAATACAAATACCGGCTCATCTTTATCAATCATAAACGATGCATCAATTGACGGCTGATAAAAGCTATTCACTTGTATTGGCTTGCGGAGTTCATCTGGTGATGAAGTCATAAGGACTTCCAACAGATCCCCCAGTGTAATAACTTCTTTTGTAAATTCCATTTTTGACTCCTTATTTAATAACTGTCACTTCATCATTACTAACCCAGAACCCATAAGCATCTTCCATTTTGCCCACCTATTCACTATATTTCATTATTAAATATGGTATCATCCCTGCAACACCAAGAACCGACCCAATGCAACACCGGATAGCTTGGTTCCAACTCATGGGTAAGTTCCATGATACAATTAACACAATGAACATCGAAATAAACAACACACCATACTTCATATTATCCTCCAAAGATAGTGAACTAAACTACTACTCTAAAGATAACCCGAAAAGTAACTTCTTTTGTAAATTCCATTTTTGACTCCTTATTTAATAACTGTCACTTCATCATCACTAACCCAGAACCCATAAGCATCACGCCATGATCGAACCTCATCGGTGATCGAACACCAATCACCGACGATCCAATAACCACCTTGAGGTAGATTGAACGCCGGTTCACATTTAACACCCATAGGGATTCTAACATGTCGACCAGGGATAAAACTGTACCCCTGTTCTGATGGATTGGTTAATACAGCACGGCCGATTCCAAAACCTAATCGATTTTGCTCTCGACGGCGATGCTCACGTTTAATTGCTTGACTAAGTGTTGTATCACCAAGGTCAAAACATTTCTGAAGTGTTGCTGCAAACAACAAACGATTATCCATAACACCCTCCTAAGGTGTGGGGCTTTTCATAAGCCCCAATTGTTTTAACATCTCGATAACAGTTCAATGATTCCCGATTGAAACTTTGATTTCTTTTGATCGATCATCGCGATCATCATACCAATCATAATCGCCGTTGATTCATTGCTTTGTGACTGTTGCATATCTCTCAACATTTGAGTGCTTAAGTCAAACCCAGCAACGATACCTTTCGCAATTTCAAGAGTGTATGGAACGCCATCAACGACCACTCTTGGAAATATCATACTACCACCCACTTCCCACAAAGTTACAGATTATTTAATTTCAATTGTGTATCGTGCCATGCTTGCGGTGATAGCTACCGCAACAGACTCGCCGTTTGCAAACTTCTCACCATCACAATGGATAGCCATTGATACATGGAGAACTGTATCGACGGTCACCGCGCCGTCACAGTCTACCACCCATACACCACGGACTTTCCTAGCCAGCATGTAGTTTTCCGGCATTTGTCGAACTGTTTGAGAATACACCTCATATTGAATATCAACCATACTACCACCCACTTTCGGTGGTTAAACACTTTTCGGTATAGATATCACCGATGAATCGGTCGATATCCTGATAGAACAATTCATGATCACATGTAGTTTCCCACTTCAGTTGTAACTGGATGTCAACATCATCGATGCATGATATGTTTGGGTAGTGAGCTCTAACCAGAGCTGCAACTGAGCTTGCTACCTTAGCAATTGATTTTGGGATTTGAATTTTACTAGCCATCTTAGCCTCCAATTTTAAATTAAATCATTCCGCTGGCAACCATACCACCAACGCCTAATACAAACCAACAAAAACCACCAAGTCCATGAACCATCGACACCATTATGACAAGAAGTCCAACGATGAATGTTGACATGGATCCAACCGATATCAGTGAGAAGATAATTAAACACGCAATCACTCCGTTAGCACCAGGGAATAATTTAAAGATCGCAGTCACTGATAGTAAAAATAATAACCCAACAAATAATGCCGCTAGAGGATGCATCATATACTCCTTACTTTAATAAATACAACAAGTTACCAGAGGATTCAAACTTAGGAACGAACTTAGAAAACTCAGTTCCAATCTTTCCAGATTGATCCTCATCAATTACAGTTTGTAAATCATGATCCCAGATCATGATCACACAATCTGAGCTGGCGATTACCCATGGATTCTCATTGAGATGATCCAACATTGCATAAGACACTTGAATGATTTCACCACTAAATTTACCCATTTGTTTCCTCCAACCATTTGTAGTTTCTGAATACCATCGTCGGGTGACGATTTTTAAAGTTTTTAACCGCTTCAATTTTGTTACGAGCTCGTGTGTAATATTCAATATCTGGGTAGTCACATCCAGCATGAGCCATGAACAATCGCTCACCAGTTCCCCAGTAAGCACCACCGTTATCATACCCATCGTTGCTGATAACTACTTCAGCAATGTGAAGCTTGATGTCATCGGTTGGTGGATATGCACATTCATATCGTCCCTTCGGAGCACCACGACTGCAATTGACTTCAGGCATCTTTCTCATTTGTGGCTCCAATCTTCCGGAAGTTATAGAGTTCAGCACCAAGATCATAATCTGCAGTCCAACCAATTTGATTCAATGCTGTGATCACCAATTCACAGTTTGGATAATCATTCTCAAGCTCATGGAATTGATTCAGAACATCGAGAACATACTGAGGGAGATCCTCAATTCCGAGCTGAGTCCAATCATCAATGACATCACAGATACCTTCAATTGCTTTCATTTCAGAACGAACTTTACTGTTGATATTCTCAACATGATCGGTAATTGATTTAAGAGCACTGGCAACATCTGATTTGAAATCCTCGATGCGACCAGTAATGCTCTTCCTGGCTGTCTCACTCTTGTCTAACAAATACTTCAACTCACCAATCTCACCATGGGCTTCAGCAAGTGTGGTCATCATTTCATTTCGTTCCCGCAGATATTTGTCTGCTTTACTTTCTTTGGACATTTGTACCCTCCTTATTCCATTCCACCAAATTCCATATTTCTTACATAGGATGAATTGTCATCTAGATAACTCCGACGCTCATAATTCCGGATAGAATCATCCTCTTCATCCTCTTCATCCTCTTCATCGTAATCGTCGGTATCTTCACCAAGAACTATATCCATGATGTCATTAGATATAACCCGAACACATTCGACAATAACATCAGGATCAGTCTCAGCATGGATTTCCCATACATTGCAGTTGGACTGATATTCTCTGGTGAATGCATGAGCATCTTTCTCCCATGATTCAACGGCATCAATTTCACTGACATCTTCACCGATGCCACAGAAAAATACACGGATCCCAACCAATAACGATTTCTGTTTAGTATTCATTTGTAAGCTCCTTAGCTTAAAATTATGGAAAGATATGATTTCTTTTTGAATTGTTTGAATTGTCTGGTGAGGTTAGATGCACAGACAACTGGTGGTACACACCATTGACGATCAAGATTCTGTAGGTATGCCGACACAAACGCTTTCGCATCAACAATATCGGGATCATCACCTTGCTGATTAACATCTATCATATAATCGATAGCCTTGATCAGGGGCTGTTCATCTTTCATCGCACGAAACAGTTCAAGAATTGTTTCTTTGAAGTTATCATTCTCCATCATCTTCCTCCTTCCAAAACCCGTAATCACTACCATCACCTAGATGAGAACCGAAGTAAAATCCATATGGTGCATATGCATCCAATGTGTTGAATAGAACTTCATTCAAGAAATATGAACAATCCTCTGAATCCCACCATAATGCGTTATCATCTTCCATGACATACGCTGGGATCACATTCATGATCTGAACATATTCCTGTGTGTCACGAATGACACTCAAGAATGTTGGAATCAAATCCTGTGGTCGGTGAGTACCATGGCTTACTGTTGAATCCAGATCCGCATGGATTCTTGTACATGTTTGTTCTTCAATGAACATTTTAATCCTCCAATCGGTAGAACTTTTTATTCTTATACAGCAACACAAAAGTGTACTGAGATGAACAGATCTCATGTGAATATAGGAATTCACCACGAGTGATCTTACCATCACATGAATTGAATCCATAGGCTTCGGCGCCACCGGCATTCCTTGACATCAACCCACCAACCACAGACTTCACATCTTCAAGTAGCGATCCACCAACTTCAACAAGTCGGCGTTTAACACATCGATCGATACCGGTGGCGCCAATAGCACGACTGAAGTCACTTTGCCAATCACCTAAATTAGAATCGCCAGTTTGACGATCAATTTTAAACCATTCAACCCATGACTCAAACTGATCTTCCGACCAATTAGAACGAACTCCATCAAACACTAATCGCTCAACAGTCTCACGATAATCACTCAGATTATCAAGAAGCAACTTAGTCACAACCAGTGACATATCCCATTTATCCATCATTAACTCCTTTTTAATAATTGCCTAGGTTCGATTTCATAAATTCCGAGAACCGATTGTCACGATCAACATCATTGATCGAATTGTTCCGATAGTCAACGAGAGCCCCATCAGTTCGATCAAACTCGAAGATCAATCGATCAACCGGAACCGTGGTTTTAATTCCTGCGGCTGACATGATTCGAGCCATACCAGACTCTTCTGACATCAACCGGCATTTAACAACTGTGTCACCTTTTCTTCCAGCGACTTTCATAAGTACTTCAGTCATGATTAGCTCCGAATCGTTTAACAGTTACAGTTGCAGCAAGTGGGATATTATAGTCTACGACTTCAGATTCACGAGTCGGATCAATCACAAACTTAACTGTTGCGAATGATATTTCTCGTGCAGCTTTCATAGCAAGTTCAGCATTCTCTGCTTGAACTTCGATCGTGCCATCAGTTGAAACATTGACGGCAAATTTGAAAGTTTTCATAACCAACTCCTAACGATTATTGATTCGAATTAAACAGCAAAGCATTTCGAGTCGGTAAGCAACATCGATTGTGTGATCATGTTGAAGATGATCAACAAATTCATACCAACCGAACTCGTTGATCATTTCAATACACTGTCTTTTCTGACCATTGACATATGAGTCAATGATTGCTTGATATTTATTCATCATACACCTCCTAAGTGTTAATTAACTCATAAGCGGGCTCGGCGGTTGGAGTTTCAAGTCCCATCCGAGCCCTAAATCAGTTAATCATCGTCGCTATCATCAGACAGAAACGCATCACTGTATTCAACCTTTAACACACTCGCTACACACTGACCAATTCTAACATCATTCGCAACAGACTCCTCATAGATATGATTTGGTGTTGCGATTAGATGCCCATGTAGCCCATTAACAACATCCAGTGCATCTTGTGATGATCCAGCTTCAACTTCAAGTTCATAATACCCAGACAACGAGAGGGTTACTAAAAATTTTGGCATAACATCCTCACAATGCTTGGTGGTGGCCGGTGATCACTGTCATCACAACACGATCGTCGATGTTCATTTGTTCTCGGGCATCCTCTGGGGACGACGCCATCACATGCTCAGCAAAGAGTTCATCGGTGCTTGACCAAATCCCAATCACTGTATATGGGTGACCGTCAACTGACACCCACGCCGGGGTTAAACCGGTGTCGGTGAATGGGCACAGAGTTGGAGAATTGGTTGATACGTTATCCATCAGTGTACACGGTTCTTCGTGATCACATATAAAACATTTCCAAGTACTCATCTTAAGCCTCCTAAATGATTAGCGGACAAACTCGATCAGATAACCGCTGGTTTTAATAACTTGCCCAACCATCATATTTGCTGGGATTGATAACTGCATATATGGCTGACATTTGTCATTGTATATAAACACAGTTTTCCATTTTGGATCGTAGGTTGGCTTGGGGTCTGAGCACTGACGTATAACCCCATCGATTTTTATTTTCATCATGATTCAGCCCTATAGCCATGTTCAATAAAGGTAAAATCATTACAATCCCAGAATTCACCGGTGTCGATATTCACCGCTTTCAAACCACCGATGTCAACAATCACACAAACATCACTGAGGACACTCCACCGCTGACCAACCTTTGGATCAACTCGTGATCGAACTGCATCCAAACAATTGCTGATCATAGTACCGATCGACATATCAGTGTCAACTTCAAGGCGTTCAGCCAGAGCTTGAAGATCTTTATATGATCTGGGAGAAAGTCTATCATGACCGATAGCCGCTGAGTGATCAAGGAAAACAACATTCTCAATAGCAGCTAATGATTCACGCCACTGACCAATTTCAAGATCCTTGTTCCCGGTTACCCGCTGATACAATTCAAGAATACGAATCAACCAGGCTTCATTAACGAATCCAGCAACATCGATCGATGTTATAATACTTTCGAGAGCTGGAGTTATACCACGTTTAGGTTCTTCTGGACACACACGATCGAATATTTCATAGATCATATCACATTCGGGTGTGCCGAGAATTTCACAATCAATGATTTGTGATGTAGCTTCTTCGAAAGTCTCATATAAGTTCCGAAGTTCAATACGCTCAACTGCATGTGATTTATCCTGAACTCTCAGTGCATATGAACAATTGACGCCATTATCAGTAATTGATATTGGTTTCACAGCCAGCACAGCAGTTAATGGATATCTGATCACAGCAAAGATCCATGTTTTATCATTCATAGACTTTACAACTTGTTCTAGTGTTAACATACCACAACCTCACTTAGGTTAAAAACATAATTATCAACAACATACTCATCCTCTGGATCTGGTTCATCCAAACCAAACTCAGACGGTTCAACATACACAAAACCATTCTCAATTTTAGCAGTCACCACAGTTGGGAACTTGATATGGCTCAAAGATAGGTACCAACTGTTACTGGTGATTTTTACCTTACGATTCATCGTTTCTCCCCCGCTTATTCTGTTTAGGAAGATCCAAATACTTTGCCGCATGGCGAGCATAATGAACTCCAGCCACACCATACGCTTCAGCCATCGATCGCTCATCGTTGTATTGTGAAACAAAGGCTACACACGGATTGCATAGCCCATAACCTTTATCACGACCTTGCCACTGAACACTGAAATGATACTTGCCACAACAAGAGCAAATCAGACGCTCAACCTTTTCACTGCTCATAACCACATGTCGGACAATAAGTCCGTTCGGCCAAAACCGTGTCACCACTGATTTCATATTTCAGAACCGTTGAACACTCAGGGCAAACAGGTTCCTCGTCGGAATGATTCCGGCAGAGTTGGTCAAGGACTTCATTGTTGAAATACCTCAACTTTTCTAGCGCGAAATCCTCATCGTGATAAAACTGAGCTTCAGTCCCTTCGGTGATGCAATTGAAGCTGACACAAGTATCCGGGTTCAGTGCAACGATTGCATCGAACATCGCTTCTGATGTTGCGGTGACTTCATTGATATCAAGAATGTATCGTGCCATCTTAGGTTCCTTTGGAAAGGTTAATTATTGAATTGATCTGTTCACAAATATCACGAGTCTTCTGCAGTTCATCACGACGCTTAGCAGTCTCAGCCGACTTAGTTGATTTCAATTGAGCAACTGCATTAGTGAGTTTGATGCCAATCTCATTGATCGACTTGATCGCCTCAGTCACATGATCACATTCAACCACAATATTGAACTCATGCACCAACAGCCGATGATTACCGGCCCACAGATGGAAGAACTTCAGAGCCCCAATCATCTCTGAAAGATATGTTGAGTGTGGAACCTTGAAGCTGAAATTGTTATCCAGTTTAATTCCTGGATTGGTCACCTCAAGGATGATCCGAATCGATGTTGGATCTTGACAGATGGCAGTGTTCGACTCAACCCGAATCAGTTTGAATAAGTTTGCGTTATCGAATAGAGCATCAGCCACAGCATCATTGAATGAATTGGCAATGAAAGCCTTTTCAGCCCGAAGCGATGCAGCGGTGATTTCTTCTTGATATTCCCGTTGAGCTAACCACTCAAATTTCGGTTGAAGAACATCAGATACAATTTCATCACAGCAACTGATGATTGTTTGAATTCTATCTTTATTTGATGCACCATTAATGGTGAATGGTAGATAGAAACTATAATCATTGAGCTGCATCATACAGTAATTCAATGGACTCGTCGCCGCTTTGTATACGATCTTCTTATCGTCAATCCGACTGAGGATTTTATCAACCTGGTTATAAGTACGGTCACGATCAAATGTCGACCCATACTTGTTGAAGTTTGCGACCATCAAAGTCATCTGGTTGACTTTACTAACCACGATTACAGCCATGAATTTTCCATCATGAAAGTATGCAATGGAATCGCGATCGGAATCACGAACAGCTCTGGTGATTTTCCCATACATGAAGTCATTGAGATCCAGATCCTTAAATTGATTGGGATTCAAAATTCTCTTTTCCATTTACCACTCCTCAAAGTTAAATGATTGCGAACTCCCAGCAAACTCATTTGGATCTGCAGGAACTTCTGAATCTAATAGTTCACGAATGATTGAATAGTATTTCATCCAATCATCATTATACTTGGTGCAACCTGAAAGCACATCAGCCCATGTCTTGTTATCAGCCAACCCATGAAGGGCAAATGATTTGCCCTTCACAACAACTGGGTAACAATCCATGAATATGAATCCGACAGCACCATCACACTTGAATGTCATCCCATCGGTGACATCATCATCGCATTGAAGTCTTGAATAAACTTCGCTGTGATTGAGACCAGTTAAGTCTTTCATACAACACCCCCGTTCTACACACTCACCAGTGTAGTATGGTAGAAATTTTAATCCTAAGAATGTCCCACTCGCTTTATGCGATGATACACATTCTCTTGCCAAATTCAAATCAGTGGTGACTCGATAGCCACCAACGAAACTTATTCTAAAGCCCATCATTTGACACCCCTAACAATAAGTATCAGCCAATGCAACCTCATCTTGACAGATGACACCGTTATTGTTTTCGTATACCGGATATCCATCTTGATAGATGAGGAGACAGTTTGTTGCCACAGTATAAGTTGCTGACTTCTGCACCTTACGAGGAACTCCCATGTCATTACTCATGATGAGATCTACATCATCAGCTGTTATACCAGAGTAGTCATACTCATCCATGTACATGTCAAGTTTTACAACCTTACCACCAAATGTTGTTTCCAGCTTAACGATGACTTCTTTACACCGAGCAATCGAACAGCCCAATGCTTTGATCATGTTAAAACTTTTCTGATTCGATGGAAACAATTGACCATCCTCAATTGGAAACGCATCTTTGAAAAATGCACGAGCAGGGAATACAAACTCTTGATCAGCGATCCATCGTTTTAGGATCTCATCGTTTGCTGCCATATATCCCCCAATTAACATTGTACCCAAGAGCTTCAACTTCTTGCAGTTCGAAATGAGAACAACCAAAAGTCATAACCCCATCAAACTTATCCTTGAGATAGTCCTTGATCTTATAACCACCAGCATCATCTTCGTCAGTGTATCGACCGACAACATTGATGCCATTGATGATGTCAAGTTCTACAAGATACTTGTTGGACTGTTTGAGTTCAAGCTCAATCTCCTCCAGTTTATCCACCGACACCATGTGTTTGTCGAACATCTTTGTGCGACCAATACAACCATAGTCTCTGAGGATTGTAGCACAGAATGACACCGACCCTTCAAGATCGTCATATTTTGACAGAACATCAAATTCTGTAGCACCAATCTGAATGCCACCAATGCGCATCCATTCGATAACACCCGCAGTGGTTGCCGGGAAGAATTGAATCACAGACCATTCCCCACGGTCGGCTCTGAATGCAGTTTGTTCTACACGATATTTAGCCATTTAATCCTCCTGTGCTAATGATTTTCACAACCTGTTCGCTTGACAAGTTTTCACATACATCATGATCAAGATTGACCCGAATCACTTGATCACCATCAATTTCATTAGAGAGCTCTGCATAGATCCGAACCAGATCCATCACAGTGATCTCATCAGTGATGTTCGGAATCTCACTCAATGGTAACGATTCACAGAGCTCTTGAAAGCACACATCACCCTGATTGTAGATTGACAGAACAGTTTTCTTTACGAGCCCATTGATATGAGCCCTTCTTTTGTTAGCATCCATCTTAGGACTCCTTTTTTAAAGCGACAATGCAATAACGATCAATATGATCGCTATGCATATGTAGGTTGCAATTCTATTCCAAGTTGATCTTAGCATGGCTGACCTCCATCAGTACAGTTTGATTGCTTCTTGTTCAGAAGGAACCACTTTATATTCATCGATCTCTGACGGGATGGTGGTTGTCCAGAACACAACCCACATCGGTGTGTCACCCAATCTCTGGATCTCCTTGACTTTAGAACTTTCAATGATGGCACTCATTGCTGTACCGCTCCAGTAGTGTCTACTAATTGCATAGCAGATACTCTTCACATGTTCCTCTCGGATCCGCAAACTGATGAACATGTCCGACAGTTGCTGGATGACAGTTTCTGGAGTTACGACTGGATCGACTGGTTCATCAACACAGCATTCATCTGAATCAAGACTGACTGTCACACAAAGATCCTCTGGGATTGGGAGCTCTGTGATGAAGTAACCAATCCGGTTAACCAAGTGGTAACCAGACACAATGTATGTGCCGTTATCACCATCGCAATAGGTACCAATGAATTCAGGGGACTTGGTGCAAACGAATGCTTCTTCTTCACCAAATGTCTCGAACATGTATCCATCAAAGGATGCATTGTCATCGAGATGGTTGATCACCGGTTTGTACTGTTCAAAGAACTCATCAACCGTTATTGGTTTTGGCTTGGTTACATTGTACATCTTGATCGCATCACCTTCTGCTAGAATTTCAAATGTTTCTTCTCTGTAGTTGCTCATATGACCCCAAGACTGCCCCGGCGTTGGAGTTTCAAGTCCCACCGGAGCTGGAAAAATGTTAATGGAATGGGAAAGCTGCTCGGTACGCTTCTGCGTGACCTTCAGTTACCCAGATAGCTGCAGCCTCTTCAAAGCTGCAATCGAATCGTAATGCCAGAACCTTTATACAAGATGACTGGCGCTCTGAATCGGTGAGTTGTAATTGTTGAGAGCTCATATAGCAACCCCCGACAATTTAAGAGAAATTAGATGAGTTGAGCGGTCTGGTGTGTTAAACCAGAACTGAGCGATCCCCTCATCTAATTGATAACCAGAGGCGAATGAATCGCCATCAACAGGGAGAATAGCCCCATGCTTAGCACGAGCTCTCTCCATCAACATAGCATAGATTGTTTCCATGCTTTCCTCCCCACTTAGGAGTTATAAAAACACTCAGACTTAATCCCCTGAGTTTAGGAATTCATTGTTTCACAGCTCAATCTCCGTATGGGAGTATTCGAAATCACTACCACACTCCGGGCATGTCGGAGTTCCGTTCTCCTGATAGTAATCGGGTGTGACATCAGCTGGCTCCACGATGCACCCACAGTTAGGGATCCACACATTATGAACCAACGAATCTTTAATTACCTTGCGAGCCATAGAGCTCCTCCTACCGATATAGGTTAAACAGATTGGTGATGAAATGGTTGAGCTCTTCCGATAATGATGTTAACAGCTCTTTCATTTCTGAACCCAAACTGATCCATTGAACACCGATCCATCAACCGGTGGCAACTGAACTCCCCGTTTGAATTCAAGGGAGAATACGCTTACTGCAACTAGCAGTACACAAATTACACTTTTCATCACAACCTCCTAAGTTGTTATTATTAAAAGGGCTGCATCAAGTTATTCAATACAGCCCGAGGACACTTTCCTCTAGGGGAAAGTTGATAAACCATTAATCAATTTTGGTCTTGCTGTAGGTTATCCTCAGTAGACCGGTAATATTCACAGTTTTTCTTGCATCTACCAAGCTTTGAGCAAGCCCAAGGGTATTCGATGCCATTGACATCGATATGACTCTTGCAGTGGATGCAATCATTTTGAATTGCAGTTGGCACCATGGTTCTATTGAACCGAGACAGAATTGATTTCCGTGCTGCTGAGCTGAGCTTTGACTGCTTCAGCAAAATCTCCCGAACATCTTTGATGTCATAGCCCGGGAATAGATCCGGGTTTGGCATTCCTGTGTTCTGGTGAATCATGCCGAACAAGTCAAGGAAGGGGTTTGATCTTCCAAACATATCACCACTCCTTTCTCAGAGCCATCAGCCCTGAAACGAATATAGCTCCAGTCAAGAAGCTAAGTAATGGTGTCCACTCATTAGTGGCACCGGTTAAAAGGTAGAGCCCTAACAGCCCTACAATGATTCGTACAGATCCACTCATGTATACTCCTTTTGTTAAGTTTACATAATATTTAAATATCCACGGATCAACTGACCCATGACATATCCAACGATAGCAGATAATATAAAGATTCTCATGTGCACTCCTTTCTTAAAATACAATGGCAGTCAGCACTGCCGCAACTACCGCTGGTACGATTTTACCCTTGGTCACAATCAGTGTGATCACAAGAGCTGCTACTGGTAAAGACATATTGGCCTCCTTAGGCTATGAAAATGTCTTGGCACCACGCCTCGACTGAATCATTATCACACACACCATATCTAATTGCATTGTTTGAGCATGACTCAATGAACTGGGGGTCAGTTGACAGTCCAGCCATATTTGCTATGACTGACGCCAGCTCAAACATTCCGGTGATTGCTGCATACTTAAATGCATACTCTTTACAGCCACATGCACTGATCAATGCGATGGCTTCCATCTGCATATCATTCCAAGCTGCGAACTCTTCTTCATCTCTTTGGCACTCTTCAGAAGATAGATACTCCTGAAGAGATTCAGTTTGTTCGTCCCATGTCATAATTGCCTCCTAAGGCTTTAATGAGAATAATTTCACAATAACTATACACAGACTCACAACTTAATCCCTATAGGGATAAAGTTCATTGTTATTGTGAATTTTGTAACAATAAACTCATAGTTGGGCTCGGCGGTTGGAGTTTCAAGTCCCATCCGAGCCCTAAATCAGTTTATTTGGTTTTCTTTTCAACCCAGTGGGCTGCATCAGCTACCCCGCCGGCTACAAAGTTGGTGAAGCCCTTAAGAGCTTCACCGGTTGTGTCAAGAACATCCTTTGCTTTCGCCTTATTAGCCTTGGCTTTCGCCTTACCCTCAGGGCTCTCAGCATAAGCTTTCGCCTCGGCAGCTTTATCGGATGCAGCCTTCCCTGCATCCTTGATTACTTCTACAATTTCTCCTCCGTCAAAGGTGAGCTCGTCACCCTCTACAGATACAGGTTGTGCTGATACTGAACAGCTCAACAGGGTGATGAGAATTGTTACTAGGATAGCATATGCCATCCAATTAGAAGTTTTGAAAGTTGATCCCATAGGATCCCCCTTTTGTTTACGGGCTGTCTTAGCCCATTAATAGAAATAGTTCATGATAGGGATTTGTTATCCCGCCCCTATCGGCTTAGGCGGTTGTATGGCGTTTTATCGGGGGTGTATAGAATTTATCAACCACTTACGATGGGTTGAGGTCCTATAACCCGATTACCTATATTGGCTCACTAATTGGGTGAGCTCAATAGATAATCCCTTGACATTTGTATACCGCACAGGGTCGCGGTAGATGGTTAGACTATCCGAAATGTGAAGCGAAGAATAATTTTAAGTTCTTTGAGAACTCTTCGCCATCCCACCCAAACGGATGGGAAGACTTGAATTCTTGGAAGAACTCTTCCCGTAGTTGGGAATATAATTCCCAACTCCCTTTAAACATTGAGCTGTCAACCTTAGCGGTTGACAAATCTATCTCTACGGTGTCATTGCACCGCAGGGAATTCCACGCCCCTTCACCAGTAACATCCATTAATAATAACAATCCTTCTTCCATACCCATCACTGTACCATTAATGGCAGACATGGGTCTTATTACCCATGCCTGCCCGTCGATGACGAACCAGCTTGAAGCGTCCCATTGATGGTTCCCTACGGAGCCATAGATTGTTTTCTTCTTATTACAGAAGGAGATTCTTGAGTCGGAATTTTCTTCATCCTCACAAAACAAACTCCACTCATCATCCTCAGATCCAAACTGATACCGGTCGTTGTTGTAGTCAATGACTGACAACACACCTGTATGATTAACTTCGTTGAATACAATCATTGATGTGGTGACTGATACTGTTGCTGTTTTTGCTGTAATTTTCATGGTGTCCTCCTTTGAAGTGCCATGCCCACCTTAGGCTATGGCGTACACCTTATTAATAAAAATGCCTGACAACAAGTTGGGCTGTCATGGCTCCTCGGAAAAGTTGAGGATCTTAGTCCTCGAAGTATTCAGTGTCGGTGGTCCAGCATCCGTATACACGGTGCCAGTAGTAGATATCAGATCCAACATGGATTTCATCTACCGATTCGGGGGATATTTCACCACCCTCGATGTTGATGCTATCCAACCACGAGTCTGTTGACAGTGTCAGCCCGTAGGCTTTAGTTGCCATTTTAAACCCATCGGATGAATTCCGTGGGTTTATGCATGTCAGTTCCCAATATGGGAATCTGACAATACGAACAACTGGGAGCTCTACTGGGTGAGCTTGTTCTGTTGGTTTTACTGGGGTGGTGGCTGCCTCCCACTGTTTGAGAGCCACCTCGATGGCTCTTACATGGCGATTGAACGCTGTGAGTTTCGAGGTGCCGCAATGATGAGGCACCTCATTTACATCACTACTGTCCTTATTGAATTCGTCGCCTTCTACGACGAAAAAGCCTATTTGGGTTTCTTTGATTGAAAATCTGGGGTATGTATTTTGGATATTTAGTGGATCGGGTCCGAACCCGATTGTGTTACTCACCGCAGTGAGCAAGAGCATGTGCTCCCACTCACTGCTTGTGTGGAGTTCCCCCTGCACATACTCCATCACTTCATGCCAATTGGCCCCGTTTGTTTCGATGAACGGTTTCAGGAACAATTTCATATTTTCGGTAGCAGTAGACACTTCGTTTGAGATAAAAGTAAGAAAATCCATGGTGTCCTCCTTTGAAGTGCCATCCCGACATTGGGTATGGCGACACCTAATAATAAAAAAAAAGGTGCAGAACTTTCTCCTGCACCATACACGGTATATAACTATTGATGGGCAACAGTGCGGATGGCTCGTGTTAAGAGCCAAATCCGCGGTCACCAGACCCTAGTGTTCATATACCGAGTCACACTCGGATTGTTCAATCCGTAGTCGGGGCTCGGGTTAGGGATTGAGGTCCCATGTCCCGAGCCCCTGAAGGGGTTGAACGAAAAGCTCCCCGATCTTATCAGGGAGCTTTAAGGTAAAGCTTATTTAGCTTTACCGAATAACAGTTCTAATGCTTCGCTTGTGAGTTCCATTTGGAACTCAAGCTTCGCCGATTGGTTATTTAACTTTTTCATTTCACTTGTCAGTTCGTTGATGCGGGCGATATCGCCAGCATTTTTGACGGTCTGTTCGCCGTGAAGTTGTTTGGCGATACCCGATTTAATTTTGTTGACTTCCTTGTTCAGCTCTTTGTTCATCCGCCCACTTTGTAGTGAGTCGATAACCAAAGAATGGTTTATCTTCCGATTCAATGCATCATTGGCGTCAACTATATTCTCCAGTACCTTTTTGTGAGCTCCAGTTCTCACGAACGCTTTAAATACCTCACGCAGATCCTTTGGGTCAGTTGTTTCCACCAATCCTTTCTCCCCTTTGCGGGGGAGGCGGAGACCGAACTTAATCCCAGATGCGATAAAGCGTTCCAGTTCCGTTTCAAAGCCCCCTGTAATGAGGTTAGCTTTGGATTGACCTTCGCGGGCAGCCGCTTCCGCCTTGTCAATGGATGCTGTGTTCATCCGTGTCAACTCATCCGCCCCACCAGCATAGTTGCCAGCGAGCGTTGAAAACTTGTTCTGTGTGCTTTTAATTTTGTTATAAGTAGCCATAATACCCTCCTAAGGTATTGAGTTTTAAAACATGAGCTATGTCGGGCAAGTTATCAGGTGGGGCGTTACCACCATATAGGACTTGCTTGAATGGTTGGTGCTCATCAAGCATTCATTAAGTTGAAAGCTTGAACTGGCACCAATGCAAAAAGGGCGAACCACTCACTTGTAGTTCACCCTAATGCAGAGTAGTCGGGCTGTTCGTTATAAACAGCTCGACCGTGTTTCAGTTCCTTGGAATAGGAGTTCCGTTTCCGAGTTAGCTATTCATTGTTACGATCTCACGACCTGTGAATAGCCCTAAGGGTTTGAACCAACTTAGAACGGGATACTTCGAATATACAAGTTGTATTGGCTTGTATTTTCTTTTTTCTGTAAGGTTTTAAACTTCTTACATAAATACTATGTGAAAAAATATTACCTATTTCAAATCTATTTTTGATAATGATTTATGTGGGGTCTTAGTCGGGCTCTCACAAGGGTGTTCTTTTACATTCGGGCTGATGCAATTATATTCTTTCATGTTCTTTTACATTCAGGCTCTCACAAGGGTGTTCTTTTACATTCGGGCTGATGCAATTATATTCTTTCATGTTCTTTTACATTCGGGCTGATGCAATTATATTAAACACTGTATACAATATCGCACGCGCCCATTTACCCATCTTTTCATATCATGTACATTTCTTGCCTATACTGTGTACATTTCTTGTACAGTGTCTTGTACAGTGGATTCTATTGATATTTCTTCTATGACTCACTCGATTACATCTACTACATACCCATACCACATTCTTCATTTAGTTTACATAATATTTTAATATCAGTCATGATCTATCAATTAATTACAAATAATTATTTACTCTCACATATGTTTGGAGTTATATTGTGTTCATAAACTTTTATTGGAGGTTGGTTATGTTGAGGAAAATGATTGTTGAAGTCCGTCGGGTTTGGGATGAGACTTATGTTATCAGTGCTGAAGATGGCTATGATATGCCTAATGGGACTGCTGATACAATTCAGTTTGTGGAGGACATGAAGCAGAAGATCTTGTCTGGTGAAGTTGGTGTTGATCACCGGCGAATGTCATGTACCATTAAGAGTGTGGAGTACATTGATGAAAACTAAACTGATAATCTTGTTGTTGGTTTGTGTGCTGCATGCTCAGGTTGTAACCCCTAAAGACCAAGTGGTGTTTCTCAATGGGAAGATCTCAGAGATCTCTCATCAGTTGCAGGAGTATCAGAGAAAATACAGAGAGATTGAGATTGGGTCATTGTCTTATATGGGCTCTAGCAATTCCTATGCGACATTGATCATTGTCATCAAGTGGCAATCGAAATAGAAAACATGGAGGAGAAAAGATGAGAAGAACAGTGATAGTTGAGAGCTTTAACTATTTGGATCCGGTTTGGTGGAGTGATGCAAATGGTGATGAGGTTGGTTTGTTTTGTGGGATTGCTGACACTGATGATGCTCCATACCTTGTCTATCATCATGGTGGTCATATGATATGTCAAGTAGCATCCATTCACCCATTAACGGTTCCTGATGGATATCGAGTTGGTGAACTGGTATGTCCCATCTCAAACACCGGGGGGTTGATTGATGAGCCCGTTCCATTGATTGGGGTGCTGAATGGTAAGTATATCACGGTGACCGGTTCATATGTGAAAGATGAGTATGTCAATGGCCAAAGATACATGATGAACATCTGGACATTCGTTGAACGACAATCAAAACCTGCTGCGCTGTCTACCAAAGAGATTGGTTCAATGATCAATCGTTGGTGGAATGATCGAGTTCGATCTGGGTTGAATCCTGCATTCAAGACTTGTGATGGTTTGGATTTGGTTGGGTTTGCTGTCCCAGTGACATCGCATGATTATAACACCATGTGTTGGTGTGGATCATATACTGCTCGTGATGGTGATGCTTGGTTCACGACTGAAGAGCTGATCTCACAAATAAGAGCTATGCAATGACAATCTTCGGTTGGTACATGTGGGATGCTGACGAGGAGGATGGATATTCAAAAGGGTTCTTTGTTGGTGGATCGAAGAATCCAGTCAAATCAAGGGAAGAACAGAAAGCTTATGGAGGGGATCACCTAGGTCACATCTGGGAATCGCACCCCCTGTTTGTAAGAACGGAGATATGTCATGAGAATAAAGGAAGAATCAATCAGTATACATACCACGATCTCTATACCGGTAACGATTACTAAACGGTCAGGGCAGTCGTTGTCTAGCTTTGGAGAGAAGTTCTGGATCGACGAAGAAGAAGCTAAAGAAAAGAATCTGCCTATATGTAATGGATTCAGACTAGGATCTGAGTTAACTTATAAGATTTACTTCCATGGAATTAATAACATATCCGCTGACATGAATCTTGATGAGGCGTTCAACTCGGGAGTTCAAGCTGTCTTTGAACAGTTGTGGTCTAACCCGGAAGTTGCTGACATGATCAAGAGACGGGCTGAGCTTGAGGAAGAGTCTAAGGATAAGGCTAGATTGATTTCTGAGATCAAGAAGTTTAGGGGTGAGTCATGAGTGCAACTGATTATTCAAACATGTCTGTTGAAGATCTCAGGGCTGTCCTTGAAGAGCTGAAGTCAAGCCTTGAGTCTAAGCCCTCAGAGCCCTCTTTGGTTGAACCAATCATTGTTGACGAACGAGCAGAGCTAATCCCCGTGACTGTGGGTGTCTATGCTGACAAGTACTCTTGGAGTCAATCAACCCAAGAGAATGATGTTGAGGAACTGATCTCACGGTTCCTGTCGGTCTTCAAAGGTGATATCACCTTCAAGAGAAATATCAGTCCATTCCAAGCAAAGCATGAGCGCATGGACATTTACTTGACAGACTTTGGTGGTGTGGCCGACAATAACGATAGTGAGTTCTTGTCCCACTCCAGAGCAATTCAGAACCTCTTGGATGATAGAGAGAGTCTGATCGTGTTGTTTGCCACCAACTATGGCCATGAGAAGTATGAGCTCATGATAAGGAATGAGCTAACCTCTCAGGTGTACAAGAAGAGAAATAATCTAGAGGTTATGGATTTTGGATCTAGTGTTGCTCGGGACCTTGAGAGGCCTTGGGCTAAACTGGTGCGAATAAATTTTGAACAAAGAGGTCAAGAATGAAATGGTTAATTGGGTTGGCTCTGTTGCTGAGCTCTTGTGTAGTTGAGACGGAGTTGAAAGATGGTGTGGTTCATTCAATTCTTGGATATGAAGACAGCCGTGATAGTTGTTGGTACTTAGTGACGATGTCAAGCAATGAGCTAACAGTTATGGTCACGGGTAAGCACCTTGGGGTGAAGGGTCGCTATGTCATTGGTGATACAATAAAGGTGGGGAAATGAATGTTATATTGAGATCGTTGAGAGCTTTACATGGTTGGACCATCACAGATATGCGGCAAATGTGTAATGATCATGGGTTCAAACTGAATAGTGCAGCAGTGTCATTTATCGAATTTGATGAAGATATCTGTCGCAAGATTGTCGAATCACCAAACACCGCGAAGGCTAAGTATGTTCATATGATGTGCGATCTATGTGGCATAACCTTTGATGAGTTGGTTGCTGCTAATGGGCATGGGAAAGGCTTGATGGTTGATGGATTGAGTTACTTGGTTGGTCAAGTAAAGCATCCATCGATTATGAATATCGATACTCAGTTATTGACTGACGGTCGAGTGGTTTATTGTGCTAATATTGGTGAGTCTAATGCACTTCGGTTGTGGGCTCATTCATATGGCAAGACTTGGGTTGATGGTGAGTCATTCACTAAATCTCATGATGATGAACAGTTTGGACAATTCATTAATGTGTCAGCTGGTACATATGGGTTTAGTTCCGGTAATGTTATTGTAAAGTTCGCTGATGTTGTTAGTGAGCCAGTGAATGTTTATCCTAAGAAGATGATGGTGAGTCATCGATCAGATAAGCCTGGCCATATCAAATCTGTCGTATCAAACTTCAATCGTCAATACCAGACTGTGTCTCTGACTGGTGGTGTTGAGAATTGGGAATATGCAATCGAGGTTGATAAATGAAATTTTCAGATGAAGTATTTAGTTGGCCCGAATGACCGACCGTTTGATGTTAGAGAGATTGTTAATGATCCAACCTTTAAATTGGAGATGAAATGAAGAAGAAGTTGTTGTCAATGGGTGATCGTCTGATGATTCAATCGAATCGATATCAGAATCGATTGAACCGAAAAAAGATGAAAGAGTTGAAAATGAGCATGATGCTCGGTTGGTTTTGGATCTTTGTCGGATTCGTCTGAGTCATCCCGGTAAAGATCTAGTAATGGTGTTGGAATATGGTGAGCATGAGTGTAGTTGGATCACTGATGTAATGTTTAATGGTGTTGATCATGTGAGGATCGTTTCATGAATAAAATGATTATTGGTGTGGGGTTGTTGCTGGTGTTGGCTGGATGTGCGTGGGGTCCTGTACCGATGTCGGTGAATGGAATGATCGTGACTCGACCAGATAGCACGAAGATGAAGATTGTGTGGTGTGATGGTGAAGGTAATACTTATAAGTTCTATGAGCCGGTACTGGTTATTGGTCAGAAAGGTGACACTGCAACAGAGTGGAGGCTAATTCGTGAGTAGAGATGTAACATGCCCCTATTGTGGGGTTGAGTTTGATATCTGTAATGATGGAGGATTTGGGGTCGATGAAGGAGTTCTTCATCATCAAGAGTGTCCGGAATGTGACAAGGTGTTTACATTCACAACCACAATCATTTTGTCATATCAATCCTACCCAGCTCCATGTTTGAACGACGAGTCTGATCATGAATGGAAGATTCAAGATTGCTATCCCTCCTGGATGGCAAAGGAAGAGTGTTCACATTGTGGTGAGACTCGGAAACCATCAGATGAAGTTCTTGAAGCTAGGTATCCGGGATCAATGATAGACCGCCTTCGTTATGGGATGGAGAACTTTGGTTACAGTACCTCATCTGTTGGTACCAAGTGTGGTACTTGTATAAGATGGGCTCCACCGGAGTATGGCAATGATATCAATAAGCCACTCAAATGTAATATTAACCCAGAGTATGACTCGTGTAGTTCATATGTACCTATTGGAGGAAATAATGGGAGATGATGCATGGAAAATGAAATACAAACACAGATAGATAAACTCCGTGCTGTTGCTGGTATGTTGAATGAATTCCTGTGGTATGAATCGGTGTCCGAGGAAACCAAGTTACTGATCATATCACAGTTAAAGTCGGTTGATGTTCCGGTTGATGAAGGGTGGAAAGATGATATTGATTAGTTTGATATTGACATGTCTAATTACAGTTTATATAATTCAGTTGATTATTGTAGTTATATATTTTATTGACGATGATTACTCCAGCCGGAAGAAACTTCTTATGGATTTGATACCATTGAACTTCTTTATTGATGCCTTTAAAACTAAATGGAGAAAATTGAAATGAAATTTTATGCTAAGTGTATGTCATCCAATATTCCAAATAATAATGGTCATGTGTTTGATCCAGTATCAACCAAGGCTGCGATTGATGCGTTCAACGCTCATGATGTTGTATCGGTCGGTGGATTCAGTATACCCGGTATTGATCCTAATCTGCGTTACAGCAGCTTCAAGGTTATCGATCTTAAATGGAGGGAAACTCATGCTGAGATCGTCATCGAACCATTACAAACCGATGGTGGTAAAACATTAGATTGTTTGGTGACTCAAGGTTTAGCGGGCATCAATATGGCTATTCGTGGATTCATCGTTGATGATATTGTTTATGTTAACTCAATTGATAGTTCATATACCAGCGATCTCCAAACTGTTGGTGAGTTCAACAAACTGCTGATATGTCACTGCAATACATGTGGCCACAACCAGCATGACATCTGTGATCAAATCGAAGGGTATGAAGTTAATACATGCGGTGATGGTTATGTCGATTGGATTCCAGAAAAATAATTGACTCTCACATATTCCTGAATGTATATTGGATCATCTAACCGGTGATCCATTTTATTTTAAGGAGGTTGGTGTGTGGTTAATTTTACTGATAGCTCTCTGGTTTGTATGTGTCATTCTGGTTGTCTTGATGTGTTTCGTGGTGATGGGAATTATTGATGATATTATTCATGGGGAGTTTTAAATGAAACAGTTTTCTATGGATCTACTGGATCCATCCAAATGTCTGGGAGTTCGAATCACAACAATGGAGCAATACACCGAATTGACTCGGTGGGTGAATAAGGTTGGTGGGACCTCAATAGAATGGGATTCATTCAATAGTGGATTCATACCATGTGTTGCATGCCCATCCAAAGGGACTGTGAGCTTCCCCGATTTCCTTTCTAGGGGAATGAGTTTCGAAGAGGCTCAAGTTGCACAACTCACCTACCCACGCACCATGCTTGTTCGTGATGCTTATAATTCAACGCAGCCCATGAAACCCGCAACTGTGTTCTATAATGACCATGGGGTTGTGCTTTACACTTATCGGGAAATTGATAAGCTTGGTCCTCGTTATGGACATTGGGTTGTATCTCAAGGGTCGTACGCCGAGGAGCTTCATGATGAATTCCCTATGGATATCGGGGATATCACCAAACTTGTTCACAATCATCTATCATGGTTTTGTGATAAATCTACACAGGATAATCCAGATTCATGGTTCAGTAATCCTATTTTATGTAACAATAAAATGTATGATGGCCGTGATTGGTATTGCTTTGATGAGTTGGTATACCTTCATGAAGCAGAATATTTCGATCTTCGAGGAACACCAAAGTGTATCGGGAAACCGTTAACAAAGGTTGTTGACTAATGGATGATAGAAGTGTTCAGTGTCCTCGATGTGGTGGTTGGCTTGAGTTTGATTCAGATGGTGAATTGTGTGGATGTGATACATGTTCATACCCAGAGCAAGAAGATGAGTAATCGATGTTATATCTGTAATACTAAACTGGTTGACAATGGTCATCGATGTGATATGACAGTGACCCAGTCAAGCTATGGAAGAATGATACCAAGTCGAACTCGACATCACATACTGTATAAATGTACAGCATGTTTAATTAAGACAAGTACACCGTACAAATGTACAGGTATTTAGATTCGTTTGTTTTATTTTATTGGAGGTTTAGGATGAGTGTTTGTTTTAAAAAATGTACGATTGATGCAATGAAAACGATGCCGGTGTCGACTGGTATTGATCAGAAGGTTTCAATCAAGTTCAAGTTCATTGATCTGGATCTTGATGAGCTCACTGAATTGATTTGTGGGTTGGACTTTGATAGCAGATCTAAAGTCTCGTTTAGTGCTGCGGTTGATGTTGTTGGTGCCAATCGGTTTGTTCTTCCTCATGGATATCGAATGGACATCAACTTCATTGGTCGAATGGACCCTTTCATATCATTGGATGGTGAAGAGGTTAAGGGAACTGAAATGAGTATCCCATTCAAAGCGTTTGTGTCTAAGTCAACAGTTGTTCGTAAGTATGATGAACTGAACGATGACTTCCTCTACACAGTTATTCTTGACTGTGAGAAGGGTATCGACGGTAGACTTGATGGTGAACTTGCATACTTCCTTCGCCGTAAGATCAAACGCAACAAGGTGACTTATGAAATCATCATGGGGGAAGACGGGGTTGATGATGCAAATAGCTAATCTTGAGTTCCCCACAACATGCCCGGTTGGTTGTCAGGGTAAGCTTGAGTCATGGTATCAAGGTTGTTTATGTTCCAGATGTCCTGTATATAATGTGCCGGATATCGTGAGTGCTGATAGTTACAACCCAATATGGGCTGCTGAGTTTCATGCGTTCATTTATGGTGGCCCACAACCAAAGCTTCTATTCAATATCGTTGAATCGGATGAGCTATTGAATGATGCAGGATACAAATCTATACCAGAAATGACTATGGGATTAGCTAACCCAGTCGTATGGGCTTATGAGTTTGTAAATGAAACTGGTCGTGAATTTGATAACGATCGGGTGGTTGAATGGTTTAAGGCTTCAATTGAAATGGGCCAATCCATCAAAGACTTCAACACCAAACTCAGAGATGCTGTAGTTGGATTCAACTACTCATTGAGGGATGGCGCTGATCGAGTTCTTGAATTAAAAGACAATGGATTTAGTTGTGCTATTACTTATGGTGATGACATCATTTGGGATTCAGAAAACAATGAGTTTGGTGATGATGTCAATATCATCGTTTATAAATCAGTTGCTCGGTATGTCAACATACTTCATGACCGAATTCATGACTTAAATAAAGGCTTAGATGGAACCCCATAGAAAAATATATTGACTCTGGGATATGTTTGAGTGTATATTGGATCATCTAACCGGTGATCCAATTTTATTTTAGGGGATATTATGACAAACTGTAGAGGTGAATGTGATGCATGCGAATTGTTCTATCATAAAGCCGACTGCCTGGCTGGTCGTGGTGATGACCATTTCGTTGCATTGACTGTCGATAAGGCGCGTGAACTGTTGGTGGAGTCGGGACAATCTAAAGATGTCAAACGACAGTTGAAAGAGTTTATTGTTCGCAATGTTGGTGGTAAGAATGCTGATGAATATGATAGCATGAAGTTAGTTAGACGAAGATTGATTACAGATCATGAAATCCAGTTGGCTGAATACGATCAATTGATGGATTCCAAATTAAATGAGTTCGTTACAACATCAGATTCAATGTGGGAATCGATCAAGACCAAACTGAAATCTTTCGCTGGAGAAGTAAAATGAAAGTTGAAAAGAGAAGATGCTCCCACTGTGGAGTTGAGTATACATTCTATTTGTCGGGTGGTATCAGGGTTAAGAACAATGATGGGGTGTACTGCTCTGATTGTAAAGGTGTGATGATTGCGGCTCTCATGAGCGTTCCACGGAAATTCTACATCGCGGATGAAGATGTACCTGAATTATCATATGACGACATCATGGCAATCGAGATTAAACTTAAAGCCGAAGCCAAACAACATCATCGACTCGCGGTATTTAAAACTAGTGGTCATGTGTTTGATAGTTCCATGGGTAGTAATGGTTCATTCGGATATTCAATTAACTATGGTGAGTATTGGTTGACTCGGTGGCCGAACTCAGATCAGTATATGATCCATCGACAAATCTATGTTGATGCTAATACTGGCCTCAAAGATGATGGTACCCAACCAATTCAACCAGCGAAAAGATATGGAGCACCGGATAATAGTTATACCAGAGCTCTGGTCAATCAACCAGGACCAATGGCTAAACCATTAGGGGTTGTCTATGGAAGTAAACTTATTTTTAAAGGATCGACAGATGAATGACACGAATGACTTATGGGTTTTATTGATTCTACTTGCAGCACTTCAGCTGTCAGTGTTTTTCTTATTCTTTCATTGGTATGCTGAGTGTGCCGAAGCTAAGAGAAGACACATCATATTGTTCTCTCTACCAGTATTCACCGTGATTATAATAGCTAAGTCAGTTAAAGGAATTTATTCTTACATCATGACCGAGTTTAAACAACCAATCCACGGGCTTAAATTATTCTTCGGTGGAAAGAAATGAATCGAGTATATAAATATCCGATCGACTTACCAGATATTCGATATAATGGAATATTGAAATTAGAATTGGATCTACCAGAGGGCGCTGATATATTGTCATGTGAACTTTATACTGAGCGTTTGAATGTGTGGGTTGTGGTGAATACCGATGAACATATCAAACAGAAGCATAGTATAGTTATCGCTTGGGCTGGGATTGATCTACCAACTTGGTGTACCAAACAAACGTTGTTGGATAAATGTGTGGTTGGTTCCTTAGTCTATCATGTGTTCATCAAAATAGATTGAAATAAAAATGGCTGGTGAAATTTTCACCAGCCATTGTTTTATAATCCACCATAGATCGATTTGAAGTTCTCATATGTAAAGCTGACCTTACAGATCCACATAATTCTAACTGTGCGCACAAGTCTAGATAAACTCATGTGTACCCCTTTTTATTAGTAGAAGTTGATAACAGTCTGACTTCCGAATGAAAGTCTATCATTGATTTATTACTCCGGTAATATTCATCAATAGTCATGAAGTCATATTCATGAATGAATAGGTTGCGACCGGTTGCTTCACATAGATTTATATCCCAATCAAATGTTGATTGAATCATTGGTGAATCATGAATCAATACTGATTCTATAATTGATTGACCACATACACGACGCTCAGATAACTTAATGACATCATCAAAGTTAAACAATACAGCACCATTATTCACCAGTTCAATTGCACCAGTCCCAGGTATAACATCCGCGCGATTGATGAATGGTGTTGCTCTGATCTGTCCATCTTCTGTTGCGTTGAATAAGAACACAAATGTGTCTTTGTGCATCAACTTTGTTGCGACTCGTAAGTATTGATTCAATGAATTCCTCCTACTATATTAATTAAAATGGGCACCACAAAACTGTGATACCCACTATTATTTATTACATGACCTGATGGTTATTTTATATTGATAAACGGAACCACATCGCCAGTCATTGTGGTTGGTAGTACCCCATTCCACCGGGATATGCTTTGGAGTTTCACATACTCAGCACCACCTTGTTCTCTGATCGCCTGTGCTTGAATCTGAATTGATTTAGCTTCAGCCTCAGCTTTAGCAATCGTTTGTCTTGCCTCCACTTCAATCCTTTGCAAATCGTTTTCAGCTTTCAATGTCTGTTGGACTGCAGTCTGTTTGGCTTCAATCGCTTCATTAAACTCTTTGGAGAAGTCAAAGTCAACGATATTAAATGATTCAAGGATGATACCATATTTTGCTAATGATGATGTCAGCTGCAGTTCAATATTGGACTTCACATCTTCCCGGCGAAGAATCAATTCTTCGGCTGAGTATTTGGCAGTTACGGCTTTAAAAGATTCTTGGATCCGTGGGGCAATAATCTTATCACCAATAGTTGAAATCCCAACTTCACGGGTAAGTTTCAGTAACGATTCATCGGTGTTGTTGAGCTTGTAGTTGACCACCACTTTGGATGAAACACGCTGAAGGTCTTTACTCGATGCATCACTCTTAGCCTCGACCTTCTCGGTTGTGACTGGAACAATCCCGAACTTTGTAAGACCAGGGATGTACCCCTGAAGACCGGGATCCACAACATCAACCGCCTTACCAAGCGTGAACTTAACCGCTTTGTTTCCTTCGGGGATGACTGTGCATCCGGTGAACATGATTGTAGCAAGGAACACCAATGTAAATACAAAAATCCGTTTCATCTTTGAAACCTTTCATTTAATTTTAAAAAATCAATATGATTACAGGGAGCAGACCATAACCATGAAATAAATATAGTTTATCATCTGATTGATCAGTATGATATTTTTCCGCGGCGTATCACTTTCTTTGGCTTATCAACTTCCTTGGCTCGATTAGCTATGATCGATGCTCTTCGTATTGGACATCGATGCTTCTCACAGTTGCCACCAAATTCATCATTCGGGTTCTGATCATGTGTGCATTCATTATATCCATATCCATCACTAAACAAGTGCATACAACCAGTCATAGATTCAACCCAATTAGCCATTGTGATTTTTCCGATCTACTCTAACTTCATTAATGGCTTGGATGATTTGTTTCTTATAACGAATCCAAATTGTTATAACAGCAAGTAAGATCATAGGCCATATAAACTTCAGCACTACCAGCACCACAGCGAGTATAATAGTCCATGATAGAATCATTAGTATTAAAGTGAATAGCCAATTAATTCCTATGACATCTTCGATTGGCGCCATAAGCCATTCTCGTACACTACTAGACACAATTGCTGTGATGATTAGTAATGATGATAGGATGTAAACACCAACTTTCCATACACTCCAAGTAAATAATACATTGATAATAAACTCACCCATTTAATTCTCCGGTTTTATAATTGTTGGTGGTGGACTCAACTTTACTTTAATCTCTTGACGAATTGATTCAGTGAATGAAATTCCTGGACCACGACCAGTAACAGTTGCACGTGGTGCAATTGGATTTTCTACTGATTCGCTGAACTCTGGATGATATAATCGAACTGATTCACCCAACATTGTCATATCGATAGCTCTCTTAAGTTCGGCTTGGCTATCGAATGTTACTTCTAAAGTATAAGCAAATCGGTTAGTTCCGCGACCCAATGGAAACATAACCCCACCCCGAAGTTCAGTTGGAGTCGACTTGGCTGAATGGATCCTCATATCTTCCACACATTCTTTTGATGTATCATGATTCGAATCTCTTTCTTACCTTGACGACCCATGTTCAGATACAGATGAAGTTTCTGAACTGTATCACCTTTCGGTCCAATGAATGGACCTGGGTTCCCAATGAACACCCTCAAGTCAATTGTATCGCGAGTTTCATTGAATGCAAACTTCGAGATCTCAAACTGATTCGTTGGCATTGGCATCACCGGTTCGATACCTTTGTAGTTGTCACCTTCAAAAAACATTTTAATATTGTAAATGATCGATTGACGTTCATTGTCATACATTAACATACCCCTTAATCATAATCTTCAATTTCATTAAACTCATTAGTTCGGTCATCACCTGAAATGATTGTCACAACTTCAACTTCAGGTTGAAGCATCAATAATTTATCAACACTTAATGATACTTCAGTGGTAGATAAAGCTTCAACAATATCTTTGATTGATTCTGTCGAACCAAGTTCATGTATTGATTGATTCACAATTCTCTGAAGTTTAATTAGAGACTTCTGTAAAAGAGAATCCATCTCAGTTTGAAGCTTAGACACCATCTTCTTTTCCATGGTGTATGCAATCCATTTATATGATCCATTAACCATTACTCGATCAAATGAATCATTACTAACCCGAAGACTCCAATGGTCACGAACAATACTAATCATTGAACTTGTGGTTGGATCTTTGATCTCCTCATATTCATGAACAGCCCTAATAAGTTTACCATTTAAGATTTCGCCAAGTATTTGATACACCATTAGTATACCTCTCCATTTTCTTCTTGACTAAACAGTCACCCATAATTATTTTTGTGAAAATCAAAATAACATAACCAAACCATTCGTGATGCTATTCGCACCACTCAACCACACCAACAGGTCGTTATTCATCCTTCAGATACCCATTATCTTTGAACCAGTGGTACATTTTCATAAATTTCTGCTCACTGTTTTGTTTTGGATACTCTCTATTGTATGATGCCCTAAAAGCATCCCATAAAACAGTTCCCATTGGAAGTTCAGAAATAACTCGATCCATGTCTACTGATCTATAAAAAGGCTCATACATATCAACCATACCATAACCACTTTCGTTTGGTGATGATGTGCTCGCATTACTCGCAAACACACCAACTCACCGTTATTCAATGTTATCCAAAATGTCTTCTATTATGCAGATATTACTTAGCCCTGTCTCTGTATAAAAAAGTACTTGCTCATCGGTAAGTCTGATTCCTTTACCGTTATGCACAATTATTAAGTCACACAAATTAATTCGATTATAACGAGATTTCTCACTTAAATACTCGTTAAAACGATCAGCATCAACTGTGTTATATTGATCTACATCCATAACAACCTCCAGTTGGTGTGGCGGAGTACCACCAACCACTTCTATATTATAGTTTCAACTTACTTCTCATCCATTTTTGCACATCATCTCGATGTATCACTTTTCTGATAAACATATTCATAGGAACAACTACATACCACGCAACAAAGAGTGGAATTATTCCTAACGGGGATTTTAGATGCTTATTGACATCCTCAAAATCTTTCAGATAGAAGAAGGATAACACAAACCCAGCAAGATATAATATTCCAACCAAATCTGATGTGAACACTTGTACCATACTACCTACTGTGTTGATATTTCTGAAATAGTACCCTTTAGAAAAACAACTTGACCTGTAGGCTCAAGATTTTGTGCTTGTATTGTACAAAACAAAAGCACTGCTATAAGAATTGATTTCATTTCATAACCCTTTCGGTTGGTTTGTCATCATTCCTCGGCAATCCACCGAGGCGTTATCTTGATTCTTGTAGCAACTGTAATGCACAAGTTGCATTTTGACTGAGCGTCGAATATCTATTCGCCAAATACTTATGTTTCTCAAGTAACTCAGTAAACAGTTCAACCGTAATATTCCCACTTTTTATTGCATCTTCATAGATAACCCATTGACCCATAATTCATTTTTTTTTTACTACAGGCAATAACCTGTTGGTTGCAGATGCCGTTCGTTCCTCACGCACAACACCAAACCGTTATAATGATCCGCTAAACAATTCTTTCCCATCAGAATCTTTCATCTCGAAACCGTGTGGAGAGCAACCCCGACTTCTGCTTCGGTGAGTTTGACTCATACTGGTATTCCCTTCAAGCAGGTGTTATCACAAATTTCAATGCAGTTACCTCTCTGGAGACTTTCGATGGCTACGAAGAATATAGTCAATGCCAGTAATTGAATGATAGTCTTCATACCAACACCCCAGCATTAGCTATTGCAGCTCTATCCATTATCAACCAGTGCACAAGATCAACCAAGGCATACTTGGCATGCCGCTCACTAACAAGCTTCAATGCTAGTTCATAAGTCTTATGTACATTCACCTGATCGGAGTTCAATGGATGAACCGAATTGATTTCATTTTGATAAGTCATGACAAACTCAGATGATACCGGTTCTGCTATAAAAGTTATGGGTTTAAGTGTCGATCCATCTATTATATCAGTAACCGGCATGATAGCCCCACCATCTACTGGATTGAATGATATGTGGCGGGCCGTCTGTTCTTCGTTTCGACCATCAGGAAATCCATTTGGTGTATACAAGAATACCAGTGCTGAGTCTTCAGGATATTGATCTCGCGTTATCATATAATATCCATCCGGATATTTGATGATGTCAGTCAAGTCTTGAGTTGGTACCATTATTTATTCCTTTCAAAAGAATTATAACTACAAATTACATTATGGGAAATTAACTCTGCAAGGTGTTTGAGTGTGTTTTTATAAAAAAGGAGAACAATAAAGTTCCCCTCAAGATAATCAATGCATGCTGCGGTAGTCCTCTAATGTCTCGGCGATCAAAATGAATCGACCGTCTTCCATTTCGGACTGGCGCCGTAGCCAGAAGTTATTTGTATCAATTTCCCAGTAGTCATAGAAAGGCTCCCGACAATACTCAAGAAGGACTTGTGGTCGAGGTGTGTCTGTAATTACATACACACCATCAGTCTTGACATGTCGAACCACATTCCCGTTGCTGAATGTTGGTTCCATGTTCATCTCGTTTCTACATCATTGGGTAACCGGGGAATGCGGGTGCAGCCTCAGTTTCGGCAATGATACAATTAATGTTAAGGAGGATGTTAGTAATCGATACCGCATTCTCAACAATCAAACGAGTCACCTTAACAGGATCAATAACCCCGGCATCATACATGTTCTGAATGGTGTCGGTCGCTGCGTTATAACCAATCTCATAATCAATCTTTGCTCCATGTTCAGCTTCTGTCATAACCTTATGAAGCACAACCTCGGGGTTGTAACCACAATTCGCTACGATCTTACTGAATGGTGCATGACAGGCATCAACAAATGTCTTAACACCGATGAGAACATCATCTGTGATTGGTGTTGCCATCAGTTCATCAAGCGCCATATTCGCTGCATGAATCAATGTTATCCCACCACCAGGAACGATCCCCTCTTCAACTGCAGCTCTGGTTGCGTGGAGTGCATCCTCAACACGGTCAAGCTTCTCTCCGAGTTCAGTCTCAGTTGAAGCACCAACATGGATCACTGCAATCCCACCGGCAAGACGAGCAAGTCGGCGCTGATAGTTTTCCTTTTCATACCCCATGGTTGATTTCTCAATACCAGCTTTAATAACTTCACATCGAGCTGTCAAACTCTCCTCAGACCCAGCACCATTATACAGAGTTGTTGACTTAGCGGAGATAACAGCACGACCAACCTTACCAGCCATCTCAAGTACAATATGGTTTGCTTGATACCCAGCCTTGGATGATATGAATTTAGCTCCCGTTGCGATGGCAATATCCTCTAATACAGCTTCACGAACATTACCGAATTCGGGTGCTTTGATAGCCACGACCTTAAGTCCACTTCGTAATTTGTTCTGAATCATTCCTTCAAGTGCTTCACCTTTGATATCATCAGCAATGATAATGATGGGTGATTGTTCCTTGGCCGCCGCAGCGAGCACCGGATAGATGTCATTGTATGATACAATTTCAAGATCGGTTACAATGATCTTGGCATTTTCATATTCAGCAACAGCTTTCAGGTCATCAGTCATAAACATGTGCGATAAATACCCACGATCGATCTGGATCCCAACCTTGACATCAAGTGTGGTTTCAGCTCCTCGTGATTTATCAACGGTGATCACACCATCCATACCAACCTTATCCATCGCTTCTGACAGCATATCACCAATCTTAGTGTCATTATTGGCCGATACAGTTCCAACCTGCGCGACTTCCTCTGGTGTTGTAACCGGTTTGGATAGCTGTTTCAGGTTCTTGATCGTGGATGCTGCGGCTATACTGATACCAGTCTTTATAGAAACGGCTGATGCACCAGCTACTATGTTCTTAAGTCCAATGTTTGTAATAGCTTGAGCTAATGCTGTAGCTGAAGTAGTTCCATCACCAGCACCATCAGCTGTCTTCGAAGCGACCTCTTTAGCAAGGCGAGCCCCAAGGTTTTCAAATGGGTCTGATAGTTCAACAGCCTTTGCAACTGTGACACCGTCTTTAGTCACACTTCCATCAGGCAGTAACACAAGCTGACCTTTTGGCCCAAGTGTTGATGTTACGGCGTTAGCCAGTGTGTTCATCCCGGCAATTGCCGCTTCTCGTGCCCCAACCAATTTAATCTCTTTGGCCATTAAAATCCTCCAACAAATAGTTAAATAACAATTCGAATCAAAATTAAATCATGCGTGAATCAGAGTCAATGGCAAAATTAAAAGTCACCATCCGCAACATGCAGCACTCGATATCCAAGCTCGCGCCACTTCTCAACCATGGAATTACGATCTTCAAGAATGAATTCAACAACCGATGGTATTAGTTTTGACTGAATCATTTCCGGTTTAACAATCGTATCATGGCGTGTATCATCATTAGCTCGCATCATTAGCCCATGATAGTTAAATCCACTACCAAATGTATGTAAGATCCACTGAACCGTCTTATGTCTGACTGATTCGCGACGCCCAGTGCAGAATACAATCTTGTAGCCAGCGTGGTGCATTATCATTACAAGCCGAACGATATCCTCATGTGCAGCATCCTCATCACACCGTTCATAGAACTGATCCCAATCCGGTGGTGTCTCACTGAGATGTTTGACTCGGTCACCGGTTACTGATACCGTCCCATCGATATCGACAATAACATATTCCTTTTTCATTGTGGTTCCGATCCTTTTAGATTGTTATAATGGATTTTCGATGAGATGTGAATAACATCTTTACCATTTTCATTCCACAGTCTCAGCATCTCATTACGACGATCATCAGTCACAGATTGAGGTTCGTCTTGCTCTGTTACCAATACATAAATTTTATCAAGTACATCACCACACCATTCATCAATGGTGCTTGTTATATATTCACGGCTTGATTTGGTATTTGATGTGTGGAATATTACATCTCTACCATCTTTAACCATCTGGGATATTACATGAACTAACTCATCAACAACTTGTTGATTTACCACGTATGGTATACTCTTCCCAAATAATTTATCCAAGTCAACCAACGCAAGATTATTACTTAACTGTGCGCTCTCACTACAATTCTTTTTCATTCTGACTCCTTCACGATCCATGCTTTTAAAAACAATAATGCATCTTTCTTAACTTCAACAGTTCCTTTAAATCGATTCAGCAAATCTCGTGTATCAAATGGTTGACATACGAAATGACATCCATTGATTGTACGAGTGATCTGCTCAATCTTAACACCATTGAACTCTAGGAAATCAAGTACGCAATGATATATTGTTGGTGTTATTCCATCAGGCAACCACCCAAGGTTTGTGTCATCATCTATATATCGTTTAGCTGCAGCATTCGTGTGTTCGTTATGATCCACATCAATGAGAAATAATCCACGACCAACCTTACATGCTGGCTCCATCATAACAGATTTCCATTTTGATCCTATGCTTAGAAGGCTATCATCCGCTATCATTTCAATCATCAACTTCTTCTTTGCCTTATGAAGATCTCGTTGATTCACTGATCTATATATTCTCCACAATCCCGGATCATCAGACATTCTTTTAACCAATCGTCTGGTTGCTTCATTCATTGCATCCTCGGTTGGATCTGCAATCTCACGAATGCAAATCTCCTTCATACCCGGATTGTCCTTCATTCTTCTCAAGGCAACCATCATATACACTGTATCACTACTCATAACATAATCCTCGGTTTGATTCCTTTGCCATCAATAACAATGATTACGCTCTTTTTACTAGCACCAACCTCAGCTGATATGTTATATGGATACACCACTTGATCGACCCATTCATTGAATCTGGAGCAGAGAGTCTCAAAATCTTTGATGCTCAGATTGTAGTTGCTACTGTAATTCATATCCCGAATAACTTGAATTGGATCGAGGTTATGAAGGGCTGTCACCTCGAACACGGATTTAAATGTATCACTCCATACAGCATCAGATCCTTGACCGGTGATGATATACCAAAAATTCCGCAATGATTTCATTAATTTACTCACACCAAACCTCACTATTTAATTCACCATTAGACTTAATGAGTGTGGATGATCTACCCTGTCTATAAATAACTACAGAGATGATATCAGATTCGATGAGCTTTACCATGTCATCAGAGAAGCTTCCCTTAGTCACCGGTTCTTGTGGTGGTGTTGGATCTTTCATATTGGTATAGCTTAAAAGTAATGTTGCCATTGATTCTCCTTTATGTTTATTAACTATTATCTAAGAGGTTACTATGATCACTGCAGCAGATTTCAATTCACCTGCTGATGCCACGGATAAACCGGTACACATCAACTCAATTCGAATCCCGGGTCGAGTATGTAAACCAACCGCATCAACGATGCTAATCCCAACACCCACCACACCGGCTCCGGTTATTGTTACCGAACCGGTTGTAACAGACGAGCCTGTTGTTACCGAACCAGAAGCTCCAGTTGTGACTGTCGTTACCACTGAACCGGTTGTAACTGAAGCTCCGGTTGTAACAGACGAGCCTGTTGTTACCGAACCAGAAGCTCCAATCGTAACAAAGGCCACCCAGACCACCAAAACAAATAGCACAAAATCAGGTAAATAATTACTTCGATTTTCTAGGGAGGGGTTCATCTGAGCCCCTCTTTTTAAATAGAGTAATTATATCTGAAGATGGAACTAATTTAATACCTTCGAACCGCTCAGACAGATTATCAATCTGACTCACCCCAGTGATCTGACAATCGATAACCAACTCCGGCAATACTTGGTTTGGATCTTTATTCTTCTTATCAAAGTCATATGAGAATTTATCATCAGTCATATAACTATCCATAGTACACAATTGATTGGAAGCATTTCTTGCAAATTGAATCATGAATATTGATTCTCCTATAGTGATATCTCCATGGATTCTTGATGTATCCATGTAATCAGCAAGGGGTACCCCATACTCTTTAGCCATAGCAGTCAATTGCATTCTTAATTTTTTGCCGGTGTATATCATGATTTCAACTTCTTCCATGTTTTAATTGGTGATGTCGCCAAGAACATGTTTGAGTAATTGTAATTGTCGGTCACCTCAAGGCCAGCTTCAACCCAATCAGGAATCGATGCCATCATTGCATCAGCCTCAGTTGGGAACTCAATCTCCGCAATAATCAATCCTTCGTTAGCACCTTTGAATATGTCAAGCTCAACCAAGTATCCATTGTATGGAATCTCGTATCGAGTCTTTGATATACTGAACTCACAATGAGTGAACAGTTCCTCAGCATCAGATACTGGGATTTCATATTCGAACTCAGCCTTACCAATCCCTTGACATGGAGTCTTGATTGTTAAGAATGCTTGGCTATCAGTGATACGAACTCGAACTGCAGTCTTACTTACCGTCTCGATGTATCCCTGTCTAATGTTATAATGATCCCTTGCTTGATTTATTATATCAGTCGATACTGACTTCAATTCAAATCTTCGTTCGATCTCAATCATGACCTCTCCTAAATAAAATGACCACCTATGTAATAGATGGCCCTAATCGTTTGTTATGAAAGTTTATTAAGCTTTCTTTGCTTTAGCTGATTTATCTGCCAGTTTAGCTGCATTAATCTCAGCCCGTGTTTCTTTCTGATGCTGGATGGATAGCTTGCGAGCTTCCTTCGTAATCTTCGACAATTCGGATGTATTAACGCGAAATCGTTTAGAACCTGCTGGTTGACCGGCGATAACTTTTGGAAGGTCTGATTTAATTTCATCGATCAACTTTTCGACTTTCCCAACATACTCTTCAATCTTAACTTTAACTGTTGACATATTGTCACTCCCGTTTAAAAATAATAAAACCTTAACTGAAAAATAATTATATGCGAATCGATGAGTCAACAATTATTTCATGTTTCTCGCGATTGATCCAACGATCAATGATATCATAGCAATTGCTGCAATCTTCATAGCCTTAATCATCACTTGAAGCCAATCGTAGAGATATCATTCGGTTCAATCCATGTTCGATAGTATCATACAACTCTTCGGCCGTACAATCAGTATTGGTTGATACGGCCATCAATGACTCACCTTCAATTCCGAATATGTATCGATGATTTGTTTGATCAAATTCACATACAGTGTTGACTAAGTGTTGTTCCCCTATATGTTTTATAAGGTTAACCACTTTGAATGTCGGATGTTTATCCTTCTTATTAGCATTCATCGTTTGATGATCCCCGCTTCCAATCTCAATCTATAATCCAGTGCAGCAATCTCTTTGTCGCGCACTTTCATGGCAGCCTGTAATGTTTTATGCCCTGTACCAAACCAATATCGTTTCCCGTTTCGAACACACGACACAGCAAACCGAAGACTCGTCTTCTTACCAGTCAATCGGGATACCCGATGATATTTCCTGATATACTTTTCTTTGCTCTTCGATCTCTCGTTAAATACATTTAGACTCTTCGATCTGCGTATGGTTGGTAGATCCATGACCAGATTATCCAGCTTGAGATTTGTTCGATCACCATCGCGATAGAATAAACATTTACCATCCTTATCCGGATCAAAGAAAGCTTTGACCATCAATGTTGCGATACCAATGAATGATCTCTTAATACCTTCTCTTGGATTGTTAATTGGAACCCCAACCGTGCCGGTGACTGTTCTCTGTAGTTTGTAAATGTGATTGGTTAATTTCCCATCAACCACCATACTCCGTCTTAAGCGACCCAAATTACTAACCTGAAGATCCTTATTATATCCGGGTATATGTTTCCATATCTCCCGAACAACTTTTTCTTCATCATCTGGATTTGTCATCGATCCCCCCACAAACTAAACATGCATTATTAACGGGGAAGCATCGCTTACCCCGCATCTCATAATTGGAGCACGAGTCCATCACCACAGATTTATGGATCGGGTTCCTTGCCACCTTAAACGATCTACGCCTAACCGATGGTATATCCGAAAAGACTGCACCATCCATGAATCCAGACATCGATCTCATTATCTCACTAACCAAAGTTATTCACCAGATTTCTTTCTTTACACAATTAACTGTGGCTAGATTAGGTCCACACCAAACCGCGGTGATATCGTAATCGTTGATTAGTTTATCAACATCTCGAATATCAACCAACTGATTTGAATCATTGATTCGAACTGGGATACAAATATCATCAACCGATACCATACGATACAGACCAACATTATATGTCATTGACTCCATGACGAATGTATCCATAACCATGGCACTTGATTGTTTGTGACACTCCATCAGTTGATGAATTGATTCAAACTCAATAAAGTTAGCCCATCGAATGCCCTCATAAGAAGATTCGGTGTAATCAGTCATTGACTGGAAGAAGAACATCAGCCTATCCAGATCATCCTTCTGTATATCCTCTTCTACGATAAACTTAACCTCAGCTTCGGGGATCGAAGATATCACGACCCGAGCCACCTTACCTGTATGTAACAGGTTTCCAAAAAACTTACTCATCAGTCCTCCATAATTAATAAAATGTCCGGGATGAAATATACATCTCGGACATGATATATGGTAAATATATTTTACTCAGTAACCGATTCTTCTCTTGGTTTTGGGTGAAGCAATTCGAAAATGATAGTCGCATTTAGAACACCATTGAATGCCCCTTTAAATTCTCCATCGAGATACATTCGACTATATGGGATCGATGTAACTCCAAGCTCAATTAATACTTCCGGATTGACATCCATATCGATCTTTGTGAATCCTTGGATAGAATCACCAGCCAACATTTTATCGAGTGCTACATCCAACATCTTACAAGGTGCACAATAATTTGCACCCCACTTAATGATGTATACACCTTTGGTATCTTTAGCAAATGTATCACATTCAACAACTGTTTTAAATTCCACAGCCATCCTCCATCTCTCTAATAAATTTTGTCATCTTCACACCACTGCCATCAGTCTTAACAATCCGACCATCACTGTTCAGGAACTGCTTCACTGCTGTTGCACCAATATGATGCGCTGCTGCAAGCATTCCAGCTTCTGTAATCTTGTATCCACCAATGACTCTACCTTCATACTTATGTATCATTTTACCTAGATATTGTTGATTCTTCTCAGCTATCATAAATAGAACTTCCCTCTGTTTGTGTTTAGGGAAAACCGATCTATCACGCTTGAATTTCTTAACAGAAATATCCGGGTACACACCAACATCTTTTAGAGCCAAGTCGCCGATCTGATACAGACCAACATACAGCCCCGATCTACTTATTGCTTTTTCATCGAATCCACTCTCTTGTTTAGAGATTCGATCCGCGTAAACCTCTAAGTCAAAATCAAACTTTGACTGAACTTCTGTTCTCGGTTTCGATAATTCAAGTCCCCCAACATGTGGGGTAATTGTTTCCATCGGGCTTGTGGCCAACATTGACACCATTGCAAGTGTCATGATAACCGGAGCACATAGTTTCATAAGAATACCTCATTCAAGTTTCTTATGCATTGACACATAATGTTCGGTAAACCCGACAGATTTGTATAATGCCAATGCACTTGTATTGGAAAGGTACGACCCAAGGGTGACCCGTTTGCACCCGCTATATCGACCGATACATTCCACAGCATCGATCAACCATTTAGCATATCCGAGGTTTCGATACGATTCTCTAACATAGAGATTTTTGATATTGATCGTTGAGATCTCAGCATCGAAACAGTAAAACCGCACAAACCCAACGGGTTCATGCCCACAATAAGCTATTATGATTTCATTATCTATGTAAAAATTTGGGTCATGTTCATTTATGGGACTTAAATGAATTGAATTTTTATGCAGTTCCTTTATGAATTCGGTGTACATAATTTCGTAATGAACCCTTTTACGAGCTCTCATGCTACTACCATCATGAGAATTATGTCCCACTTCAATGTTAGTCGGACATATGGTATCTGTCATAAACCCCCCTCTCTAAATGAAATTGAGCCCCACTTCCGTGAGACTCAATATATAATGCGCTCAATGGGATATCAAGAGCACAACGATGAATTTACTTAACAACATACCAGTCTACTGCGAGTAGATCCGTCTGAGATGGAGCCCATGGAGTCCGCTTACGAGGAGCATCTGGGTTATCAGACTTCAATCCGGTTGTATCAATGAAAATGTACGGGGATGACATTTTCGAATTCTCATCCGGGTTCTGTCGTTCAATAAAGATTCCATTACCATTCCAGCCGCGGCGAGCAAGTTTACCACCAAATTCCATACAGACCAACACATCACCGAATGTCAGATCTGTTCCCTCATCGAAACATTGAATCTTGTATAGACGCTGCTTCAGTAGATACCCTTCAAACATCCAGATCTGATCACGAGCATTGTCATACGAATTCTTACGACCAATCTCTTCATCAAAGTTCCGCGGGTCGGCACAGGTTGTTTCTCCACGAACCGTGAATCCATTCTTCAGTGTCATCTCACAGACCATTGTTCTACCGGATGGCATCATAATGTACTCAGCTGATTCGATCACAGCATCAATGTCTTCAGGTCTCAGCCGGGGAGCATTCAAACCTTTAGCTTGAACCATCTTTTCAATTTCTACCAAATGCAGCCTTTAATGCCGAGCCGACATTTTCATTATCTATGTTATTTTTAACCCACTTGCTGTAGTGGTCGTCATTAAATTCTTCCTCTGCTATAGTTAATAACTCAGGATTGTCATGTGTAAATAACTGACTAAGTAATGACACTTTAGCATTATTAATCCGATCCACCGATCCATCGGTCGTCATATTCAGAGCCCGACAAAACAATCGGAATAGGTCATGATTGATTTTCATATTATCAGATAAATATCTTACGATTTTATCTGGATCAATGTTTACATCTTCATTCTTGATTACACCTTTAAGTAAATTAATCTTATGTGTATCATGTATTACATCACCAAATACTTTACCAATATCTCTGGATATGTAATCAGATTCGTTCTTATCTATGATATCAAATACTTCATTCCTATTCTGTTCTTTACTACCACTGATTGCATTTGATTTATCATATGAACCACCCCTTACCATTTTATCTCTTAATTTCTTTGGTTCTTTATACGCCATAGCATCTCGCCATGAAATTGGTATTAGTAATGATGGATTATAACACACACCATACTTACCAAATTCAGAACTGTTCGCAAATATACCATTGACTAATTTTCGAAATATCTTAGAATTGAATAATGATTTAGATAGATAATCAACTACTTCCTTTTTAATAACTCGATCGCTCATCTCATATTTTTTCATATGAATAAAGAAGTTGTCATTCATTATCCGATTTATATCAACTCGATGTCTATCAGCAATTGATATAAGCTGATCAACGACTAAATAATCATTACCATAAACTGTCTTTGCTGTATCGATATCCAATATTATAAAGTCGATCAATGATATTTTAGCTTTGATTTGATATCTACCTAAATCTTCATTGATTAAACTACGTTTAAATGAATCAAAAAAGTATACGCCATTACCAGCAGTCGCAGCCATACTCTTTCCAGCATCATTGGCATGAAACCCTTTACCAAATTTATCTGGGTTGACTGGAGTTCTGTGATATACAATTGCCGAATTTCCAAAAACATTCTCAGTTAGAATTCCGCTCAGTTCACTATCTAATAATCTTCTAATACTCAATTCATCACCTCTATAATTGGAGTTTTACCATCTTTGATAATTGCACATGACTGAATCGATGATTGGAAATGACGTCCATATGCGAAAGCATATGCAGTCTCATCTATGCCGGCACCAACCTGTACTCAGCTGATTCGATCACAGCATCAATGTCTTCAGGTCTCAGCCGGGGAGCATTCAAACCTTTAGCTTGAACCATCTTTTCAATTTCATCAGATATGATTCCGTATACTCATCACCGAATTTAATTGCTGTTGATGTAGCCCACGATTTGAATTTGTGTTGGTATTTATTCAACAATTCATTAATAATTGATATCATGTTATTATGTTGGTTGGCGCCATGTTCTATATCAAGTAACAATTTTATTATATGTTTAGATCCAGTAAACTCAGAATCCATCATATACCAGACAAACCTCTCAATAACTTTTGTTAGTGATTTGCTGTTTATTTTTTTTGATAATTCTATAATTACATCTGTATCAAACTTTCCATCAGTATCTGCTATTTGATACACACATGAACCCATAATTTGACAATATGTATTGATAATTTCATCAATATCGATACCATCAATATCAAGTAATATATACGATATAGCTTTGAGTGATTGCAGCTTATGTTTATCTGACATCTTTGATATACTATACCCATCATTCATAAATAGCACTGATGTCGACGTTATTGAGTCTGGTGATAATTTTGATATTACATGATTCATATCAAGTTTAATCTTGGCATTTTTAATTGCCATTAGTCGATCTACGTTATTAATAACCGCTAACATTTTTGATAATATCGATCCAATTATATCAGCCGAACCATTATTTATATTCAATATTAATCCATCAATCGCATCAGCACTAAAATCTTTAATTTTCAAATTAATTGATGTTAGATCAATTAATTTATCGATGCCACCAGAATACAACCCATTATTATTAGTGCGTGGATACTTTATTTGATTACTTATAACATTTTGATCTCTACGCGAACCCGTAATATTCTTAACCACGTCGATAACTTTATATGATTGTTTTGTGAAAAATACGCATTGTGCTGGTTCATTTGGATGTATCACTCCAGCACCATAATCGCATATGTAATGATATCCTAACCATTTGCGCCATATATGAGTCTGTATTGTATTGGGCTCTTTCATCACATTTAACCCGGATTTATCGATATCATAATCATCTATAAACTCAGTTCCACCATTTGCAACAGTCATTGCTATTATGTAAATGAAATAGAATAATACCCCACCATGTGTTTTATTCCGAGACCCACTCTCACACTCCTTTAATAGATTTAATAACCCAGATCTATTTTTGGGGAATTTACTGAATATTACATCTATGCAGTCTGAATATTCGGCGTGGGATAGTTTAGTTATATCTGGTATATGTTTAACATCGCTGTTTGATTTTATTATGTATGCAAATGGTGCTTTAATCTTAAAGTCTGCCAATTGTGTGATTGGGTATACATATACACCAAACGGATTTGAGTAATCCTGTTTAACGTTGATACCAATTGTATTAATCGTCTGATTCGCGCTATCAGTAAAATCTTCAGAAAAATGTATAAATATCCCATCAGTATTACCTTGGCGATACTTTTCTAAAGTATGCTCTAATGATGGATAAAATTCAGCTGAATGTTTACGTGTTTCAAACAGATTCATTTGAAATGCTAACAGACTTGTTTCTAATAATAACTTAATACTCACTGTATAACCTCTATGATTGGTGTTATTCCATCTTTGATAATCGCACATGATAAAATCGATGATTGGAAATGACGTCCATATGCGAAAGCATATGCAGTCTCATCTATGCCGGCACCAACCTGAACTGCAAACAAACGCTGACGTTTATTCACAAGCCATTCTATGTACGCTTTACTGTGTATATGACCTTGTACTACTGATCTACTCTCATGAACCATTCGAACTCTCGCAATACGACCAATTCCGTGGCAGTACATCACATCATCAATGATCCAGTGATCATCCCATTCCCAGTTATGCACCGGGGCACCCATTTCAAGAAGAACATCTTTATTTGTTTTGACAAACTTTTGCGTTAACCCCTGTTCGAATGCTTGGCGTTGAGGGATCAGCGTGTGGTTCCCGTAACACAGTTTCATCTTAGGGAATACCTTTGCCAGCTCGGTGATCTGTGCTACAGCGTTCTCAAGCTCATGCAGTGCTGACATACCATCTGGATCTGACTTGTGTCTGGACATCGCGTGGTGATCGATTTCATCACCGAGGTGAACTACTTCATCACATTCATATTTATCATACATCTCTTTAAGAAATTCATGGTATCGTGGATGTGTGAATGGTGCATGAGTATCACCAATAGCTAGGACCGTTTTGGTTCGAACTATCTGCTTTATATTTTGACCGGAACTTTCAATTGGTTTGGCTTTACTTCCACAACGGGTGCAGCGAAAATCTTTTCTATCGGAATTCTTTCTATCATATACTCGCCCAACAACATCCCATGGTTGTTTACAGTCATGACAAATAATCATACACACTCCAACTAAAGAATTGGTAACCTTCTGTATATCTATTTATAAGAAAGGCTAACATATTTCTGTTAGCCAACTTGTTATCAACATTTAAAATGTCTTCTATTAACATGTATGAGTTCGTGATCAGTGGTGATGAAATATCCCCAGTTGTCAGCAGTCATTGTTGGGTGTTTAACCCCATCAAATATTAAACTATCATCTTCCTCATTGATCGGATCTATCAGTATATGTTCACTGAAGACCGCAGTCTCTGGTGGTATCACCGATATTGGTTCAGTGACATATGTTATGGAAGCTTTATCAAATTCCAGAATCTCGCCGCGATTTGTTTCATACTTATGAAATTTATCAGTCTGGAGATCTGGTCGATACTTACCTGTAAACGATGTCACTCTACCTTGCTCATGAACTTGTATCAGATGCATGTGTCTGACCACCGCTTACATCCTGCGCCGATAACAATGTTCCATCTAATTGGTTTCATTCTTCCTCCTCGTACTTCATTATGTATCTCCGATACCAAACCTTTAAAAACCAGATACTTGGATTGTGGTCATGTGTCTTATGATATTCTTTACACACGTCACACCGCTTGACCGTTTTATCATTCTTACATTTCGGACAAATACCAATACATAATCTGAACAGTCCCACAATTTTGTATATCATGTATCGAAACATTACAATCACTTGATCATGTTGTATAGGATATTTGCATGTTTCATGACAGATTCCTTGATAATATTTTTAATTGGTCGAGCGAACAGATCCAACGCCGTATAATGATTTATGTCTTTATACTGCTCAGGTATTTGACTTACCGAATCAAACCGCTCACCGATATCTAATAGTACAGGTCTATACATTGAATCCTGACTTTTAGCCCATACTTGAACAGCGTTAAGGTTTGGTTCATAATGAGATGGGTTATCGATGAATCGTTGTGTTGCGCCATTTTCAACACAATACTTAACCGCATCATCTATAGTATCAAACGATTTAGTCCATCGATGATCAAGCTTATCACGTCGCTTCCGTATAATATGCACATCATACCCATTACCTGATTTGATCAGATAGATATTTACATATACATCATCACTATTTGATGGTGGTCTATCCTCCACAATTTCACCAGAATCTAATAACTGTTTAATATCATTGTTATTAGTATCATCCATGAGAAGTCCCTTATGTTAAAGTTTTACTAATATTTATAATGGGAAGTCCTCATCATCTGAATCCCACCGGATATCGCCATCAACTGGATCACATTCAGTTTCAATGAACTTTTCAACCGACATACCAAATAAAAGTTCCTCGGCGTACGGTAATCGTTCGATACAATCACAGATGAGCTGCCATTCAGGGAGTCTGTGTTTCTTACGGTACTTGTAGAGATTCCGGAGAGCTTGATAGCTGAATACCTTTTCACGACCTTGTATCCAACCTTCAGGTAATGCTTGTTTTAGTTTCCATACAGCAACATCACGATCAATATGGTTTACAGCCAACTGATCCCGTATGCTCTCAGCATATCGATAATAGAACTCGATTACACAGGCATCAGTGCCAGTGGTGAAGTAATCAACAAATTCATCATAATCAATTTTAGTCTGCTTCATCAGCGTGTACATGGTTGATTCACTACTAATTGGTGACACACCCACGGTGTATGTATCTAACTCCGAATGGATGTAACGGGGCATTTCATAATGCAGCCATGCCATGATACCTCTCTGGAACTTTCCATGTACCGGGCCTTTGCTAATTAGGCTGTGTGCTCTAATATGATCCTTTAATCCGATAACAATTTTCCCATCATCCATGGTATGGCTATCGGATGGACTTTGAGTTGGGAACTTCATACCTTTAAGTGCTGGAATAATCCCAGCAACTTCATCAACATTACAAAACGGTTTACTCATTTGGTATCTCCTTTTAAGTTTTATGGAATATACATCTTGGGTTAAAATAAAACAAATATTGCTTTTAAATTCACCCAGAGATATATTTGAGTAAATTTTACGGAAGGATTATTATGAAATTGACAGATGAACAGCAAGCGATCATAGATTACTCAGGTGATTTGAAAGTCATAGCTACAGCTGGTTCAGGAAAAAGCTCAACCGCAGTTGAATATGCCAAGGCTCGCCCGAATAAAAAGTTCCTCTATATCGTATTCAACAAATCTGCACGAGAGGATGCTGAAATGAAGTTTGCTAAGAATGGCTGTAAACATGTCAAGATTGTCACTGCCCACTCATTGGCGTATAACCGAATCATTCCTAAGTATAATTATAAAGTTACACAGAGTCATAACCTTATGGACTTGGTACTGAGATTCAAGTTGAAGCCATCGGTTGATTCATTCGCATTGATTCAGCAAAGTTTAGGGTTGCTTGAAAATTATTATAATTCAGCTCATCTAACTTTAAAGAGTTATGTTGAAGATGTCTTTGCATCCAATACCTTCAGAAATATGTTCATGGCACGGAATAGCACTGATGTGTTTCGGTTTGCCAATCTGCTTCATACCATGATGGATGAAGGGAAGCTTGACTGTACACACTCATTCTACTTAAAGAAGTTTCAATTGGATGATCCCGAGCTTAAAGGGTATGATTATATCATCTATGATGAATTTCAAGATACCAATGCACCAATGGTAAGTGTGTTTCTAAATCAGGATGCTACAAGGATTTGTCTTGGTGACCCAAGTCAGCAAATTTACAGTTGGAGGGGTAGCATAAATAGCTTAGATATTGTTGACTTTCCTGAGTTCCCATTGACTGCTTCATTCCGTTTCAATCAAGAGATTGCTGATATGGCCAACCGAGCTCTGGATCTGAAGAAAGTGTTTAATGATAAACATCATCATTACCCAATCCGCGGGTTTGGTAATCATGAAGATGAACCGAAGCATATCGCATATGTCGGGCGAAAGAATGCAAGTCTTCTCGATCGAGCATTCAGCACGATCAACAAGACGACAAACATCTATTTTGAAGGTGGATTAACTTCATACACATTCATGGAAGGGACTGGTTTGTTTGATGTGTATAATCTGATCATGGGTAAGCGTGATAAAATTATGTCACCAATGTTGAAGCACATAAAGAACCCAACAGAGCTGGCTGAATATATTGAGAGTTCCGGTGATGCTAACCTTGCTACGCTTGTTGGGATTGTGAATAAGTTCAGACAAGATGTCCCGAACATGTATTTCAAACTGAAAGAGTCGGCACTCCCCCTGGAACGGAAAAGTCAGGCTGAAGTGATATTTACCACGACTCATAAATCTAAAGGGCTTGAATACGATCGCGTGATTGTGGTTGATGATTTCTATAAAGAAAATGATTTACATGAGCTCGTCATCTCAGGTAATGAAGGTGGTGTGAATATGAATGAAGAGGTCAACTTGCTGTATGTTGCGATCACCCGCGGATTGAAAGGTGTTTCATATGCACCATTTGGGTCTGCTGGTGATACTTCTGAGCCAATCAAACCATAGATATGTGTATCTCCTATAAATTGTAGTAAGCATGTTAAACTATCAACTACGGAGATTTCATGTCAATACGAAGTGTATTAAATGAATCCAACCAGTTATTTGAAGATCTCTATGGTCAGGTTCCAGTTGTTGTCAATGGTGAACAGCGGAAGATCCCTGTGTATGGAAGTCCTAATCAGTTTGAACTTGGTCGATTGAGTCGTATATCAAATCCAATTCGAATCGGTATCACTCTTCCGGGTGCAGTCTATTCGTGGACTGGTGTAACTCAGAACCCAATTGAGCATGATAAGAACTTGCACCTACATTTCGACTTAGTTTTCATATGGAAATATGATGACAGTGGAATTGCTGTTGCGGATCTATCTCACATTGGTATTAGCGAGTTCTCAAATAAATTCTACGCTGATCCAGATCATGTGATGGATTTGTTGAGTCGGGTTGATCCGGATATCAATTCGGTGAAAATTGGTACCAAAGTGTACACCAATCAAACAAAAAAGGTTGCCTAACGGCAACCTTTTTATTCTACAGATTTTCTAAACATATCGATATACGCATCAATCAGATGGTACTTGAACGGTCCCGATAATGGAGTTGATGGCTCCAGGTTGTACACATCACCGATATGCTCATATCCCATAACTTTAAATGGAACTCGAACAATTGGATCTTTGGGGTTCGTTGCTCGACTAAGATAATCAAACAACCCATTAACAGTCTTTACTGATTTATTGGTTAACACTCTCGGTGATCCAATTGTGTATCCAGAGATGTTTGATTCAGGAAACTCATCCAAGCAATCAATCATAGCCAGAGTTGCTAATGCACCACCTAGACTGTGACCGACCATGGTTATCCGATCACCGATATGAATGCATCGATGAAGTTCATCAATCAGGTGGTCTCGTATCGATGTGTAAGCTAAATTGAATCCACCATGGACTCGAAGATCCGGTAGTGTTGTAAACTTAAAAGTAACCGGCGCCACTAACAAATCGATAAGGAGATCGGTGAATTCCTTGGTTGGTTTGAAAACCACCACAACTTTGTTTGATCCGATCTTCTTGACAACCCACACAGTGGTTGATGTTTCCGTGTGATCAATTCTCCTGATTATTGAATATCCATACCCATCAACATCAAATCGATCACCGGTTAGCAACTCATCATTACATAATACTTTGTTAATCCTTGCATATCTATGAAACTTCTTCAAGACCACAAGTCTGTTCATGTTACACCCCTACATTGATATTATATTTCACTCTCAATGTATCCATGGACTCCTTCGAATCAATGGTTCCATTGATTGAAATCTTTTCCATGTCTGAATGTAATTTGCTATATAAAATGATCTGTTGTTCTTGTTTCATATCTCTGAGCATTCGTTCAATCTTATGCTCGATTCGTCTGCGCTCTTTAATTGCAGCACCAATAACCTCAGCCAAATAACGATTGAGAACCCCAGTCTTCATTGCAATAAGAACTGATTCCCGCTCAACATCACGCGATACTATTTCTGATGTGTATCGATCATCCATAAAGCTGATGTGCTCTAAGAACAATCCATTAACCAACTCATCGATGTATTCATTGAAATCTGCACCCTGTGATGGATCCGGGATGTGATTGTTATTCAATGCATATCTAATACCAGATTTAATATTGATATTGAATGACAGCTCAATCAGATTGAGATAGTTTTTATAGTCATCATGTTGTGAAATTGCACCTGTGTAATCAGATGGGAGATTTGGTTTCAATAAGGTGCCATACTCTGCGGTGAAATACGCAATGATTTTTCTGAAGCCTCGTTCAACTTTATTCATTTGATATAAGGTCGTTGTGATCAGTTCATCTATTGTCATCTGACGAATCACATCATAGGTGATCTGATTGTAAAGCACAACTTCATGCTCAGATAAAATTGCTTTCTTGTGGTGATCGTCATGAAAGGTTTTATATAAGCAGTCATTTGGTGAACATGTTGATTGTGGTTCACATGTTGGTTCTTCGATGTGCACAACCGGGAGTTCTGGAGTCTGTGGATTTTCTGACTGTGTGATTTCATCCTCAACTTTGGATCGTCTTTGGAAACTATATCCAGGAAGCAATCTACCTTCAACTGAGAAGAATTTTATATCAAAGAAATGATTGAGGATCAGTAACAATATAACCGTTAACACAATTGATGATACGAAGAATACTATGGCAGCCGGATCGTGTGCAATCGCGATCATTGAATTTACCCATGTATCAATTGGGAATGTATGAGTTTGTGATGTTGTAGCAGTATCCGGCATTTTATCCTCTTATATTTTATAGTGTTTATGTGTGGGAACTAACCCCACACATCTACACTTATTTATAAGAGTACATTCATATTCTGAACTTAGTAGTTAGATCACCCAAAGTAAAATGAGTTAACCGCTGATTTGTGTTAACACTGTCCAATCCACCAAGAGATTCAACATATGGCCCAGTTTTTATTGCATCAATTAGCTTTTGTTCAACCCATCTATTAACATGATCTGACTCAAGAAACTCATGATTATTTCCTGTATATAAGACAGTCTCTAAATTATATTCCTTAACTACTTTGAATAATTCATCAAATGAATTATATCTACCACCACAGCCAAGAAAGCATACAGCATCCAACTGTTTACAAAAATTATTATAAAGAATTAATTTATGTAATGTAGTTGGGGTCAACACCACACCAACATCATCCCTCAGTTCTGGAGAATGGCACCCATCACATCTGAATGGGCACCCAGAAATCTGTATGGTTAATGATGTTTTTCCCGGATATTCAGTAAATGTTACTTTAGATCCAGTGAATCTAATCATTTGGTATATCCTTTAGCGAATCCTAGTCTTGTTTTATATGATCGTTTAGCATGTTCAATCTTGCGATGTTTGCTATAACTATCAATAAACTTAAGGTATCCAATTATGCGTGTTGCATGCCTGACACTATCAGATCCACACTTTACACATGAATCCTTCCTATTCGGGTGGATGTGTCCGCAGTCACCACATTCAGTCCTTAACACATTCTGTCCATAATAGTTGCATCCTGTGCGAGCCAGAGCTCTGAATATTGTTTTGTTCTGCTCAACTGTAAGAAGCTCATCTTCATTGTCATGATAAGCAGATCCACCATCAAGATACTGAAGAGTTGCATGTCCATGGATACGCATCTTTTCAAAAGTGTCGAGTTCTCCTTCGACTGGGTACATGTATGAGTTGTAACAATCACGGGGTACCCAAAGGTTGTCTGCTTTATCCCATGATGCATTCTTAACCCCAAGACTTTCCGCGGGCACAAATTCCGTATTCCACAACCCACCATATAGACTCTTGGCCTCCAAATTTAGATTCTTAATTGTGCCGAGTTGCTTCGCACAGTATTCGATGTACTCAGGGTTGTAACCTGGTGTCAATCCCATGTATTCAGCCGATTCCATCAACCCATTAATACCTATTGTAAGATACTGCTTTTCGAGAGCTACAAATCCAGCTTTATAAACTGGCAGCATATTCTTGTTGAATAGGTATCGATAGTGATCCTCGAACGCGGTTTGATATTTTTGTACACGACGAACCACATCTTCAAGTATATGATTCTCTTGAACTAATCTGTTCATATTGATTGTGATTACATTCTTAGACCCGGTCATAACTCCACCAGCACCAAGGGAGAATGAGAAAGTGTTGTCAGTGATTGCGTTACGAAGCCTACAACAACTACTCAGACTATCCACGGTATCAGATGTATAAATAAAGAATTGACCTCCCTTAGAAAACTCTTCAGCACAGAAATCAAACCATTCCTGTGATTTCCATTCTGCAGTCTCACTTGGAGCGGGTTCGGTGGTTAGAGCATTATGTGTCACAACTGGAAATGTAAGTAATGATTCTTCACGCTCTTCACGGAAGAATGTATGCCACAACTTCTGAAGCTCATTAAATGTTTCCCATTTTGGTGCTCCCCCATCAGGGAATACAAATGTACCAAACATGCCATTAAAGAAATGTTCATCGAATGTAGATATATTCCAAAAACAACTATTTCCTGATACGTAAGGAACTCCATTTTCTTCTCTGAAGATCACAACTCCTGCGTTTGTAGTCGGGCACCAAATCTTACCTTTGTAGTAAACCTTCTCATACGACGATACTCGTTTATCGGATCGATTGAAAACCTTTACATATTTTACAGTACATGGTTCATCTGAATCAATTTTCTTCATCTGTCTGTCATAAATCTCAGATCCATATCCAGCAAGCATCACAAGCTCCTGCATCTGATCTCTGATTTCATCAGAGTCGCATTGGAGTAGATATTTAGTCCCACTCGAAGAATTGCCATCAAACTTCGCCCATGTATCAATTACGATCGCAAGCTGACGCTTAGATAACATTTTGAAAAAGTGTGGTATAGACTTTTTGGTTTGTTTAACACGTCTCAGTATCGAAACAGCATCAACATTATTAATCGTGAAGTATACCATATCACCAAACTTATTCCCAGTACAATCATTAACTGAGTACCCAATCCCAAGCTCATTAAGCCATTCTGGTATTTCTTCGAATCCATAACGATTCTTAGATTTGTAAATTCGAATTCGACCTGAATAGTTGTCACCATCCACAACATTCTCAATTGATCCATCAGTGAGAACCGCCACAATTACTTTAAGCATTGTATCACTGATACCATACTCAACATTGTCAGTTCCAAGGGATCCAATTGGGAGTGATAACTTTGAATGCCCGATGAGTTCATGAGATTCTTTGATTGCATATTCGTTTGTATTTGGTTTTTTGTATACAACTCGATGGTTTGGTGTAACGGTCTGTTGATAGTTTCGACCCCTGAATTGGTTAAGTTCACCATCATAATCATAATCATTGAGTTTTCTTATAACCTCAACCTTGATAACACCATCAACCCACACATAAATCTCATCACCCTCGTTGAGCTCATGGCGATATTTAAACCCCTCGGGAGTCATTACTTGAGTGGTATCAGCACGAACACATTGAAATCCGCGGGCCCCGGCTGGCTCATTAAGTGTGTAAACAACGCCCTGAAGTTTCTGCATGATATACTTTCGATTTGTTTTAAGATAGTCATCACCAAGCTGTATTCGTGCAAAATGATCGAACGCCATAAGGAACTCAACAGTTGCGACCGCCCCAGCAAATTGACTTGAAACGGTGAATATTAGATTCGGGAATGACCCACAAAACGATTCAAGATGTGTTGGTGCTTTAGACAATCCACCAAGAGGGCGTAACCCATCGAGTAAATATGGATAGATTGATATACTTGCACAATACGGCATGAGTGAAGTCTCGTCATGTGTATAAATCAGATGGGTTTCGAGGTCTGCTAAGTATTGATTTGCGAGGTCCCGTCCATATTTTTTATCAATGATATCCCATATAAGCGCCCGATTAAGTTGTATTTTTTCACCCTTTCCTTCTTCGGAACTAAACGTAGCAATATTTTTGGAAGAAACGTTCGCGTTTGCATCTAAAATACTACCAGTTGCAGCATTCTCAGCATCGCAATAATGATGGAAAAATTGAACTTTTCGAGCAATCTGCTCGGGCGTTAAACGGATCATTGTAACCTCATATAGTTAAAATTATTTGTATTCAGGTAATGATATTTATAGCGTAAAATTATTGACACCACTTACGAACACGGGTGTAGTTTCGCCATGGTAGAACCCTATAAAATCATGTCCATAAATGTCCAGAGCTTCATCGTAGTCGCATTTAGAGTCTTCCATAATCTTCTGCACTATTTTATCCGCATCATATGCTACAACCGTAAATGAACATCTTTCGGCCATACCAATGATGCAATCATCGAATTGTTCTGGTAACATCAATAACCCATCGAAATTATTAATTATGTAATCTCTGATCTCAGACATGGTAACCTCTGGTAAAATAAAAACGGATTGAAACTCTCAATCCGTTTAATATAGTTTATGACAATTGCGTTAGTCAATTAGATCATGGTATCATAAATTTGTTTTGCTGCACTTCGAATTCGATCGAATTTGGTTGATTCATTCACCGTAACTTCCACTGGGCGAACCACGAGGAATCGTTTGCTGTAAATAGTACCATCGGTTGGGATCACTGTTATGAGTTTCTTATGATCACCAACACTTCTAATAAATTTTGATACAGCTTCTGGATTATCCTGACCAGGGGTTTCACTGATTGAAAGGATGTATACAGCCCCAGCTTTATTAAATGCAGCAATTGTGTCTTTGGTATTTGTTTTCACTTTAAACACTTTATTCAATGTATCTTTATATGATCGATCGATTGGTGCTCCATAAATATTTACCATAGCCAATTTTGTATCTTTTTGTAAAGGAGCTTTAGCCCCTTCATGCTCAACAAGTCGATTCATTTTTTACCTCGTTTAGATTCACCAACACCAACCCATGTCACTCCGTTAACAACTTTATGAATTGTCTTTCGGTCCACATCATATTGTTTGGCGATTGTTGTTATTGTCTGATTGTCTTTATTGTATTGAACTTTAATATCACGGATAGCGTCATCATTCAATTTAGCTCGACCATGATTGATTCCCTTGGGAAACCGGTTTCTTGCTAACATATCACCAACATTATCTTTCTGCGTTCCGGGTATCAGATGCTCGGGGTTGCAACAAGATCGATTGTCACATGTATGTCGGATAACAACTCCAGATTCGATTGGGCCTTTGTATCTCTTATAGAAATGTCGGTATAAAGTATCCAGATCACCTTTAATTCTAGCGACAGGATATCCATCTCTGTTTCGTGCTCTACCTGATACTTCCCAGCATCCAGTCTTTTTGGCGACGACATAAGATATATTTATGTAATCCTCATCAGGTAGTATCGATTGTAATGTTGATTCCAATAATGCTTGTATTGACATAGCAACTCCTAAATTAGAAAAGGGATAACTTTCGTCATCCCTTTTATTTATAACCACACTCAGAAAGAACTAATTCCTCAGGTTCAACACTTCACCAAAATCACCATTAAGTATCTGTTCTGATGTTACAGCACTTGAGCTCATCAAATCAATCATACTGAATATGAAAGTATCAGAGCTGTTCGACACCCAAAAGACTACAGAACCTTGACCGCGGATGAGGTATGATCCCTGATATGCACTGAGTAGTGATGCCACACCACCAGCCATTTTAGGTAATGAAAGGTCAAATCGAATGACCTTTACCACATGCATCACACGCATGGTAACCGATTCCAGTACACCAATCAAATCATTTAATGATGAAACATCACCGACATATATAGCACGATTCTTATGTGCCCGAAAGAAATTATTGATGTTGTAACAAGACAGACCATACTCCACATCAGTAGCATGTATCATCGGCCCGGAGTTGATATCTAATTTACTTGTATCGATTGTTGATCGGACCAATGTAAATGTGTTATTAACTTCCCGAACCAATGCCGCAGCAAGCTGGGTGCTTATCACTGACATCATTGCATCAATTGAATAACGATTCTTAATGTATCGACCAATCAATGTTGTCACAGAGTCTCTTGGATTCTGATTGACTCTTTGTAACTTAGAATCAAGCAGTTTAACCGGAGCCTTAGTTGGAACCGATGTAGTGATCGGTTCAGGCTCATTATGATCCTCAGAAGTTTGGTAATCCGTGATAGCATCAGATTCCGGTTCATACTCATCAATTGGAATTGGTGTAGCAATCGGTTTCAATTCTGTATTATCCAACGATTCAATGGGGGGATTTTCACCCCCCGCTAATTGTTCAGCAGCTAATCGTTCAGCTTCTAATGTTGCTTTACTTTTAAATGGCATGCAGACCTACAATGATTAAAATAATTTTTAGTACTCTTCGTCTTCGTCTTCATCTTCATCTTCATCTTCTTCATTATCAGACTCGATTCCGTCACCGTCACCATCCATGTCACCATCTTCATCACCGTCACCATCTGGATCTTCTTCGGTGTCATCAGCGTCTGGCGCTTCATCAGTTTCATCAGTTTCATCTTCGTCATCACTAACATCGATGATATCATCTTCTGAATCGTCAGCATCAACATCAATGGTGTCATCACCATCAATATCATCTTCTTCAGCTTCTTTGATTGGCTCTTCGTCAGTATCGATGTCGGTTGTATCTTCTTCATCTTCCGAATCATCAGATGATTCACCATCAATGATCTGATCGGTGGTTACACCAAATTCATCACTGAGATAGTCGGTGATATCTTCTTTACCATTGCTGTCGAGGATCGCGTTGTTTTCTTCATCGTAGAATACAACTGCGTTGTAGATTTCTTCATCTTGATCATTTGTTACAACCACCGAATACGGCGGATAGTCTACAGGTGATGATGCGATTTCTTCATTGAGCATGGCGCGATCGATTGATTCGATCATTACCATCAATTCACTTCCAGCTAAATCTGTTGCTGGACCACTAAAAACTTTTGACATGGTTACTCCCATTGTTAATTTACACCTATATTTATAATAACTAATTCAATCCTAGAGCCATATTGCTAATTTTTTCGATTTGTTCAATATCATCAGCGATATATTTATCATCACGAATGATCGTAGCAACAGGATGAAGAAGTGAGTAATTACCAGTATTATCCCTACTGATCCCGCAACATGAAACTTCAACAACAGTATTGATATACTTATCTTGATTGTTCCATATTTCATCACGAAGACTGTTATCACACCATGTTGGTGTGACTTTTAGAACACCATCAGAACTCTCACAATACAGTGATCCTAAAGTTCCGGCATTCTTTTTATTACCCTCTTTGAACCCGACGATCTTCAGATCAACTTCAATCTTTAATTTCAGTTTAACCTGTGATGTTGGTTTGCCTATAACCCAAGCACCAGTCAGTGATTTAACAATAGCACCCTCTTCTCCACGAGCAAGTAGCTCTTTGAAATATGACATCACATCTTCATATGATTCCACAATCTTATGCTCAATCAATCGTATAACACCATCAGTCATATTTATACCAGATTTAATCAGCTTATTCAATCTGATCGATCTCCATGCATTGAATTGTTGACCGGAAATGTATAGTGAGTATGGAATGTAATCCCACACGGTCATGTAAATCTGATCGCTTACTTCATCCATGGTCATTCCATGTGATGCGACAAACTCATCACTCTTCTTTGAAATTTCATCTGGTGTTATAGACCCATCTGATATCTTTTCATAAATGCTAACCAATGATGATATGATTCCATTCGCGGTATATCGATCAACACCATCCATCATAAGCTCACCATTTAACACAACACTCTCACCACCCATACTTGGTGGGAAAATGATTGATGATATTTCGGCAGCTCGTTGAATCAGTTTTGGGTGATTCAATAATGAGCTCTTACCCTGTCTTGATACCATGTCAACTTCACCTGATGGAAGCACCACAACATTACAATATCGACCATCCATTTTAACATCAACTTCAACTTTACCAGTACACAACTTACGAACTGATTTTTCATCAAAAACAATAGCACCCATGTATGGAGTTACTGGAATTAATCTCTTGATTGCTTTGTTGATTGTGGAAGCATTTATTCCTACACCAAGATCTTTATTGATCACTCGCTTGAGAACTTCGTAGTCATCGTCATTAACTTTGCCACCAACTTCAGACATAAACTGTATTGCTTGGTTTCCGGTGATCTTTCTAGATGTAATATTGTACACCAATTGATCTAAGGCCTGAGCTAGAGTCAAAGTTACACCATCTGTGCATTCGGTTTTATCTGGGAGTTTGGATGCATACCAAATGATATTTGGATTGTATGCTAAATTCAACACCCAAACAAATGTGGTATCATTGACATGTCGTGCGATTACTCGTTCCTTATACAGTTTCCCTGCATCATTTGCTATCTCGTTTAAGATAGCCAAAACATTCTCTTCCATATACCCACCTCAAGTTAAATTTCAAATTAAAAATGGACACCCAGCTGAATGAATGCCCATTCTTTGGTACAGGCGATAGTTGTGAACTATCACGGAGTATTCTAAAATAACATCCAGACCTATACAAAGTCAATAAATTTATTCGACTTTATCCACCCGACTAAAATCACCACAGGTTTTAGCTGGATGCATATTGACTGGAATTGATTCATTCAAACAACATTGGCTGAAATGGTAATTGGAGCAGTTGTAACAAATCTTCAGTTGAGTTATATCACTCGATTTTAGATTAACTTTTGCTAACATAGCCGAATATTTTCCATATGCCAATATTGGGACAAGGATTGGTGATAGGATCAGTGTACCAAACATAATCAATAACTCACCAATCAAACCAAACAGAACATCCCACCGATATTTCTTTACGAAGAATGTTAAAACAAAATCGAAATGCTCCATCATTATCAGCATGTATGGCTTGACTTCAAGAGCTTGTCTAACCTTCTCTTCATTGGAAAGCAACATGATTTACCTATTTCTTCTGAGCAGCTTGATTAACTTGATTGATTAGTTGACCTTGAATACTTCTGAAACTATCCATCTCTAAGATGTTAGTGGTTACCGGTCCAACATCAGGTAGAACATATCTCAGTCCATTATCAAAGAATGTCGCTTCACCCCCACACCCCGGATCGTTTAGGATCGTCGCAATACTCTTCGTACCATTGACCATACCAGTTTTAGGGTCGATGTTAGGAATTGGATCATAGATTGTTTTTGGTCTGTAGTGAGTTGATTTGGGTTTATGGGATCCTGCTGCGGCGTCGTCGAGAAATGTCATCACCGATTTAGGTTTCTCCAATCCCTGTATCTCAACAGATGTTGATGGTTGGATAGACACTTCAGGAACCATTGGTACAGTTGTTGGGTGGACATGAACCACTGTCGGTTCTTGTAATTGGGCCGATACAACGAGAACCGGTCTGAATTCTTTCATGACTTGTTCAATTGTGATATCGGGTGAGGTGGCCAGTGATGTTGCAGCCTCCGATAGGCGAGAAACATAAGTATCAAATTTGGATACGAATATTGCCACGGTCCGTAGCATCTCATTGGTTTCTTCGATGCCAGCATCGGTGCTGACTTCAGTTACCAACTCCCGCATGATTTCATACGATAGCGCAAGTGATTTGTTGTTGAATGTTCGCCCATCAGCGGTTTTGTACAATTGAATACTTTCCATTATCTGGATCCTTCAAAAAAAGTTTAAATGATTTGAATAATACAAACCAACAAATTAATTCATTTCGCAACAATGGTGTGAGAGATTTCCTCTTCATCATCCATGTTATTTGTGAAACCATCATATCAAATAAATTCTTAATCGATTTTCTGGTGGTGATGTCATTGGTTGACATGATCTTTTTATGGATCGTTGGATATTTCTTTTTAATAACAATGAACACCTTTGCCAATTCAGCAACCATATCCAGAAATACTTTATCAGTGCCTTTGAATAGTGTACTATCCAATAGTAAGGATAGTTCAGCGAATTCTGCGGCACTAAATATTGTTAACTTCGGATCCACCGGTTGCATCCTTAACTGTGGCTAAGGGTTCTATGTAAATCTGATAAATTCCATTATTTTGATGCCAAGGAAGGAGGCGAGCCACACCCGACTTCGCCTTCTTCTTTGTGTTTGGTATACCTAAATTTGGTATAGCATCTGACATTATTTTCTCCGGAAGACTATATCTAATGACAATTCATCAAACGAGACTTCTTCATTCGGGCTATTTGGATCAACGAAGTCATAAGCATTTCGAACTTCAACATCTTTGATGATCTCCCGTATGATCAGATTATTGATTGATGGGGCAAATGTAAGCTCAACTTGCTTATCGATATCACCAGTTTCACCAAGGTTTGATCCAACGAAATCGCGATCAGCAATCAGCACAAATTCACTTGGGTGTTTGTTGAATACAAATTCTTTAAACACTTCAGCAAATGATGCGACAACTGATTCAACATGCTCAGGTAGAACGGAAAACCACCCATTCATGTCATTGGTGCCGAATCGACATCTCCATTGGAATCCGTCTTCGGCGCGATTTTCCATGACGAATTTATACCCATGGATTGTGAATCGACGATGAAATTGAGTACTGTCCATCGGATTCATACCTTCCCAATATTCGGTATCATCGTACGTCTGAACCAGACTGTCTAGCAATTTAGTCTTGATACTCATTTATCTTCTCCTACATACAAATTATCTTTATAATCATACATGTTCAGTATGAACTTTTTATCTTTCCCATATGAATAGAACTCTTTAAGTTCTTCTTCATCGAATTCAATTGGTGCACTCAACCACTCACCATCATCACCATCTTCGTCGATGATACAATATTTCATAACCGCTTGCATTGGGATGTTGTGAACCTGGGATATCCCATACTCCTCATCGAGATCGATCGCTATAAGTGGATTGTTGGTCCCGATTGATAAGTCAGACCTTTTTAATCCATCAATACCATCTGAGTTCTTGAATGCGACATACAATGACAGGTATGGTACCATATCAATTGCTTCACTACCATCACCAGTGATATTATCACCAAGTTCATCCCGATCATGTTTATATCGATGCTTGATATACTCATATCGCTTCCGTTCTTGTGGGTCAAGTGATTTGATCTTCACCAAATTCTTTTTACCTGAACTTGTTGTGTGCCAAACACGATGATCCAACCAACTCTTTTCAGCTTCGGTTAAAATATATTTTTCATGATATAACTGTTTGACATTCACAGAAAAAACTCCGATCGAAAAAAGGGGGCTAAATGCCCCGATACTAACAAGATTTATAGAGCTTACTTCTTTTTGTCTTCATCATCTTCAGCTTTGGTTGGTTCTTCGAGGTTTCCTGACATGATGACATCTGCATCAGGAAGCTCATTAGCCATTCCTGGTGCCGCAGTATCTGTAGGTAGACCAAGATCAACTTCACCTTCACCATTATCAGCAACATCAAGTTCGTTTGATGGTTCCTGATCTTCAGCTGCGTCATCGGACTGATCTTCAGTTGCTGGCGCCCCTATGGTGGTGTCAAGTTCAGTCCCTTTGATTCTTTCAACAAATTTCTGGGATGCCTTGACCACTTCAGCACCATCACCAGTTTTAAGGCGATCACCTTTAGTGGCCAGAAGTTTATTGGCCATAGACATTGCCATTAGGTTTATACCGGCTCTCTCAGACCCAACATCAGTCACATCATCTTCAGTTTTTGCATCACCAAGAAGCTCCTCAACAAATGCATTAACGACATCTCGATATGCAGTTTCTGCATTACCAGTGAGTTCACGGAACTTATGATTTACCACTTCATACACCTCAGATGGTGATTTGTTTGTTGACTGAAATAAATCAACAGACACATCACCAAGTTTTTCAAGTGCGTCATCCGGCATACTTGTCATCGAATTGATCATATCAACTGCGGTGAGCTTTTCACCTTCATCTTCCACTTCAGTTTCTTCTGGCTCATCACCTTCAGTCAATACTTTATCATTGAGAAGTTTTCGACCTGTTACAAATTGTGTAGCTCGGTCTTTAATTGGAGTCAGTGCACTAATATCTTTAGAATCAGCACCAACACGACTTTCGTCATCATGTTCTTCATGTTCATATTCGTCGTCATGATGACGGTCAAACATTGAATCAGCATCAATCGATGGTTTACCATCTGCATAATATTTCCCACGGATATGATTCATTGCTGAATGGGGATCCATTACTTCACCGTCGATGATCACGGTGATTTTTGCACCGGGAGTCAATGATGTCTTCTGTGATAGATTTCTCAATGTGTCAATTTCGGCATCCCTCTGTAGATCAAACATTCTTGGCTCTAAGCCAGTCAATGATGATTGGAATTTATCACCGCGGCGATCAACCGAAGCAACAGTCAATCCTTTGATGACATCGCGAATGTAATCCATATTTTCATTCATGAACTTACGGGTAACACCATGGATTGCGGTGTTGCCAGTCAATACAAGCTCAATCTCATTCTGAGCAATTGACTCAGTCATTAATGATGATTGAGACCGAACATGTGATACGATGCGTGCCGCAGCTTCAGTAAGTTTATTACTGAACTCATACACACTATCACTACAATTTACTAATGTTGAGAACTTAGTTTTCACTATTCCGCCCCTCTTTCCATATTTTAAATTCGAGCATATTAAATTTATGTGACACAGTCCATCCTTCATTGACCATTCTGTCGCGTTTCAGGACAAACACGAAGTTTGATAAGCTGGATAATTCTGATATGATGCTATCGATTATTCCCCATTGAACCAAACAATGAGCAACTGAGTTTACCCGACCAATATCTTCATTACTTAGTTCACCATCTCTACCACGAGTCAGTTTAAATAACTCTTTGAAATGGGCTATAAAATATCTACCATCATACTCTATGATGTATGCGGTTGGATATATTATCTTTTGTTCTCTATTCGCAACACCAATCCGCTTCAGAGTCTCAATTGTCGTACTCATTGGATATTGGGTGTTTAATTTAATCTCAATCATCACTACTCCGTATGTGAACTTTTTACTTTGAGAATCATATCCTCATAGGCAAATGTTGCAGCAAATGACACTTCAGATGACTTCCCATACTCAAGTGGAACTCTAGCCACATTTGTTATTAGTAGGTCTAAGAACTGAAGTTCAACGGTTGGTCTGGATTGATTGTCCAAGATCTCCACAGCAAGTTCAGCAATCTTTAGATCTTTGGCGTCGAGTTCAAACTTACCTCGGCGAATATTTGCAACCCATCTGTACAAAGCATACCAGTTCTGTAAGTATTCATTCATCTTAAATGTTACCGTTAATGGTGACAACCCTGTATTATCCTGCATTGAATATGGTTCATATTCTGTATGCCCACCGAACCGGATTGTCCCATTCGGTAGGTTGATATCAGGCAAATCAATATTTGCAACAAACTTTGTCAATAGATCGGTTGCGTTGGTATCCATAAATGGGATATTGGATATCCTAAGTCTCCACCGATCTGAATGAAATGTATTAAGGCTGAACTTATCCATTTGCGATTATCTCAAGTATTTCGTCTTCGGTTTCTTTAAACACTTTATTGAATAATGTCGAATCATGCATATCATCCGGTATAACCGTAAATGATATTTGGGTCAATTCAACTTCTATGGTTTGATTCATGAACTTATTTAAAGCCTTTCGGCTGGTCATAATAGATTCATAAACATCTTTATACTGTTCATTGAAAGCATCCTTAATCCCACCATTAGTTTGATATGTGACACCATTTGATGGGATCCATTCACCTTTTAATAGCAGATCATGTGCTTTATAATATTCATCAGCACCATCAACTGTGGATTCCTGACTGATATGATCATTGAGTGTTATGACATCATCTCGCAACTTATTCATAGTTGAATCGATATAAAAGCTAAACATCCGGTTACTAGTGATAGCACCAGATGTGATAGCCTGTTTACATTCTGCAATACCATTTGCAAAATTCAGGAACTCCTTGTGTGTCATTTCAATTTTCATAAACCCTCCAAAAATAATTTAAACTTCACTATCATTTATAGACAGAATTTCATTGACGGTAACATATTATACCGGTATGCATTGTCCCACCAACTTTAGTGTTAGGAATACTACTTACTATATTTGCCTCAGTTGCAGCTGGTTCATCATCAACTACAGTATAAATAAATGGATCCGTAAATACAGGTTTTAATGGTGTATATACAAGAAAATCTTTAACTGAATTAGCTCCGATATAAACCGGAATCCTTATACATTTCTGCACACCAGTAATACTTGGTGTATCATCCAATACATCACCAAAATTGATAATTGGAAATGTATATTTATGTTCCATAAATCCATATGATGAGCAACATGATACCAATTCAATACCATTCATAAACTTGACATGATTAAAATCAAGATCATTATCATACACTATATAAATCTCCTCAAGAAGATATGATACAATGTTTGATGATGCCAGGGCTTTTGTTATATTCAATACCATTTCTACAAATGGTTTAGTGAATTTTATAAGAGCCGTCCCAATGGTGTGATATTCAGTTATTGCTGGCCCGGATTGTGGTGTTATCGTGAATTTACCAATTATCGAATTGGTGTCATTTGATGTATCTGTATATCCGATCAAGTCAACTTTCATATCATTTACAGATAACACAGATCTATCCCCAATCAAACCAAACACACCATAATTATTACCATTTCCACCAGTCACAAAATGTGATATAGCATGTGATGCTATTGCATAACTATGATCAAATCTATTACTAACCGAACCGATATTAATATCTTGTCCATCTATCAATGCAATATCAAATCCTTCAGGATTTTTCAAATCAGTGTGTGATGCATTCCCTGGTAGGAGTGTGTTATGGACCAGTATTGATCCAACACCATTTGAGTTAATCCCACCATAGAGATCATGAACATACACAGCTCTAATCCCCCTACCCGGAGCACCAATCTGTGATCGATATGATGCCGATGGTATTAGGTCTGTATCAAGAGTTGTGTATAAGAAATCAAACTCAGTTGTATTTACTGGTAGCGTACTCGGTATCCCTACTGGTTGAGTCGACCATTTATAAGTTCCGGTTGTGTATGTTGTTTCTCGTCTCGTCTGAGTGTCTTCATTCAGCATATACCCCAAAAATGCAGTATTGGTCTTTTGTGTATATGTCTCATTAAATGGTGAATACTCACGACCAATTGATTGTGCAAATGCAGCTGATGGTACTATGGATGTACCAATGGTTAAATATGAGCCTTGTGATGGTTTTCCGGAAAATTTCCCAATACCACCAACAACCTCAGAAACAACAACACCAAGTCTGGAATACCCATAAATACTTTTTGTGTGTAATTGAGTCCATGGATTCACAGAATTCCCTAAATTCTTTGCACTAGTATACCCCGTGTAATCAAATCCACTATCTTCAACAGAACCATCACCATTCAATATATTAATCGCATTAAGTTCTGTTGATGTCCCCGGTATTAAATCACCAAACATATAAATTGGTGTTGACACCCCAGAAGTATTCTTTGAAAATAAAGCATGAACAAATGCCGCTTTAATTGGCTGAGTGCCTGTACCGAATTGTATACCAACCTGTTTGTAATCATCAGTTGATCTTTGTCGGCTGACTTGGGAATCAACATACTTAATTACATTTTGAAATCCTTCTAATTTTTCAACAACCAAGTTGCTGATCCAACTTGAGTTTGTGTATTGGAAATCAGAATTTAATGTACCAACATATATCGATCTGATTTTGGCGACCTGTGTTCCAATATCATATTGTTCATTTGTTGATGGGGTTAATGATGCAGACAGCATAACATCACCATTGGGGTTCCCATCAAACACATACCCACCCAAATAACCGGTATTCAATGATTTGGTGTATGATGTTCTAAATCTCTCTCTGCGGGATCCTAAATCGATTGTTGTTGATGGTGCTGTACCTTCATCGACACCAGCAGCCGTACCAATTTGATTAAATGTCAGAGGAATTATACTTTTGTTGAAAACGAACCGCCCTGCTATATCTGGGTCACAGAAGAACTCATAATCATTTGCTGCGTTTATTGTCTGCCAATACTTAATCACATCATTTGGATTGGTATCATCAATTCTCGATGCACACCCGATGATATCAGTTCTGGCCCCATAATCATAACCATATTGTTCGGCCACCGAATTTACCAATGTAAACCATTCATCATAATGAGTGTCATCAGATACTCCAGTTAGCCCAACAACTGAGACATGATGCTGTGCTAATGTAACTCCACCCTCAGGACTTGCATTATCAGTACCAATAAATATCCGCTGATATGCATGCAAAGAATCCATGGATCCATCATCGTTTGCACCGGTTGTGTATGACCAAAATGCAAACTCATTCCCATAAAATTTAGCAGTGTTAGTTACACCATCAATGTCATTTGCTTGGAAGTCAATCACAATATCGATGATGATTTCATTGTTTGATGCTCCAGTTGATTCGTATTCAATTGGATTGATCATGTAGACCGATCCAACATAGTATACCCGACCGTCATCACTGGTAGCAAACATCGCGATTTTGTTGAATTTGAATGATCCTAACTGTTCGACAGCTGATATTGCACAGGTGAATACACCGACCGTTCGGTAATCTGGAGTTGAGTTATCACTGATATTGATATTTGCAGTTCGGTAATTCACATTACTAAGCAAAACTTGTTCAGCGCTGACATAGACCTTATTTGAATTCGGCTCGAAAATGCTCGATAGTTGTGCTGCGTATGAAGTATGTGGTGTGATTGTATTGAATGTGGCGCCTGATATTGATGTCAATGGATATGATCCTATGTCGCCGGAATAATCGGTATTTATGACAGTTGTTGACATGAGCTGAGATAGTTCAGTTGTTGTCTTAAATGAAGCGACCAACGGAAGATCGCCCAATAAATTCACTCTGACATCAGGCCGTTGATATGATTCAGTCATACCAGTTGTTAAAATGTCATTGATGATTACACCATCAGCATCAGTTGATATGCGATATTGCATATTTGGGATTCTGATGATGTACTGCCCGGCTGGTGCATTCAACGCTGTCTCGGCTTGTATATCCAGCAAATTGTCTATGGAATCCATACCAAGTCTACGACCATTATACTGCCGCTCAAAACCGGTAGTATTATTATACTTGGTCTCATTACCACCAGTGAATGTTAAATCACGAGCATTCTTATCAATCAGCAAGTCATATATAGGCATGAAGTGTGTAATCTTAACCTTCGGACCACTAACTGCGTTATTAAATACTTGTGACGCATTATCTGTTAAATATACATATGACTTGTAACTCATCTATTCATACCTCTCAAAATGTTATGCACGGATTATCTGTCGAATAGCCACGCTGATATTCATATTTATAGCGTTGGATCCTGCCAGATTCTTCTCGTATGATACAGTTACTGCATGTAACACCATTGTTATTGGTTTTATCGATTCAATAACTCTAACTGCTTGACTGATTCGCTTATTTATAATGTCATAATCTTCATCTTCCGCAGACCCTTCAGCACTAACCTTGATCCCCATATGAGATGTCGGATAATAACCACTACCAATAAGCAATGGAGATAGTGCTGCATCCTCTGTGATGAAATTCTTATGGTCTTTTGTGTAATAAGCAACCAACTCACCAACCAACCCATATGAATAGAGAAGTACAACGAATGCTTTGGGTATTGACTTGATCTTATACCAATATGGAAGTGATTTTATAACATGACGAATGTTCATCATGATCTCTTCTTTAGATCGTATATCATCAGAATTGATCCCACCATCAGCAAATGTTGCGGCGTAATTGAATCCCATATTTATGTTATACCCAAGATCTGATGCAAAAACTGATAAGTATTCATCATCAACTAGATATGGGTCTCTTAGATCTGATAACCGACTGATTTTCTCTATTATCGAAATTTTATTAGTTGTTGATGGTTCATACACAAATCGACCCAACATTGAATTTGACAATTCAGTCATATCAATTTCAGACTCAATAATGCCATCATACGATTCAATCTCAGTTTCACTTGGCTCAACAGGAGTAATTGATATTGTCAGATCACCAGGATTTGTTATGGTTAATGTCTGTGCAGCCTCAATAGTTATTGGAATTGCATCACTGGTCACAGAGATCAATGGATCAGTCACGACGCAAGTCATGTCTTTCCCATTGTCAGAGAGTACCATGACTCGACTGTAGTCAGCTGTCGTTGCCACTTCTACACCATCAAGTTGCCACGAGTATCCTACAGGATCGAGATAAGTCATATCCCCGATCAGATTGAATAGAGCAATAATCGCATCTCCTGGAGTGTAGACATCTATGACGAAGTACACTGCTTCAGGAATGTATGTCGCGAGTGAAGATTGAATCTCTTCATCGGTGGTCTCATTCCTGAAGGTGAACAGAACAGTGCTGGATGACATAATCTCAGCAGTGATGCTATAAGTATCAACGTAGTTGAACGCATAGTTCGTCTCAAGATCAGGCCCGTCACTTCTGCTCACTAAACAGCGAGTAGAATTGATTCTCAGAGTCGTCGAATGGTTGTAGATGGAGATCTCTTCGCCAATGAACTGGAATTCCAGACGGTATGATCTCATACCGCCACTAGGGACTTGAATCGCTAACCCAGACGCACCACCTCCAAGAGTCTCGATCTGAATTGAGTAGTCTGTTTTTGTCAAGACTGAGTTTTGAGGCGCGAAACTGATGTCTCCAAAATTAACCGGATCAGGTCTACTAGAAGCATCAGCAGAGAAGACCACAGTGTCACCTTCTACGACGTCTACAGACAAAGGACTGACTATCACTGAAAGATCACTCGTTACGGTGATTGGTACTAGGTCGGTAGTGAGAGATCTTCCATCAGTAAAGAACACAATACCATACAAACTCTTCCCGTTATCACTGGCAATCAGAGTTCTTGTGTATTGGGGAGTGTATATCGTAGTAACATAATCTCCATCAAGATACCAATCAACACCGCTAAAAGTGCCGACGAAGGATACTTCAAACAAGACAGAACCTCCTAGAATCCCGTCTACCTCTGTAGGTGTTATGGAAACAGACTGGATCTCTTGGACATTGACTGGAATCTCTTTTGTCCCTACTATTTGATAGCCAATTGACACCATCTTCGTTGGAAAGTCAAACATCGTTCTCAGAAGACCAACACTTATCGTGGCAATTTCCTGATTGAATTGTGAATCCACTCTCAAGTAGAGTTGACCCATCCACATCGGTACCGTATCAGTGGCAATTGGATTGGACAGATTGAATCCGTCTCCTGCATTAGTCAGATAGTATTCCAGACTACTAGTACCCGGTGATGGGAATACCACCAGAGCGTATGTATTGTTGGGAGCAATCACTCCGGTGTACATGTGAGTATACGACTGTTCATTCACGAAATAGGTAGCGATCATGTTACCATTCCAGAACTCAAACCGCACTCGACCCGGGACTGTAATACTGAAAAGAGCATTATTGTGGGTCGTAGAGATGGCAAATCTACATTGCTTGTACGCGTCCACCTCAGCAGCCATGGTGATGTTATTGGTCATGACAATGTCATTAGCTGTAACTGTTACGTTGGAGAGATTACTGTCGTAATAGTCCCAATTAAGATCAGAGAAGTCGGTAGTCTCATAGTATGGCATATTTTTGACTGCATTGGCCGCCATAGTTCCGTAATCGTCAGGAATCATCACGCGAGAATACGGGTTGTCAGGAGAGACATTGTTTCCGTTAAGATTCCACCACCAATAGTCTTCGACCACCGGAACGATTTTACCGTATGTCGTGACATTAACGCCATCACCAAACCCGATGGTAGTCACATACGACCGGAAGACTTCCTTGTTGTCGTTCATGTAGAGTTGATTGAACCCACCCGCTGAGTAGTAGTTGATCTCGTTCGCATCGACAGTAGTTGCAACAACCCAGTGATCGAAGTCATTAGAGTACAACAGACTACCACCACTGTCCGCGTAGAACGTGTCATCCACCATCTTGAATACTCTGACACTAGATGAGGTAACCGTGTAGATATCCGGTTCGAAGGTCAGTCCACTATCTAGAGAACGATATACTACCGTGTTCTCGATGTGGTGAGTAAACTGAAGATAGAACCCTGTAGAGTTGATCCAGATATGTGAATCCCACGAAGCGTAGATAGTCTCCACTTCAGACATCGACCAAGTGAGCAAATTAGTAGAGCGGTACACTTGATTCCCACCGGATACGAAGTATGTACCCTCATGGAACAAGATATCCCCATAAACAGGCATGTCTGTTACCGCAGTGAACAATCCTGAATTGTCGGGACACACATAGACACTAACACCGATGTTCATGACGAACCGAGTTCCATCGAAGAAGACTCGAGTACTTGGTGTACCGAATTCGTTTATAACAACGAATTGTTGTGTTTGAGTCCAAGTCAACCCGAGATCAGACGATACCACCATAGTGATAGTTCTGCTGTACCAGACGCCAGTATTACTATCACCCGCATGTATTCCCACCAGAACACCATTACCGTACGCGATATCTCTGATGCTGTAAGTAGTAAAGGTCTCTACAAAATCAAAGTCAATGCCGTTGGTAGATCGATAGATTCCTACACCGAAATCATCTGAAGCAGAATTACACACCAACCAAACACCGTCGGCAAAGAGGCACTGACCATTAACTCCACCGGCAATTCCCTCAGGTCTATCCGGTTGAACTTTCCATTCGAACATCCACATTGGATCGATCTCAGCAGAGAACTCAACAGTTGTCCCCTCGTCTACGGTTACAGAAGTCGGTACTGTTGTGACCGGAGGCATTTCAAAGCGACCCACTAGAACCGGAACTGAATTACTAGCGGCTGAGTCTACATCAGTGGTTACTTGACAATAGATAGACTTGGTGTTGTCTAAAATCACCCCATCCATGGAAAGAATGTTCGAGTTTGTCCCGATCTGTTTCCCATTCATCATCCATGAATAGGTTGCACCAGTGACAGGGGTACAGGTTAATTCGTAGGGAGTTCCCTCGACAATAGTGATCTTGGTTGGTGTAACCGAAACTGAAAGAGCTGATTCGACTGTAATAGTAACCGAGTCTGTGATTTCCACCCCGTTATTGCTCACCGTGATCTCGTAGGTGTCAGCATCTGTTAGTTCTGCTTCTGCTTTTGAGTACGAGAATGCCCCTGTGGCGTTGGTTTCTGTGGCTATTTCGGTCAGGTCTTTTTTGATAGATGCGGAATACTGCGGGACTACAACTGTGCTTCTGAAAAAATCCCCATCACTCGTACTGTCTCCTGTTGTTCCTAAAATTTGTCCCGTTGATGGGATTAGTCCTAAGTGGAAACAAGCAGAAGTTCCCGCGTCCATGACTCCTGTTGTTTGAAAAGTTGCGCCGTTATCATAGGAAATTTCTGTATTCGACCCTGTTGAGCATAGGATAATATCAGAAATTGCAAAAACAGAGCGAAACGCGTTTCCTATCGTAGGGAGTTGCCCCCATGTCGAACCGTTGTCTACCGACCTCCATATTTTTGCCGTTGTTGTGCTGGCATACAACACACCACCACCAGCATGATAGATGGAATAGACATCTCCAAGCCCTGTCGATTTTGCTGAAGTCCAGTTTGCTCCAAAATCATCGCTATAAAGCAACTGTGTCGATGCGCTCGTTTGGGATGTCCCCACGATTATGCGATCGTTTAACCCTATCGCCAATCCATATGTCCAGTCATCGACACTAACCTGTGGGATTGTTTTTTGGGAAAACGAAGACCCTCCGTCTGAGGAGACCCATACAGCATTGTCGTCTATCGTTGCAACGAGTAGATTTGTCCCGTTTGTTCTCAGCCTAGAGCATTCATTTGATGCGGTAAATTCAACAACAACAAGCACCCAGTTGTCACCATTATCTACCGATTTGTAAATTTGCGCTGTGCGAACAAGGGCAAAAATCGCACCATCGTCGAGCTGGCAGAACGAGTATACGACTGCTGTCGTACCCGGAATAGTATAGAGAGTTTGGAAGGTTGCCCCGTTGTCGTCTGATGACAGGATTTTTGCGTCTGTCGACCCTGTTCCTGTACCAACTAATATCCTACCAGACTGCAAAACTATACCCTCGTGGCACCGTTCGTAAGCCGCGCCAAGTTCTGTTTTCGTCCACGTCGGCAATGGTGATGTACCACCACTCGCCTGCCACTCGATCAAAAGTGGATCGCCTTCGAGTAGAGTTTGGTCTGCTGGTGTTGCTGTTGCTGTTACTGCTAATGCCATATTGTAGACCTCTGGATAGATTATTCTGATTTAATTTTCAATTGGTGATGTAAACCTGTGCTGATCCAGATACTACCATGGATCCATTAGTAACTGTTATTTCATACACACCAGCATCTGCAACTGTTATCATTGGTTTTGAATACACAAACACACCTGTAGTGTTAATCTGAGTCTCGATAACAACTGAATTATGCCGGATTGTTGCATGATATTCAAGTTCAGATCCACCACCAACGACCCACTCAATTTCAAGCGGGGGATTAGCCGTCTCACCACCAAGATTTATATCCCATTCAGTTGACTTATCCAGTTCATCTATCACCAATTTCATGACACCACTATTGTCATTATACATATTATTCAAAGTATACTGATACGCCTTTATCAAATCATGAACATCGGTGTCGTGATATTGCTCTGGTAAAAACTGTTCAATGTCAATAATTCGATTCTCTCTAGCCCGGATCATAGCACGAATTTCATTGAAAATTGTGCTGATTGTATTCACAGAATTAAGTACCAATATATCATCATCCGGTATCAGTAATTTAGCTACAACATCGACTCTATATCGATCACCATCGATGTACTTATATGAATCAGAATTCATGAATTTGAATGATAGTTTATTTTCTATTGTGATCCCAGAATAAATAATAGAATCATATTTATCACGAATGGCCCATTGGAACTGTTCGGGGATTATATCAATCGTTCCAAAATTCTGTACAACATTTGCGGTATATGTAACAGTCCCCATATTGATTACTGTATCTAAGTCCGCGCTAAGGACAACTTCAATTTGTGGATTGAATTCAACCACAGGTGTACTCATCCGAAGCGAAAGAATGATTGATCTTATGATTATATCTGTAACCAAAGACTCTATGATTATATCTGGGTTTGTTAACAATAACTGAACTGTGTCAATTTCCAATTCAAGGAATTGTGCACTGACAATACATGGATCTGAGATGATCGTTACATATTGGTTTGTTATTTCATAATGCCACGATGAGTTATTATCATATTTAGTTATGGTAACTTCGTGTGAATATGACTGTGTGAATGGGAGTTCACAAGGAAATGTTTCGCTATGTACTAGAAATCCATTACGATACAATCTAAATGTTAATTCACCAGTAACTTGTTTGACTGATATGGGAAATTCAAGTTGAGATCCAACATATGAACTGAGTGTAGCAGGAAACGATGTTACAGCAAACCCACCCCCAAAAATTCCAATACCAAATGGGTATTGACCTACTGAACCATTCATATATTAAGTCCTTATTTGTAAATGTATTCAATGTCCACGGAAGGATGTAACAGAACCATTTGACTTGCAAACTGACTCTCTGTTTGTATTTTAATTCCTTCAATGTTTCCATAAGCATCAAAGTATCTACCATCACGCTCAATATCAAGGGTGCTCAACAATTTGATACCAGAAATGAATATATCGATGGCCGCTGGGTCAATCATGTCGCCTTGAGTGATCATGCATGTATCAAACCCATCATCCGAATATGATTCAATAAATTCCTTTATACCCTTTTCAGTGGCATAGTCAAGCATTTCTTTAATATCAGGTGTGCTGGTATTCTGTAGGTATGATAAACATTCAATCACCACACGCATACCGAATGTATTGTACATTTTATCCCAATATGTAGCACTGGGGCTGTATTGTGGATCGGTGATTGGTATTAATTCACTACCATAGATTTGTTGAGGGATTGTCTGCTTGAAAATCTTTTCGATGAGAACTCTTAATGCAATACTGTTTGCTAATGTCGATGACCCATCAGTGGTTGTTATCTTTAATGCCGATGATATGTCTGCACCAAGTATGTTGCTGCTCTTAAACTCAACATCAACCTTCAACACTCCATAAAACGACTCAACAATCTCAATAATTTTTGATTTATAGAAATTGTTATCGAAATTGATTGTGTTTCGGCACCATGCATACAGATCTGATGTTAATTTTGAATCAAATGCCCCACCATCACTGAAGTCAACCATACGGTCAACTACAACTCGAACCTTGATCGTCATTGGTATAATCTGTGGTTGCACATAAACATTCCTATTTGTTATTTCACATCGAGAATCCAATTTATTTATCAAATTCTTGATGTCGATATTCCCACCATGAGCTAAATGCTGCTGAGCTATTATACCAGTCAGAATTGATGCTGTATCATTTGGGTCAATTAAAGATGCCCATTTCATTGTTGTGTTTGATAGGTATGCCAACTGACCATAAAGATACTGTTCGTTACCATTTGCGTATGATGATAGATTATCAAGTACCACAGGATCATATGATGTGATTGTGGTTGTTGTTTTAGTACCATTGATGGTGACTTCATCATACAATTCACCGACCACAGACACAAGAACCACATTAGCTAGTGCTGGTACCGATACTACACTTATACCAGATTCTCTGAGTCTGCGAATCTCATCATGCTCACTCCAAGCCGACGCATATTTCACATTGAATGCTTCGGTGTAGCTCCTCATGAATGATTCATAATCATCTTTATCCGTTAACCGATTCAATGATTTGAATATCTTCCCGGAGTTGTATCTTATTGAGTCGATGTCTTCAATATCACCACCACCAGACAGCGGACCGACGGCGAATGGTTTAACAAATTCATTATAAAATCCTACGACATTTCCCGCAGTTGTCGTGTAATTGTATTTCCATGAATCAACGATCTTCAATGGCAAACTATCACATCGTGATACACGCCCACTAACACCCAGAGTTGATAGGTATTTCACCTTTATGACATCAGTGTCTGAAATGGCACCGCGTTCAACATATTTACCATCACCAAAATAGATTTCAACACCTGTTGTTGTTGAGCTCTCGATGATACATATCTTTTTCAAGTTTGTCCCAAAATCAACACCCAATTCGGATGCATACTCCATGAATGTTTCTCGGGAAATTTCATAGGGTACATCATTTATTGTAACTGTGGTGTATTGATTAAGACCACTACCTTCACCATAATAATTACTGAATGTTTCATCAGGGAGAAGATATCTCTGAAATATTTGACCAACCTGTATGTTCACAGATCGGCTATCTACGATGAAGTCTCTCATTACACCTTGTAGATACATGAATTGGGTTTCGTTATAAACATTCAACCCATTCACATCAACAATATTCTTTGCTTCAACAACGCGAGTATTTGGTTTATTCTTTAAACCCTGAACATCATCCCACACCACATACAACACCCCACCGTTAGGAGTTTCATTAATGAGATATTGAGTATCAGCCTCAGTTAGTGTGTATTCAAATCGAGTATGTTTGATTACATCAACACCACTAATCTTCATTCGAAGTTGGGCCGGCATTATGATCTTACTGACACCATTCGCAATGATTGGATTGGTTATCATGAATCCCATGATTCCATTGGCTGGTGTTGGGCGCCGTAAATCATATCCAATGTTCTTTGCATTCTGAACAACAGATCCATAATGAGATGCGGTGTATCTGAAATTCTCTTTAATCTTGCGTTCAAGTGCGTAATGTAAGAACTCAGTCGAAGCACCCATTAAGTCTACAATTATACGAACCAAACTGGCTGGATCAAATTTACCGGCACCACTTGCTTGAAGCTCAGCAATAATCTTCTCAACTTGGGTATCTCGTGTTATGTCAGTAGTGCTAAATAAATTTTGTCGTATCATTTGATTTCCTGCTTTACGCTATATTGACCGGTTTCATAATCCAGCGTGTCATACTGAATTTGTATGTATAATTCACGAGTCTTGGAGATAAACACAACATCGATATTTAATGTATCGAGTTTTATTGTAATGATGTATGATTTAATCAACCGGTATAATTCAGTCTTAATCTCTTCAATTTTCGATTGACTCATCATTCGAAATACCAAAGTTGATACCGACGATCCAATTGATGTGAATAATCGCTCAGTTGGATGCGTAAATATGAGATTTTCGATGGATTGGTTGATAGCCTCAACATTTGTCACGTCGCCATATCTCCTAAAATTTGGAGATAAATCCTTTGCGTATTCAGTCATATACCATCCTATTGTTACTCACAAATTTATAGCTCTAACTTATGACTGATAAAATCACATCATTTGGTTTTGAGTTTATCGATGTATCCCCAACATGAGGAACTCCATTTAATGGACAAAATCTGATAGCACATAATGGCCCAGATCCAGTTAAATCCGGAATCACAGTCCCAGGGAGTTTAAGAGTTGATATGTTAGCATTAACTCTACCCAACTGCATGTTAACCTCACCACTATGACCAACATCACCAATTATCACATTACCATCCTTATCAATGATGAGGTGACCAAATTTTACATTGTAGAAATGTTTAGCACCGGTAGTTCTGTCGTACGTGATTGAATGTGTTTCGTCTTCAAATAACACTACTGTATCCGGATATTGGGAATCAATCAATTCATCGCCAACCATTTTTGATGGCAGCTGTGTTGATGGGATAAATATATCAGTCCAATAAGGAACATATCGATTTCCTGAGTCGAATCTGATATGAACCTTCTCACCAATTCTAGGTAGTGTGAAATTTCCAACATCACCAAGATATGCCCATGGTAGCATGTCATCGGGAATCTCCTCAGTATGAACCGACATAACCCGAACTTTAATTCGAGCTTGTTTCTTTGGGTCGTTATTATCAACAACAATCCCAACATATCGGTCATTGAATAACCGACCCGTTGCATTCTCTAAATTTTCAACAAGGATGCTTTCCAGATCTCTATTGTGTAAATCTCTAATATCACTGTTCATTCTAGACCCATCCCATTTCTGCTAACAACCATAGCTTTCTTATACCCAATTGATGGTGTGGCTGAGTGTGTTATTCCAGACACCATAACCTGACCAGACAAATATTTATTAAGGGCCGGCTGATTACCATTCTTATCCGATACCGACATCACAGTCATGTTCAGAATTTTACCAATATTAACATGTTGTTGTGGGCTCATCTCAACAGAAATCGACACGGAGAATTTTTCATCAATCAATCGTCGGTTCTCATATGTTGACCTAACATGATTTATATCCACCACACCAGTATCAATAATCCCTATGTAGTCCCATGCCGATGGAGTCCCCTTGTACTTGTTATCATGATATAATGCACCACCAAATCCATTTTCAGGGAATGTACTATTGGTTAACTCTTCACCAGTAACCACATCCGTTGCTGACAATTGAAATCCATATGTTGATCTACGGTGAAGGGTATTATTCAAGTTCTTTAAATCCAGCGCCCGGTAGTATATAGGGAATTCTGGTGGAACATTATCTTGAATGATATAGCTTGGGTCATAAACCAAATCAGTGATAGACTTCTGACCTATGAGATTCCCAAATGAATTGGCATGGATAACCCCATCCGTCGTCCCATATAGCAATGGTAGATCCCCATCACCAATTGCCGATTGAAGTAAATGGTGAATGAAGTCATACATATTTTCATTCAATCGGAGCCAATCGCGGGTGTCACCAGTCGCCAGCCCATCATTGATGAAATCATAACCACAGGTTGTGATTATTTGTTCCATCATTATTGATGATGTTAATGATCGGTATGCGGCACTACCGATACCCCATAATGGATCACCATCTCGCTTTGGTGACATGTATCCGGTAACAAACACTCGATGTCCATTACCACATTCAGTTATTTGATAATCTGATATATTAAATACCGACACCAGTTGAACATTCGTTTGGTCATTCGCTGCCATTGACACAAATATCTTGGAATTAGCCGACAATGGTACAAGCTCAGTTGCACCGTCCATATCATTGAATATCAATTTCAATCTAGGGAGTAAGTCAAAGATCCACTCTTTAACCTCCACATAAACAATGTTCATCCCTGGGATTTCAGCCCCATCGATGATGACCGTTCCATGATATTTTATCTGAGCATTCATTTGAAGATACCCTTAGTTGTCATTTTCATTACAAAATTATTCACATCATTTACCGATGGGGTGTCGATCAGAGTCCCAGTTTTAAAGTCATTCCATATGTCATCTATGGCATTAAATTCCATGAGGATCCACCACAGTCGACTATCACTATACAATGCCAACGCAACGAGATCTGGTCGACAATGAAATGCTGGCGTTACATAGAATGGCTTCAATCGATCGCGAATTTCCATCTTGAATTCAGTCAATAATACATCAAAGTCACCATCACTTGACTTGGTATAGAATTGATCTCTAGTTACATTTCTGGTTATCATGATTCATTCCTAACTAACGACATAAATGATGCGTCGGATGAGCCATCTTCGTTAATCTCATATGCCTGTTTCATATTAGCCACCGCAGTCTCATCCTGCGATAAAATGAATCCTGTATACTCATATGAATCGATGGCTTTTCTTGTTTCGAGATTCAATGTAGCATCAAGCCATAATGGACCGGCCGTGGTCATTTTCTTTGAGAATGATAATGTGATCCCCTTTAGAATCATATCATCATGACTGAAATATTCACCAATCATCACCCCAACTGTTGGCGGTGAGTATCTAAGGGTCATCTGGTCTGCTATGTTTTCGGAAATTTCATCGATCATACTTTTATTCAATAGTTCTTTCGATTGCATGATTCGATCATTCTGCATTTTAGTTAGATCCCATACTGCAGACCCAGCTTCTAAGATACCAGCACCAACCTTTTTTACATTCTTCACAGTAGCATCCGCCAATTTAGTCGAATTTCCATCGGTGATGGTGTTAGTCGCAACAATTACACCCTCAACAGCATCAGTTATAAGATTTTTTATAGCATTGGCTCCTGATTTTACCAACTTCTGTAACGGGTCGGTAGCAGTGTCAATCTTTTCTGTGGCTGGTTGTGTAACCATTGATAAATTCTCACCAGCCGCCTGTAATGCACCACCACCATATTTAACTATATCACTAATTTGTTGAACGCCACCTTCAACAACTTTAATCCCACCAGCAATCATACGCTCAATCAGTTGACGGATCTTAGCCTTATTCTCTTCGGATTCATTACCATTACGAGTGTATGGAACCATATACTGAAGTAGTGCAACCGCAGTTGCTGCTGGTTGTCCGGTGCCATTCCAGTCAACAACTTTCATCTGAACAGTTAATGATAATGGCTCAGTCCCTTGATAAAACTTCTTCGTTTTATAATACCCACCAAAATTACCACCAGCTCGTGTTGTCTCAGAAGTCCATATGTTGTAAACTTCAGATGGTTTTATATTACCAACTGGTGTTTTCTGTGAGAAGTTCTCCATGGCATTGGCCATGACACGGTCAACCGTGTTTAATCCCTCACTAGCCACCCACCGAGATGTTATGTTTATATCCGGCATCTTATCAATAATCCCACGAACTGCAACAAAGCGACTATCCGTATCATCACCACGCATTCCGTAATGACCCGATGGATATAACCGGATTGATGCGGCACCATTTCGGTCAAGTAGTCGTTTGAAACCAGACCCATTCATAACCGTGGTTTTGCGTTTCCACATCATTGTTGAATATATGTCATCATCGAAGAATGGCCGTGAATGGTGTATTGCACCCTCAGCCGTTACCATTCCCCCAATAATACCCTTAATTACTCTTGCAGCTGTCATAATTTACGACCTTGTGTTTGAACTAAACCCAGCGTACTTATCAGGTTCGGATTTGATTATTTGTAACATAGCGGCGGCCATACTGGATGCAAGTGCATCTATGGTCTTTGTATCCAATGATGTTAATACAGCCGAACCATCTGGCTCAGATTGGGTTGCAACCTTCGTAGTCATCATTTTCTTCGGTGCTACCTGTGGTGCAGTCTCAGTTTTAATCTGCGATGGTGGAGTTAATGATGGGGTTGGTGCACCCATATCCATCACTGGACCACCACCATCTATTACACCAAGAGTTGCATCCATATTTGCATCTTCTGGTATTTTACTCATGAACCCCTTGATTGAATTTAATCCATCACCAGGCATGTCAACTTTACCATTACTTTTTAGATACTTCTGCATGTTACCGGCGCCGAGCTGTGATGCCCCAACCAATCGACCCTCAGTGATAAGCACACCATTCATAGTTTTTCCTATGTACTTATCTAGACCCAAATACTTTATCTGTCGTAAATTTTCATCGGTATACAAGTCCATGGCATCTTCTTGCATAGCCGGTGTGAAAAGATTTGGGTTCTTTTTGTAATCACCCCATGAGTACCCGTACCGCTTTTCACCCTTGATTTGTTTGTATGCATCTTCACCTAGTTGATACTTACCCAAATATCCACGAGAATTAAATCCAACATTATAATTGCCACCAGATTCAACTTGACCAACCGCACCTTTAAGTGTGCTCTTCTTAATAACTAAATTATTCGGATCAAAGGTTCCGCGTTTATTGGGATTCCATGTTGGATCAGTACCGCCTTTAACCATCCCAGTAGTGGTAGAACCCATACCAAATAACTTAGACAATGCATCACCCGCAGCCCCAGTTGCCCCACTGAACATATCACCAATACCAGCGACACCACCGACAACCTTTGAGATAAATCCTTTAGTCCCCTCAAGTAGCTTGACGATATTATCCATCAATCCACCAGTGAACGCCTTGTTTGTGTCTTCCACACCTTTACCCAACTCTTTCATTGGATTGATGCCGGTAAATTTCTCTACAAGTAATGATGCAATACCAAATAGTTGACCAAATGGATTTACCATGATAAATCCAGCCTGTAACGATTTGAGAGCCTTAGCTGTTTGTCCGGCTTTCCAGAAATCAAGGGCATCTTTCATATGCATGATAACACCAATACCAGGAAGAAACTTCAATTTCTTAGTCCAGTCGGCTGGTTTCTCCGGTGATTCTTCATCAACTTTCATGGCACCCGGAAGATTAGATCTGACAGCTTCAGCGATACCAAACAATGCACCAAATGGTGGTGAAAGTTGAGTTAACCCTTTACCCATTGATTTGAGTGCTTCTGATTTATCACCAGCTTTCCAAAAATCAAACGCATCCTTCATGTGTATAGCAGTTCCAATGATAGGGAGGTTCTTTAAAGTCTCCTTCGTCTTTGGTGAGAATAATGGTGGGGGTGGGTCTTGGAATTTACCCTCTGATTCATTTTTAAGATCTCGGCCAAGCGAAATTATATCGATACCAATCGATAACGCAGGACCAATCCCCGGAATAAAATCTACAGCAGCCGCTGCGATTTCAAGTGCAGCACCAACTTTATCACCCTTGCGCCACTTATCAAAGGCCATCTTCAAACCAATAGCTGTGCCAATGAATGGTATCGCCTTTAAAGCGATCCCAACACCTTTAGTTGCAACTTTAGCACCAGTCTTCGCAACTTTAGCTAAGATACCCGGAGCCTTCTTTGCACCATTCTCAGCAAGTTCACCCGCAGCTTCACCCGCAACTTCACCAGCAACTTTAGCACCCTTGATCTTATCAATGCCACTCATGATCTTACCGAATAGTTTTGACGCACCACCGATCGCTCTACCTGCGATTCTAGATGCAGTCTTTGTAACAACCTTTGTACCGAAGTTTGATACATTTTTATTATCACTAAACATAGCCAAGCTTGCTACGATCGTACCTAGGGTTGTAGCAACAAGTGCTATTGGTGCCAAGAAATCAGAGAATCCTTTTCCAATTCCTGATATCTCATTGGATACTTTAGCGAGACCAACCGTTAGGCTGTCTCTGAGTAGATTATTTGATGTGATTAATCGATTTGTGTTGTCAGCAAACATGGATGAGAGATCTGCAGTCGTATTATCCGCATAAGCTTGCTCTTCGGCTAATTGTTTATTAGCCTTTATCATGTTATCACTCTGTGCTTTTAAAGCATCAGGAAACACTTTATACAACTTGATGATTGATTTATTCAGTTCTTCAAGTTGCTTTGATGATTGTTCTTGGTGTTTAACCATATCAGAAAGGGGCCTGTGTATAAGCTCAAACCCCTTCATTGATGAACCCCGAATGCCCTCAGCAATCTGAGAGCTTACGAGTTTCTTAATTTCTTGATCATTTGCAGCAGCCATTTATCCACCAAACGCATTCTGAATTGATACCATTCCGTTATCCTTTTTCTCAGCTTCATTACGCCTATGGACATAATCAGCTAGGTTTTCATACTGAGTGATAAATTCAAAATAGTCCATGTCGTCGAATGAGTTGAATGGAACCTTCAACTCAATCGACACTTCCATGATCCACTGCAATAAATCACTTAGGTTGATACTTGGGGTTAAAGAATGAAGCGTGAAATCGAACCGGTGTATAACCGGTACCCCCACACGATCCACACTCAGCACTTACATATGGTGACATACCGAATTCCCAATCTTCGATATTCGATGTTAATGCAGCATAATCCTCCGCGTCAAGAGACATGATGAAGTTATATGCTGTAAGTATATTTAACTTTTGAGAACCAACACTGATTATCTGTGCAGCCAGATCCAACAATTCGGAATCCATATCTTTAAACTCACGACCATTTTTGGTCATGAATGATGCGATACGCTCTTCATCACGGACTCGTAAATAACTGTAGTTCACCTGAACACCAGCATTTGGTAGTACAACAGTTCCAGTAAATTCATCATCGATGTGATTGACATGAATTGAGTCGGGTGATAGGTGGAATGAAGACATCTTACCACACAATGGACACTGATATTCAACTTTGAAGTCCGGATTTTTGAACGAGTTTGCTCGTAACCAAATGACCAGATACAACCGGTCATTGATGAATAGTTCATCGATATTAATCCCGCGGACACATCGACGGAGAACATCATTCATCACATCAGGTGCATTACCTTGGTTGATATTAGTAAGTTTTTTGATCTCAGGAACCGCATATGGTTTCACCCAGATCTGTGCACCCTCTGGATAGAAATGGAACTTCGAAGGAATATCATGGATTCTGGTGAATCCTTGGTCATCCTTGGTCATATCATTTCGGGATACATGTTGAGGTGATGGCTGATGTGCTGGCATCTCAACTGGATCACCACCCATCAATGTCGCCAAACTTTTAGCAACATAATCATCGTCAACTTCAACTTCATTGTGTTGGGTTGCTTGGAGCTTAGGAAACTCATCACTGGTAATTCTCTTTGGTGGCATAATACCAATCTCCTTCAAAAAAATTAAAACAATTTACTTTGTATAAATTCACTAGCAAAATATGTCGGATTGAAATGAGCTATTTGTTCTGTTCCAAAACTGATTTTTCTAGTTATAATCGAGTTATTCACATAACTGAGATTTGTGCCCATACTCTGGACATAATAACAATTCTTCAGTGTGTAGATTCCGGTTGGATATCCAGACGCATCGAACTGTGTGACAACAATGTTGAACAACTTTTGCAAATTTGGTGGGACATGAAGCCCTTCGCTATCAATAATGGTTTTTTGTAACCAATTTTTGAAATACTCAATCGATCCAACATTATCCTCCTCAAAAGTTATTTCCACATTAGTATTTATAGGGTTATCATCTATGACAGAAAATCCTCGAGGAACATTACCATACATGATTGTCTGCTTAGAAAAGTTCAGTGATGGTATCGAAATTTCATTGATATGCCATGATCGTATGATTGGTGGGATTGAACATTTGCCATCACGAATTCGTTTTATCAGAGTTTTATTTGGAAGCATCGTTACGAGGAAATGACACCCGTTTGCCACACTCTTACCGACAAATCGATCGGGCATGTTATACCACATATACATTTCATTCTGCATAAATAGTCTGGTACCTTCACCAAGTATCTCAACGATCGCGTCAACCGCTTTTGGAATTATCGTTAATGATTTCTTGAAAATACCATCAGTATCCCGCTTCCCCCATACAGGATTGCGTGAATCAAGATAACCAAACCGGTTTACTAGTGTATCACCAATTTCAGTGCCGCGAGCATCTTTAATCTTATCAATTCCGATACCAACCCCGACGGCTGCGCCTATACCTAATATACCCATCATTCACTCCTCATAAACAAAGGGGTGGAACTTTCGCACCACCCCATATACAATCATTTATAGTCAGCATTAACCAGCATGTCCAGGCCCAAGAGCAACCATTCCTGAATTGGTCGTAGGACCAGAAGTTGTAGTTTTATTTCGAACCGGATAAGCCAAGTCAAATACGAAATCTACCATGAATTCAATCATCCCATCGGTATATCCATACTGAACATCAGATATCTTTTTCACCCACACATTGAGATATTCATATCTAAGATCCAGTTTAGTACCATTACCCGCATAAGCATGTAATGACATTTTAGGGATAGCATATGAATTACCAACTGCTCGTTTACCCTGAGCTAGTGAAAGCCCAGTATAACTGTTGGCTGAACGGTCACGCCACGCACTGAACATTTTATATGTGAGTTGGTCTTCAAACTCAACAAACTTTACAGTCATGTTGTGAATGATATTCATACGACCAGCAAACACCTGATCCATACCAACAAAATTTGTTTTAAGTTCAGTGGTGTCATGCATAGGAACTATTGCATCCTGTGCACGCACCAGCATTTCATCACCGAGGTCATTTATATTAACACCTTCAAGCCATGCTTTCGACAACTCATCAGCGAACAGCGCTTTCAATGAGTCGGACGGAAAATCAAGGAAGTATAACCACTTTTTCTGTGGATCACGACCATTTTTTAACTGAGCACGACTTTCAATGGTGAACTTTGTAAGATCTGCCATTTTCTACCACCTATCTCTGTATACGAAGATCGCTAATTGATACACCATCATCACCAACAATTGCTGTGAAGTAAATAAACTCAGAGTATCCAGGGAATGTCACACCCATATCGACATACATCTTCTTCTGTTTACGAACTTCAGCACCGTTATTATCTTCATCACAGAACACTTCACCACCGGTGATTCGACCAAGTGAGATCAACTTACTCAGGTAGTCATTACCAGTCCGTTCGATTTTTGCTCGGTTCTCGGCATTGTTGATACGGAATGTCTGTGAGTCAAGTGAATCACCAAGATCTTTCATAATGCTTAACAGAACACGAACTGGCGCTGTACGATTCAATGGAGAATCAGTCATCAGCATAGTCTTGGCGTTCCACATTACATAACCAGCCTTAGGCTTCTTCAATACCGTGTTGATATGAGCGTCACTGAATGCAATTGCATCAGTAGTTGTCACATCTACATCGAGTGCGAGTATTGGTACTTCACCATACTCATACCCGGCAGGAAGATCTTTGATATCATACACAGTTTCGATACGAGAGTGAAGATATCCAGCAATGATCGACATCGGAAGGAATGATGCCTTACCTGTCTCAGGGACAAACACTTTACCATACCGACCATATGCTGATACAATCGCTGGATCGATCACACCATTAGGTGCTGATGCTATGACTGAGCTGGCTGGTTTCATGATGTTACCAACCTGAATGATTGCAAGTGCATCAAGTCTGGCATTAGCTGCTTCTGCAACCTGAATTGATACTGCAGGGTTGTATGAAATAAGAAGGCTTGTGTCAACTGTAGTTGTTTCAGACAATTTACTCCATATCGAAGCTTCATTCAGTACACGAGTGTCGTCACTAATTGCGGCAACATTATTGGTATACAGACGACGGAATGATGTGCTGTTGATGATATCACCATACACATTATACTGGTCATATTTTCCAACAAATGTATTAACTACATCGCTATCCATATCCATACCATCAACATCACCCTTTACATAAATGTATGGTGATACACCGTTGATTACATCTTCAATGAAGATTGAATTAGTTCCCACATCCACATAATTTGCAAGTGACACCTGATATGACTCAAGCAGAGTCATTCGAGAAACTTTTACAGATCCACCATTTTCAATATCATCCCAGTCATATGGAGCTGTGGTTGTATACACATTAACCTTGGCAACTGAAGATGCAATTGGGAAATTCTTTCGAACTTCAGCAAAACTCATCACAAAGAAACTCTCTGTGTGAATGTATGCGGTGTCTTTATTAATCGTTCCCGATGCGTCATAGTATGCACGATATTCGGCAGTTGTATCAGTTACATGTTCACTTGGCTGAGTCACTACGATCGTAGCGGTTCTACCATTCAAGGTGATTGTATAATCAGTGTCAGCAACAAGAGTTGTGACTGTATCACCAATCTTAATACAAACATCCATTTTACCTTTTGTTGTCGCTGCATCTTCACCGGTTACCGATGGAACGGTTACGGTCATATGATATGAGCTTCCGATTGGTACAATCTTCCCGCCGGTTACCGGGTATGTTGGTGTATCATATTCATACATCCATGAACATCCATAACCAAATCGTTGGACTTCCACTGCAATCTTAGCCGTTGCCGATGTTTTGTCATCAGCTGTTGGGTATGGACGAGCAATGATAAATCCATTGGTGAATGATCCATTATCAGTATCGGATACATATGCATCGATAGCTGAGATTCGGTCGATTGAATCAAGTGCAGTTTTGTCTGTGAGACCTGCTGTGATTGGGTTAGCTGTACGAACCATTGGGTATGCGTTATATGCATACTGCTCAGCGTCCGCATAGTTACGAACAACTGTAATTTTTTCACCAATCCTCAAGAACATCGATACTACATGATGACCAAGTTTCACTAACGCCTTTGCTCCAATTCCATCACCAGTACCGTAATCACTTACGTTGATAGGTTTGATTGGGCCAAATATGTCGTAAAACTTACCCAGTTCGGCCGCAAAGACCTCATATGGCATATTGATGTATCCCTGGTCGGAATTGATAACAGTAGCAGCTGCGCCGGTACCACCAGTGGCTACAGTAGCGGTTGATCTATCCAACCGTTTCTTATATACCCCAGCAATGCTATCTGAAATTCCCATTAGATACCTCCTATTAACGTTTCTCTATTATTTATAACTCTGTTAAAAATTTACAACCATCAATGGTACATTTGCATCATCAAAATCAAAGTCATCGTCATCATCGTCACCATACAAATCATTTGGATCATATATGTTATCGAAGTTGTAATAATCCAGTTCATCCTCATCATCACTATCATACCCAACCGAATCCAGAATATCTTCCCAGAATGGCGTCAGCATTATGTAACAACCCCACAATAAACTGGTGACACAGTCGTCGTTGCCCGATGATGCCCCGAACACACCAATTCTCTGCTCTTCATATCGAGATAGTTCATTGATAGTGTCTACATCGACAATCTTTAGATACCCACTCTCAAGATAATCTTTCATATGAACATGAGCTTTAGCCTTGTTGCCTCGATTGGCTCGAACACCATATTCATTCTTATCATCAACAACCATATTTTCATATTCAAGCTCTTCATACAGTTTGGTTGCTGTCACCGACCCCACATCGTTTGTTTCGATCAACATCCATGCTTCATTGTACCATTCAGCGACCGATTGGATAACTGATGCAAACTTGGATGGTGATATTGTATTGGATGAATACACCGCAACCTGTTCTAATTGATATGGACCATTTATCTTCAAGACCTGAATCACTGAGTAGTCAGATCCAACCCCCTTCCCAACGTCAATACCAAGCATGTAGTGACACCCTGTAACAGGTTTCTGGTAAATTCTAAGAGCCCCATTCCATTTTAGATGTGACGGATCTACTGATTTCATTCGACCAAGAATATGACCTTCAACGAGCGTCGATGTTGATCCAAGGAATTCACATTCATATTCTTGTTTGAATGATACGATTCCAATATTCTTGATTTCCTTTTGCCGCCATGCTTCGTCTCGGCCGGGGATTTCCCAATATGGAACTTCGATGCGGTAGAAATCGGATTCTGGATCTCGAGCTCGCTGCCAGAAATCATAGTAATGATTCATACCCTTTGGTGTTGATATGATGATCAACTGAGTGGTTAATCCGGCTGATATTACTGGGTATGCACCGCGAATGAAATCATCTGCTATGTGATTTGGGACCTTAGCAAACTCATCAAGGATCAATAGATTGATGGATTTACCGGTGATTGATTCACCAGATGTTGATCCAATGATGACTTCACAACCATTTTCGAGTTTTATTGATTTCTTGTTCCATTCTTTGACACCCTGTTGCATCCACATTGGTAATCTCTGGTATGCAAACTTGATACGATCTAGCATCTCCTTAGCACCACCCTCTTGGTTAGCCAGAATTGCCACTCGCTTATGTTGATTGAATAGAATGTACCAAAGGATGTATAATGCAACTACAGTCGATTTACCCGACTGTCGGCCTATCTTGAGTATTAAATGCCTCTTGTTATTTGGTGTGTTTATGATACATTTAAGGATCTTCTTCTGGAATTCACGGGGATTCATTAATTGAATCCCATGGTCTAGTGTGGTGATCATGTAATAGTACATTGCAAAGAATATAATATCCATGGATGATCGAATATAATTCAGTCGATCCTCTTGAGTTAAATCATAGCTCTCATTTTCCCCTCGAAGACCTTCTATATTGCGATACATTACAACAACTCCACGACTGCGGCATACAAATGCTTACATAGCATTAGTTCACCATCAGAATTAGTCCGACTTCTCGATGGTAATGCCAATGAATGTTCTTTAGTTGACATGTTATTTGGGTGCTGTTTGAATACAAGACCCGCTTTAAACATATGACCGTGAATTCGGTAGTAGAAGTCATCACATGTACAATATATTGCCTTAATTTTGTCGCTATGATGGACGATATACCCACGATATTTTGATTGTGAGCTTGAACCAACAGAATACCGGAATGTATTCCCCTTTGATGGTCTAAATCTGTAATTGGATTCAGCAATGAACTCAACTACATCACAATCCTGCCCTGATTTATACAAATCATCTGCCATGATCTGACCGGTTACTGCCCCATTGGGTGCTCTCATCATTGACTTCATATATGCAAGTAATTTTGCCTTACGCCGGACATACACCGATATGTCTCGGTTCTTACGACGAACCCATCGTTTGATATATGTTATTCTATTGGTACTGAATGTCATGACATCACGACTTAAACCGGTCACATCCTCCGATTCGGTCAGTAATTGTTCATTATCGGCGAATATTTCATCAATCATCGCTCACCTCAAATGAAGCATCAATAGCATTCATGAAATTTTGTGATTTGGCCTGTGATATCATATCCAACAAATCCTTTGCATTCATTTGTACGGTACCGGATTTCAGTGTTGATGGATTTTCAGCTTTCTTGGCGTCATTATGAACCTTCATAATCTTGATTCCAATCTCAGCACGAGTCTGATATAATGTTCTCAACTCCCGCTGCTGTGCTGTCAACGCATTAATCATCTCCGCGGTTGCTGTAACCATACCAGGACCAATGCCAATCTGTATCTGTTCAGATAATGTGGTCATTATCTTATCTGTCGTTTTAATCGACTTCAGCATGTGTTCTTTAAGATCCTGAAAATCATCACCATCATTGATCATTTCAACTAATGATGTGTTCTCGTGTTTTACGGTATCAATATCATTGGTAATATTCATTAAGTCAAGCACACTCATATCATCATCTGGGATTCCAAATGACTGATCAAGTGCATCAAATTGATCTTTCATCATACTAAGCGTCTCCTGGATTGTAGATATCATCCAACCGAATGATTCTCTTCTTTAGTTGAGCTTTACTGTCATCATCAATAGCAGTTAATTCAATGATATCAACCAATTGATCCCGCATAAGTGGCCGATATGTGAACGCTTCAACTGTGAATGGTAAACTCGCAGTGATATCCCTCTTTCGATCGGATATGTTTATTGGTATTCCCCATTCAGGATTGATCGTTCCATCACAAACCACATTATAATCACGCTCAATGTTTATGAACGGGAATTCCTTTATTCGAAGCTTCTTTGCCGGTGAAAAATAAGGGATTATCGACTCAATTATCTGACATAGGTAATCGTATGAATGACTTTTCATCTGTAAACTGAATGACAAGTTGTGTGGAGTCGGCTGATAGTCCAATAAACTATCTATATCACCAAATCCATAGATATTTCTCCAGTCATTTGGACTCTTTATACGATCAGTGGCTAGTGATACCCCATTTAACATCATGGCTAATCTTGGGGATGTCTGATAATATCGTTTCATCATCTCAACATCAGCTGATGATACAGAATGTTGTTCAGTTCGATCCATATCAGCTTTGTTGATAGGGCCAAGCATGATTGGGACTCTAATAATCTTGGTTAAATTACCATCTTTATCATGTGCATGGACATCAATATCACGAAACCAGTTTGTGAGGGCTGTTGTGGCATTTTTGATCGTACTGACATAGTAATAAGTTTTCATTTCCACTCCGATGTGATGCTAAGTAAAAAGTCGTTTCGCGTAACACCCATTGGACATAGTTTTGAAATTTCGGTTATTTGCTTATTTGATAATGGAACTATCTTCGACTCAAACATAATTCTTATACCATCATTATTTGATTCAATGTAAGCTCCATTATGCTTAAGTTTCTTTGCTGAAACATTATATTTATCCGCAATTATCTGAGCTGGAGTTTTACTCATAACAGTTGATTCATTCAAGATGCTAAATCGATAGTTTGTTTTAACCGATTCAAATTTTACTTTGGTTTCAGTTGGTTCAACTTCCTCAATCTCATCTTCCACATCAAGCTGTCTTGGCTGAATTTCTTTCGGCTGCTCTTCGTCGGTTGAATCATTCGGATCCACAGTCTGAACTTCATCAGTATCGATATCAATTTCATTTGAAGCTCCCTTAATTTTAGTGAGGAATTCAGACTCATCATTGACTGGAAACACTTCAGAGTTTCTAAGTCCCCATGGCCCATCTTTCTGCCCTCTGATGTATCTTTCGGCAATTGCTCGGTCACCTGAGGATGAATCGATGATGGCTATGCTCATACCCTGCCCATTATTCTTAGCAGTTAATGCTTCACCAGCCACATGGAATTTTCCATCCCAATAGAATTTGACCTTTGTGTTTGTGAGTGTCCCTGATTTAACGATTCTCAATTCGGTATGATTATCAGTTACCTTAAACTCAATTTTAGGCTGACTTTCGCTTTCCAAAAGATACCTTGTAATCTTATCCATAATGCTCATCTAATCACCTCATGCTATAATGATATCGAAGTATTCACTCTCACCCTGAATGGTCTCAACTACCTTCTCATATTCAGACTGATAACTGGAGAATATCTCGTCACCACCCATTTGAGATCCATCAGGCATTGCGACTTTTATCTTACGGAGTCGTTTTCCCCATGCAACACCAGCCATAGCCACAGCAAGTTCTCTAAAATTCTGAAGATTATATAAATCATCAAGTTTCAAATTATTGAAAGCTGATAAAACACCGGTAACTGACATTCGAGGGGTTGGTGATATTTTCAGTACCTTTTTACCGGGGATGTATCGAACATTGAATGTCTTTCCAAATGTTCTACGGATGTCACCGAGATACATCATCGCGGTTTCATAGTCCTGAAGTTGCATTCCCTGACCAAAGCCACCACCACCTGTGTATCCACCCATTGACATTCCACCCATACCACCCATTGAATTCATCAATGCATTTGTTGGGCTGAACATGGTAGCAAATTCACCAGATGAATTGTCCGCGGTATTACTAAATGAGTACACATAATCAATATCAACATCGAGAAGATTTCCATGAGAATCGCGAAGATCTTTAATTGGGATTTCTGATTCACCACCAGGGAATGTTACCACGAAATAATCTTGGTAATATCCTTCACCACCAGCATATCTAATGTATTTATGTCGAGCATTATGTATCTGCTGTTTAACTGTTTCCGGATACAATTCTACATTTATTTCCGGGAATCCGAGTTCTCGGAAAACGTAGTCTGTCATTTCATCAATATTGTGTATCTCATCATAAACTTTAAACTGATCCATCGTGAGCTCCTTTTATCTACTATTTATAGCCACATCAAAACAAAAGGGAATCTTTCGATTCCCTGTATGTTATTTGATGTATTCAAACTTCAGATTTCCTGAATCATAGATCCTCAGAAATCCACGCTCCTTCATTATCTCTCGCTCAGTCTTTGCCTTATCATCTGGTGTTACTGCGATGACATTCTTCCTGTATTTGAATCGATGCTCACGCTTTCTATCCCGCTTATCGAAGTAATAATAACCAGGATCGGTGACTTTTATCAATTTGAACCCGGTTGATAGATAAGCATTCTTATGAAAGTTGGTCCATGATCGATCGGCATATGTAATCAATCGATCCGGTTTACAATCACCCATGAACTTCTTTATCATCTTTGATAATCCACCAACAACTGTATAACCCAATTTAGTGGAAAATCGATACAGCTCATAACCAGCACCAGCTTCATTCATACTTACACGAGTTTTTCCGAATGTTGCGACTGATATCAATTCACCGTTGTGGTATAAGCCATAGTTGAATGACCCCGGAGCTCCAGACCCTTGTATATGATTTTTTGTTGTAAACTTCGATGCATCCGAATTTGAGATTTGTTTCAACTTGGTTTTTCTGGCACCAATCTTTATCGATGTTTGTAATAGTGATTTCAATCGACTTTCAACTATTCTTCGATTATACAACCAATCATCCTCAAATATTTGAATTAGATGTATCCCAACACTTTCACATTTATTGAGTTTATTGATATGGTAATCTTTATCAAGATTTTCATCGCTATGCCAAAATAATCCATTAAATTCAAATGCTATTGATAAATCTGGTAAATATATGTCAAGTTCTAATGGTTTAATTGCGGTTCGATCGTTACGTTTTATACACCCGTCATACAATGACTGTATCATCTCAAATAACTCATGCTCTTGCATACTTTTACATTTTGGACAACCGGTATTTCCATATAGGAATGATGCAGCCTTAACATTGAAATCACCATGATACTTACAAGTTACTGTCACATCATCAACCATAGATTTATATGCTGAGTTTTTATAGCTATATCTATCATTAGTGTGTATGGTTTCGGCGCGATCAATGAATTCGGTGGTTGTTAATAATTTTTGTTCATTGTTACATACTGGACAGATATTACCAGCAAGATGATTCATTGGGTATACATCAAAATCCCCATGTGATTTACATGTTATCGTGACTTTCTGTTTCATATCAACAACCACAGTTCTGGGATATTCAAATCTATCACCAAAAACTTCTACAGATCTTTTTATGAAATCTGTCGTATAAACTTTATTGGATTGATTATACTGATCTAAGTTGTGCTTCTTCACTTCAATGGCACATTTTTGACATCCACATTTTCCATGGATGTGAGTTGCAACCCTCTGTGTAAATTCACCATGATCCGGACAAATTATAGTCATTATGTCTTCTGTTGATTTGGGTACAAATTCAACATACTCATATTTGTCACCATGGATAGCTCTAGACTTATTGACAATTTGAGAAAATGATAATCGTTTATTTTCACCAACTTTCTCAGCTCGACATTTAGGACATCCACCACCACCAGTTCTAATATAATCCTCAACGCGTGGTTTGAAGGTCATGTCATGTTTGGTGCATCGAATATCTATTTTAATTTTTGTCCCGAACGATTCAGGTGATACTGAATAGTCTCGATCATCTCTACCAACTCTTAACCCAAGTTCGTCTCTTGTCATTTGACACTCCAATAATAAAAATGAATTCATGATCAATATAAAACAAAAAGGCTGGAGTGTCAACCCCAGCCTTTATTTTACCAAATCATTAATTTATGATTAAGATCCGGTTCCAGGAAGAACGTTAACCATTGATCCAGGAATGATCGCATCAACATTCTCATAACGAATCATACGATAGTAACGACCAGCACCTAAGAGGTTATGAGTAATTGAGTAACGGCTCATAACTCCGATGCGTGGGCTGAAATCGGCTGGGTTAATAGCCCGGTTTGTGAGAGCTGTAATAAACGGTGAATAGATCACACCAGCTTCAGACAATCCAGCACCTTTATAACCAACGAGGGCATATGATTCAGTCGCATGACGGTCACGATAACAATCAATGGTTCCATTGAGCTTACCAATGTACGCAACAGATACGGATGGGTTTACTCCACCTTTATACTGTACGAACTGGTGACCAGCAGCCTGAAGTACAGTTGCGATATCCTGGGATACGATCACGAAGTTACCACCGTTACCACGACCAGTTGTAAGTGCAAGCACGTTCGCCTGAGACATGATAGTTGCAATAACAGTCATGAAGATTTCACCATTCCAACGACCGATTGCAGTACCAGAAGGCGCTGTAGTTGGGTCGAGGTCGATTGGTGAAAGCTGAGCTCCACCCATGTTTGGTGACATATCTTCGGATACGAACTTAACAACATCTACGATTTCACGGTCAAGCTGTGCATTCATCTCATAGTTGAGGGAATTAAGCATTTCCTTTTCGATGTTGAGACCCTGGTGCATAGACTGAATGTCCTGTGCAGATTCCAGAGAGTAGCTAGCACCCATTTTACGACCCTGAGCTCGGATAGCTCTCTGGGCAAGTTTGAATTCAAGTTCAGTCATGTGACCGGTTGCAGTTCCGGGGATACCGGAACCGAAACGAGCATCACGCATTACAAGACCCTCAGTATGTTTCAGAGGAGCACCCTGAGATGATACTGTAAGAGCAGTAATGTTACCAACTACACCAACCGCAGCATTTGCAGCAACGATGGCAGCTTTAAGTTTAGTTTCATCAACTTTACCCTGTGCTGTGTAGATGTCAATTTTACGACCGTTTGCATCAATACCATTAAACTCACCAGCACCGATTACACCGGTATTGTCGTAAGCATAGATAACTTTCACGGTACCAGACTGATGTTGGAACTGAGGAACATTATCCCATCCAGCTTCAATATCAGTTCCCTGATAAACCATACGCATAGCAAACGCTACACCATAAGGCTGTTGCATAGGCTGAACGGCCACACATTTGTGAGCGAACAGGTCTGGGAATGATCGACGCATAAGAGCAAGTGCAACTGGGCGGAATACGTTCGCCGGGTCGTTTGCATATACGTTATCAGAACCCTGATATGCCATGTTATTTGTTCCGGTGTTAGCCCCTGGAGCCGCACCAAAGTTAGAAATTCCAGCATCCCAAGCTTCGGTCAACACACCAGCGCGACCAGAAAGGTCACGGGTTGCAATGTTTTCCATAAGCTGAGCCATCGAATCGCGGATGGTTTCATCTTTGATTGATGCTACTGAAAAGTCGCCAGCATCTTTTGATGCCCATTGTTCGAGAATAAGATTCTTTTTCACAATATTCCTCCTACTGTACCTTTTACTTAATTAACCGAGTAAACGAGCACCGGCGTTAACCAGACTTCGTTTCGATTCTGATAATGTTGAACCCTGTTCATCAACCTTTGTTTCAGCCTTGGTTGATTCATTGATCAGAGTTGATCCGGAAGTTTTAGCTCCGAGCGCAGATCCAGTTACTACTTTGGATTTGGTCTTTACCACTGCCGGTTTATCCGAGCTTTCCTTAAGAATCGCTTTTTTCTTATTGTCCTGAGATTCCCGAATTAATAGTTTTGCAGCAACATCCTCAGATTCTTTCAGAATTTTAATCTGAGATTCCAAACGAGGTTTAATTTCCGCATACTTCATACCCTTAAATGATTCAAACAGAAGTTTTCGACTGTCATCAGATAGGGTTCGGGTAGTTTCAGACATAAGCAAATAAGCGGTAGTCTTATCGAGCTGAGCTGTCAAATTCGATACGCTCTCCATGAGATCATTTTGATCTTTCTTAAGAGTTGCGATTGTGTCGTTCATGAAGTTTGACTTACTAAAATCAATTCCATTCTCAACCAAGACTTTACGCATACCTGTAATTACAGGAGCGAAAGCTTCAACCATGGCAACATTCTCAAGAAGTTCATCAGAGATCTGATCTTTAACATGGGCATCCAAAATTTCTGATACGGTGGCAATTGTGCGCTCTTCGAGCTGTTGCATTTTGCCATCATACTCAGTAATAAGGATTGAACGTTCTTTGTTGACTGCTTCTGTGAGTTTAGACTTGAAATCAGCCGCATATCGGGTATCAAGCTCTCTCTGAATTTTAGCTCGTTCAACAATGAGTTGCTCTTGCACAACACTGTTGACTGATTCAGTTAGGGCTTGAATGTCTGATCCGGTCATCACACCATTCAGTTTCTCAAATAATTCATTCATACCTTTATCTCCTTGTATCTACTTACTATTTATAAAGTGCATATCATTTCAGCACTTTTACACTTTGTCTAGCTATATCGGTTAACAATTCTCGTATTGCACGGGACTTATTATCCTTTGTCGCTGAATGATCTACGGTCTCTACCATTCTGGTTATAGCAGCATCCACAGATTCGACACCCTCAGCTATTCTCTCCCGATTACTTTTAACCAGATCGATAAATGCATTCGGTGCTGATGGGTTGTGAACAACATCGACGGAATGAAGACTGAAATCTTCATTGACTCGTTTCGTGTGTTCATTAACAGATCCAGCTCCGCGAGTCGATACACCAAGTTTTACATCTTCATCCAACAGGATCATTATGATTTTTCCTGAAGGTGTAGGTAATATTCTAGCACGACCCAGTGCATCATTGCCTTTCATCTCTAATTTCTCGATAAGAATAGCAGATCTGAGGAGTGCTGTGTCTAAATTTTCTGGATGATCAGCCTCTCCTAGTGCACGATTCTCTTTGATATACACCGAGTTATATTTCTGAACTTCCCGTGCAATTATGCTATGTGGGTAGATCCGACCGTTGTTATTCTTAACCTCAGCCTGTATAAAGATCCCCTCGATGTAATATCGTTCAGTCTCTTTTTTAGTAAGCTTGGTTTTGAATGATTCAACCAGTATATTGAACTGATCCATCGGTGAGTATTCATCAAGTGTAATGAGCTCAGACATCACTACCCCTTGTTTATTTTATCAAGGATAATGACTTTCTTTTCAGACACCTGCTCCATGATCTTCTGTGCTGCAATAGTCTCGATCTTTTCTTTGATTGTCACCAAATCATTTGACACTACGCAATCGATAAACGATTTATCCATTAAAATCTCCTTGTTACTCATATTTATAAAACTACAACTGAATTATATCTTCAGCCCCAGGTAATGCTTGTCCGGCAGTCTGAACTCCCATTCCACCACCAGCACCCATGCCCATATCCATTCCACCCATACCCATATCTTGGCCACCCATTCCGGCGCCCATACCCATACCTTGACCGAATTGCTCACCACCAACATCAAATCCACCAACTCCTGCATCCATACCCATCCCCATATCCTGCTGTGGGGCTGCGGCTTGGTCTTTAGCATTCTGTTTCATGCTGGCTTTCATCTCTTCAATCAGTTCCATATTTCGGTCATACAATTCAACCGGCATTTTGTAATATTCTTTTAAAACAATCTCAGGTGCAAACAACCCGTTGGGATTTTCTTTTGTGAACATCATCTGTGTATATTGATTCAATATTGTAGTTCTCTTTTCCAAGATCTCCAATTCACGGATCATTTGGAATTCATTCTGTCGATTGAATCGAACTGTGAATAACTTCGTATCAATGAACTCATCATTCAATCCCCGGACTTCAAGAACTCGGATAAATGTATTGATCAAAAGATATCGGAATCGGTTTTTGTTTCTATCTAAGAATCTGGACCAATTGAGCTCTTCTTGTGGGATCTCCCCTGGGTTCCCATATGTCGCAACTTTTGTTGTTGGATCAATCCATCTGGATGATGGAATATTCCCAGCTCGATATAAATTCCCTCGAATGATATTTACATCATTTAAGTCACCAAGATTCATGTCACCATCAACCGTAGAAACTGATGATCCCTCACTGCCTTCAACTTTGGCTAGCCATATGTCTTCTTGCATTGATTGGTGGTTTCTTGATGAATCCATTGCACCAGTAGTTGGATCGAATTTAATTTCTTTCTTGTATTTCTCAATAACCGAATTGAGGAATTGCATACCTCGTTTAGCACCGCCCTTTGGAACTGCAATATTCCATAAGCGTCTTTGTGGTGCTCGAATGATTCGATATGTAACCAATGCATCGATAAGGTGTCTATACATGTTGTATGGTCGAACACATCTCTCTAGATATCCACGGATATCGGCTTTGGTTTCGCCATAGTCTCCATAGTTCACATAGATCATATCATCTACATCAACCAATTCAACAGTGCCTTTTTTAAAGTATTCTTCGTGATTTAATGATGAGAATGCACCATTGGTTTGGCGAACCTGATCGGTTACATCACCAACGGCATATTTTACAATCATCTCACCCTTGTATACAGGGAGGCAATTATATGCAGGTATCACTCGGAAGTCAATAATATCAGTTTTGTTTCCAGTCTTATCATATTCGTAAATAAGCTTTATGAATATTTCAGCTTCGATGATGAATTTCTTGTACAGATCCCATGCAATCTCATCGAAATTAAACATCTCCTGATACATGTAATCCCAAGCTTCGATCATGTATTCTTTTACATAGCTTGGAACATGAGGTTTAATATCTAAATGTGCCACATGTCCATCGGAGTCTGGAACCATGGAATCATCACATAGCATATCAACCATCCATCCCATTTCAGATGAGTATGCCATCTCCATATACTTGCGGATACGGAATGCTTTGTTCATCAGATATTGCTCGAAATAGATTCCCAGCATTTGAACACTTGAATAATCTTCAGGTATTGATGTGAGTTCTACATCTCGATATCCGAATCGTTCTCTAGCGTGATGGTTCTCTGTTTCTTCTGCACCAAAATAATCTTTGATTGATTTGGATCCTGGTAATCTCCCGAAGAAATTTGATATGCTTGATTCATTAAGAATGTTCATTTAATCCTCTAATTTTCATCATCCCAATACCCAAATGGATCTTGTTCAACATCACTCTGTGTTGATGGTTCATAATTGATTTTTGATGCAGCGACTCGAACCACTTCTGATACATCAAATAGATCACTAGATTCGACAGCCAATCGAACTTCATCATCAATTGGTAAATCTTCCACACCCTGTTTCTCATTAACAAACGGTTTAACTGTGAACGACCATGCATATCGTTTAGATTGATATGCCATGAGGTCTTCCTCTTTAACCTCAACAATTTCATAGATATAATTGTTGAATGCAACCCTGATGATATCACCTATCTTAGGAATGTATTGATCGTGGATATTTGGATTACCAACAATATCACATGTACTGGCTTCATCAAAATGTAATTTAGAACAATACATAGCAAAATTATCGAGACCTTCAATACCAAACATAGACCATGTTTTATCTTCTTTTGGTAATTGGAACCATACCATTAATTCAAATTTTCTGATTATTCGACGATCATCGTCATCACCAAAACGCTCATCATATGTGGTATCAAATGTAGTTATATAAAATTCAGTTTTAACACCAGCATGATTGTATTGTTCTGTCATCATTATAGCAACCATATCTCGATTGCTATCATACGCTTGGTTGTATTGATTCATCAACCCAGTTGGCCTCACAGGATATCCCCCGTAAACTCCACTTGGTATCAATTTATTATTGAATTCACGATTCATCAACACAACCTTTATTATCTAAGTTCACACATAACATCATTAGGGAATTTTATAGTACCAACACCAACTAATGAACCAAATGATGATATGACACAAATCAATCCAGTTGATACTTCATATACAATCAACCCCAATGAAATGTTGGTGATCAAATCAGTGAAGTCAAATGGTGATGAATCACCACTCACAGTTTTTATCTGAATTCCAGTTGGTGCTTGTATCGCCGAAAATGCGGGTGTTGTTGTTCCATTGTTGGTATTTTTCAATAACCGATCAGCAGTTGATACTATTGGACCAAATCCATCAACAAACAAATTCAATGGTATTTGTGAATAATTAGTCACACCATTTATTATTGATGCGGTTGTTCCATCAGTCTCTACACCAGACTTCAGTAAACTAACCTTATATTGACCAACGAAGTCTGATGAATTATTCATTAAACCAAGTCGAAACGCATTTGTAATACTGGTAACGATTGCCATAATAAATCCTACATGAAGTTTGATGCTTTATTGATTAGATCACTAAAGCTGTTCGATGCACCCTTTTCTGGTGTAACAAATGGATCACCCAATTTATCACCAGCTTGTTCCTCTTTGGTTGGACTATCAACTGATTCTTCATCTCGACCGTCTTCAGTCTTTTCACCAGTTTCCATTTCCATTTTAATCTCATTGAACTTTTCGATAAACTTACCAACAAACTCATCGGACTTTTCTTTGTCGGTGTGTTTGATGATGAACGCAAACGCTTCAGATAAAGCAGTCAATGCATCCGATCGGTTCTCACCAGCAAGTTCTTCAAGTTTAAAAGTTGATATCATATCGATCACATCTTCAATCGACATATCCTTAATCTCAGTAATATCTACAGCCATGACGCTCTCCACCTGTTAAATTATGACTCGATTGTTTAATCTCGAGTCATTCATCACCCGAACTCATCAGTTGTGACGAAATTCCTTACCTATATTTATAACGAACTATTCTTGTGGTTCTTCGGTAATCACCGGCGCTTCTGGTATGACCTCTTCGACCACAGTGACAACGTTACAACTATCGATCAAGTCATAGACCTTGGCGAAGAAGTTAACTACATTGTCAATCTCTTCTACCCTCCGTCTCGAGAGTCAATAAACATCGATGTCGCTTTGATCTTGAAGTCACTTCTGACCGCCAGAGGGTTTACTGCTATCTGAAACTCTATCGGGACGAGAATGTCCCCTTTACTATTAGTTCTCATATAAATCTCCTTTAAGTTATTATTATTCTTCTTCCACCAACAGTAAGTTGAGTAGTGCTATATACAGTTCCTATACTATTAACAGCAAAAGCATTTACATAGTATTTTACACCTGGTGTTAATCCAGTCATTAAAGTATCATAAATTCCAGTTCCAGTTGCTTCATCTACTGTAAAATTAATTGGTGCTCCTTGAATTCCTGCCAGATACCAACTAAATCCTCTCGAAGTAACAGATGATCCACCATCAGAAACAACAGTTCCATATCCTCTAGCAGATGTAGAACTTTCTAATACCACAGCTTCAAGTGTTACAGTTGGAATAGTTGCCGAAACTGCTTCTTTGATTTCAACTGCAAATACGTTGTTTGGACTTCCTGTTACACCAGCTTGAACTGTTACGGATCCACTTGATAAACTTGGACTGATTGCTCCCCAAGTATAATTATTGATATTGTGAGTATACTTAAGTGTTCTAATAGTGCCATCAGGAATCTCAATATAAGCTCCTGTAGAAACACCAGAAAATCCCATTGCTATAATCATTGAATTTGCTGAAATAGTTAATGAACAAGTATTACCTGTTACTGAAGCTCCATCAAAACCAGTATTTCCTGCTCCACTTGATCCTGTAAAAGAATAAGCATATCCAGAACAGACATTATAATTTTGAGTATTCAATGTTACACTTACAGTATTAGAACCTGTTGATGGATTAGCTAATCCCCAAATTGACCAACCTATAGTTGCAATGGTTGATGGAGTTTCAGCTCTGATTAATGTCATTGCTACGCCACCATAAGTTACTCCTGTTACACTACCAGAAGGGATTGTCAA
>JFJP01011077.1_pt1 | contig 121950 bp, 109 predicted proteins | sample 431651 | NCBI WGS metagenome assembly JFJP01 (sample SAMN02602958, study PRJNA72255) | Microbial mat metagenome, whole genome shotgun sequencing project. | biome: fresh water; feature: sink hole; material: water; isolation source: purple microbial (photo- and chemosynthetic) mats found in...
GCGCGCGGGCGGGGCGACTGATCGATCGGGCCCGGGTGCGCTGACCTCAGATCAGCCAGCGCACCCGGATCCAGACCAGCCCGAAGCCGACCAGGAACAGGAAACCGGCGATCGCCAGAGCGGTCAGGACGCGCCCCGGCCGCATCTGCGGCGGCACATGGGGCAGGCGCACGACGCGGAAATTCAGCACCGCCACCAGCGGCGCCGTCAGGAACGCCAGGACGGTGGCGAAATCGACCAGCGCCTTCATCGTGCTCATCAGACGTGCGATGATCACCAGCGCGAAACCCGCCAGCAGCAGCATCAACCAGGCCACCGGTTTCCGCCCCCACGGCCGCCGCGCCGGCGACAGCAGCCCCAGCCCGCCCGCCATCGTGCGGGCGTACCCGTCCAGCACCGTGATCGTCGTCGAGAACATGGTGATGAACGCGACCAGCGAAATGGCCCAGCGGCTCCACTCTCCCAGCGTGCCGGCGTACATGTCGATCAACTGGCGTGAAAAGGCGACGCCGGAATCGGCGAACTTCGTGCCGGTCCCGTACATGACCAGGGCGCCGAAGGCGACGAACGTGAACGCCGTGATCGTGGTCGCGGCATAGCCCAGGTTGAAGTCCAGACGCGCGGCCTTCAGCGTCGCAGGCACCCGGGCGTCCTTCTGCTTCTCGAGCACCCAGAGGGACGACCACGCCCCCACATCCAGCGGCGCGGGCATCCAGCCCATCAGGGCCAGCAGGAAGGTCAGGCCGCCGACGCTCCAGACATCCGGGGCCTGGTGGCCCGGAGCGCCGACCGCTCCGTGCACTCCGGCCACGATCACGCCGCCGATCGTCAGCGACGCCAGCACGATCACCATCACCTTCATGCCGTTGTCGAGAAGCTTGAACTGGCCCAGCAGGAGGATCGCCAGGCAGATCACCAGCAATCCGAGACTGAGCACGAACGGCGAGGCGCTGACGCCCAGCAACGCCCCGGCCAGTCCGGCGGTGACCACGGTGACGGCAGCCATGGTGATGAACGCGCTGCCCAGCACCACCAGCATGAACAGGACCAGCGCCCAGCGTCCCAGCCTGGCGTAGCCCTCCAGCAGACTCTCGCGCGCAGCCACCGTGTAGCGGTGCGCGAACTCGAAGAACGGATACTTCGCGAGCAGCGCCAGGGCGACGGCCCACAGCAGCTCGAACCCGTATTCGGCCCCGGCTCGCGTGGACTGCACCAGGTGCGACACGCCGATCGCGGCTCCCGCGAACAGGATGCCGGGGCCGACCGCGCGCATGGATTCGCGCCAGGTCTCGCTCATGTCCGCCGCCACTCGATGCGCCTGATCTCCAGCCCGGATTCCTCGAGCATCTGGAAGATCGCGTGTGACCTCTTGTCCGTCACGCCCTTGTGGAAGAAGCGCAGGCCGAGGGTGATCCGCGCCGTGCCGGCGACATAGTCGCGGGTGATGCCGCACGACAGGATCGTCAGCTTCTGCGACTTCACCAGCGCGATCACTTCGGCCGCGGTGACCGAGATGTTGGTCGTGATCTCGATCGTCCGGTAGAAATCCTTGGGATAGAGCTTTTCGAAGGCCTTCAGCACGATGAGGCCCACCAGCGCGAACGCCGTGGTGATCACCGCCACGATCGGATACCCGGCCCCGGCCGCCATGCCGACGCCGGCAACCGCCCACAGACAGGCAGAAGTGGTCAGACCGCGCACGGTGGCGCGTTCCTTGATGATCACGCCCGCGCCGAGAAAGCCGATGCCGGCGATGACCTGTGCGGCGATGCGCCCGGGATCGCTGGCAAAATTCCCGGTCCGCCCCGTACTGGCCACGAAGGCGGACAGCAGCATGAACACGGCCGAACCGAGACTCACCAGCAGGTGTGTGCGCAACCCGGCGGCTCGGCCATGGATGTCGCGTTCGAGCCCGACAAGACCGCCCAGAACGGAAGCCAGGCCCAGTCGCCAGATGATCTCGGGAACTTCCAGTGGCATCGGCAGCATGTCGCGCTCCGTAGGTTGTCAGGCGGATGGTTCCTGGGGGTGCTCGCGCCGCCAGGCGGCGAACGGCGCGTCCGCCTCGCCCTCGAGCGGCAGCGCGCGCCCTGTCTTCGTATCGACGACTGCGAACGTGAGGTCCGCTTCGACCAGCACCCGGCCGTCGACGGCGTCGTGGATTTCCTGCCGGAACACGCCGAATTTCGCATCCAGACGCTTGATGTCGCTCACGACCCGCACCAGCATGCCCTCGGGTGCCGGGCGGCGGTAGCGGATCTCGATCCCCGCCACCACGAAGCCGAAGCCCGCGGCCTGCCAGGCCGGCAGGTCGATCAGGGATTCGACCCAGTTCCAGCGGGCCTCTTCGAAGAACTCAAGGTAGCGGGCGTTGTTGACGTGCCCGTAGAAGTCGCAGTGGTAACCGCGTACGCGCAGGGTCATTTCGTGCGGCATCGCCCCTCCATGGCTGGGCCCCGGCGACCGGCCTGAAAGGCAACGGCCCGTTCCGTGGCCGCGAATGATCGCGCCCGGACGCGGAGCCGTAAAGCAAAGATTGGCCTGCGGGCCGCGGCCCCGTCGGTCAGAGCTGCCCCGCGGCGCTCTTCAGCCAGGGCAGCCGGTCCAGATCCACATTACCGCCCGAAAGGATGATCCCGACGCGGCTGTCCGCGAGTTCCTCGGCATGCCCGAGCGCCGCCGCCAGCCCCGCGACAGCCGACGGCTCCACCACCAGCTTCATCCGCTCGAAGACCATTCGCATCGCCGAGACCACCTCGGCGTCGGACACGGTCCAGATGGCGTGCACCAGCCGCCGGATGATCGGGAAGTTGCGCTCGCCAAGCGAGGTCAGCAGCCCGTCGCAGATCGACCGGGGATTCTCCGCCGGCAGGCGCCTTCCAGCCGCCAGCGAGCGCGCCGCGTCGTCGGCGCCGCACGGTTCGGCGCCCACGACGCGCAGGCCCGGCGCCAGTCCGGCCGCCGCCAGCGCGGTCCCGGCCAGCAGACCGCCACCGCCGACCGGACACAGGATCCAGGCGAGATCCGGCACATCCTCGATCAGTTCGAGCGCCGCGGTGCCCTGCCCCGCGATGATGCGCTCGTCATCATACGGCGGGACAAACACCGCCCCCGTGCGCGCGACGACCTCGCGCAGCGCCGCTTCGCGCGCGGCCAGCGTCGGCTCGCAGGGGATGATCTCGGCCCCGTAACCGGCCACCGCCCTTCGTTTGACCGCGGGCGCGGAGGTGGGCATGACGATGAAGGCGGGGATGCCGCGGGCCCGGGCCGCCCTGGCCAGGGCCTGGGCGTGGTTGCCCGACGAGTGCGTGGCGACCCCGCGCGCGGCCTCTTCAATGCCCAGCGACAGCACCGCGTTGGTGGCGCCGCGCATCTTGAAGGCGCCGACCCTCTGCAGGTTCTCGCATTTGAAGTACAGCCGCGCGCCGCTCACCTCATCCAGCGTGGCGCAGGTGAGCACCGGGGTCCGGTGCACGTGGCCCCGGATGCGCTCGGCGGCGGCGCGGATATCATCGAGCCCCGGTTCCATGCCCGTCCCTTCCTTCACCTCGCCGCAAGGCGCCGCAATGGACACCTACTTGGCCAGCACCAGCTTGAGCGCCGCCTCGACGCCGTTCGCGGACAGGCGCGCGAAGTACACGCCGCTGGACGCCTGCCGGCCGCTGTCGTCGCGCCCGTCCCACAGGACCGCGAACGTCCCGGCCGCGCGCGCTTCGTCCAGCAGCCGCCGCACCGCGCGTCCGCCCAGATCGTACACGGTCAGCGAAACGCGCCCGTCCGACGGCAGCTCGCAGCGGATCTCGGTGACGGGGTTGAACGGATTGGGCGTCGCCGAGCGGACCGCCAGCGCCGCCGGCAGGGCCGCGTCGTCCACCGCGACCAGGCTGAGCATGCCGGCCACGTTGCTCGGCGCGCTCTCGTTGCCGTGGATGTCGACCGCCGTCACCCGGAAATACCAGGTGCCCCGGGGCACGCGCACCTCGAAATAGGAGTTCAGCGCGTCGTCGCTCAGCAGCGTGGCGGTTCCCGGCCCGAAATCGGGGTCGGGACTGCGGTAGACGTTGTAGTGGTGCAGATCCTCGTCGTCGATGCCCGACGGCGCCCACGCCAGCAGCACGTCGAAGTGGTCGGACTCGATCTGCAGCTGCACCGGCGCGCCCGGCGACAGGTTGTCCACCGAATAGCCGCTGATCACGCCCGACGGCAGCAGGAAGACGCCGGCCTCGGCCACGACCATGAATTCGGTCATCGGCTGCTCGCTCGGCGTCCAGTCGCCGTAGGTGGGCGCATTGCAGCCGTAGGAGGCCAGCTGCAGCGGCGGCACCTGCGCCACTTCGGTCCAGCCGTCCTGCAGCCAGACGCGGAGGATGTCGGGACCCTCCCCGGGCGCGGTGCTCTTGACGCCCGGCCGCCGGTTCAGCACGTGGTAGGCCGTGATCCCGGGCTGCCCCCAGGCATCCAGCCAGCTCGGGCTCCAGCTGAGCCGCACTTCGCCGCCCTGGTCCCCGGGCCGATCGGCCACCGAGGTCAGCGCCGGCGCGGGGTCGCCCAGCCACCCGGTGCGATCCACCCGCTGCACGAAGATGTCCTGGGCCAGCCTTTCGTCGTCCCACGCCGCCAGGATCTCGCCCCCGGCTCCCGCGGCGACCAGGGCGCCGACCTGCCCGAAGGCCGCCCCGCTCACGAGCAACCCGGCGGCATCCCACCCGGGGGCGCCCGCGTAGTCGAAGCGCTGCCCGCGGATATCCGCCATCCCGGTCCGCTGGTCGGTCCAGACCAGCGACACCGAACCCGCGTCGGTCGCCGCCACGGACACGGTCGACTGCAGGCCTTCGGCCGGTCCGGCCGGCGTCCCGTTCAGCGTCAGGCGCGGCAGACCGTCGCCGGCCAGGGCCTGCACGTAGATCTGGTCGGACACCCAGCCGTCGACCCGGGAATCGGCCCAGGCGATCCAGGCCCCGCCGTACGGATCGGCCGCGACCGCGGGGTGGTGCTGCGCTCCGGCCTCGACACAGACGGCCTTGCCGTTGTTGAACCAGCGCTGGGTGCCGGATCCGTTGATCCTCATGGCGTAGATGTCCGTGCCGGTCGCGCCGGCATCGCGGTCGTCCTCCCAAGCCAGGATCGCGCCCCCCGAACCATCGGACACTGCCACGATATGGGACTGTTCGCCGGCGGTCGCGCTCACGACGGCGCCGGCGGCCGTCCACTGCTGCGTCCCCGACGACGACAGGCGCTGGCCGTAGAGGTCCGAGCTGTTCGTCGCGGCATCGCGATCGTCCACCCAGAACACCAGGACTCCGCCGCTGCCGTCGGCGACCGCGCGGGGATCGTGCTGGTTGCCCGCCATCGTGCACACCGCGGCGCCGGTCGCGGACCAGGACAGGGTTCCGCTCGACGTCATCCGCTGGGCGTAGACGTCGCCGCTGCCGGACCGGTTGTCCTGGAAAGCCACGACCGCGACGCCGGGTTCGGTGTTGACGAGCACGGGATTGATCTGTTGCCCGCTCACGCCCGTAACGGTCGCCACCCCGCCGGTACCGGCCACCCGTGTGCCCGTCGAGGTCAGCCTCTGCAGGTAGACGCGGTAGAAGAGGGCGTCGTGGCTGTCAACGACGGCCAGGAAGGCGCCGCCCTGGCCGTCGCCCACCAGTTCGAAGTTGGAATAGAAGCCGAACGTCTGGAAGGCGAGCACGCCGTCGGTGGCCCAGGCCCGCGATCCGGAGGGATTTACCCGCTGCGCGTAGATGGCGGGATTGGCGCCGGGGCGCTCGTCGACCCAGGCCACGATCCAGCCGCCGGCGCCGTCAGGCGCGACCTTCGTGGAATGCTGGTCGGCCGCCTGCGTGCAGACCGCGTCGTTGACCACGGCGTCGTGCGACCACGCGGCCCACGCCGGCGCCGCGGCCGACAGGGACAGGACCGCGAGGGAGGCCAGGAAAAGGCGCGTTCCGGACAAGGTGCGAGAATTCCACGACATGATGCCGAACCTCCGCGTCCGCCGTCGGTGAGCGGCCCGGTGCTCCGGGCAATCGGTGCCGGACGCATCGTATCGCAGAGGTGCCTGGAAAGCCAAGCGGGAACACCCGCGCGCCGTCGCGCCCCGACCGGAGATCCGGCTGGAAGCCGGCCTACAGGTCCAGACCGTAGCGGTCGCGCAGGACGTTCAGATGGTGCCGCTCGTGGCCGGCGATCAGCCAGGGAATGGCCGCCATGGCCAGCTCGTATCCGTTGGCGAGCCCGCGGCGGGCGCCCGCGGCCGCATCGAAGCTCCGCAGTAGGCGAAGGTGGTCGGAGCGGGCGACATGGTGCTCCCGCCAGAGCTGATCCAGGGGCCGCCGGCCGGCGTTGGAGTGCGCGGCCCACACGTTCTCGTCCATGCCCGGCTGCGCGTTCGGCTCGCCCCGGGCGATCCACAGCGCGCGAAAGACGAACACCCGCTCGGTGTCGACGATGTGCCCGAGAACATCCTTGACCGACCATTTTTCCGGCGCGTAGCGGTGATCTCCCGCCGCATCGTCCAGCTTCCTGAACCCGTCCGTCACGGCCAGGCCCTGTTTGCGAAGAAACACCAGCACGTCCGGCGTATCCTGCGGGACCAGGTCCAGGTACTTCTGATAGTACGGATGGTAGTCGCCGACGGCGGGGCGGGGAAAGAGCGGCATGCGGGGCCTCCGGGAAGCTATGGTTCGGGACGTTCAGGGTTCAGGATGCGCCGGGTCCAGTCGCTCCGGCCGCCGACGGCGGCCTTTGCGTGTCGCCGGCTCACCCTTACCAGGATCGCCGCGGCGGCCGTGCGCCGCGGTCGTGCGATTCGTTCACGCGCAGGACGTTGCCATGCCAGTCCAGCCCGTCCAGCTCGGCGACCGCCCTGGCGGCCGCCTCCTTGTCCATGGTCACGAAGCCGAAGCCGCGCGGGGCGCCGGTCTCCTGGTCGATGATCAGGTCGACGGCGGTCACTTCACCGTATCCGGCGAAGAGATCCCGCACATCGGCGACCGTCATGACGGCCGGCAGATTGCCCAGGTAGAGACGAACGGGCTCACTCACTTGACGGTGAGCTCCAGTTCGACCGGCAGACTGGCCGGCGCCAGACAGGTCTTGTCGTCGCAGGCCTGGACCGTGAGACCGAGCTTCACCTTGTGCACTCCGCGGGCCAGCGTCTCGGGCACGACCGCTTCACCGTTGATGACCTGGCTCCCGTCGATCATCTTCACCTTCTCGCCGAAGAACTCGCCCTCGTGGCCCGCGGGATAGACGGCGTCGTACTCCTCGAGCGGGAACGACTCGTCCGGGATCAGGTCCAGGCCGATGAAGTTCGTGTCTCCGTGCGCATACAGGTGCCAGCGCGGGGCGATGTCGACGGCCACCTGGAAGGTGATCCGCTGGCCCGGCGCCGCGGTCAGCGTCTTCTGGCGGAGCGAAGCCTTGACGACGTCGCCCGAGCCCTTGAGCGCGGCCGACGCCGGCGCCGTCGCCAGCAGCGAGAGGCCCAGAACGGCCAGGCCGAAGTTTCTCAGGGAATGGCGCATGTTCAACGGACGCTCCTTCACGTTTCGGACAGGTGGTTCTGTTCGAGCAGGCGATCCGCCGCGCGTCTGATCACTCCGACCAGCCGCTCGATGTCCGACTGCTCCATGTTCCGGTTCTCGACATTGACGCGCAAAGCCACCTGGCCGTCCAGCATGGTGAAACTGAACCAGGCGTCACCTTCGCGCTCGACCAGGTCCTGCAGCTGGCGGTTGAGGCGGTCGGTCTGCGCCTCGGAGAAGCGCATACTCCCGTCCGGGCGCCGCGGTTCCCAGCGGAAATTGCAGATTCCCAGGGTATTGGGTCCCATGATGCGAAAATCCGGCTGACGGCGCATGCGGGCGGCCATGACGCGCGCCAGTTCGATGTCGTTCTCGACCCAGGCCGCGTACTGGCGGCGCCCCACCGAGCGCAGCGCCAGCCAGAGCTTGAGGGCGTTCAGCCGCCGGCTGCCCTGCACCCCGTACTGGAAGAAGTTCACCTTGTCGCCGTGGTGGAAGCCGCGCCGATCCGGCGGCAGGCGCGGCGGCGACTGGTCCCCGGCCGCCTCGCCGTCCCGCTGGATCTTCTCCATGTAGTACTCCGGATGCACCAGGAAACTGCGCCGCAGGAAATCGCCGTCGCGAACCAGAATGCCGCCGGCGGAGAACGGCATGTAGAGCCACTTGTGCGGATCGACCGTGATCGAATCCGCGCGGTCGATGCCCCGCAGCATGGACCGGTACATCTCGCTGAGCATGACCGCCCCGCCGTACGCCGCGTCGACGTGGAACCAGCAACCGTACTGGGCGGCCAGCGCCGCCAGCCGGTCCAGCTTGTCGATGCTCCCGGTATTGGTCGTTCCCGCGATGCCGATGATGCAGGCGGGCTTCAGGCCGGCCTGCCGGTCGGCGGTGATCGCCGCCTCCAGGGCGGCCAGATCGATCCGGTACAATTCGTCCACGGGGATGCGACGCAACTGGCCCCGCCCCAGCCCCAGCAGGTCGACCGCCTTCTCGAAGCTGTAATGCGCCTGCGCCGACACGTAGATGGTCAGGCGCGCCAGTTCGGCGCCGGGAGCCGACTTTTCATCCATGCGGGACAGGTCGCGGCCCAGGATGCGGTTGATCGCCAGCTTGAGCCCGGTGATGTTCGCCAGCGAGCCGCCGTCGGTCATCGTGCCGAAGCTGCGGTCCGGCAGGCCGAAGAGGTCGCACAGCCAGCGGATGACGCGCTTCTCGATGGCCGTGCCCGACGGCGCGTGGCGCCACGAGGCCGTGTTCTGGTTCATGGCGGCGACCAGCGCCTCGCTGAAGATCGCCACCGGCAACGGCGCCGGATTCATCATCCCGAAATAGCGGCGGCTGCCGATGGCCATCGTGTTCGGGAACACCCGGTTGCGGCAGTCCTGCACCAGTTCGTTGAACGGCGTGCCCTCTTCCGGCAGCGGCTCGGCGAACGTGTCGTCCAGACCGGCGGGCGTCAGCGGCCCGTAGACGCGGCGGCCCTCGAGTCCCTGCAGGTACTCGACGACCAGGTCGACCATGGCGTAGCCCATCTCGCGCAGCCCCACGTCGTCGGCCTGGCTCTCGGCGGACGGGCGGTCGCGCTTGTCTGCGGCCAGGTCCTCGGGAGTGCCTCCGGCGTAGGAACGCGGCGGCCGCGGGTTGTCTTCGACGCGGCCGCTCATGTCCGCCCCTTTCCGGTCGAGCCTGGTGCGCCGTGCGGGAACGAGCCCGCGGCGATGCGCTCGAGAATGTCGGCGGCGCCGCCGTCGGCAACCGCCCCGGTGACATAGTCGGCCTCGGAGGCGACGTCATCGGGACTGCCCGCCATCGCCACGCTGACGCCGGCGTAGGCGAACATGTCGAGGTCGTTGTAGTTGTCCCCGATGGCCACGGTGTGCTCACGCGCGATGCCGCAATGCAGCCCCAGCGTGCGCAGCCCGGCGCCCTTGTCACTGGCGGCGTGGAAGGCCTCGGCCCAGTAGTAGACGCCGCCGCCCATCAGGGATCGCGTGTTGATGACCTTGACCCGGCCGCCCAGTTGCTCCCGGATGGCGCGGCTGAGCGCGTCGATGCGCGGCTTCTCGTCGATCGTACCCACTTCCAGGGCCTGGCGCCAGTCGCAGTCCAGAAGATCCGGCACGGTCTCGGTGCCACCCGTGTTGAGACGACGCCCCGCCAGATAGCGCTCGAGCACGTGGTTGACCGGACACTCCTCGAAACGCAGCAGCCCGCCGTCGTCATCCGTGCCGTACACCATGGGCACGACACCGTACTCGCGGAACAGCCGGATCAGGGCACGGACTTCTTCGCCGCCGAGTTCATGGCAGGCGATGCGACGGCGCGGCTGATCGGCCCAGACGACGGCGCCGTTCAGGAGCACCAGCGGGAGATCAGCGGGCGTCCAGCCGGACCGTTCGAGCAGGCTGCTGGTCGAATTGAAATTGCGGCCCGTGCAGAGCGCCACGACGTGTCCCGCGCGGCGCACCGCCTCCATGGCCGCGATCTCGCGCGGGCGCAGCATCTCGTCGAATTCGGTGTTCAGCAGAGTGCCGTCGACATCGACCGCCACCAGGAGCCGTCCGTCGACTGCCCGAGCGTCCGCTGGTTCGTCGCGCAAATCCGTTACCCCACGATCCTGAAGTGGGCCGTTCCGCCCGAACCGTCCGGTGCGCCGGCCGCCTCCGACCACACCGCTTCGCAGGCATCGACCCGGGACCCCGTCGGTCCGCGCGCCGCCCAATCGGAGAGCGCCGCCAGCAGCGCGCGTTCGCCCTCGGCCACCAGTTGCACCGAACCGTCCGACCGGTTGCGCACCCAGCCGCTCAGACCCAGACGCTGGGCCTCCTGGCGGGCGTGCCAGCGGAAGCCGACGCCCTGCACCCGACCGGTGATGCGGAGTTCCAGACGCTCCACGTTCCCCCTGCGCCGCGCGACGGCGTCGTTTCAGTTCTCGACCCAGGGCCGCGGCAGGGGGCCGTGGTCCGGGTCCAGCCATCGCCGCGCCGCACCGGCCAGAGCGCCGGCCAGGGGCCGGCCGTGGGCTTCGATGCGGTCGCGGGCGAAATCGAACTCACCGTAGATCGGGCGCCCGTCGCGGCCGAGCATGACGCCCACTCCCAGGCGACGTTCCCCGTCCCGGGCCGTGACGAAGCCTACGGTCCAGGAATCGTCCAGCAGCCCCCCCAGCAGGCGGTCGACGACGCCGTCGGCGTCCAGCAGCACATGGCCGCGCTCGAAGACGAACACCCGCACCGCGCCCACGGCCTGGCGGACATCCTGGCGCCGCTCGCGCCATGACAACGTCAGATCGAGCGGGGCCAATTCCGCCAGCACCAGCGACGGCGCCACCCGCAGACTGCCCGGATGATAACCCAGAATGCTGTAGGGCAGCGGAAAACCGAGTGGCCCGTCGAAGGTGATCACCCACTCCGCGCGCACGCGGGCCCCCGCGTGCCGGCCTTCGGAACCCGCCAGCGGCCGCCGCCGTTCGAGGGTCAGGAGTCGATCAACCGGGAGACGCGAAGGACGCCCCCGGGTCCGGCCCAGTTCCGCGATGTCCGCGCCGCGCCAGATTCCCAGCGAATCGCTCTCGGCCCGGTCCAGAACGAAGGCGAAGAACGGCTCGACGATCGTGTCGGCCACCGCGGCCACAGGCGCCGCGGTCGTTCCGAACTCGTTCCAGCCTGCAGCGCGGACCACCGGCGCCGACAGGCTGAGCAGGGTCGCCATCAGCAGCGGCGTCCCGATTCGTTCGGCCATGCGGCGAAGGGCGGCGTTTTTCATCGGATGGTGAAGACGTCGCTCTGGCCCACGCAGTAGCCATCTTCGGCATCGACGGCCCTGATCCGGAAGCGCGTGCGTTCCGCGCCGGTGTAGCCGTAGTCGCTGACGGTCCACTCGTAGGCCTCGTTCACCGGCACATTGTCGGCGATGATGCCGCCAGGCACGAGTTCAGCGCCGGCCAACAGGCGCAGATCGACGCGTCCGCTGCCGAAATCCTGTTCAAGGTCCAGCCCGACGACCTCAAGTTCGGAAAAAGCGCTCCCGGCCCGGAAACCGCTGACGCGGCAGGCGCAAAGGACATCATCGACCATCTTGAACGGGCCGTAAGTGGCGTCGCAGCCGGGCACGATCGTGGCGGACAACCGCAGAAAGAACCACTCGTTGGTGCCGAAGTGGAAGCTGTCGACCGGGTCCCAGGTGAACTGGCCGTCGTCGGGCGTATCGGCCGCCACGAGGCCGACGAGCCGCGGCTCGCCGCCCAGATCGTCCTGCCAAAGCTCGATATCCAGCAGGCCGCCGGTCATCTGGCTGCTCCAATCCAGGGACAGGGAGCCGCCGGCGATGACCGAGTCCAGGTCGGCCATCGCCCAGGTCAGGGCGCAGTCCGAGACGTCGGTCAGCGTCAGACCGGTCTTCTCTCCGGCACAGCCGGCTTCGCCCAGCGCGGTGACGCGCAGCCCGAAGTCGTCGCCGTCCGGCTGGCTGGCGGTCGAAGGATTCACCCAGGTATGGAAACCGTCGTTGGCCGTCGACGCCGCCACGACGGCAACCGCGGCCCCGGCCTTGAGGAGATCGATCCGGACCGCCGTTGCCGAACCCTGGTGATCCCACCGGACATTCATGTCGCCGTCCACGCCGATCAACCAGGACGTCTGGGTGCCGATGCTCACGTTGGTGATGGCGCAGGGCAGAGGTTCCGTGCCGCCGCCGCCCCCGTCGTCGCTGCCGCCGCAACCGCCGACGCCCAGGCCTGCGGCCAGCAGGAGGCTGAACGCCAGACATCCACCCAGAACCACTCTGCTCCCGCGAAACACGTACATGTCGTCACCTTCCGGGGTGTTGAACGGTGGCCGCTGCCGGGTAGTCGAGGCCCGGTGGCCGACTTGCGGCGGTCGACTTGCGGTGGTCGACTTGCAATGGCCGACGTCCAATGTTCGATGCCCCTAGAACATGAATATACCGGGCGGGCGGGTTCCCGGGAACACCCGGCGCCGCGTTCAGACCAGGTCCAGAAACGCCTGATGCAGGCGAAGATCGTCCGTCAGTTCCGGGTGGAAGGACAGTCCCAGGAGACGCCCCTGGCGAACGGCGACCGGCGCGCCGCCGTGTGTCGCCACGACTTCCACATCGGGCCCCACGCGCTCGATCCGCGGCGCGCGGATGAACACCGCCGGGAACGGGTCATCCCCGGTGACGAAGCTGTCGAACCGGATCGGCGCCGTGAACGAGTCCACCTGACGACCGTAGGCGTTGCGCCGGACGGTGCAGTCCAAAAGGCCGAGCGTGCGCACGCCGTGAGCGTCCGGGACTTCGCCCGCCAGTTCGCCCGCCAGCATGATCAGCCCCGCGCAGGTGCCCATGACCGGCCGTTGAAGCGCGAACGCGCACAGGGGCTCGCGCAATCCGGCGCTGTCGATCAGCCGGCTCAGCGTCGTCGATTCGCCGCCGGGAATGACCAGACACCGGACCCTGTCCAGATCGGCCGGTCGCCGAACGCCGGCCGTCGCGCAGCCGAGGGCCCGGAAAGCCGCCTCGTGTTTCGCGTAGTCGCCCTGCAGCGTCAGCAGTCCGACCGGGAGATCGTTTGCGGGCTTCGCCATCACCAGCCGCGGCCCGCCATCTTTTCACTCTCGTCCATCTCGTTCACCGCGCGACCACGCATCGGTTCGCCCAGTTCCATCGAGACTTGGAGCAGCGTCTGCGGATCGTCGAAATGAGTCGAGGCCTGCACGATCGCCCGGGCGCGCGGACCGGGATCGTCGCTGGCGAAGATGCCGCTGCCGACGAACACCGTCTCGGCGCCGAGCTGGCGCATCAGGGCCGCATCAGCCGGCGTGGCGATGCCGCCGGCCGCGAAATTCGGCACCGGCAGCTTGCCCAGCTCCTTCGTCGCGACCAGGATATGGTAAGGGGCACCCAGGCGTTTGGCTTCGGCCATCAGTTCGTCGGTGCGCATCAGCTGCAGCCGACGGATCCCGTCGTTCACCTCGCGCATGTGCGTGACCGCTTCGACCACGTCGCCGCTGCCGGCTTCGCCCTTGGTGCGGATCATCGCCGCGCCCTCGCCGATCCGGCGCAGGGCCTCGCCCAGATTCCGGCAGCCGCACACGAACGGCACCTTGAAATCGTGCTTGTAGATGTGGTTCGCGTTGTCGGCGGGCGTCAGGACCTCGGACTCGTCGATGAAGTCGACGCCCAGGGCCTGCAGGATCTGCGCTTCGGCGAAGTGGCCGATGCGGACCTTGGCCATGACCGGGATCGACACCGCATCCTGGATGGCGCGGATCATCGCCGGCTGCGACATGCGGGAGATCCCGCCGGCCTTGCGGATGTCCGAAGGGATGCGCTCGAGCGCCATGACGGCGACCGCGCCGGCCTCCTGGGCGATCTTCGCCTGCTCGACGTTGGTCACGTCCATGATGACCCCGCCCTTGAGCATCTCGGCCAGGCCCACTTTGTGGCGGAAATCCTCGGCGATGCGGGGGTCGGTCCAGAACGTCTCCATCGAATCCATCCTCCTCGAACAGGCGTGCACGGAACGGCTTCGCGGCGCCCAGGGAGCGCCCGGCTGGCGGTCCCAAGTTAATCATTGCCAAGGCCGCTGGAAAGGGCCGCGGCACCGGCAAAGGCCCACCCTACAGTTTTTTGCCAACCTGCCGAACACCAAGGGACCGGATTCCGCTCCGACCCGGCAGAAAGGCCCGCCCATGCGCCAGCGCGAAGGCTTCACCCTGATCGAACTCATGATCGTGGTCGTGATCATCGGGATCCTGGCTTCGATCGCGATTCCCAATTACATCAGCATGCAGGACCGCGCCCGCGAAGCCAAGGTCCGGACGCACGCCCACACCCTGCAACTGGCTTCCGAGGACTACGCCGTGCGCAACAACGGCATCTATTCGGACCTCGCGGCCGATCTGCAACCCCTGCTGCCGGGCGGGAACCTGCTCGACAACCCCTACACCGGCGCCATCAGCGAACCGCAATTCGGCGCCGCGGCCACCACCATGGGCCAGGTCGGCATCGTGGTCATCGTCCAGGGCGGCGTGCCGGTCGGCTACCTGATCAACGCCTTCGGCCGTACCCAAGAGGTGGGCAGCATCAAGAGCGGCAGCTGACGCACTTCTCTGATGATTTTGATTTTCACTTTCCCAAATGTCAGTACGACTGCGCGAACACCACCCGTCCGATCGACGGCTTGCCGCAGTGCACGCAGGCGCCCGGCGTTTCGTCGCGGACCAGCGGCAGGTTGCGGATGGTCACCTTGGTCTTCTCCTGGACCGCCTTTTCGCAGTCGCCGTCCCCGCACCAGTGGCATTCGGCGAACCCGCCGGGACCGTCGAACAGGCCGGTGAAGGCCTCCCACGAATCGATCACGTGCGTGTTCTCGCGGCGCCTGGTGACCGCGCGATCGAACAGGTCCTGCTGGATGCGCGCCAGTTCGCTCGTGACCGCCTCGGCCAGTTGCTGGAAACCGACCGCCTCTTTCTTCCGGTCGTGGCGCGCCACCATCATCACCTGCTGGCCGGCCAGGTCGCGGGGCCCCAGTTCGATGCGCAGAGGCACACCCTTGCGCTCCCACTCGGCGTACTTCCAGCCCGGCCGCATGTTGTCGCGGCGGTCCACGTGCACCGGGCCCACCGCGACGCGCAGCTGCGCGGCCAGCCCGTCGGCCGCGGCGCAGACCTGCGCCATCTCCTCCTCGTTCTTCCAGATCGGCACGATGACGGCCTTCGTCGCGGCGATGCGCGGCGGCAGCACCAGGCCTTCGTCGTCGCTGTGGGTCATGATCAGGGCGCCGATGATGCGCGTGCTCATGCCCCAGCTCGTGGCCCAGACATGCTCGACCTTGCCCGCGGCATCCTGGAATTTCACGTCGAAGGCCTTCGCGAAATTCTGGCCCAGATCATGGCTGGTGCCGGCCTGAAGCGCTTTGCCGTCCTGCATCATCGCTTCGATGGAGAACGTTTCCACGGCGCCGGCGAAGCGCTCGTTCGCGGTCTTCACGCCGGTGATCACCGGCATGGCCAGGATCTCCTCGGCGAACCAGCGGTAGACCTCGAGCATCTGCAGCGTCTCGGCCCGCGCCTCGGCGGCCGTCGCGTGCGCGGTGTGGCCTTCCTGCCACAGGAATTCCGTCGTGCGCAGGAACATGCGCGTGCGCATTTCCCAGCGCATGACGTTGGCCCACTGGTTGATCAGGATGGGCAGATCGCGGTAGCTCTGGATCCACTTGCGGTACATGTCCCAGATCACGGTCTCGCTGGTGGGACGGATGACGTACTCCTCCTCCAGCTTGCTCTCGGGATCGGGGATGACCGTCGTCTTGCCGTTCTCCGTGACCTGCTTCAGGCGATGGTGCGTGACGATCGCGCACTCCTTGGCAAAGCCCTCGACATGCTGGGCCTCGCGCGCCAGGAAGCTCTTGGGGATCAGCAACGGGAAATACGCGTTGACGTGGCCCAGTTCCTTGAACTTCGCGTCCAGGATGCGCTGGATGTTCTCCCAGATGGCATAGCCGTTGGGGCGGATCACCATGCAACCGCGCACGGGGCTGTTGTCGGCCAGTTCGGCGGCCTGGATGACGTCCTGGTACCAGCGGTTGTAGTCTACCGAACGCTTGGCGATGTCGGCCATGCCGATCCCTTTCCCTGAAACGCGAAATGGCGGCGCCGCGGACGCGGCACCCGGTGAACGGGGAAAGATAGCATGGACGCGGCGGCGGGCCAAGCCTCCCGCTCGAATGCGGTGGGATCCGGCGGACGGGCCGGAGCCGCCGGGCGGATGGGGTCTCAGCGCGTCGGCGTCGACTGGCGCGCGCCCAGCACCAGAGCCGCCTGCGTCGCCAGTCCGGACAGTTCGCTGGCCTGTTCGGCCACGATGTCCTCGCCGTCGGGCCCGGCGTCGCCGTACATGACCGCCAGCACGCCGCTGGGCGTCTGCAGCGGCGCCACGGCATAGCCCGCGCAGCGCGCCGCCGCCAGCAGGTCGCAGCCCGACAACCCCTGGTAGGCCGGACTGGCGGCCATGGGGACGTGATAGGACCGGTGCTCGAGCACGGCCAGCGCCAGCGCGCCCGTACCGCGCGTCAGCGGCAGGTCGAGATGCTCCGCCAGCTCCTGGGCGCCGTCGCCCGAACACAGGACCGGCACCAGACAGCGCGTCGACTGGTCGACTTCCAGAAGCACCACGCGCCGGAAGCCCAGGATCTGCACCGCGCCATCGAGGATCAGGCCCAGGATCTCGTTCGACTCGTGTCCGGCGGCGATGCCTTCGCCGACCTTGCGGTACAGATCCAGCTGCGCGGCCGTGCGCCGCGCCAGTTCGCCCGAGGGGATCGCGGACGGCGCCACGATGGAGCTGCCCTCGCGGTTGACCAGCTGGCCGTAGTCCATCAGGTCGCCCACCCCGTGTCCGATGCAGGCGGCCAGATCCGAGATCTCGGCGACCGCGCGCGCATAGATCTCCTCCATGCGGGCGAAGGGAATCCCCAGGGCGCGGGCGGCGACGCGGCTGATCGCCTGCTGGGCGGCATGCTGTTCCGGAGCGGCTGAAAAACGGCTGATCGCGTCGGCGTAGACGATCACGCCCAGCAGCGGGTCCAGATCCCGCGGCGGGTTCAGCGGATCGATGTCATGGTGGTCGCCGATCACGTTCTGCATCTCGAGCGGCAGCTTCCAGCGCGTGGCGAGCCGTCGCCCGGCCCGGTCGTGCGTGATGCCGAAATGGCGGCGTTCGGCCTCCAGCGCGGGGAGGCCCCCGCTGAGGTCATTGAGCACCAGGTCCATGTGCGCCGGCGAGCATTCCAGCAGCACGACCTTGCCGATGTCGTGCACGAGGGCGGTCACGAACGCCTCTTCGGGCGACACCCGCCGGCTGGCCTCGGCCAGCACCTGGGCGAAGCCGGCGCACACCAGCGAATGCCGGGTGATGTTCGTCAGATAGGGCGACCGCGACAGCTTGCTCATCATGTCGAAGACCGACAGGCCCAGGGCGAGCTTCCGCACCGCCTCGAAGCCCATGTAGATCACGGCGCGCCGGACCGTCCGGATCTGCTCCTGGTTGCGCCGCTGGTAAAGCGCGCTGTTGACCACCTTGAGCACCCGCATGGTCAGCGCCTGGTCCTTCAGGATCCCGTCGGCCAGATCGTCGGCGCAGGACCTGCCGTCGGTCGCGACCTTCTGGATGCACAGCAGCGTCTGCGGGAGGCTGGGCAGATCGCCCATCTTCTCGATCTGATCGAAGACCGCCGAGGAGTTCATCGTGACCGTCCGGGACCGGGACCGCATGGCTGACCGCCGGAGCGGGCCCGGCGGCCCGTTTCCGGCGTGCGCATCGTCTGACACAGGGATCGGCTGGCAGCGGGAAATCTTGACGGAATCGGCTAGAGCTTGCGGGCGACCCAATAGCGCTCGTCGGGATCGATCCCGAAACGGTTCCGTTCCGCCGCCGAAACCGCGTCGCGGGCAATGACCTCGGTGATCTGCCAGCCCGACCGCTCCAGCAGGTTGCCGAAGTCGGGCGCGAACTGCCACGCATGGGCGTGCGCTCGGTGCCGGTCGATGGGAATGCGGCGGCTGTGGGCCAGTCCGGGCTCGAGCGGCACCTGCAGCCAGGCCGTGCCGCCGGCCCGCAGCACGCGGTACAGTTCGTCGACGCACATCTCGAGTTCAGCGATGTGTTCCAGCACATGGCTGCAGAACACCCAGTCGACGGAACCGTCGGCCAGCGGGGCGCGGCGCAGATCCGCGGCGAAATCCGGCGCGAAACGAGGGTCGCCCGCATCGATGTCGCAACGGAAACAGCGGGCCAGCCCCTCGTGCTCGAGCAGGAAACGCAGGGCCGGCGACAGGGAGAAGCCGACCATCAGTTCCGGGGCGCGCCCCCGGGTGCGCAGCTCGGCGCGCACGCCCAGCACCAGCAACCGCTGCCGGTCGAAGGCCCCGCAGCCGGGACAGATGCAGTGGCGGATGATTTCATCGCCGGACAGGAAATTGCGGAACTGGCGACCCTGCCAGCCGCAGACCGGACACTCGCGGGCAGCGGGCCGGGCCAGCCGATCCATGGTCGGCAGCAGGGCGTTCTCCAGGGCCCCGACCACGACGCGCACGGCCATCAGCGGGTGGCGCCACCAGCAGGCGGCCGAGCGCGGGGAGAGCAGGGTGTCACGGACGAAGCGCAGTGCGGGCACGTTATGACAACTCCGATGACGGCGAGAGCGGCCGATTCAGGGAGCCGGCATGATAGCAACACCGGACCCGGGGCGAAAGCACACGCTTTGGGCTGTCCCGATCCGGCCCCGCCGGTCAGGGCCGCCAGACCAGCCGCAGGCTGGCGAAGCCCAGCGAAACGTCGTCCCGGGGCTCGGCATGGCTCTCGGGCTCCCAGCTGCCCAGCGCCGAGATCGCCAGATGACCGGTCAGGCGGCATTCCGCCAGCAGCCACAGACGCCAATAGTTGAAATCGGTATAGGTCAGATCCAGCGCGCCACCGGTCTGGTCCGTGTAGTGACGCCGTCCGTACTCGACGGTGCCGGTCCCGGTCAGCCGTGAGCCGTACGACTCCGCGCCCACACGCAATCCCACCTGATCGTACGTCTCGGGGGACGCTCCGGCGTCGTACCGTTCCGCCGCCAGTCCCAGCAGCCACTGGGCCCGCAGAACGTCGCCGCGGCGCAGACCGACCAGGCCGGCCAGTCGCCAACTGTCGCGCCAGGTGTCGGTCGCCACCGCGTAATCCCAGCGCTCCGCCTGCAGCTCGAGCACGGCCAGGCCCGCCGGCACCGGCGCCTGCACCGCGGCGTCCAGCCAATGGAGCCAGGCGTCCGGCCGGACCTGCGGGTCGACCGCAAGTCGATGTTCGCTGCGGTGGTAGATCCGCGCCGAACCCTCGTCGCCCAGGGAATGCGTCCAGTCCGCTTCCGCGCTCCAGGTGCGCCGGTCGATCGAGGCGGAATCGGGATAGGCGCGGACCGCGTGGCGCAGCGCAAGCGACCACACCCCGCCCTCCCAGCCGCGGGTGCGGACCCCGGCGCCGAGCCCCATCTCCCGCGCGTCCTGTTCCAGCGGCGAGGCCCGTTCGAAGGCGGTGGTGCCGCCCCAGCCCGTCAGGAACAGTTCCCGCCGAAGTCCCGCCGCGGGCACGGCCTGCACGTCCAGACGCGCGTCGACGACGTCGCTGGACCGACCGTAATCGGTGCCGGTGCGGTACTGGTGCCCGCTGATCCGGGCACTGGCGCGCACCCGGGCGACACCACCGGCATCCAGGCGCCGCCAGTCGGCATCCAGGCGTTCGCGCCACAGGTCGCTGCCGGCCGACGCTTCCACCCGCAGCCGCCAACGATCGCGCGCGCCCGGCGCCGAGTGCCCTTCCAGCCCGAACCGCAAGAGGGATTCGCCCACGGTCTCGCTCGTGTCCGAAGTCGCCAGGGCGTAGGTGTGCGTGAAACGGTCGTAACCGGCCGCCGCGTCCCAGGACCAGAGCGGGCCCGCCAGGGCGGATTCCGAACGCGCGCCGGCGGGCAGGCACGCGGCCAGCCCGCCGAGAATGATCACGGCTGCTGCGGTCAGGCTGCGACTCATGGTGTCAGCGCAGCCCCCGTCCGGCCTGGTCCAGAAGGTCGTGGGCCGAGCGCACATGGCGCAGCGCGCCGTTCACCTTGCCTTCACGCAGCGCACGTGCGGCGGCATCGCGTTCCTGCCGAGCGCGATCGAAGGCGCGCCGCTCCGGCTCGCCGGCGGTGGCACGCATGCGTTCTGTCCATTCCGCCGCGCGGTCGTCGAACCGGTCCAGCAGGCGCTGAACCGCGGCGGCATCCGGATCTTCGGCCTCCTGCGCCAGGGCCCGCAGCGTCTGCCGCCGGGCCAGGGCCGACATCTGCAACGCGAGTCCCGGATCACCCGCCGCGGCGGCACTCCCGGCCCGCGTGAGCGCTTCGCGCGCCTCGGCCAGAAGCGCCAGCGTCCCGGCCGACACGTCAGGACCCGACAGGCGGGCGCCGGCTTCATCCAGCAGCGCTCCGGTCCGTTCGAGATCCTGCCGCAGCCGCTCGGGTCCGGCGCCGTCGGCCAGGAGGCGGGCCGCCAGTCGCACGAGATCGTCGGCTTTCTCAAGAAGCTTCCAGGCCAGTTGCAGATCGCCCTGCACCGTTCGCTCGTTCGCGCGCCGGGCCTGCTCACGCGCCTGGTCGAGCAGTTCGATGGCGCGCGGCAGACCGCTCTCACGGGCCCGCTCCGTCAACTGCGCATGCTGGTCGGCGAAGCGTTCCGCCCGCAGGCGGATGCGCTCGTCAAGGCCGGCCGCTTCGCGTCCCAGACGAACGGCATGCCACATCGCGTCCCGCGCGCGCCGACCGAGCGAGAACGCCTCGAGCCGCCGCCCCCGGGCCGCCAGATCACGACTGCGCTGCTGAAGTTGCCGCGATTGCTCCAGGATACGGCGCGCCTGGTCACTGGCCGTCCCGGCCACGAGATCGGTGGCCCAGGTCAGCAACTCGTCGGTGCGGTCGAGGTAGGATTCCAGGCCTTCGCCGCCGGTCTGCGCGGCTGCAGGACCTGCGGTCGTCAACAGAAGACCCGCCGTCAGCAGAAGGATCCCGCAGACCCCCGCGACGGAGCGCCCGTCCCAGCAACCGGAAAAGCCGAACCGACCGTTCATGTCCCACCTCGAGGTGTCCGCCGGAACCACATGCTCCGCCGCCGGGTAACTCCTGCAGGGTCCGTGCCACGAAAGCCGCCACCAGACAGATGTCAAATTGTTACGCAACAACAAGATACAAGAGAGCCAGGCCGAGACTGCCGAACACTGCTTCGCGGGCCGTTCGCCGCAGTACGCCTCCGCGCCGCTGCGAACGCCGATGATCATTCGGCGGACCCCGCCTCCATGCCCAGCATCTTCATCCGCGAATACATGGCGCGCCGCGTGATGCCCAGCATCGCCGCCGCCGCCGTCTTGTTCCCGTCGGCCCGGCGCAGGGCTTCGGTGATCAGGGTCCGCGCATTGCGGTCCAGGTCCAGATCCTCGAGCGTCGATGGACCGGGAGCCAAGCGCCCGCGCCCGCCGACATCCAGCTGCACATGGTCCACCGTCAGGGGACCCGCACCGGCCAGGATGTGCGCGCGTTCGACGAGATTGCGCAATTCGCGGATGTTCCCCGGCCAGGCGTGCGCGCGCAGCCGCGGCAGCGCGGCCGCCGGCAGGCCGGCTTCACGGCGCCCCAGGCGCGCCAGGAAATGCGCCGTCAGCAGCGGGATGTCGTCCAGCCGCTCGCGCAGAGGCGGCACGTCCAGCGGGAACACCAGGAGCCGGTAGTAGAGATCCTCGCGGAAGGTCCCGGCGCCGATCAGGGTTTCCAGCGGCCGGTTGGTGGCCGCGAGCACGCGCACGTCGACCTGGCGTTCGATCGGGTCGCCGACGCGGTTGATCTTCCGTTCCTCGAGCACGCGCAGCAGCTTGGCCTGCACCGCCGCGCCGGCTTCGCCGATCTCGTCGAGCAGCAGCGTGCCGCCCCGCGCGGCCTCGAACAGTCCTTCCCGGTCACGATCGGCCCCCGTGAAAGCTCCCTGGCGGTAGCCGAACAGCTCGCTCTCGAGCAGCGTCTCGGCGATGGCCGCGCAATTGACCGCGATGAAAGGTCCGGCCGCGCGGCCGCTGGCAGCGTGCAGGGCGCGGGCGGCCACCTCCTTGCCGGTGCCGCTCTCGCCGCGGATCAGCACCGTTGCGTCCGAAGGCGCAACCTGGGCGATCAGCTGCCGCAACGCGGCGGTCGCGGGACACGTCCCGATGATCTCCGGCCCGCCGCCGAGCTGGACCACGGCCCGATGCAGGGCCCGGTTCTCCCGCGCCAGAGCCACGGCGGCGGCGGCGCTCTCGACGACGTGCGCCACCTCCTGGAAGTTGAAGGGCTTGGTCAGGTAGTGGAAAGCGCCCTGCTGCAGGGCGTCGACGGCGCCCTTCACCTCCGGGTAGGCCGTCAGGATCACGACCGCCGTATCGGGGCTGTGCACGCGCGCGCCGGCCAGCACAGCCATGCCGTCGACCGGCTCCATGCGCAGATCGGTCAGCACCACATCGAAGCGGCCGCCCGGCAGCAGGGCCAGGGCCTCGGCGCCGCCGCCCGCGCCGGACACGTCGTGGCCGCGGTGGGCCAGCGCGGATTTGAGCAGCGTCACCAGCTTCGGTTCATCGTCGACGATCAGGACCCTGGCCAAGGTGTCATCCTTCCGATTCCGCCCGACGCGGCAGGCTGATGCGCGCTTCGGCGCCGCTCCGGTCGCCGCGATCGCGCAGTTCCAGCGTGCCGCCCATATCCTCCACGATGCGCCTCGAGATGGCCAGCCCCAGTCCGCTGCCCTTTTCCCGCGTCGTCCAGAACGGTTCGAACAGCCGTTGGCGGTCCACGCCGCCCAGTCCGGGGCCCTCGTCGGTCACCGTCGCGATCACCCGCGATCCGTCCGGGGACAGAGCCACCGCCATCTGCACACGGCCCCCCCCGGGCATCGCGTCGCGCGCGTTCAGCAGGAGGTTCAGGCAGACCTGCTGCAGCCGCCGCGGATCGCCCCGGACCAGCCACTGGTCGCTGCCGTCCGGTCCCTCCACGACCACGCCCGATGCGCGCAGCTCGTCGGCCATGAGTCGCACGCCGCGCCGCAGGCAGGGCGCGAGCCCGAAGTCCTCGGCCGGCGCCGGCTGGTCCGCGCCGAAGGCCAGGTAGCCGCTGAGAATGCGGTCCAGACGGTCGACCTCTTCGGGAATGAACGCGGACACCTCGTCCTTGATCCCCGCGTCGGCCAGCACGCGTTCCAGGTGCTGACCCGCGCCGCGGATGATGCCCAGCGGATTGCGGATCTCGTGGGCGATGCCGGCGGTCATGCGCCCCATGGCCGCCAGATTCTCCTGCCGGCGTGCCGATTCGCGCGTGCGCTCGAGCGCCGTCAGGATCCGCTGCAGCACGACGCCCAGCGCGGCCAGCACCGCCAGCACCACGGCCGCCGTCAGCCAGGCGGCGCGGCGCAGACGCTCCAGGGCCGCGAAGAAGTCGGGACTGCCGCTGACCGTCAGCAGACCCACGGGGTAGACACCTTCGGCCGAATAGTGGAAGACGGGCGCGTGGGCCGATTTCTGGAAGGAGCCCGGCGAATGCGGCGCGCGGTACAGCGGCCCCGCGGCGGCCACGCCGCCGCGCGCGGCGGCCACGGCGCCGGGGTCGAGCGCCAGGAACGCATTCGTCTCGCCGGGCGACAAGGCGGCGGAAGTGCTCATCAGCACCCGCCCGTCGACCGGATCGCTGAGGGTGATCTCGGCCAGCGACTCGGCCTGCTGCAGACCAGCGCAGACCGCGGCGAATTCATCCAGGTAGGCCAGTCCCGAACTGTCGGCCAGCGTGGCCAGCATGACCCGTTCGCCGTCGCACAGCGCCGCCACGCTGCGGGCGACGCCCAACAGCCGCTGCCCCATCGCGTCGTCCAGCTTCTGACGGGAACCGTCGTACAGATGCCGCAGGCCCAGAAAGACCGCCAGCAGGATCAGGGCGTAGGAAGCGGCCGCCCACGGAAGCCAGCGGCGGCCGGCGCTCATCCGGCGACGGCGCCGGCGGCGCCCGGGAAATCCTGCCCGGCGGCACCGGCGTCCGACTGCTCACGGGCGTGGTAGCTGGAGCGGACCAGGGGCCCGGCTTCGACCCAGCCGATGCCAAGTTCGCGGCCGGCCGCGGCCAGTTGCGCGAACTCGTCGGGCTCGACCCAGCGCGTCACCGGGTGGTGCTGCGCGGTGGGCTGCAGATACTGGCCGATGGTGAGCGTCTGCACGCCGTGGGCGGCCGCGTCCCGCATCAGGGCCACGACTTCGTCGAACGTCTCGCCGACGCCGACCATGATCCCGGTCTTGACGCGCACCGGCGCCTCGAAACCGTCCGCCCACTGGCGCGCGCGGCTGAGCACCTGCAGCGACCGGCGGTAGTCCGCCTGGGGCCGCATCCCCGGGTAGAGGCGCGGCACGGTCTCCAGATTGTGGTTGAGCACTTCGGGCCTCGCTTCGAGCACCGTCTCGAGCGCGAGCGGATCGCCCAGGAAATCCGGGATCAGCACCTCGACGCCACACTCGGGATTCAGCCGCCGGATCTGCCGGATGGTCGAGGCGAAATGCGCCGCCCCGCCGTCGGGCAGGTCGTCACGGTTGACCGAGGTGACCACCGCGAAGCGGAGAGACAGCTCCCGGACGGCCTCGGCCACGCGGCGCGGCTCGTCGGCATCGACGGCGGCCACGCGACCACCCGGGATATTGCAGAACGTGCAATGACGCGTGCAGATCTCGCCCAGAAGCATGAAGGTCGCGGTGCGGCTGTTGAAGCACTCGCCGCGGTTGGAATTGGCGCTCTCGCAGACGGTGTTCAGCTTCGAGGTGCGCAGCAGGCGCTTCATGTCGTTGTAGTCGGCGCCGCCCTGGCGCTGCATCCGCAACCATTCGGGCTTGCGTCCGGCGTTCACAGCGACAGACCGGGCGCCGGCCGGCCCGCCTCCAGCGTGAACACTTCGGCCGGCTGGAATCGGCCGTCGCTGAAGCGGACGGTTGCCGCCTCGAAACGCGTGTCGTGTTCGAAAACCAGGATGTAGTCGTCTTCCACCGCGCGCGTCAGGAACTGCTTCTTCTCGGTCACGGTCAGCAGCGGATTCAGGTCGAAGCCCATGATCCAGGGCACATGCAGCTGGCTCATGAACGGGATCAGGTCGCCGACGAAGGCCAGCACGCCGTGCCCGGTGTGGAACTCCACCACCTGCTGCCAGGGCGTGTGACCGTTGACCGGGGTCACGCGGATGCCGGGCATGATCTCGGCCGCGCCTTCGACCAACTGCAGCTGGCCGCGCGACTCCAGGAGCGCGAAGTCCTCGCGGCGGAAACTGGCGCGGTCGCGCTCGCTCGGATGATCGGCCCACTCCCAGTGCCGCTTCTGCACCCAGTGCCGGGCATTGGGAAAGACCGGCTCCAGGCCTTCATCGCCCTGGCGCATCACGCCGCCGGCATGATCGAAGTGCAGGTGGGTCAGCACCACGTCGGTCACCGATTCGCGGGTGACGCCGGCTTCGGCCAGTTCGGCCATCAACTGGCGGGGCCGCCGCTCCAACAGGTAGATGCCGACCTGCTTCTCGGTCCAGCGGTCGCCCATCCCGGTGTCGACCAGCACCCGGCGATCGCCGCAGTCGGCCAGCAGGCAACGCAGATCCAGGTCGATACGGTTGCTGGCGTCGGCGGGATGCTCCTTTTCCCAGAACACCTTGGGCACGACGCCGAACATGGCGCCGCCGTCCAGCTTGAAGCGCCCGTCATGAAAGGCCCGGAATTTCCAGTCGCCCAGTTTCATAACCCTCCGCATCGATCGTTGGCGCCGCCCCGGCGGGCGGCCTTCGCCGTCGCGCAAGCATAACCCTGCCCGGCGGCGGCGGCAACGGAAGGCTCGCCGGCGCGACCGGGTCCCGGTGGCCGTCACCAATGGAAGCGCCGCCCATGAGGGGGCGGCGCCGCCGTGATCGGGAAAGCCGTCCGGCCTCAGTCGACCGTCCAGCAATCCGGCGTGTACAGCAGATCCTTGACCTTGCCCGGACCACGCTTCTGCGTCACCGAGTTGATCTGCTCGTGCACCAGGTCGTCCAGCGTCGGCCGCACCACCGAACGGAAGACTCCGAACGGCCGCGGCATCGACGGGTCCGTGTCCAGCTGCGTCATCACGAAAGCCGGGCCGGCGGAATCCACCGTCGGATCCCAGTTCGACGCCTCGGCGGCCGGAACCACCTTCAGCGCGAAGCCGTCGATCTTCAGACCCTTGTCGTTGTCCTTGCCGAAAACCATCGGCTGCCCGGCATTCAGGTAGATCATCTGTTCGTCGCGCACGGTCTTGTCGGTCCAGTCCTTGAAGGCGCCGTCGTTGAAGATCACGCAGTTCTGCCACACTTCGACGAACGCCGAGCCCTTGTGCGCCGCCGCGGCCGCCAGGACTTCCTTCATGTGCTTGGGCTGGGTGTCCAGCGTGCGGGCCACGAAGGTGGAGCCGGCGCCCAGGGCCAGCTGCAACGGGTTGAACGGCGCGTCGACCGAACCGAACGGCGACGTCTTCGTCTGGAGACCCTGGGGCGACGTCGGCGAGTACTGCCCCTTCGTCAGGCCGTAGATCTCGTTGTTGAAGAGGATGATCTTCATGTCCACGTTGCGCCGCAGCGAGTGGATCATGTGGTTGCCGCCGATCGACAGACCGTCGCCGTCGCCGGTGATGACCCAGACCTGAAGATCCGGATTGGCGACCTTGACGCCGGTGGCGATCGCGTTGGCACGGCCGTGGATGCTGTGGAAACCGTAGGTCTCCATGTAGTACGGGAAGCGGCTCGAACAGCCGATGCCCGAGACCATCACCACGTTCTCACGAGCCACGCCGATGTCCGCCAGCACCGCCTGGACGCTGGCGATGATCGAATAGTCGCCGCAACCCGGACACCAGCGAATCTCCTGATTCGACTTGAAATCCTTGGCTTTCAGCTGCTGGACCTCGCTCATGCCGTTTCCTCCAGGATCTTGCGGAAGTGCGCCTTCAGCTCCGGCGCGAAGAAAGGCTTGCCCTGAACCTTGTGGATCGTCTCGAACTTGAACTGCGGGAACTCGCTCGTCAGCAGACGGGCCGCCTGGCCGAAATTCATCTCGGGCACGACGATCCGGCGCGCGCTGGCGAAGATCTCCGGCAGCCCGTGCGGCAGCGGATACATGTGACGCATGTGCAGGCGGCCGATCCGCTTGCCCTCGCGCTGCAGGGCTTCGACCGAACTGCGGATGGCGCCGTAAGTCGAGCCCCAGCCGATCACCAGCAGGTCCGGCGCGTCCGGGCCGAAGTAGGTGGGCGTCGGGATCGTGTCGCGGATGCCCATGACCTTGGCCAGACGGGTTTCGCACATGATCTGGTGGTTGTCCGGATCGTACGAGACGTTGCCCGTGTGCGCGTCCTTCTCGAGGCCGCCGATGCGATGCATGAGCTCCGGCGTGCCGGGCTTGGCCCAGGCGCGCGCCAGCTTGCCGTCGCGCACGTAAGGCGTGTAGCCTTCGGGATCGGTGACGAACTTGACCTCGAAATGAGGCAGGCTCTCCATGGTCGGGAGCTTCCAGGGCTCGGCGCCGTTGGCGATGTAGTTGTCGCTCAGCAGGATCACCGGCGTCATGTACTCCACCGCGATCCGGCAGGCTTCCACCGCGCACTCGAACGCGTCGGCCGGGCAGGAACAGGCGACCACCGGGATGGGCGCCTCGCCGTTGCGGCCGAAGATCGACTGCAGCAGATCCGCCTGTTCCACCTTGGTCGGCAGACCGGTCGAAGGACCGCCGCGCTGCACGTTGACGATGACCAGCGGCAGTTCGGTGATGACGGCCAGACCCATGGCCTCCGTCTTCAGCGCCAGGCCGGGACCCGAGGTGGTCGTGATGCCCAGGTGGCCGGCGAACGAGGCCCCGATCGCCGTGCAGATGCCGGCGATCTCATCCTCCATCTGGCAGGTGATCACTCCGTGGTTCTTCATCAGCGACATGTACTGCAGGATGTCGGTGGCCGGCGTGATCGGGTACGAGCCCAGGAAGGCCTTGAGCCCGGCCAGGTCCGCGCCCACGGCCAGGCCGATCGCGATCGCCTGGTTGCCCATGATGTTGCGGTAGGTGCCGGGCTCGACGTTGTCGACCTTCGGCACGTCGTAACGGCCCTGGAACAGTCGCAGCAGCTCGCCGTGGTTGTAGCCGGCCTTCAGCGCACGCGTGTTGGCGTCGAGCAGGTCGGGCTTCTTGCCGAACTTCTCGGTCAGCCACTGCAGCGTGGGCTCGATGGGACGGCTGAACAGCCAGTACATCATCCCGAGCGTGAAGAAGTTCTTGCAGCGCAGCACGTCCTTCTTGCCCAGGGACGTGCCGGCCAGCGCCTCGATCGTGCGCTGGTTGATGTCCTCCTGGATGACGCGGAACGCCGACAGCGTGCCGTCGGTCAGCGGATTGGTCTTGCAGTCGGCGCGCTCGAGGTCCTTCTCCGTGAATGACCCCGTGTTGACCAGGACGATACCGCCCGGCTTCAGATCCTTGTAGTTGATGATCAGCGCGGCGGGATTCATCGCCACCAGCACATCGGGCGCGTCACCCGGCGTGTAGATGTCCGCGGAGCTGAAGTGGATCTGGTAGCCCGAAACGCCGGCGCGCGTGCCGGCCGGGGCACGGATCTCCGCCGGGAAGTCGGGGAACGTGGCCAGATCGTTGCCGACGCGCGCGGTGGTGTCGGTGAACTGCGTGCCGGTCAGCTGCATGCCGTCGCCGGAGTCGCCGGCAAAGCGGATGGTGACATCATCCTGACGGGTGATTTCGCTGGTGTCGGAAGACATGAGGTCGGGTCGCCTCCTCGCCCCGGGGACCTGCGCGGCCAGCGGGCAGGAACGGGACGCTCGGGTCCGGTAGGGGTCCGGCCGGAAGGCCGGGCACGAGCCGGCCTCGGGCCTGCTCATGCGGGGGTGGCCCGGCACCGGAATTGTGCGGTCAAATCTATAACGGAGGATGGCCCTGCGCCAGCAAATGGACCCTTCCGGGCCGAAATCGTCCGTGGAGGCGCGTGGGCACGACACGGTCAGCCCCGGGCGCCCTCCAGGGCAAGCCGATAGACCGCCTCGGTGCGTTCCACCATCAGGTCGAGGCCGAAATCGCGCCGCACCCGGTCGCGGCCGCGTCGACCCATTTCCCGCCGCAGCCCCGGAGAATCCAGGAGGCATTCCAGACGGCCCGCCAGCCGGGCCGGGTCCTGCGGCGGCACCAGGAATCCCTCGACGCCGTCATCCATGAGCTCGGGACTGCCGCCGCTCGCGGTCGCCACGATCGGCCGCCCCTGGGCCATGGCTTCGAGCGTCGCCAGTCCGCAGGGCTCGGCCCGCGAGCAGACGACCTGGATGTCGAATTCGGCGCACAGGCGACCGGCATCGGGCAGATAGCCGCAGAAGCGGACCGCCGAGGCCAGACCCAGTTCCGTGGCCAGGCGGCGCAGTTCCTCCGGATGCTCCGAACCGATCGGCGCGTCTCCCACGACCAGCACGACCAGGCGGGGCCAGCGCGGAAGCAGCAGCGCCGCCGCGCGCAGCAGGTCGGCCAGACCCTTTTCCGGGCTGAGGCGGGCGACACAGCCGACGACCAGATCGTCCGGGCCCAGCCGCTGGGCGGCGCGCAGCGGCCCCAAACGGTCCGAAGGTTCCGGAAGCGCCACGCCGTTGGGCACCGTGACCAGACGATCGGGCGCCACGAGGCGCGATGTCTCCACGCCGCGCCGCACGGCGGCGCTGACGGCGATCATGGCGCTCAGCCGCCGCAGGAACGAACGCTTCAGCGACGGATGCGCCACCGGCAGCAGCAGATGCCGGGTCGCGACGTTGCGCGCCGGCCCGCCCAGCGTGGCCGCGGCGGCGATGAACCAGTCGCGCGGCGTGTGCGTGTGCACGATATCGATCCGCTCGCGGCGCAGCCAGGCCCCCAGCCGGGCGATCGAAACGGGCTCGTACCAGTCCACCAGCGGAAGCTCACATCGGGCCAGACCGTGCCCCGACAACGCCGACGCCAGCCGGCCGTCCGGACGCACGATGCCCGTCACGTCATGACCGCGGGCGGCCAGCCCCCGTGCGAGGTTGACCAGGCAGACCTCGCCGCCGTAGTAGTCCCGCATCGTGGACAGCTGAACGATCCGCACGGACACCCTTTCCGGCCGGCACGCCTGGGTGGAAAATCCTGAATGGAAGCCGGTGGGCGGAAGCCGGCGGCAGGCTGTACAAAATTTGACAGCCCCGGAATGATACCCTACGGTTAACCGTCCGCGAATCGCTAACTCGTCCAAGCGGCCGGGAGGCCTCGCATGCTGCTTTCATCGCCATTTCAAGGGGGTGCGCGCGTGTCCAACGTCCGTCCGCGCCGGGCGCCGTTGCTTCTGCTTGCCGTCGCCGCGCTGATACTGGCTGCAGCGGTCCCGGCCTTTGCCAGCGGCACTCAGGCCGAGGGCCACGCCGCCGCCGGAGCCGTCCACGCCAGCCCGGTCGGCCTGCTGCCCCTGTGGTCGGCCCTGCCGTTCGTGTGCATTCTGCTGTCGATCGCGCTGTTCCCTCTGCTCGCGCCCCACTTCTGGCACCACCACTTCCCCAAGGTGTCCGCGTTCTGGGCGCTGCTGTTCGCGATCCCCTTCGTCATCTGGAGTCCGGCCGAGGCGATGCAGGAGATCATCCACATCCTCCTGATCGACTACGTGCCGTTCATCATCCTGCTCTGGGGACTGTACACCATCGCCGGCGGCATCTACATCGGCGGCAACCTGCGCGGCAAACCGGTGGTGAACGTCGTCCTGCTGCTGATCGGCACCTTCCTCGCGTCGCTCATCGGCACAACGGGCGCGGCGATGGTCCTGATCCGCCCCCTGCTGCGTGCGAACGCCTGGCGCCGCTCGCAGGTCCACGTGGTGATCTTCTTCATCTTCCTGATCGCCAACATCGGCGGTGTGCTGACGCCACTGGGTGATCCGCCGCTGTTCCTGGGCTTCCTGCACGGCGTGCCGTTTTTCTGGGTGACCAAAGGCCTGCTGCCGCACATGCTGACGGCCACGGCCCTCGTGCTGGCCATCTTCTTCGTCGTCGACACGCTGATCTACCGCCGCGAGGTCGACAAGCCGCAGGCGACGCCGGGCGAGGGCGGCGTCCGGATCGAGGGGCTGCACAACATCCTGTTCCTGCTGGGCGTGATGGTCGCGGTGGTGCTCTCCGGCTCGCTGAAACTGCCGTCGGTCACCGTGTACAACGCCGGCAGCCACCCGGTGTCGGTGCCGCTGCAGAACTGGCTGAAGGATGTTATCATCATCGTGATGGGCATCCTCTCGCTCCGAACGACGGCCCGGACGCTGCGCGAAAAGAACGGTTTCTCCTGGGCCCCCATTCTGGAAGTGGCCTATTTGTTCGCCGGCATCTTCATCACGATCATCCCGGCGCTGGCCATCCTGAAGGCCGGCAGCGAAGGCGCCCTGGCCGGTCTGGTCGGCGCCGTGCACGGCCCGGTGCGCTTCTTCTGGGCCACCGGCGCCCTGTCCAGCTTCCTCGACAACGCGCCGACCTATCTGACGTTCTTCAACGCCGCCCTTGGCGACCTGGGCGCGACCGAGGCGATGGTCCCGGGCATGCTCGGCTACGCCTCGCAGCTGGCCCAGATCAATCCGGAGTTCGTCCACGATCTGCAGGCCATCTCGGCCGGCGCCGTGTTCATGGGCGCCATGACCTACATCGGCAACGCGCCCAACTTCATGGTCAAGTCGATCGCCGAGGAAGCGGGGATCGCGATGCCGAGCTTCTTCGGCTATCTCTTCAAATGGTCGGCGCCCATCCTGCTGCCGGTCTTCGTCGTCGTCACGCTCGTGTTCTTTGCGTAGGGAGGGGACGGACATGGCCACCAGCAAAAAATCAGGCGATCGCGCGTTCAACGAAGTGGTCTTCCAGGGCAAGCCCAAGGTGGTGCGCGCCTTCCTCAGCGGCCTGCTGCTGGGATCGGGCCGCCAGGCCACCGTTTTCTACAGTTTCCTGGATGGTGTCCACCACGAGGGCAAGGCCGAGAAGCTGGCCGAGATCGTCGGCATGCGCGGCAGCGACTGCCATGTGATCCTCGACGCCGAGACCGCGACCTGGCTGAAGAGTCTGGGTCGCGCCATCAACGCCGAAACCGGACTGACCATCACCGTGAACCGGCGCATCCGGAGCGCGTCGATGGAACTGCGCTACCACGTCTACGCGCAACGGTACGAGGAGGAGATCAGGACGGCGCTCGGGGATCTGCCCGCCGGCCTGAAGCTGACGGGATTCAAGCAGGATGTGCGGGTCGATCCGTTGGCCAAGGGGATCGAAGCCTATGCTCCCGTCCACGAGTACGAGTCGATCGGCAAGGGCCTGGTCACCGGACCGGTGGATCTCGTGATCGAGCTCAAGCGGAATCTGGCCCGATTCCCGCTGTTGAAGGCTTCGGACATCGAACTCAAGTCCGTCTGACGCGGCGCCGCGAGGCGCGGAAAGCGAAACCGCCGGCGAATCGGGGCTCGCGGCCCCGGACTCGCCGGCGGTTTCTTTTCCGGTCGCTTGCGCGCCGCAACGACCGTCCGTCCGTCAGGTTGCCGAGCGGCCCAGCACCTTGCGCTTGAGCGCCATCAAGTCTTCGTGCCGGATGCCCAGCAGATTGCCCAGCTTGTGCATCAGCGCGTCCTCGTGGGCCTCCAGTGTGCCGTCACTGTACACGATCTCCCACAACAACTCGGCCACCGCCAGCTTGCGCGGCAGGGGAAAACTGTCGTTGAGCTGGCGGGCGAACTGATAGAGGTCGCCGCTCTCCCAGCGCGCCTGCTGCGCCGCCGCGAGGAGTTCCTTCGCCTCCGCATCGTCCAGTGCGAAGCGCTTGCGGATCACGTTCGTCACCGCGACGCGTTCGTCGTCCGCGAATTCACTGTCGGCCTGCGCTGCTTCGAGCAACAGGACCGCCGTGGCCAGCCGAAGCCGCGTCGCCTCGTCCTGCGGATTGGCGCCGGTTCCGAGCGCCCCCTGGAAGATCTTCTGAAGTTGATTGAACACGGAGCTCCTTCGGGCGCCGCCTCGCCGGCAGCGGTCTCAGACACCCACCCGTTCCCAGCCGGGCCCGGGCAACGTCAACACTTCGTAGGGAATGGTACCGAGCAGATCGGCGAGCATCTCGGCGCTGATGATTTCGTCGCCCTGCCGTCCGAGCAGCACCGCGTGGTCGCCGGCGGCCGCGCCCGCGACCTGCGTCACATCGACCATGCACAGATTCATGCAGATGCGGCCGACCAGCGGCGCCCGCCGCCCGCCGACCAGGACGTGCCCGCGGCCGGACAGTGCGCGCGGCCAGCCGTCGGCGTATCCGACCGGCAGCACCGCGATGCGGCTGTCGGTCATCGCCTTCCAGGTGCGCCCGTAGCCCACGGTCTGCCCGGCCTTGACCTCGCGCACCTGCGAGATCATGACCTTCCAGGTCAGCGCCGGCCGCAGGACGATCTCGGGCCGGCCTTCCCGGCGCACGGACACGCGGGTTTCCTTCGAAGGCCAGACGCCGTAGGCCCCGATGCCGACGCGCACGATCGCGCGGTGGCTGCGCTCCCACAGCAGGGCCGCGGCGCTGCAGCTCATGTGTTCCCGCAACCCGGTCACGCCGAAGGCCGCCAGCGCGGCCCGGTAGGCTTCGAAGCGCCGCGTCTGCTCTTCGGCGAACGAGTGGTCGGTGGTGTCTTCGATGTCGGCGAAGTGGCTCGACAGGCCGTTGAGCCTGACGCCGGGATTGCCCCGCAAAACGTCCAGCGCGTCGCCCAGTTCGGTCTCGACCAGACCCTGGCGATTGACGCCGGTCTCGACCTTCAGGTGAACCTGCAGCGGGTGGTCGCCCGAAGCGCCGGCGGCCGCGGCGCGTGCCGCCGGCATCGAGCCCACGGTGATCTGGACATCGAGCCGGGCTGCCTCGGCCGCTTCGGCCGCCGTCGACGGCCCGAGCACGATGATCGGCGTGGCCAGACCGGCGCTCCGCAGGGCGCAGGCCTCGCGCAGCGTGTGGACGCCGAGCAGGTCGGCGCCGCCGGCGACAAAGGCGGACGCCGCCAACTCGAGCCCGTGCCCGTAGGCATCCGCCTTGACGACGGCCAGAAGCTCGGACGAGGCGGCGGTCAGACGGCGGAACGCGCGCAGATTATCCGCGAGCGCTCCGCGATCGACTTCGATGGTCAGCCAGGGGCCGACTGGATCGTTCGGATGTTCACTCGGCCTGGGCGGCGACGCTGCTGCGGGACTTGCGACGCTGGCAGGCTTCCTTGTCCTTGCAGGCACCGTACAGCTCCAGCCGGTGGCGGAAGATCTGGAAGTTGTTTTCCTCGGCCAGGCTCTCCTGCAGGGCCTCGAGCCGCGGATTGAAGAATTCGAAGATCTCGCCGCACTCCAGGCAGATCATGTGATCGTGGTGCTCGACGTCCGAATGGCCCTCGTAACGGGCGAGGCCATCGCCGAAGCGGCGCTCTTCGACCAGTCCGCTCTCGACCAGGAGGTGCAGCGTACGGTAAACCGTCGCGTACCCGATGCGCGGGTTCGCCTGCTTGACCTGGTTGAGAAGCTCCTCGACCGAAATGTGCCCGCGCAGGCGAAAGAACGTCGAGATGATCGTGTTCCGCTGGCGCGTGGTCTTCAGACCTTTTCTCTGGATGAAGTCAGCGAACGCCGCTTCCTTCTGCCGGACGAGGTTTTCGTCGGGCTCGCGAAGTTTCTTAACAGGCACCATGCCGGACCTCTCGTTGTCTGGACGGAAAACCGCCGAAATTGAAAACAGTTTTCGTAATCCAGACTAAGATGGGCCGGTCCCCATGTCAAGGTCACCCGTTACATAATCCGCACCTTCACCAGCGAGCGCGATCCGTCCGGGAGCATCCACAGATCCCGGCCGTCGTGGGCCAGGTGCACGGGGCGCCCGCGCCACAGGAACCCGGCCGCCTCGACGGTGCCGCTCCAGGCGCGCCGCGAGCCCGACAACCGGTACAAACGGCCGGTGCCGACGTCCGTCACCCACAGGTTACGGCCGTCCCAGGTCACCCCGCAGGGCGAAAAACCAGGCGTCGGCGCCGAACGGGTGATCTCGTCGACCTGCGGGTCGAAACGGTCCAACCGGCCCGAGTCGCGGTCGGTCAGCCACAGGAACCGGCCGTCGTGGCACAACCCGGAAGGGCGATGACCCGGCGTCGCGTACGAACCGCGCACCGTCAGCAGCCCCGGTTCGAGGCGGTACAGCAGGGAGCCGCCGCCGTCGATGTCGCCGCAGGACCACAGCTCGCGACCGTCCCAGGCCAGGGCGCGGTCCAGCACCCCGGTCATGTCCTCGCTGCGGAGCACGACGCCGGCGCGGGTCTGCAGCACCAGCCGGGTTTCGGCGCGACCGGCCGCGGTGACCTTGTCGTCCTGGACCATGAGCAGGGCCAGGGTATCAGCCCCCATCCAGGCCATCCCCGTGACCCTGCCCGGTGCGGCAATCGCCAGCGAATCCAGGCGCGACAGCGCCAGCACCGTATCCGGATCTTCGTCCTGCGCCTGCGCCGCCAGGGCGCCGCACAGGAACAGGAGCGCCAGCCACCCACGCATCACGAGCCCTCCTGAATCGGTCGTTCGTCCCGCCGACGTTCTTCGCACAGAGCCGACGCGCGCGCCAGCAGGTCCTGAAGCGCATCCATCCCGAGAGGTTTGCGCACCGTGAAGTCGACCACGGCCGGCGCCGCCGACGGTTCCTCGCGATCCCAGCCCGTCATCAGCACCACCGCCAGGCTGGCGCTGCGCTCGCGCAGGCGCGCGGCCAGTTCCTCGCCGTCCATGCCCGGCAGACGCCGGTCCACCAGCGCGACCTCGGCATCGCCGGGTGCGCCCGCCGCCAGCGCTCCGGCGCCGTCCCGATGGCAGACGACGCGGCACCCGAGTTCGCCCAGGACATCGCCCAGCATCTCGCGGACAGCCGCTTCATCGTCGATGACCACCACGGCCGGACCAGCCGACGCTGTCCACGTTCCGGAACCGCGATCCGGCGCGGCGTCGACGGAGACATCCACGGTCGCCGAGATGTCGGCCGCGGGCGCCGTGACGATGAAGATCGCGCCCGGCCCGCCGTGCGGGCGGGCGGTCAACGTGCCGCCGTGCGACTCCAGCAACTGGCGGCACGCGGCCAGGCCGATGCCGCGGCCCGCGCGGCCGCTGGTCGTGAAGCCTGCCTCGAACACGCGCGCCGTCCCGTCGTCCGGCAGTCCCGGACCGCTGTCGGACACGCGCAGGCACAGGTTGCCCGCGAGCCGCTCGGTATCGAAAATGATGTGCCCGCCGGCCGGCATCACGCCCAGGGCGTTGAGCAGGAGATTCGTCAGGACCTCGCGCAGTACCGGAGCGGGCACCGCCACGCCGGCGGCGGGATCGACGCGGTTGTCCAAGGTCCAGCGGCCGGCCGCCGGATTCGACCCGCTCCACTGCCCGTCCGGCGGCAGCACCAGCAGGGCGGCTTCTTCGACGACGCGCAGGAGCCCCGTCACCCCCGTGGTCTCGCCGCCCTCGAATCCGCCCCCGAGCCGCCCGAGCATCTGACCCGCGTCGCGGGCCGCCAGAAGTATGGCCTCCAGGTGGGGTTGCTCACCGGACGACCGCCGCCGCAGCAGTTCGGCGCGACCGATGATCACGGCCAGCATCTGGTTGACGTCATGCGCCACGCCGGCCGCGCGCAGCGCTGAGTTGCTGAGCGGATCGGGCCCGGAGCGGGGGGTGCGGGCGTCTGGTTCGGTCACGGGGAATCCTTCCGGGCCTCGGGGCGGCATGCCCGCGCATGATACACGTCCCCTGCGCCCGCGCAACGGCCGGAATGACAAGCCCGCGCCGACGGGTGCGGCGCGGGCGGACAAGATCTCGTACGAAGTCCGGTTCAGCCGGCGGTCGAGACGCACGCCTGCAGGCCGGCATCGCCTTCGCGCATCGCCGGCACCGTCGCCGCCGCGCCGTTTTCGGCCGTCAGGGGGTCGCCTTCGGCGCGCGGACCGGCCAGCAGCATCTGGCTCCACTCGACGGCCCGATGCAGGCGGCGGACGTTGCGCAGCGCGATCTGGAGCATCTTGAGCTGGGCTTCGATATCGGCAGGCTCGTCATTCCAGGTGCGCAGATCCTCCTGCATGACTTCGAGCGCGGTCTTGATCGCCGTCAGCGGACTGCGCAGCTCATGTCCGACCTGATGGACATCTTCGCCCGCGGCCGAGATCGCCGGGCCGAAGACATTCCGTCGGTCGCGCGCCACGCGGCAGGCTTCCTGGACACTGATCCACATTTCGCGTGACCGCTCGGCTGCCGACAGGTCGCCGGAAAGGTACAAACGGGGAGCGGCCGGAACCGCTCCCCGCCCACCATCGGACACGGCGTCCGGACCCGGGCGCTCGGCAGCGGCGTCACCGACCACGAGCACCACATCGCACTCATCGACGCCGATGACGTCGGGCGCCGGTCCGCCGCCCGCCGGTGAGGCCACGGTCAGGCCCCACTGGACGAGTTGAGCGCGGATCGGAGCGCACTGCGCGTCGTCGCCGAATAGAAGGATGTGGGCCATGGTTGCTTCCCCGCTGCTGGTTGGTCCGTCCACTCCCACGGTCAAAGGCAATCGGCATGCCATGCCCCGGGCGCCCCGGCGGAGGCGTCGCACCGCGGATCAATGGCGGACACGGCGGCCCGGCCGGCCCTCGACGGCAACGATGGGGAATCGCCGGGAACAGCGGCTCCGGCAACGGGAAGCGGCGGTCATCACAGGGAAGGCGCGTCAATCGCATCGGACGGCAGGAACTTCGCGGGCAAGTTGCAATGCGCGCAGGCTGCACGCACCGGGCGGGGACGCCGGCGGCGAATCAGCGGCGGGCGGGCGCGGCACCGGGCATGCCCCGCGTCGTCGTCGTGGCCGGCGCGCGTGGAGCCAACTTCCACACCAGGCCCACCGACCAGGCACCCGCGCGGTCGAACGAGCCGCTGATCTCGCGCGTGGCCCGAACCCCGACCCGGTTGGCGCCGCTCCAGGGCAGCCAGCCCTCAGCGGAAACCACCTGCTCACGGCGCCCGGAACGGTTCTGGAGATCCCAGCCCAGCCGCAGCCCGCCGGCCGCTCCCCCACGTTCGACCGACACGTTGGTCTGCCAGCCGTTGGGAAACGCCTCGGAGTCCAGCACCTCGCCGCTCTGGCCTCCATGCGCCACCAGGACGGCGCCCGCGCCGAGCCACCAGCCGGCCCGTGGGCTGATCCAGCGGGTCACCCCGATCCGGGCCGGAACCCCGGCCGAGGACCAGGGATAGAGCCGACCCTGTCCCAGCGGCACGCCGACACTGACCGCTCCGTGGAACGCGCCCAGCCACGGCAGCGAGAGTGGTCCGGCCGCTCCCAGTTCCAGCTGCCCGACCCCGGCGACGACCGACTCGCCCGGCCACCCGGCTTCGGCCTCCGGACCCGATACGACAGGCCACCGGGACGACACCGGCAGGCTGCCGGTATCGCTGCGCACCCAGGGCAGCCGCAGCACGAAACAGCCGCGCCGCCCCAGTGGCAATCGCGCATCGATCAGCAGACGGTCCGAGGTCCAACCGGTGCGGCCGTCGCCGTGCCGCGTGATCCCGACCTGGAACGCCCGGCAGGCCAGTGAATCGGAGGGGGTCCAGGAAGGAAGGGGATCCAGGTAGGGCAGTTGCGCGCCCGAAGGCGAGGCGGCCAGCAGCATGGACGCGAACAGCAGCAGGGCGACCAGCGGTGCGATGCCGGCTCCATGCCCGATCGCCTCGGCAGGCCAGGGCCGAATCGCGCGGTCAGGAAAGCGGCGACATGCGTCCGCCGCGATCATCGCGGCGCGTTCTCGATGAGCCGCACCACGCCCGCACCCTGGAAAAAGCACTTGATCGCGCGGCGTCCCCCCGGCAGGACTTCCTTCGCGACGACGATCCCGCAATCGTTCCAGGCCAGATGCAGCACGCACTGCCCGACCTCGTACGAATCCCAGGGACGGTAGGGCACGGAAGTCTCCGGATCGACCGCCGCGAGCATCGCGGCGTATTCCATGATCGGCTCGGATTCCGTGACCGGGGCGCGGACCCCGATCGGCCGCGGAGCCGCGACCTCGGCATCGTCATCGACGTCTTCCCCGGAGTCTTCATCCGCGTCACCATCGGCGTCATCGTCCACACCGAGGTCGTCGGTGTCGATGGCGCCCGCGATCACGGAAAGGTGAAGTTCGTCATCGCCGAGCAGGGCCTCGGCGCTCCCGAGCGCAGAATCCGACACGTCCGCACCGGCGGCGCCCGACCCGGCGGAAGCCGTCCCGCCGGGTTCGGCGGACACCGCACTCAGTTTGGGCAGGCAGCCCTGGCACTGCGGGCAACGGAACCAGACCACGCCATCGTCGTCACCATCGGCGGTGGGGACGATTTCCATGTCCAGCCATTGCTTGCAGACGGAGCAGAATCGTCGGGACTTCATGGGTCTGGGTGCGCTACGTGTTGATCCGGCAGCAGTGATCGGCTTCGTCTTTGCTCAAATAGCGCATGCCACACACCAGACACTTGTTGGGACCATCGATGCGGCCTTCGCTTTCGGCCTTCGAAAGCAGGCGTTCGTATTTCACGAAACTCTCGTCGCGGACAAGCACGTCATCTTCCTTGACGCCGGCCATAAAGCTCCTCCTTGGCTCCCGGTTCCGCGTCCGCAGCCGTTCGTCAGCCGGGCCCGAAGGCCGCGGCATGCGGCGGCGCGATAGAGCCGATACTACGACACACGCAGCCGCAGGTCAACCGGTCGCTGTACCATGGGGAACGATCGGCGCGGAACGCGCGGTCAGGACTCGGCCGCGCGCGACGACAGCGGAGGGGATTCGGCTTCGACACGGGCGGCCATGATGCCGTCCAATCGATAGAGGTCGCCCAGATCGACCAGTCCCAGTTCACCCGCGCGCGCCAGGGCCTCGCCCAGCACGCCGGCGGTGGCGGCGGCATCGGCGGCGGCGCGATGGGGATTGTCGTGGGAGATGTTGAACCGGCGCGCCAGATCCGGAAGGCTGCGGCTGGCCAGATCGGGCCACAGTTGCCGCGAGAGCTGCAAGGTGCACAGGCCGGTCACCGCAGGGTGGGCAATGCCGCGGCGCGCGAATTCCCAGCGCAGGAACGGCAGGTCGAAGCGGATGTCGTGCGCGACGAACACTCGCCCGTCCAACAGTCCAGCCAGGCGCTCGGCGATGTCCGAGAACGTCGGCGCCCCCTCCAGGTCGTCGTTGCGGATGCCGGTCAGGCGCGCCACCCAGGGCGGGATGGGGCGATCGCTCCACACGAGGGTGGAAAACGACTCCACAACTTTGCCCCCGCGGATGACGCACAGGCCGATCTCGATGATCTCATCGACGCCGATCACGCTGCCGGTCGTCTCGAGGTCGACCACGGCGAACTCGGCGGTTTCCAGCGGCAACGTCATCAGCGGCGACGCGAACACGGTCCAGCTGTGGTCATGGGTTTCGACGAACCGGGGATCGCTGGCCAGCAGCGCCCTGACCACGACCTGGGTTTCCGGCATCTCATGACGACGCGCCCCGAACAGGCGGCGGGCGATGGCGGGCGTAGGCAAAGGCTTCGCCTGCCCGAGCAGGAATTCGTGTGCTTCCGCCCGGAAGGCGCTCAGGTCATTGGTGTGCATGGAGTCATCATATCACACCCGTCGAGTCCGGGTCAATCGGCGCGGCCGAGCGCCGGGCGGGCGCCCCGCCCGTGGGCGACGAGTTCCATGATTTCGACCCGTACGCGCGCCGGTGGCGGCCGCATTCGTCCGCCGGGAGGATCCAGGGTCGAATCGGAGCGGACGCGCTCGGACGCGTAAGCCAGACCCAGGAAAGGCAGATCCGCGTGCGTGGCGACCGCCAGTTCCCGCGTGGTCACCTGCCGCAGACGCCCGGCCGGGAGCGAGGCCATCTGGGTGTCCGCCGCCGCCATCACGGTCTGGTCGCACAGGTACTGGACGCCGCCGACCACACGGGTGGTGGACGTTCCCGGCGCCACGGTGGCGGCTGTGAACTCCTCGTTGAACGAATCGGCCAGCAGTGGATCCTGGCGCAGCTGGTCGGCCGTCATGTCGGCCACGCGTCCGGCGGTCCACTGACGGGCGCCCAGAACGTGGTCCAGCAGGCTGCCCGTACGCGACAGCAGGCGCCGGGACAGCCGCAACCGCAGTCCCTCGCCCGGAACCGGCGTCAGACGACCGTCCGTTTCTTCGCGCAGCGGGAGGATCTCGACGGCCCAGGCCTGGTCGTCGGTGCCGCCGCTCCGATCCAGACACGCCACGCGCGTGAGGCTCTGCTCCTGGCGGCCGCCGGACATGACCTCGAACCGGTAGTCCGCCCATTCGCCTTCGACCATCCGCAGCGGGACCTGCGGCTGTTTCCACAACGTGAAAACGTCGAGGGCGCGGGCCGGCCGCACCCCCGACAGGACGAACAGGAGCGCCGCCGCGACGGCGACGCACCTAGTGTTTGATCTTCTCCCAGTAGGTCGCATAGTCGAACTCGGGGCTGTTGGCCTGGTCATGGCAGGTCACGCAGGAGTTGCGGGCCTGCAGGCGCCACTTGCCGTCGCGCGCGTGGGTCGATCCGTAGCCGTGGCACGCTTCGCACTGCACGTTCACCAGGCTGTTGTAGGGCCGCTCGTCGGAATAGCCGTTCTTGTACTGGTATCCCGTGGTGTGGCAGACAAGGCAGTCGGGTTCGTTGCTCTGCCCGTCGCTGCGCAGGCTCGTGTAGGCGCGCCGGTGCGCCGAGGCCGCGTACGACTGCCAGGCGGCCTCATGGCAGGTGAAGCAGGACCGGTCGCCCAGGAACTGCTCCTTTTCCGAACCGTGGATGCGCGGATAGGCCGACCGCTTCGCTTCCTTGAACGTGACCAGGTCGGTCTTGAACTTCTCCACGCGGGCCTTGACGTCGGCATCCTCGGGCGCCTTGTCGTCGAAGTCGATCATGCCGACATCGATGGCCATGACCCGGCCGCTGCCTACTTCGATGAAGAGGTCCGCCCGTCCCTGGAAACGGCCTTCGTACGCGGATCCGAACACCGCGGTGTCCTTGATCACGCGCTCGGTCTCGATGTTCCGGTACGAATGACCGACCACGCAGATGTCGATGCCCTGGAGTTCCTTCAGCAGCGCCTCGGTGCCCGGCTCGCCCAGGTGCGCCAGCAGCACGACCGATTCCGCTTCCTGGCGGATCTTCGGCACCAGTTCGCGCAGCGTCGTCAACGGATCGGCAACGGTGAACTGGCCCTCGCCGCCGGTCAGGGTCAGGATCTGCTGCTGGGGATCCAGCACGCTGACGATGCCGTACTTCACCCCGTTGCGCTCGACGACCTTGTACGGCGGCAGGATCAATTCACCGGTCTTCGCGTCGCGCACGTTGGCGTTGATGAACGGCAAACCGTGCTGCGTCATCATTTCGCGCAGGAATTCGAGACCGTAGTTCAGGTCCTGCTCGCCCAGACCGATCGCATCCAGACCGAGTGTGCCGAGCATCTCGCAAAGGAAACGCGTCTGCTCGCGCTCGTTCTGGTTGCGCGGTCCGAAGACATCGCCCGCATCCACGTTCAGCAGCGGCTTGTTCTCCTGCCACACCTTGTCCATAAAGGCAGCCCGCCGGGCCAGCCCACCACGCTGGTGAGTCTTTCAGCCACAGGGCTCGATCTTGCCTTTGATGTCGCTGAGGTAGAGCAAGGTCACGTTCTTCCAGTCACGATGCTCGGCGGAGGCCGGAGCGGGCGCCGCCCGCGTTCCGGCCGCCAGCGTACCCGCGGTGACCAACAGCAGGCAGACCCACAGAAGTGAGCGCCAACGCTTCTTCAGGATCATCGTCCAACCTCTCGGAATTCCTGGTCCGCGCGCCCACCGGCGCGCACCCTCAGACAGGAGACAACCCGATGCGAGGATATAAGTTCCTTATTGTAAGCGATCGGTCCGGCGCTGGCAACAGACCGCGCTGGAGACCAACAGAAGAGGGAGGCCGACGCCTCCCCCGTTCACGCCGATTCCCGGCCGTTTCTACTTGCCGACCCGTTCCTTGAGGCTCTTGCCGGCCGTGAAGGCCGGATAGTTGCCGCCCGGAATCAGGAGCTCGTCGCCGGTCTGCGGGTTTCTCCCCGTCCGTTTCTTGCGGCGGCGCCTTTCGAAGGTCCCGAAGCCGGTGATCTGGACGCGGTCCCCCTTGGCCACCGCGTTGGCGATGATCCCTTCGCGCGGGGCTGTGGAAAACAGCGCGTCGATCGTGCGCTGGGCCGCCGCCTTGCTCATCCCGGTGCGCCGGGCCACTTCTTCGATGAGTTCCGTCTTGTTCATGCGCCCACCTCCTTGACCTCCATGACACCGCCTGCCGACCGCGCTGTCAATCAAAAGTCAGGGGTTTCTTTAGTCTCCAAAACCAGGGATCCGGTGGGATCAGTAAAGCCCGCCGCCGATCCCGTCGGTGAGCGAGCCCATGTAGTCCTCGCGGCCGCGGGTGAACTTGAGGCTGGGAATCGCCTTCAGGAAGACGCGGAAACCGAACTGGCTGTCCACGGCACTGACCGTGCGGTTGAACTCCAGACGCCAGCAGTGCAGATCGCGCCCCAGCGTGTACTGCTGCCGCAGCGCCGTGCCGGTCACCAGATCGAACGAGGTCTGGTAGCTCAACTCCCAGTAGCGGCTCAGGTTGGCCCGCAACGAGACATTGGCGCTGGCCCGCCGATCGCCCGTGGCGTTCGTGTAGTTGTAGGACAGCGAACCGCTGGTCTGGAAGGGCAGGTAGCGGCCGCCCTCGGTCAGATCGCGGCCGTCCCCTCCGGGGCGGCCTGCGGTCAGCCCCGGGCGGGACTGGGCCTCGAAGTCGGCGTCCGACCCGTCGAACATGGATCCACCGTCCGGCATGCCGCCCTCGTTCGCCAGCTTCAGGCTGTCCGCGCGGGCCGCCGCGATCGAATCGGCGTTCGCGGTCTTCAGTCCCAGGCGCTCGATCGCCGGATTGCGGCGCTGTTCGGTCTCGGCCTGGACCTTTCCCAGATCCACGCGACCGTTGAAGTTCACACCGTAGCTGAAGCGCGTGTCCTTCAGGGCCAGGCGCTGCGCGTCGATCGTGTTGCTCACCTTCAACTGCAGGTAGCGGCTTTGCCCGGGCTTGATGGTCAGCCCGCTGGAGATGTCGCTCCAGCGCTCGCCCTCGGGTCGCCGCGGGTTGTAGCTCGTGCTCAGCGACCAGTCCAGGACGCCGTCCAGCTTCCGGTCGGTCGCCGTCGTATCCGTACCGGCGGCCCGCAGCTTGACGTCGAAGCGTTGGTCCAGCGACAGGCTCAACGAGGTGCTGTACGGCTGCTTGTCGCCCAGCGCCGGCGACACGTTCCAACTCGAGCCCATGCGCACTGTGTGACGGATGGCGCGCAGGCTGCCCAGTTCGACGGGGAACAGACCGTACAGCGTCGTTCCCAGCGAAGCCCCGAACGACACCGCGGGGCTGGTCGATTCGACGGTACCCGCCAGGGTCTGCCAGGTACCGCCGCCGGTCTCGTCCGCTACCCACTGCCGGCCGCTCGTGGTCTCCCGCTCCCACGACTGCCGCGCCGTGGCGTTCAGGCCGAAATTGAAGATCCCCAGCCGCGGCGGCTGCACGCGCAAAGACCAGTTGCCGCTGGCTCCGTCGTTGCGGATGTCGCGTTCCTCGTAGCCGCGGCGGTCCTGCTTGACGAGGTAGCCCTGCTGGAAATAGGTGGCGCGCAATACGTCTCCCAACAGGGTGCCGCGCTTGCCCGCGCGCAAGGCCGGCTTCAGCGCCAGCTGGCGGAAGTTCAGCGACAGGGAGGGCAGCGTCATGCTGTACAGAAGGTTGTCGGTCGTGACGAGGTCGTCCTCGGCGTTGACGCGTCCGTCACGGCTGGCGTTGAGACTGGCGTTGACCAGCGTCCAGTTGCGGCTCAGGTAGGCGCTGGACTTGAACTGGCCGCTGACGACGTCGCGCGAGTTGGAGCTGGCCAGATCGTTCCGGGTGAGCTTGTTCGACGCCAGGCGGACATCGGCCCTCAACTGGTAGTCGTCCCGCAGCGCCGGCTGGTTGTGGTTCCAGTGAAGCTGCCACTGCTGGGACTCGTCGTCGCCCAGTCCGTCGCGGCGCGACCAGTCGAGACCGCCGTTGAATCCGTAGCGTTTGACATAGCGCGCGGAGGACCGCAGAGCCACTTCGCTCTTCTCGTTGTAATCCCCCTGCACCAGGAAATCGGCGTAGTCGTTGATGGCCCAGTAGTAGCCCAGATCGCGGATGTACCGTCCCTCGCGGCTGGACCAGCCGAAATCGAATGACGGGAACAGGATGCCCGAACGCCGCCCGTCCTTCAGGTTCTTGAAGTAGAACGGCAGCGCGAACACGGGCACGTTCCCGATCCGCAGCACGATCGGCGCGGCGACCACCTTGTCGCCAGGGCGCATCTTCATGCGATGCGACCAGAAGTGGTAGTGGGGATGCTCCAGGTCGCACGAGGTCATGCGTCCCCCATCGATCTTCATCGTCTGGTCCCCGAAGCGGCGGATGCCCTCGCCCACGTAGTAGTAGTCGTCGAACGCCGTGACGCCCGAATCCACGACCGCTGACCGGTGCCGGAAATTGTAGCCCATCCGCTGTCCGGTGACGGTGTCGCCGTCCTTGGCCACCGGTTCGCCGGCCGCGTACAGTTCGCGCGTGGTCATGGCCAGCCGCACCTGCCGGGCCTGCAGCTTCGTCGACCCGTAGTCCAGCCGGCCCTGGCCGTCGATGGCCATCGTGCGTTCGCGCAGTTCGAAAGTGACCCGGTCGCCCGAATACACCACGTCCTGCGCCTTGTCGCCGAACGAAGGTCGTCGCCCGGTCGGCGTCGGTTCGACGGCCGGCTCGCCGTCGGCGGCTGCCGGCGCCGGGTCCTCCGACGCGGGCGCGGCGGTTTCCACGGCGGGATCCGCAACCGCTTCGGTGGTCGCGGACCCAGCCAAGATCGCCGAACTGTCGGGCAACGCGACGGCCTGCGTGTCGGCCCCCGCCGCCCAGGCCGAAACGGGCGCGAACCGGTAGGTCCCCGCCGCCTTGCCCATCACGCGCACGCGCCGGACCTGCCGATCGCGGAAGTGGACGATGATGGTGTCACCGGTGACGTCGTTCGTGGCCAGCTCGGAGTCGACATCCAGGGGCGTGTAGATGCTGTGCGCGCCGCCCGTGACCAGGGTCCGCCGGATCTCCTCGTCCTCGAAATCGATGACGATGGCCGCGCCTTCCAGGACATCCTCGGCGGGCAGACCCGGATAAAGGGCGGCCAGGGAATCGGGCGCGTCGTCGACCGTCTTCGCGTCTCCCGTCAACAGGACGCGGCGCAGTTGCTGCCCCACGTACTCGAACTCGATCCGCTGGCCGCTGAGCACGCTGCCGCGGGTCAAGCGCACCTTCGGCGAACCGGTCAGCACCAGGCGTTCGCGTCCGAAGGCGACAGCCGTGTCCGCGGTCGCGGTGCCCATCGCCTGCCGGATCCGCACGGAGTCGACCATGACCACGCGGTCCTCGGCCCGGTACAGATGCATCACCCGCGACTCGGCCACGAGCAGGCCGCCGCGCTCGTCGCGGCTGGTCAGCAAAGGCGCGCGGTCCACGACCGCGGCGTTGGACGATCGGTCGAAGATCGCGTGGCCGCCGGTCACCAGGTTGGCCGCCCCTGGTTCGACGATGCGCACGCGCCCGAACGCCTCGCCGCTGCCGGCGGAACGGTCCTGCACGATGGTGTCCGCCCGCACCGTGTACTCGGGCGCGACCAGCAGGGCGTCGCCGTACACGCTCAGCCAGCGGCCGGCTTCACGGGTGTCGCCGGCGGCGCCGGTGACGGTCACACCGTCATCGACGATGCGCACATCGCCGGCGAAATCGCCGGTCCCCAGGCCGTTGCGGTAGTTCGCGCGCCGGCAGGTGAGCACGGCCGTCCCGCGCGTCAGACGCACGTTGCCGAACAGCTCGTATTCGTCGCGGTCGCGCCGGGCATAGGCCGTGTCCGCCGAGGCGGTCACGCTGTCGCGGTCGATGACGACGTTGCCGAACATGCAGGTGACGGGCTGCCCGTCGATGACGCGATCGACCAGCCGTTCAGCCTGCACCCGCGATTCCTGACGCTGCGCGGCAGCCGGAAGCGCAGCCGTCAGCAGCCCGCAGAGCAGGGCGCCCAGGCCGGCCGCAGTCATGGTCCGGCCCGTCGATGACATCAGCGGCCGCCCCGGGCCTTCTCGCGCGCCAGGCTGGCGGCGCCCACCGCCGCGGCGCGGGGCCCCAGCTCGGCCGGCACGATGGGCAGCGAGCGGGCTTCCGTCGCCAGGATCAGGGGCACGGCGCGTTCGCGGCACGGACCGAGGATCAGATCCCCGGCCAGGGCCACACCACCACCGATGATGATGCGATCGGGATCCAGGACATTCACCAGGTTGGCCACGGCCTGCCCCAGCCGGCGACCGGCTTCGGCGAAGACGCCCCGCGTCACCGCGTCGCCGGCTTCAGCAAGTTCCGACAGGTCGCGCGTGTTCAGGGCCGCACCCCGCCGCCGCGCCAGTTCGGCCAGCGACGGCGAAGCCACGCCGTCGGCCAGCAGCCGTCGCACCGCCCGCAGCAGGCCCGTGCTGCCGGCCCAGGCCTCCAGACAGCCACGGCTGCCGCAGGTGCACAGCGGCCCGTCGTCCTGCAGGACCATGTGGCCGATCTCGCCGGCGCCCGAGTGCACCCCGACCAGCAGTTCACCGTGCACGATCACCGCGCCGCCCACGCCCGTGCCCAAGGCGATCATCACCACGTTACGGCACCCGCGCCCGGCGCCGTACCGGTATTCGCCGTAGAGCGCGCCGTTGACGTCGTTGGCCAGAGCGACAGGCAGGCTGCCGAACGCCGCGGTCACGGCGCCGCCCAGGTCCCGGTTTTCCCAGCCGGGCAGGTTGGGCGAGCGGCCCAGCCAGCCGGTCACCGGATTGACGATGCCGGCGCAGGCCAGTCCGACGGCCGCCAGCCGGGGCCATCCGGCTCCGCCGAGAATCGGCGCCGCGTCGGCGGCCAGCGCCTGCAACGTCCGGGTGGCGTTGGACGGGTCGGTGGGCACTTCGCCGCCGCCGAGCGTGAGGCCGTCGATATCGGCGATCTCGTACTTGACCGCGGTGCCGCCGGTGTCGATGCCCAGATAGAGATCCTTCGTCACGCATCCTCCTTCAGCCAGCCGGACAACGCCCGACCGGCCGGCCTCGTCGCCCGGGTCTCGCCCAGGATTGCGTACCCCAGATGGTGCAGCACTTCGGCCACCAGGAAGCAGCTTCCCGTCACCAGCACGGCGTCATCCGGCGTCAGGACCGGCGCCAGGCGTCGCAGCGCGGCCGGCAGGCTGTCTTCCACGGCAAAATGGCCTGCCGGCGGCGCCAGGGAATCCGGCCCGGCTGCCTGCAGCCCCCAGCCGGTGAACATCGCCGCCAGTTCGTCGCGGTTGCGCGAACGCGGCAGCGCGACCGGCGCGCCCAACACGCCGCCGCAGCCGCGCAGCGACTGGCCGACCTCGGTCGGCAGCTCCTTGTCGTGCATCGCCCCGAACAGGACGAAGCGCCGGCCCCGGCACGGTCGCGCGGCGAAGGAGCCGAGCGCTTCGGCCAGCGCCTGCTGGTTGTGCGCGGTGTCGAAGATCCAGTCGGGTTCGCTCAGCACGAGCTGAAACCGCCCGGGCAGAAAAAGGTCCCGCAGCGAGGCGGCCGGGTCCGGCGGCAGCAGTTGCTCGCCGGCGCGGCCTTCCATCTGCGCCAGGGTGAGCAACGCCAGAGCGATGTTGCGCCGCAGCACCGGCGCACCCGGATCCGGCAGGCCGGCCATCACGCGGTCGCGCAGGGTGAGACGCCAGGTCAGGGCGCCGGGCCCGCTGGCGCCCGCGGCTTCCTCGTCCTCCCACCGCGCGAGTTCGTCCAGGAAATGGCAGGGGCTGCCCGCGGTGACCGCCGCCCGGAAAACCTGCGCGCGCAGGTCCTCGTCCACGGCGCAGAACAGGGGCGTCCCGCGCTTGAGCAGCCCGAGCTTCTCGGCCGCGATGGCCTCCCTCGTGCCGCCGAGGATGGCCTGGTGGTCCAGGCCCACGGACGTCAGCAGCGTGGCGCGGGCAGGCAGGGCGTTGCTGGCGTCCAGTCGGCCGCCCAGTCCGGCTTCGCAGCACAGGAAATCGACGCCGGCGTCGCGCGCGATGGCCACGGACATGGCCGTCAGCACCTCGAACCAGCTGGCTCCGTGGCGGTCGGCCAGCGGCCGCATGCGGTCCACGTACTCGGCGAACACGCGCGGGGGCAGCGGATGGTCGTCGATGAGGATGCGCTCGTACACCTGCAACAGGTGCGGGCTCGTGTAGGTGGCGACGCGATGGCCGGACGACTGGAGCAGGCGGGCCAGCACGCGCGTCGTGGAACCCTTCCCGTTCGTTCCGGCCACCACCAGTGTCGGCAGCCCCTGTTCGGGATGTCCGAGATCGGCCAGCACCGCCGCGATGCGGTCCAGACCCGGACGGATCCCGAACCGGTTGAGGGCGAACAGCCACTTCGTGGCCTCGTCCGGCGGCTGGAAGGGCGGCGGCAGATCCGGGGCAATGGCCGGCTCGCCCGGGTAGGCCGCGCCGGCGGGCCCCTGCGATCTGTCGAGGCTCATGCCGCCTACCCCCGCGGCGGCTGCCGCACCGAGACGTCGCGCCCGTCGGTGAACCAGACCAGTGCCGATTCGATGGTGTTCTTGAGGTTCTTGCGCTCGCAGATCAGATCGACCATGCCGTGTTCGAGCAGGAACTCGGAGGACTGGAAACCGGGCGGAAGGTCGCCGCCGATGGTCTGCTTGATCACCCGCGGTCCGGCGAACCCGATCAGGGCGCCCGGCTCGGCGATGTTCAGATCGCCCAGCGTGGCGTAGCTCGCAGTGACGCCGCCGGTGGTCGGGTTGGTCAGGATCGAGATGAACGGGATGCCTTCCTTGCGCAGCCGCGCCAGAACGGCGCTGGTCTTGGCCATCTGCATGAGCGACAGCAGCGACTCCTGCATGCGGGCGCCGCCGCTCTGGCTGAGGATGATGGCGGCCTCGCGGAAGCGCAGCGAATCGAGCAGGGCGCGCGCGATCTTCTCGCCCACCACCGAACCCATGCTGCCGCCCATGAACGAGAAATCCATGATCGACGCCGAGACGGGCACCCGTCCGATCTGGCCGCGGCCGGTGATCACCGCGTCCTCCTTGCCCGTCTTCAGGCGGGTGGCGCGGATGCGGTCGCGGTAGCGTTTGACGTCGCGGAAATCCAGGGCGTCCTTGCTGAAGATGCCGCGGTGGGTCTCGGTCCAGCTGCCCTCGTCGAAGAGCAGGCCCAGGTACTGCTCGGTGGTGAACGGCAGGTGATGGCCGCAGGCTCCACACACCCACAGATTGCGGTCCAGCTCCCGGTGGTAAAGGATCTCCGAGCACTGCGGGCACTTGCGCCACAGGTTGTCGGGGATGTCCTTTTTCTGGGTGGTCAGGACCTTGATGCCCTTGGCCGTCTCGTTCAACCAGGACACGGTTTCCTCCCGGGGACAGGTCAGCGGCGCCGACGACGACAGTTCTGCCGCCGACGAACATATTCGAAACAAGGTAGCGCCCGGGGCGGGGACCGGACAACCCCTCTTTCGGTCCCGGCAGCGGCCGCCGCCACGTCCGGCCTGCCCGCCGGCCGGCTCAGTCTTCGGCCAGCCGCGACAGGTCGCAGTCCAGGATGATGGCGTCCTCGCCATTGTCGGCGTAATACCGCTTGCGGACGCCGGTTTCGCGGAATCCGTGGCGGTGGTAGAAGGCCCGGCCGGCGGTGTTGGTCCGCCGCACCTCCAGGGTGACCTCGACCAGTCCCTGCGCCAGCCCGCGGCGCGCCGCTTCGCGCAGCAGCGCCGTGCCGATGCCCTGCCGGCGGCAGCGGGGATCCGCCGCGATGTTCAGCACATGCAGCTGGTCGGCCACGAACCAGCCCATCAGGAAGCCGACGACCTGTCCGTCCCGTTCGGCCACCAGGGGCAGCCGCATCCCGTCGGCCGTCAGTTCGCCGAGCAGGGCCTCCGCCGACCAGGGATCGCCGAAACTGCGGTATTCGATGGTGATCACCCGCGCCAGGTCCTCCGGCACGGCCATGCGCACGCTCACCGGCGGGGTTCCGTTCAACACGGCGGCTCGCGGCGCGACTCGTGCCCGCTCGGGTCGGCATCGAACATGCGCGGTGTGCAATCCAGGTGGCGGTTGAGTTCGGCGTCGGAGGCCCGCAGGTACTCCGGCACGACCAGGAACGGATCGCCCGGCTCCACCTGGCCGCGGGCCACCGCCAGGGCCAGAGCCCGCGCGGTCGCCGGATGCGCGGACGACCACAGCCGCAGGACGGGCGCGCCGCGGGCGGCCAGTTCCGGCCGCAGGCTCTCGCCCTGCCCGAGCAGCAGGGTCGCACCTTCGCCACCGTAGACAGGCGCATCCGGGTCGCCGACGGTCGCCAGAACCTGGTCCCACCATTGATCCGGCGTCGCGGCCGCCGGCGGCGCTTCGGCCCGCACCCATTGGTCCTGACGACGAAAAACCCCCGCGAAGATCTCCCCGCGCCGGGCGTCCAGCGCCGGCACGGCCAGCCCGGCGGACGGGTGCTCGGCCAGCAGGGCGGCCGCCATCGCCGCCAGCGTCGAAACCGGGTACAGCGGGCGCCCCTGGGCCCAGGCCAGCGCCTTGGCCGTGGCCACGCCGATGCGAACGCCGGTGAAACTGCCGGGACCGACGGTCACCGCGATCGCCCCCACCTCGTCCCGCGCGCGGCCGGCCTCCCGCAGCACGTCGCCGATGACCGGCAACAGCGCGTCGGCATAGGTGCCGCCCACGTTCAGCGGGCGGTAGGCCAGCACGCCGTCGGCATCGGCCAGCGCGAAGCGGCCCCAGCGCGTGGCGGTGTCCAGAGCCAGGGTCAGCATGACTCCGTCCCTCCGTGGAACAGCCGGCGCCAGGGCGCCGGCGGTTCCGGTCGCCCGCGCAGGCGCCATTCGCGCGCCCCGGTCGAGGGCAGCGTCAGCGCCAGAAGTTCGTACCGGGGCAGCGAACCCAGCGCGGGCAGCAGCGGCCCGGGCCATTCGGCCGCCAGCACCGCGCCGCCGTCGGCGATCTCGTCCAGAAGATCGTGCACGCCGATGTCCGACAGGTCGGCCGCCGCTTCGATCCGGTAGAAATCCAGGTGGTGCACGCGCAGTCGGCCTTCGTAGGTGTTGACCAGCGTGAAAGTGGGCGACACGACTTCACCCGTGACCCCGAGCCCGCGGCACAGACCCTGCACGAAGCAGGTCTTGCCCGCGCCCAGGCCGCCGTGCAGAAGCAGGATTTCGCCCCCCTGCAGCAGGTCAGCCACCCGTCCGCCCAGCGCGGCGGTGGCGTCCGGGCCGTCGGTGATGATGCCGGCGGGGAAGTCCGCGGCGGCCGGCAGTTCGTGTCCCGTGCTCATCGGCGCCTCCGGCTCAGCGCGGCGTCATGACGAGGAACGGACAGATCATCTCTTCGAGGCTGATGCCGCCGTGCTGGAAGCTGTCGCGGTACAGACGCTCGTACTCGTGGAAATTCGTCGGGTACACCAGATAGTAGCCCTCGGTGGTGATCGCGTAGTTCTCGATCGACGTCTGCGGCGGCAACCGGTACGCCTCGGGATTCTTCATCAGCATGACCTTCTCCTCGTCCACGCCGAGATTGTCCCCGAACTTGTAACGGACGTTGCTGCTGGTGTCGCGGTTGCCGCGGATCTGCACGGCCCGCCGGCACAGCTTGGAGCCGTGGTCGGTCGTCAGGATGACGGTGCAGTCGCGGCGCGCCAGGGTCTTGAGGACGTCGTAGAGGTTAGAATGCTCGAACCACGAGCGCATCAGCGTGCGGAAGGCGGCTTCGTCCGGCGCCAGTTCCTTGAGGATGCGGCTCTGACTGCGACCGTGCGCCATCATGTCCAGGAAGTTGTAGACGCCCGCGACCAGGCGCGTGTCGCCGAGCGATCCCAGATTGCGGTACAGGTGGTCGGTGTCCCGCGCGTCCGATACCTTGTAGTACCGGTTGTTGCCGGCGGCGGGGCTGCCCAGACGCTTCAGCATTTCCTCGAGCAGTTCACCCTCGTGCGCGTTGCGGCTGCCGTCGTGGTCGGCCGAGGCGATCCACCATTGCGGATAGCCGCGCGCGATCTCGAGCGGATACATCCCGGCGAACAGCGCGTTGCGGGCGTACGGCGTGGCTGTCGGCAGCAGCGACCAGTAGTGCCGGCGGTCCAGATGGTAGAAGGACTCCAGCAGCGGCTCGATCATGCGCAACTGGTCCAGCCGCATGCAATCGATCACGATCCAGTACACCTGCTTGTTCCGCTCGATCTCGGGGGCGATCCAGGTCGCGAACACGTCCGGGCTCAGCAGCGGCGCCGCGCCGCCCGGAGGGGTGTTCACCCAGTCGCGGTAGTGCTTGCGGACGAATTTGGCGAACGCAAGATTGGCCGCCGTGTACTGTTCCTCCAGCGTCTGCAGCAGGCCGTGGTCGCTGTAGGCGAACAGGTCCAGGCTCCAGGTCACCAGATCGCTGTAGATGCCCAGCCAGTCGTCCGGCGTGGCGGCGGTCGCGAAACGGTCGCCGAGGGCCATGAAGATGCTCATGTAGCTCCGCGCCACCTCTTCGCCGGCCAGCTTGCGGGCCTCGAGCTGGCGTTTGAGCGCCGACAGGATCTGCAGCGGCGAAACCGGCTTGACCAGGTAGTCGTCGATGCGCTTGCCGATGGCGCGCGTGACCAGATCCTCGGCCTCGCTCTTGGTGATCATGATCACCGGCACGTGCTCGTTGATGCGCCGGATGCCTTCGAGCGTCTCGAGCCCGCCCATGCCCGGCATCATCTCGTCCAGGAGGATGGCGTCGTAGGGCTTTTCGCGCAGCATCGCCAGACCGTCGATGCCGTTGGTCGCGCCCTCGACGACGTAGCCCTTCTCGCCCAGGTAGACCACGTGCGAGCGCAGTTCATCGATGTTGTCGTCGATCCACAGGATGCTGAACGCCACGGGGGCTCCTTTGCCGGAATTCAGGACGGGCGAGTCGGAACCGGCGTCGTCGCGCGCGGCTCCCGGGGCGCCGGCAGCGTCACCAGGAAGGTGGTGCCGTGCGGGCTGGTCGATTCGACGCGGATCCGTCCGCCATGATACTCCGTGACGATGCGCATGACGAGGGCCAGACCCATCCCCCAGCCGCGCTTCTTGGTCGTGAAGCCGGGTTCGAAGATCTTGTTGCCTTCCCGCGGCGGGATCCCGCGGCCGGTGTCCGAAACATAGAGGCGGATGCCGCCGGCCGCCTCATCCTCAAGGCGCACCGTGATGGTGCCCTTGCCGTCGATCAGCGCGTCGATGCCGTTCTTGATCAGGTTTTCCAGGACCCAGCCCAGCAGGTCCCGGTTGAACACCACGGGGTTCGTGACGGTTCCCTCGCGGCGCAACTGGACGCGGCCGCCCAGGTGCGGCAGCCGGCGCTGGAAGTATTCGATGGTGTCGTCGGCGACGTCGTTCAGATCGGTGTCCTCGAGCTTCGGATGCGAGCCGATCTGGCTGAAGCGGGCCGACACCATGCTGAGCCGGTCCACGTCGCGGTTCAGTTCGGACACCACGTCGTCATGCTTGCCGAGGCGGTCCTCCAGCAAGGCCACCCAGCCCATGATCGACGTCAGCGGCGTGCCCAACTGGTGGGCTGTCTCCTTCGCCATGCCGGCGAACAGCGCCTTCTGCTGCGCTTCCTTCTTGTTCTGCAGGGCCCAGAGGATGACCAGGAAGAACAGGGCCATGACCATCAGTTCGAGGTACGGCATGATGCGCAGACGCTGGCTGAGCGCCGAGCGGCCGTAGTGCACCGTGCCGACGCGCTGGCCTGACGGGTCCATGACGGCGAACGGGTCCTGATCCTGGTCGTAGGCCGCCGCCAGCGACAGGATCTCGAGGATGATCGGGTTGCTCGGGTTGGCCATGTTCTCGGTCAGGAGGATCTGGTAGTCCGGCAACGGGACGCCGATCACCGCCTCGTTCCACAGGAACGGACGGCCGGCGTTGTCGGTCAGGATGAACGGGACCTCGTTCTCGTTGATGATGTCGAGCAGCGGCTGCAGGCCCTCGAGCGACTCGGCCTTGATCAGCCGGCTGGCATTGGCCGCGAGCAGGCGCGTGGTCAGGAAGCTCTGGCGTTCGACGCTCCGGGAGACACGAAAGGTGAAGACGGTCGTCGCCACGACGATGCTCAGGCTGCCGAGCACGAGATAGATCGCGAAGAGGTAGCGCCGCCGCAGCCACGATACCCCCGGGCGCGGCAGCCAGCGTCGAATCATCCGATGAACTCCAGGCCGCCCATGTACGGGCGAAGCACGTCGGGCACGCGGACGCGCCCGTCATCGGTCTGGTAGTTTTCCAGGATGGCGACCATGACGCGCGGCAGCGCCAGTCCCGAGCCGTTGATGGTATGGACGTAGCCGCGGTCGTTGCCGCCCTTGAAGCGGATGCCGGCCCGCCGCGCCTGGAAATCGGTGAAGTTGCTGCACGAGGAGACTTCCAGCCACTTGCCGACGCCCGCCGCCCAGACTTCGAGGTCGTAGCACTTGGCCGCGGCGAAGCTGAGATCGCCGGTCGCGAGCGTGACCACGCGGTAGGGCAGGTCCAGCTTCTGCAGCAGTTCCTCGGCATCGGCCGTCAGCAGTTCGAGTTCGTCCCACGATGTCTCGGGAGCCACGAACTTCACCATCTCCACCTTGTGGAACTGGTGCACGCGCAGCAGGCCGCGCGTGTCCTTGCCGGCGGCGCCGGCCTCGCGCCGGAAACACGGCGAGAACGCGCAGTACTTCAGGGGCAGGTCCTCGGCCGCGATGGTCTCCTGCATGTGGACGTTGGTGACCGACACCTCGGCGGTGGGGATCAGGTAGAGGTTGTCCACCGGGCAGTGGTACATATCTTCGGCCAGCTTGGGCAGTTGGCCGGTGCCCTGCATCGCCTCGGCGTTCACCAGGTAGGGGATGTTGAATTCGGTGTAGCCCTGCGCGAGGTGCACGTCCAGGAACCAGTTGATGAGCGCGCGCTCGAGACGGGCGCCCTGGCCCGACAGCACGGTGAAGCCGCTGCCGCTCATGCGGACGGCGCGATCCGGGTGGAAGATGCCCAGTTCGGCGGCCAGGTCCCAGTGCGGCACGATCGGATGCGCCGGCGTCTTCACGTCGCCCCAGGTGCGCACCACGACATTGCATTCCTCGCCGCCCTCGGGGACCGAGGCGTGCGGCAGGTTGGGAATGCGCAGGTACAGGTTCTCGACCTCGGCCTCGAGTTCGACAGCCGCGTCCTTCAACTGCTTCAGCCGGTCGGACACCGCCTTCATCGCCGCGATGGCTTCGCCGGCGTCGCCGCCGGCCTTCTTGACGTCGCTGATGGCGCGGTTCGCACGGTTCGCTTCGGCCTGCAGCGACTCGGTCTCCTGCAGGGCCGCCCGGCGCTCGGCGTCCTTGTCGTAGTAGGCCTGGATGTCGACGGACTCATGCTTGAGCGCGACGGCGCGCACCACCTGGTCGCGGTTTTCGCGCAGGAACTTGCGGTCGAGCAACGGAGGCACCTCTCTGGGGGCGGACGACGGCCGGCGGTCCGTCGGCGGACGCAAGAAACACGCCCGCCACCGCACGATCCGGCGGGAAATTGGTTTTGCAATCCACGGCGGCGGCTGCTAAGAAGGGTAGTCACAGGGACAAGGCTGCGGCAAGCCAAATCCGGGCCCGAACGGCAGAGGAATCATGCGCCGAAGCGAACTCATCGGCCGCCTCCGGGCGCTGCCCGCGGGCCGGCGCCTGATCACGGCCCTCGACGTCCCTGACGCCGACAGCGCCCTGGCGCTGGCCGCCTCGTTGGGGCCAGCGGGGGGGTTCGTGAAAGTGGGGCTCGAGCTGTTCTCGGCTGCCGGCCCGCCCGTGGTCACAGCCCTGCGGGGTCTGGGCCGCGACGTCTTCCTGGACCTCAAATACCACGACATTCCCAATACCGTGGCCGCGGCGGCGCGGCAGGCGTCACGCCTGGGCGCTTCCCTGTGCACGATCCACGCCGCGAACGGCCGGGCGGCCCTCCAGGCCGCGGCCGTCGCGCTGGCCGATGAGCCACCGGGGCCGTCCGGACAGCGCCCGGCACTGCTGGCGGTGACCGTGTTGACGAGCCTGTCGGCCGCCGACCTGGACGAGATCGCCCCGGGCGGCGGTTCCCTGGCAGACCGGCTGGCCCGGCTGGCGACCCTGGCCTGGGAAAGCGGCTGCGACGGCCTGGTCTGTTCGGCCGCCGACCTGCCGGACCTGCGGCGCGTCCTGGGGCCCGAGCCCCTGGTCGTGACCCCCGGCATCCGGCCCGCGGCCGGTGCTGCCGACGATCAGAAGCGCGTGGCCACGCCGCGGCAGGCGGCCGCCGCGGGCGCCGACTTCCTGGTCATCGGCCGGCCGGTGACCCAGGCGCCCGATCCGGCGGCGGCGCTGGCCGCGATCGCCGCCGAGTTCGCCTGAAATCCACCCTGACAGCGGTCAGCCGCGGAAAGGCACGCCCATGAACGAAGGCACGCCCCGGAACCAGGAAAAGCTCCTGACGCTGATGGAAGAACTGGGCGCCCTGCACAAGGGACACTTCCTGCTCAGCAGCGGCCGTCACAGCCACACCTACTTCCAGTGCGCGCGCCTGCTGCAGTTCCCCGAACTGGCGCGCGAGCTGGGCGCCGAACTGGCGGCGTTCTTCGCCGACACGCCGCACGATGTCGTGGTCAGCCCGGCCCTGGGCGGCATCCTCATCGGGCACGAGGTGGCCCGCGCCGTCGGCCGTCGCTTCCTGTTCACCGAGCGCAAGGAAACCCAGATGGACCTGCGCCGCGGCTTCACCCTGGAACCGCGGGAAAAGGTGATCATCGTCGAGGACGTGGTCACGCGCGGCACCAGCCTGCTGGAGGTGGCCCGCGTGGTCGAGGCGCATGGCGGCGTGGTCGTGGGTCTGGCCTGTCTGGTCGACCGCACCGGCGGCGATGTGGAGTTGCCGCTGCCGCTGCACGCGCTGGCGCGCGTCGCGGTCGAGACGTGGGAACCCGCGGCATGCCCGCTGTGCCGCGCCGGTCAGCCCGTGATCAAGCCCGGCAGCCGCGGGAACTGAGGCGGCCGCGGTGCCCGCCCCCCAGGAGCCGGGCGGCCACCGCGCCGCCCCGGCCATCATCCGGGCCGCCCGCCCGACAGCCATCCTGGGTGTCGGCCTGCTGGCGGCCGCGGTGGCCGTTCTGGCGGCTACCCTGTGGTGGCCGGCCGCGCATGGCCCGCGTCCGCTCCTGCCCACCGACGATCTCTACACGAACCTGACGGTGACCCGGCACCTGGCCCGCGGCGAGGGCTTCCGCTGCGACGTCGCCTACCCATTGTCGTTCGCCTGGCCGTTTGCCCGCGAACTGCCTCAGCCGCTCATGCACCGTCCGCCGGGCTGGCCGCTGGCCCTGCTGCTTCCCTACGCGGCGGCCGCTGGCGACCCCGACGGCGTCGTGCGCGCGGTGCGCACACTTCAGGTGGGGCTGCTGGCTTTGACCGCCGCCCTGGGCGCCGCCGCTTGGTGGCGCCGCGGGCGGGCGGGCGCGGCTGCCGCCTGGCTGGTAGCGCTGCTGGCCAGCCCGCTCATCGCCTACGCCGTGGACTGGGGTCAGGTGGAACTGGTCACCGGAACGCTGTTGCTGGGACTGTGGCTGCGCCATCGGGACGCGGCGCGGCCGCCGACGGCCGCCGACGGCGCTCTGGTGGGCGCACTGGCCCTGCTCCGCCCCGAACTGGTCTGGCTGCCGGTGGCCTGGTGGCTGGCCTCACGGGTCCGACCGACAGCGGCGGCCACGATCCGCCGCCGCGAACTGGCGGCCGCGGGACTGGTCTTCGTCGCGCTGACCGCACCCTGGGCGGCGCGCAACGCCCTCCTGGCCGGCAATCCGTGGTTCAGCCTGCAGACGCAGGCCGAGCTGGTGAAGGACACGCGGGCCTGGCCCGGCTACGACGTCTACCGGCAGCTCGAGCCGCAGCCCGCCTGGAAAGTCCTGCGCGACGACCCGGCGCCGGTCGCGCGCAAAGCCGCACGCGGCGTCCGCTTCTTCCTGCGCGAGCTGCCTTCGCTGGCGCCCTGGCCGCTGCTGCTGGCGCTCGCGCTGGCGGCGGGGGCGGCGTCGCGCACCGGTCGGGGCGTCCGGGCCGCCGTTGCCGGCAGGGCGTTCTCCCCGCCGGCGCTGGCTCTGTTGTCGACGGGCGCCCTGATCGCCTTCTACGCTCTGTTCGACCATTCGCTGCGGCATCTGACGGTGCTGGTGCCGATTCTCGCCTGGGAGGCCGCGCCCTGGCTGGGCGAATGGCCCTGGACGCTGCTGCCGCGACGGCGCGGCCGCCGTTTCCCGGCGCTGCCGGCCGTGGCCGGAGCTCTGCTCCTGACCATGCCGATCGTCCTGTTGACGGTCAGGGAACCGACGGGATGGGACCAGTCCGTACGGGAGGCTGCGGCCGGCCAGAGCCGGGCCGTGGCAGAAGCGGCGCGTCTGCGCTCGGCTCCGCCCGGCGCGGTCTTCACCGAAAGCTCCGCAGCGCCCTGGCTGGCGGATCGGCCGGCCGTGTGGTCTCCCCTGGACGACGAGGTGTCCGCTCGGATCTCCGCCTGGCTGCTGCCGGCAACGAACACAGGAGGTCGTCCGTGAGCCCATCCTTCGAAACGCCGCCCGACGCCGCGGCCGACAACTGGCTGCGCCGCGACGCAGGCTGGTCGGCCGCCGGCTGGCGGCACGGCTGGACCACGACCGCCGGACCCGACTTCCGCGCGGCGCCGGAGACCGCCGGACACCGGGACGCGATGGCCGCACTCGGCCGCGCGGCCGGGCTGCCGCATCTGGCCTGGGTGCATCAGGTCCACGGCGGCGACGTCCTGCGCGCGACGCAACCGGGGCTGGCCGGCGCCGCCGACGCGCTGTGGACGGACGTGCCCGGGCTGGGCGTCGTGGGCCGGGGCGCGGATTGTCCGCTGATCCTGGTCGGCGGCCGCCGAAGCGATGGTTCGGCCCTGTGGGGATTCGCGCACGCTTCGTGGCGATCGACCGTGGCGCGCGTCACCTCGACGCTGATGTCGCGGCTGCTCGACGCCGGCCTGCTGGACACCACGGCCCGCGCCCTGATCTGCCCCTCGGCCGGTCCGTGCTGCTACGAAGTCGGTCCTGAGGTGCGCCAGGCCGCGCGCCGGGAGCTTGGCGAAGACGCGCTGGCGTTCTTCGCGCCGGGCGGGGAACGCTGGCGGCTCGACCTGTGGGCCGCGAACACGCGGCAACTGACGGACTCGGGCGTGCCGGCGGCGGCGATCACCGTCACGGGGCACTGCACGATCTGCGGCGGCGACCTCTACCCCAGCCATCGCCGGCAGGGCGCGGCCGCCGGACGTTTCGCCGCTTTCATCGGCGGCTTGCAACTGTAGCCCGGATCATTCCTGGGCCGTCCGGGCCGGCTGGAACGCCGCATCCTACATCGACCGCCGGTACTGCCCTCCGACCGCATACAACGCCGCCGAAATCTGCCCCAGCGAACAGACCTTGGCCGCTTCGAGCATGGCCGCGAAGGTGTTGCCGTGGCTGACGGCGGCCTGCTGCAGAGCCTCCAGGCGCTCCGGCGCCAGCGCGGCATGCCGCGCCTGGAACGCCGCCAGCGTGGCGATGGCGAATTCCTTCTCGCTTTCGGTCGAACGGATGACTTCGCGCGGCACGATGGTCGGCGAGCCGTTCGGATCCAGGTACGTGTTGACCCCCACGATGGGCAACTCGCCGCTGTGCTTGAGCGACTCGTAGTGCAGCGACTCCTCCTGGATCTTCGTCCGCTGGTACATGCGCTCCATCGCCCCGAGCACCCCGCCGCGCTCGCTGAGCGCCGAGAACTCGGCCAGCACCGCCTGCTCGACCAGATCGGTGAGCTCGTCGATGATGAAGGCGCCCTGCAGCGGATTCTCGTTGCGGGCCAGACCCAGCTCCCGGTTGATGATCAGCTGGATGGCCATCGCGCGGCGCACCGACTCTTCGGTGGGCGTGGTGATCGCCTCGTCATAGGCGTTCGTGTGCAGCGAGTTGCAGTTGTCGTAGATCGCGTACAGGGCCTGCAGCGTGGTGCGGATGTCGTTGAAGGCGATCTCCTGCGCGTGCAGCGAACGACCCGACGTCTGGATGTGGTACTTGAGCATCTGGCTGCGCTCGTTGCCCCCGTAGATGTGGCGGATGGCGCGTGCCCAGATGCGTCGCGCCACGCGCCCGAGCACCGCGTACTCGGGGTCCATGCCGTTGCTGAAGAAGAACGACAGGTTGGGCGCGAAGCTGTCGATGGGCATGCCCCGCGACAGGTAGTACTCGACGAAGGTGAACCCGTTGGCCAGGGTCAGCGCCAGTTGCGTGATCGGGTTGGCGCCCGCCTCGGCGATGTGGTAGCCGCTGATCGAGACCGAGTAGAAGTTCCGCACGCGGTGGTCGATGAAGTACTGCTGGATGTCGCCCATCAGGCGCAGCGCGAACTCGGTCGAGAAGATGCAGGTGTTCTGGGCCTGATCCTCCTTGAGGATGTCCGCCTGCACCGTGCCCCGCACGGCGGCCAGCGTTTCGGCCTTGATGCGCGCGTAGACCTCCGCCGGCAGGACCTGGTCGCCGCTGGCGCCCAGCAGCAGCAGACCCAGGCCGTCGTTGCCGTCCGGCAGCGGGCCGGCATAGGCCGGCCGCGCGTGGCCGCTCTGCCGGGCCAGCGCCGCCAGCTTCGTTTCCACTTCGCCGACCAGTCCCTGGGCGCGGATGTACTTCTCGCAGCCCTGGTCGATGGCCGCGTTCAGGAAGAACGCGAGCATCATGGGTGCCGGCCCGTTGATGGTCATCGATACCGACGTCTTGGCGTCGGCCAGATCGAAACCGGAATAGAGCTTCTTGGCGTCGTCGACCGTGGCCACCGAAACGCCGCTGTTGCCGACCTTGCCGTAGATGTCCGGCCGGCGCGCCGGATCCTCGCCGTAGAGCGTCACCGAATCGAACGCCGTCGACAGCCGGATCGCGGGCATGCCCAGCGACACGAAATGGAAGCGCCGGTTGGTGCGCTCGGGTCCGCCTTCGCCGGCGAACATGCGCGTGGGGTCCTCGCCCTCGCGCTTGAGCGGGAAGACGCCGGCCGTGTACGGATAGCAGCCCGGCACGTTCTCGGTCAGCAGCCAGCGCAGGATGTCGCCCCAGTCGCGCCAGCGCGGCACGCAGACGCGCGGGATGCGCGTCCCGCTGAGCGAACGCGACTGCAGATCCTGCGCGAAGACGCGACCGCGCACCTCGTAGCTGAAGACGTCGGCGCTGTAGCGTTCGACCAGCGCCGGCCATTGCTCCAGCAGGTGGCGGCACTCCGCCTCGAGACCGCCCAGCAGCGAGCGGTACTGTTGCACCAGTTCCCGCACGGCCGGCGTATCGTCCGGCGCCGCGGTCAGCGAGGGCAGCACGACCGTCGCCGCGGGAATGCCGCCGCGCAATTCGGCGACGGCGCCGTGCAGCGCGCAGAGACGGCTGGCCAGGGCACACTGGGCGTCGCGGCGCCGGTCCCCGGCGCGGCTGTTCTCCACGATCTCGGCCAGATAGCGCACGCGCTCGGGCGGAATGACGGGATGCGGGCGGTTGTCGCCCGGCGGCAGCGCCGGCGCCACGCCGCGGCCGGCGACGGCGTCCAGGCGCGCGGCCAGGGCGGCGTACAGGCGGTTGACACCCTGGTCGTTGAACTGCGAAGCCACCGTGGCGAACACCGGCAGCGATTCGTCCGCCCCCTCGAAGACGTTGTGGTTGCGGCGGTACTGCCGGCGCACGTCGCGCAGCGCGTCGAGGCTGCCGCGGTGGTCGAACTTGTTGATGGCGATGACGTCGGCAAAGTCCAGCATGTCGATCTTCTCGAGCTGGGACGCCGCGCCGTACTCGGCGGTCATCACGTACAGCGACAGGTCGGCGTGATCGACGATCTCGGTGTCGCTCTGCCCGATGCCGCTGGTCTCGACGATCACCAGATCGAAACGGGCCGCCCGGCAGATGTCGATGGCGTGGCGCACGTAGCGGGAAAGCGCCAGGTTCGACTGCCGCGTGGCCAGCGAACGCATGTAGACGCGCGGGTTGTCGATGGCGTTCATGCGGATGCGGTCGCCCAGCAGGGCGCCGCCGCTGCGCCGGCGCGAAGGATCGACCGACACGATCGCCACGGTCCCGTCCGGGCGGTCCAGCAGGTACCGGCGCACCAGCTCGTCGACCAGCGACGACTTGCCGGCGCCGCCGGTCCCGGTGATGCCCAGCACCGGCACCTTCGGCCCCTCCGGCGCCGCCCGATGGACGGCCTCCAGCAGCGCGTCGCCCTGGTCCGGGAAATTCTCGGCCAGCGTGATCAGGCGGGCCAGCGCGCGCGGATCGCGCCGCGGCAGGTCCGCCAGCAGCGGCGCCAGGTTCGCCGGCGCCGGAGCTTCGCCCACCGGGAAATCGCACTGCCGCATGACCTCGTTGATCATGCCCTGCAGCCCCATGGCGCGGCCGTCGTCGGGCGAGAACACCCGCGCGATGCCGTAGGACTGCAGCTGTTCGATCTCGGTCGGCAGGATCGTCCCGCCGCCGCCCGCGAAGATGAGGATGCGCCGGCCCGAGGCGGCGACCAGGTCGTGCATGTACTGCAGGAACTCCAGATGCCCGCCCTGGTAGCTGGTCAGGGCGATACCCTGCGCATCCTCCTGGATGGCGCAGTCGACGATCTCGCGCACCGAACGGTTGTGGCCCAGATGGATGACTTCGGCCCCGGTCGCCTGCAGCAGACGGCGCATGATGTTGATGGCGGCGTCGTGCCCGTCGAACAGGGAAGCGGCCGTCACCAGGCGCACGTGGTTGACGGGGCGGTACGGCTCGATGCCGGCAGCAGCGGTGGGGGGCGTCGACGAAGACATCGCGACCTTCCGGACAGAGGGACGGCGCCGAAACGCCGCGTGAGGTCAGCCGGCCAAAGCCAATACCGACCTGGCGGACACCCCTGACGCGGCAGCGTGTGGTGCCCGCATGATACATTCGCAATCAATCCGATGGGGATCGTAAAATCAACCCGAGGCCACCAAATCCCGTTCGGCGTTGCGCCCCTTGCAGTTACCCTTGACCGGTGAGCGATGCCGTCGCATCGGATCGGGCCTCGCGCCGGCATGTGGCCAGCCGCCATCCGGGCGCGCCACCACAGAAACACCGAGCTCGGCGATGCGCTCTTGCTGGCGCCTGGCGAACTCAACCTGACGATGCTCGTCGCCGCGTCCGTCGAGGGGCAATCGACCACCAGGTCGATGTAGCACGTCATCCGCGGTTGGGTGTAAAGCGACATGGTCACCGAGCCCGTCAGCATGCAAGGCACCCGCGCCGCATCAAGGAATGGCCCGGCCACCATCCGCTCGTGTCCGGCACCGCGGCCCCCCGCGCACATCCGGTGCGCCTACCGGAACAACCCTTCAGGAGTCAGCACATCAACGACAAATTTTGCAACTGAAGATGAGCTGCGCGATCGCGGCGAGCTGCCCGTGATAAATGCGTGATGGATGGGGTCTTGTATGGGGTCAGGTCCTGACCAGGGAGAGCCGTGTCGATTGCCACTCCCGTCGAAGGTGTTGTGCCAATTCGCTTGAAACTATTCGCCATTCTGTCATACCGTAAGAGCCCATCCTCAACAGGTACCGAGGTGAATCCGTGCCCAGTAGCTATGATCGAGAAGATCTGAAACCTGATTGTCGCCAGTCTGCCGACGAGATCGATATCCTGGTGGAAACCGGTCAGCGCCTGGCCGAGACCCTGGACCTGCAGACGATTCTGCAGGCGGCGGTCGACGGGATCACCGGGCTGGCCGGGCTGGAAACCGCCGCGGTCTATCTCCTCGGGGGCCGGATCCTCCATCTCTGGGCCACTTACCCGCCCCTGCCTCCCGACTTCCCCGCAGATTTGCGTGATGCGCCCCTTGCCGACCATCTGCACATCAAGGAGGCGATTGAAGGGAAGAAGCCGTTCGTGGTGGATGATCTCATGGTTGCCGCCAGGACAGGAGCGGAGCGAGAGGTTGCCCGCCAGCGGAAACTGCGTACGGTGCTCTACGTTCCGATGGTCATCGATGGGGAAGGCATCGGGGTATTCCTTGTCGGCTCGACCAGCGGGGTGGTCTCCATCGCCGAGAGCCGCATCGGACTGGCGGGCGCACTGGCCAACCTGGCTTCCCTGACCGCCCGGAACGCCCTGCTGTTCCAGGATGCCGAGGCGAAAACACTGGAGCTGAAGGCCTCGCTCGAAGAGCGGTTGAAGATCGAGAAGGAGAGGGAACAATTGCAGCTGCAGCTGGCCCAGGCGCAAAAACTGGAGTCGATCGGGCGTCTGGCGGGAGGCGTTGCCCATGACTTCAACAACTTGCTCCAGGTCATTCAGGGGTACACCGAATTGGCCTTGGCCAGTGTCCCCGCCACCAGCCCGGCCTTCGATCATCTCCGCGAGGTTCAAGGCGCGGCCAAGCGATCGGCCAGTATCACAAGACAGCTTCTGGCGTTCGCCCGCAAGCAGACCATTGCCCCGAAAGTGCTCGACCTCAGCCAGTCCGTGGACCAGACCCTGCTGATGTTGAAGCGTCTGGTGGGAGAGCATCTGGACCTGGTCTGGGTACCGGATGCCAAGCCGTTGCCCGTACTCATGGATCCGTCGCAACTGGACCAGATCCTGACCAACCTGTGCATCAACGCGCGGGACGCCATCGAGGATGCCGGCAAGGTGACCATCGAAACCCAGGCCGCCAGGTTCGACGAGGAATACTGCCGGCTGCATGAAGGATACCTGCCCGGCAAGTACTGCATGCTGGCCGTGAGTGACGATGGTTGCGGATTTGACGATGAGGTCCGGAAGAACATTTTCGACCCGTTTTTCTCCACCAAGGAAGAGGGAACGGGCCTGGGTCTGGCCACGGTCTACGGGATCGTCAAGCAGAACGAAGGGTTCATCAACGTCTACAGCGAGTCGGGCCAGGGCACGACTTTCAAGATCTATCTCCCCTATCACGAGGGCCAGGGAAAGCCGGTGGCGGAACCGAGGAAGGCACCCGTCGGCGCCGGCAGCGGCGAGACGGTCCTGGTTGTCGAGGATGACCCTGCCATCCTGACTCTGCTGAAGACGATTCTGAAGCGGCAGGGCTACAACGTCATCTCAGCCGATTCTCCTTTGGCTGCCATCGAACTCGCCCAGCGGCACCAGAGCGAGATCAGGTTGCTTGTCACCGACGTCGTCTTGCCGAATATGAATGGCCGGGAGCTGGCGAAACGGATCGGGGCAATCGCCCCCGGGCTTCTGGTCCTTTTCATGTCGGGATATACTGCGAATGTCATTGCCCACCGTGGGGTGCTCTACGAAGACGTCAGTTTCCTGCAGAAGCCGTTCGATTCCCGGCAACTCGCCGAGAAGGTGCGGAGCATGCTGGACGGAGAGTGATCCTGCTTGTTGTGGCCAAGCCCCTCGCCTGGGGCGAACCGCCTGCCGGGCGGCAGCTACCTGGCGCGGCTGCAGGGACAAGAAGGTGCGGCCACGACCAAACTCGTGTCGCTGCGCTGAGCGGGCGTTGGCGGCCACTTCAGTCCCGGTACAGCGCCTTGACCGAGCCCCAGGACATCGGCTGCACGTCGGTCTGTCCGTTCGGCGTGAAGGACAGCACGATGCCACCCCCGGACTGGACGCTGAACGTGCCGCCGTCGAGCGCGTTCGCGACACCCGAGACGTCGACGTAGAACCTGTCCGCGGCGAATCCCGTGATCGCCCCGCTCACGGTGGCGACCGTCCAGGACGAGGCGACACTGCTGTCGAAGTTCAGCATCGGGCCGGGGGCACCATTGATCGACGAGACGAGCACGATCGCGAACGGCTCGGCGCTGGTCGCGGTGATGTCGAGGTTCCCTTCAATGGCCAGACCGCTCCACTCGGCGCCCATGGCGCCGGTCGCGTCCTTCATCGCCACGCCCCACGTGCCAGCCGGCCCCCATGTCACATCATTGGCGGTATTCGTCGTCGAGAACACCATCACGACATGCAGCGTCGACTCGACCTGGATGTTGTAGTCGCTGAGGGTCCGGCCGTCCTGCAGCGTCAAGCCGGCGAAGATCAATCGCTGCGTATTGGGCGCCCATCCGTTCTGCTCCTGCACTTTCACGCGCACGTTCTCGATCGAGTCCGAAGGCTCGACCGCAAGCGTGTACGTGTGGCCGACGAGGTCCTTCACGAAGATGTCCATGGCGGCGGCCGGAGCCGCCGTGAGCAGGACCAGGAGCACGACGGCCATGAGCATGCAGCAGGCAGAACCCTTCATCGGGACTCCTCCGGGAGATTGACGGCTGGTGGAAAGCTGCTCCCCGTGACCGAGCGAGCCCCGGGCCGCCGAAACCGACCGACCACGAATCCGTCACATGATCGGCGCTATCCATTAACAACTGAGGGATTTACCTGTTGCCGCGCGGGATCAACCATAGCTTACGACGCGATTGGCGTGCCCGGAGACTACGCTCATGACATTTTCGACGAAATTTGAGGTGGAGAGGAAAAAGAACCACCCCTTCTCCCCCAGCCGCCCGTCGATTGTGGCACGCGCCATCCCCCGTCCGTCAATCCACCCCCCCGGGTCGCGTCGGTTCGGCGGCGACGGCGCCGGCAGCACCACCGGAGGCTGCGTCGGTTCGCCGATGTGGTCGAGGATCCGCTCGAATGTCGGGCGGGCCAGCACGAAGGAGAAAATCAGCCTCGGACGCGGGCGAACCCGTGGGCCAGGATGCCGCACTTCAGAGGAGCCACAGGCTCGCCGGGGCCGCGCTGGCGGATGGTGGTCTCGACCACGCGCGGAAAAAATGGTCAGCAATCCGAAAAGTTGCGCCGGCGCAAACGCCAGCTACCAAGGCACCGGATCCCCCGCGATCTCCGTCGCCCACAGGTCAGCGATCGCCCGCACGACTTCCGGCGCCAGACGCCCCCGCGCCGCCGCGAAGTTGTCGCGCGCCTGCGCAGCGCTCCGGGCGCCGGGGATGACCGTCGAGACACCCGGCTGGGCGAGCGCGAACTGCAGCGCGGCTTGGGTCAGGGGCGTGCCGTCGGGAACCAGCGCCGCGAACTTCGCCAGCAGTACGGCACGACGTGCACGCACCGCAGGCGTCCAGCGCCGGCGCATGTCGGTGAAGCCGTGGTCGGGTCCGTACCGTCCCGCCAGCCAGCCCGAGTCGAGCGGCACCTTGACGACCAGGCCCATGCCGCGGTCCCGCGCCGCGACGAAGGCCGGCAGCGGCTCCTGGTGGAAGACGTTGAAGAGCATCTCGGCCGCGCGGCTCGCGGTGGTTTCGCGCAGCAGGTCCAACTCGTTGCGCCAGTCCAGCGAGGCGCCGTATGCGCGGATGAGACCCTCGTCCCTCAGTTTTTCCAATTCGTCGTACTGAAGCGCGGTGCGGCCGTCCAACAGGCCGAGCGGGGGATTGTGCAGCAGCACGATGTCGAGGTAGTCCGTGCGCAGGCGCCGGAGGCTTTCCTCCACCGAGGGCCTGATGGCCGTCACGCCGAAATCCGTCTCTCCCCGCGCGCTGTGCCCGAACTTCGAGCAGATCACGACGTCCCGGCGCAGCGGGCTGAGCACCTCGCCGAGGAGCTCCTCGCTGTGCCCGCCGCCATAGCCCGGCGCCGTGTCGAAGAAGTTGCAGCCGACGTCGAGCGCTGCGTGCACGATTGCCAGCGCCTCGTCCCGTTCGGCGGTGCTCCAGCCCGCTCTCGCCAGCTGCCAGCAGCCGAGTCCGATCGCGCTGACTTCCAAGCCGGTATCGCCGAATGGGCGCCTGGGCAACGGGTCGTGCATCAGATCGCCGCCAGCGCCTGTCCGAGCAGATGGTGCACCTCGGCAGCCACGGCCGCGACGTCGGGGCGTTCAACCAGCTTCAGCACCTGTCACTCCCCCAAACTCCGTCGGCCTTGCGCCCGTTGCGATTGCGTTGAGGCGAGCATACCACGCTCGGAAGTCCAAAACCATCGCTCGCTCCCTCGCCGCAACATTCCGCCCCAACCGCCGCTCTCCTGCGGGCGCGGCACGAGCGCTCGTTCGCCTCAATCCCGGATCACTCCCAGCCGTCGCCCTGCCCTGCCGCCTGGTCCATCTCCGGCCAGTCCGCGGTCGCGTTCGTCTGGTCGAACCCGAACGCGAGTTGCGGCGGCGACCGCGCCGGCAGCACCACCGGCGGCTGCATGGGTTCGCCGATGTGATCGAGGATCCGCTCGATCGTCGGGCGTGGCGGGAATGCGCGCAAAAAATGCCGCGCCTGTCGCGGCGCGTGTGCCCCTGCAAACCTCCCCCAGCCCGTCAGTCGTGCGGCGACAACCCGACCAGTTCGCCGATGGATCGCACGATCCGATCCGGTCGCACCACAGTGCCTTCAGGGAGCCCCGTTCCGCGGTAGTCGTGCCAGATGCCCTGGATGCCGAGGGCCTGCGGCGCCGCGACATCCCACTCCAGGTTGTCGCCGACCATGCTGGCCTCACACGGCGCCACCGCGAAGAACTCGAGTGCATGACGATAGACGCGCAGGTCGGGCTTCCCCGTGCCGAACTCCGCCTCGACGACGATGAGCTGGAAGAACCGGCCCAGATCGAAGCGCCCGATCTTGCCGCGCTGCTTCTCCGCCCCTCCGTTCGTGATCAAGCCGAGAGGCACCTCGAGCGCGTGCAGGATCTCGAGGGTTTCGCGGGCCCCGGCCAGGAGGCAGTAGGCCTCGTCGCGCTTGCGGGCATAGGCGTTGCCCATGGCATCGGCCAGGGCGCGGTCAGCGATGCCCGTTCTCTCCAGGGCGTACCGGCAGACCGTGCGTCTCGCTTCGTCGAGGTCCAGGCGCCCCACGCGAAACCGTTCCTCGTCGCTCCAGAACCAGTCGCTGACAGCCTTGATCGTGGTGACCATCGCAACGGGATCGAATGGCGTGGCGCCGACGGCGGAAAACTCTGCGCAGACCTCGGCCCACGACTCCCGGGCAAGGCGCGAGTAGTCCACGATGGTATCGTCGAGGTCGAACAGCATGACCTTCGGCAGCGATTCGCGGGGTGGGAAGGTCACGATGCCTCGCTTCTACCGATAGAGGGCGCGCAGCCGGCCCCAACTGATCTTCTCCACAGAGACGGGCGATGCCTCCAGATAGAGGTGGAAGCGCAGATCCAATGCTTCCGTGGCGCCGTGCCAGGGTCCGGCCAACCCGTTCCCCGACGTCTTGCGTTCGCCGCGAGGGTAGGAGTCGCCCACCCTGCAATAGGCCAGTCCGCCGGCGCGAGGCACCTCTGTCGTGGCTCCCAGCAAATAGTCGCCCGGCTCGAGCAGGGGACACTCCGCGCCGAAATCAAAGAGAACCGAAGGCCAGGTCCCGAACGCCGGCATGGGCTGCACAATCTCCGCGTAGCGTACGGACGCGTCAGCCGACATGACGGCGACCCGGATCGGGTCGCCCTCGAACAGCCCCACGTGCTGCTCGAATTGGAGCTCCAGTGCGATGATGCGGGTTGGACAGTCCAACCGCACCGTCTGGCCGACGGAAATTGTCGAACCGTCCCAGCGTCGGCCGAACCATACGTAGCCTTCGGCGCGGTTGTAGGCGCACGGATTATCGATCGTCTGGGGGCACTCCGCGGCGGCCGCCATGCCGCAGGCCACTGCCAACCATCCAAGGGAGACCAGGCTCATTCTCCGTGACATGGAGTTAACCTTCCCCGGGGCCAGCAGCGCGAGTGCGAACACGCACCAGCCCGGGATTGCTGGCCACCGTGCATCGACATCAACCCCGAGGAGAACCTCGCGAACCCATTCTAGCAGCAAGGCGCGGCCCGCGTCAGCCACGCGTTCACTTCATCAACAGGAGCTTGACCGTCCTTGCGCCACCATCACTGCTCGCGCGCACCACATAGGTGCCGGCGGCAACGGCGCGCCCCGCCTCGTCGATGCCGCGCCAGTCGAACCCGTGCGCGCCGGCAGCAAGGACGCCGGCGTGCAACCGGCGCACGCGGCGGCCACACAGGTCGAACACGCTGATCTCGGCCGGTCCTGCCGACGGCATGGTGAACATGACCCGGGTCATCGGGTTGAAGGGGTTCGGCGCGGCGCGCAACGCCATGTCGGCCGCTGGCGCGGGCGCCGCGGCAACGGGCCGGCCCGCAAGGACCGGACGATTGTAGGTCCGGAACCCGCCGGTCGCGGTGGTGACCACCAGCCGATCGCGGGCGATCGCGACGTCGACGATGCCGCTCCCGATCCACAGCCCGCCGCACCTGACGACGTTGCGGGGGTTGCGCGCGTCCAGGACCGCGACCTCGCCATGGTACGGACTCCACACATAGAGCAGGCTGCCGTCGGCAGTCACTCGGGAGCCCCAGTCCAGGATGGCAGGTACGGCCTCGATCGGCAGGATACTGGTGCCCAGAGCGTGCGGCTGCTCCGGTTCGGAAAGATCGAACGCATTGACCACGATGCGTACTTCGAAAGTGTCGGGCTGGAGGCTGTAGTACCGGAGGTCGAGTCCGTAGGCGATGTCGCCTGAGGCGGCAAAGCGACAGATCATGGTCTGCGCTTCGACGCCTGCGACAAGGTCGGCGACGCGCTGCGGGTCGCCGCCGTCTTCGGCCAGCCAGACGCCGGGCGAGCGGTCGCCGTCACGGCGGTTGCCGACGTAGACGCCGGGGCGGACTTCGCAGGGATACTCCGGCAGGTCCACCGGCACCAGCGTCGCGCTGCCGTCCGCGGCAACGGACAACCGATTCGGTGTCGGCGACCCGCTGACGAACCAGCCGGTGCCGGCCGGGAAGGCCCAGACGTTATCATTAATTCCGCATAACCCCAGCCGCAGCCTGAGCGGCCGGATGGCCGCCGGATCGGTCACGTCCAGGACCCAGGTGCCGCCTCCGCACCCTCCGACCAGCGCCCGCCCACCGTTGACGCTCACCACCTTGTTCCTCTGGTCCGTTTGCTCGTCGGGCGTGACCCAGGCGCCCAGCAGCACCGGCCGATCGGGGTCGGCGACGTCCATCACCGTCAGCCGCCCGACACCGCCGGCGAGATAGGCGCGATCGCCCACGAACTGCAGGTCCTGGATACCGACGCCGGTCCGGTGGCGGCCGACAACCGCCGGCGCGAAGGGATCCGACAGGCCCAGGATCGTCAACCCTTCCTGGCGGGCGAAGAGATGGTCACCCTGCGACTCCAATTCGGCCATGTTCCACGCCGGCGTGACGCCCCACGACAGCCGGCGACCCTCGCGGGTGTACACGGCCACGTTCCAGTCGGTGGTATAGAGCAGCGTGTCGTGGACAGCGAAGCCGGGCCCCCAATATTCCCCCGCCAAGCCGCCGCCGATCGCCCGCGGGGCCATGGGATCAGCGATATCCCACAGGAAGGAAAGACCCCCGTAGGACGTGCTCAGCAGCCCGTCATTGATCGTCAGGGGTTCGCCCGGTGCGCCCAGGTCGCGCACCGGGACCGGCTGCAGGGGATCCGACACATCGAAGATCAAGGTGGTGCTCTCGTTCCCGAGATAGAGCGTGTTGCCGGTCGCCTCTGCCGAGCGCAGAACATACGGCGCGAACGGGCTGTCCAGGGACTTGATCACCCGTGGCTGTCGCGACCCGGTGATGTCGACGATATGGAGGCTCCGGCCGTCGTTGACGTAGACGTACGGGCCGACCACGGTCATCCCCCATGTCGATGCGCTCCACTCGTGTTCGAAATCGAGGCGACCTGCCACCTGCAGTCCCCTGCCGGCGTCATCGCGAACCACGTGCAGCACGCGATCGGCGGTCAGGGCGCAGATCCGCCTCTGGGTGCGCACGAGGTCGACGATGCCGGCCGACAGCTCGACGCGACTGCGCACCCGGGGCAACGCCGGATCGGTCACGTCGACGTCCTCCAGCCAGGCGCCGTTGGCGAGGTAGACCGTCCGCTGGTCGACCACCATGGCGCCGCAATAGCCTTCGGTCCAGCCGCCGCGTTGCTTGAAGGAGAGGCCGCCGGGCTCGTCGGCCAGGGCACGGAGCGGAAGGATTCCGGCCACTAGCAGGCCGAGAATGGCGCACAGGAGATATTTATTCATGGTCCAAGTCCTTGCCGGACAAGATGGCGGGCGAGTGTCACCTGGACGGGCGCAAGCGACGTGCCGCTGACGCGGGGCTGGCAATCATTTGCGAAGGACACCCACAGCCGTGCGTCTCCGCCCTCGCCAGCCAGCGGCGTTAACGGCCAGAACACCGGGATCAGGGGGATAGAAAAGAGAACCACCCCTTCTCCCCCAGCCACCCGACGATCGTGACACGCCCCACCCCCGCCCGCCAATCCACCCCCTGATCCGCGCCGGTTTGGCGGCGACCGCGCCGGCAGCACCTTGGGCGGCTGCATGGATTCGCCGATGTGATCGAGGATCCGCTCGATCGTCGGGCGGTCCAGCACGAAGGCTATGATCCGCATCGGCTCGCCGCACTTCGGGCAGCTCAGGGGAAGGCATTCGTAGATCCGCACCAGCAGCAGCGCCCAGCAGCGGGCGGCCGCGCGGCGAACATCGGACTTGGGCGCCGGTTCGCCGGACTCGGCCGAGGCCTGCGCCTGCACAGACGGCTCCGGACTTCATGGACCAGGTGGGCCGAGACGTCGACCATGCGCCGCGCCGCGACAGTTGTCGCCGGCGGTGGACAGGTCGCAGCGGACACGCACACTCCCGGACGCCAGGGGGCGGTGGGAGGTGGTGATGCCGACGGGCACTTGTGCCGGCGCAAGTGTCGGGCGCAGTTGGCGCGGATTCAGGAAAGTTGCCCCGGCGCAGGCGAAAGGGAGGAATAGCCGACAGGGGTGAATCAGCGAACGCAGAGGCAAGCACCGGGCCGGGGCAGCACATCAGCGTGGGCTGATAAGTGAGCCGAACGGAGAGCTCAGAAGCGCCGCTCCAGCGCCACAATCCAACCATCGCGACCGTCGGCCACCGCGTCCCCGGGCACATCCCAGCGGCTCCAGACCGCGTGCGCGCGCCAGGGGCCGGGAACGCCCTGCCGCAGGCCGCCGATCGTCAGCGATCCGCTCCACCGACGTGCCGGCGTCGGCGTGTGACCCTCGGCGCCCCACGTGGCGCGCGAAAGTCCGCCTTCGGCGTACCAGGAACCGCCGGCGGTACGCGGGCGCCAACGCACCAGGCCCGAGACCTGTTCACCGGCGCCGCCGAGCGGATGCCCCAGCACCCAGTCGTCGTTCGTGTAGCCGTCGGGAAACGAACTGTTGCTGTACCACAGGACCAGCGGATGGAGCGTCTCGGCGTATTCCACCGCCAGATCCCAGCGCGGACTGACCAGCTCGATGCCGGCCACCGAGGCCGGCGCCGAGATCTCGGGAATGGCGCCGCCCGGTCCGCGCGGCAGGAAATCGGTGCCGGCGTACTCCCACCACAGACGCCCTGCGGCGGCCGGTAGCACGCGCCACGGCGCCCGGACCCAGCGGATCTCCATCTGCGCGGCGAACAGGCGGTCCGTGAGCGGCCCGATCTCCATCTCGCGCCAGGTCGTGCCGGCGACCGGGAAATTGATCTGCAGGAGATCCGGCCACAGCGTGCCTTCGCGCGGCACGGCCATCGCCGTCTGCGACCCTCCGACCCGGAACCAGTCGGTCACGCGCCAGCGCAGGAGCCACTGGAAGAACCACGGTCGATCTTCGCGCACACCGGTCGCCGCCAAACGGTCGACCACCTGCCGCCGGTCGAGCCGGCCGACGCGCAGGAGAAGATGCTCCGGCGCCAGCGGCCGAACGAGCCCCCGCCAGCGAAAGGGCGCCACGCGGCGCGCGGTCAACGCAGGGAATGGCCGACCGCCGCGATCCAGCAGCAGGGCTCCGCCCAGTCCGGGGCCGTCACGCCGCGGCTCCCAGCCGGCGCTCAGCGCCCAGTTCCCCAGCCGGACGCCGCCCGCCGCGCGGACCAGGTCGGCCCGCAGGCCGTCGTCCTGCAGCAGGTACCGCCGTTCCTGCGCCGGGCCGGTGACCGGATTCCAGAGCGGCCACAGCCGCGGGTCAGCGCCCTGGAGATCGGGATCGCCGCCGCCGGCTCCCCACCCCGTCTGCGCAACCGCGCGCGCTGTCGCCCCGGCCCACCAGCGGCCCCTCACCGCCTGCGCGCCCACTTCCGCCGCCGCGTTCCAGCCCGGACCCCAGATCAGCCCCGCTTCGCCGTCCTGCGTGCCGCCGCGGTCGGTGTGCCCGATCAGCAGGCGCGCACCGGTCCAGCCGCCCTCCGCCAGCAACGCGGCCAACCCCGCGGCCGCTTCGCGTTCCGCGGGGTCTTCAAGCGCCGCGCCGATGGCCGCGGTCAGTGTCCGCCATTCGTCGGCGCTGAGGGGTTCATCGATGGGAGGCTGCAGACCGGCTTCGAGCGCCAGGCGCCGCAGGGTCGACCAGGGCACCAGACGGGCGTCCAGATCGCCGGCGCCCGGCAGGTCGGCGACTGTTTCGAAAGCCGGCAGGGATGATGCTGCGGCTCCGGAAACCGGGACGCCGGCCGCCAGCGTCCACGCCAGAACCGCCGCCGCCGTCAGAAGCCGAGTAGCCCCGCGGCCAGCGCGCCGATCAGAAGGATGGGCAGCAGGACGGCCAGAACGACGAGCCCCACCGGCACGATCGCCACCAGCAGCGCGCCCGCGACCAGGACCAGCGGCACAGCCACGATCAGGGTCAGCAGCCCGCCGATCAGCCAGCCCAGGATCTTGAAGGGCAGGATCACGACCATCAGCACGACCTTCAGCGCCAACAAGCCGAGACCGATGATCACAGGGATCAGGATCAGCGCCGCAATCGCTTCGAACATGTCCGTGCCTCCGCCCGACGATCCGTTGATGCCGCCACGCGCGCCCGCTCGGCGCCGCGCCTGATACGGCGCCCGCTGCCTCCGGTTGCGCCGGGCCGGGTCGCCACCTGCTCACGGTTGAAACGGTGGTTGCCTGGCCGGACATCGTACCCCCTCGACGGTCGGAATATTCAGGCCGCGGAGGGCGGCAGAAAACTGGGCGATCGGTCGGATGGCAGCGGCCGGTATGTCGAACCATGGCATGATATCAAAAAAATTGATAGACAATCGCTGACCAAACGTCCTATAATCGGCTTATAGCTGCTTCACTGGCGACACCTCGCGGGTATTGTTGAAGCTCGCGCACTTCCATGAGCTCCCGCGTAGACCGTGAAGCAGCTATATTTTTCTTCCGGTTGCAGGCTAGCACCGCCCCGCCGCGTCCGTCAACGCCGGCAGGCGGGCACCTGGAGCAGCCGGCCCGAAAACGACGGGTCCGGGAGCCTCGAGGGGCGCCCGGACCCGTTTTTCTGCGCAGTCGCCTTCCGGCGACCCGGCCCCGGAGCTTGCCGGCCCCGGAACTTGCCTGCCCCGGAACTAGGGCTTGACGAACAACTTCGCGTCCACCTTGGCGTTGGCCGTGAAGACTTCGGTGCGCATTTTGCCGAATTCCTCGTCGTCGAAGACCAGGCGCTGGCGGCTGGGCAGGTTGAGCCCGTCGAACGCCGCGTACTCGTCCAGGTACATCTTCTGCGTTGCCGGCGCGCCCGACATGGGCGACCTGCCCGGCTGCTGCACCAGCACCGGCAGACCGGTTTCGCCCAGGAACACGATGCGGTAGTCGTCGCCCACGCCGGTCACGTAGATCGGCAGGCACATCTTCCCTTCCACTTCCGTGGGCTCGAGAGCCTGGAACTGGAACGCGCCCGGTTCGCGCATGATGCCCAGCAGGTCGGTGCGCATCTCGTTGCGGGCCTCCTGCAGGTCATCGCCGGTCAGGTCCTGGTTGCCGCGCGGCGACTGCGACCAGCCGGTCTCGCCGGCCACGACGCTGGTCATGTTGCCGAACGGCGTCTTCTGCACCGTATGCATCCGGTCCGGGTAGCTGACGGTCTTCTCGATGGTGAAGGACAGCGCCATGCCCTGGATCGTCGCGTCGAGAACGGACTTCTCGAAGTAGGACTTGAGTCCCGCCAGCTTCGCGGCGCCGCCGGCGGCCACGATGGCGCGGTCGATGGCCTGCCGCCCCTGCTCGAGACTCGCCGGCGTGGCGGCGGGCACGTCGAGCGCGGGCTCGGGGATCGTGATGTCGATCTGGTTGACCGGGCCGAACGTGGTGAAGTCACCGTCGAATTCCTTGTAGTTGCCCACGGCCAGGATGCTCATCTGCCCCGGGTGCCAGGTCGCCTGCACCGCGGTCAGCAGTTCCTGGGGCGTCATGGCGCGCACCTGCGCCAGGTAGTTCTGCAGGAAATCGGCGGGATAGCCGTAGCGCTCGAACATGACCAGGCGATCCAGGATCTCGCGCTTGCTGTCGTAGCTGAACACTTCGGAGTTCAGGATGTTGTCCTTGGCCTGCGCCAGTTCGACATCCGACACCGGCTCGGTGATCATGCGCTCGATCTCGGCCAGGATCGCCGCGGTGGCCTTCTGGCTGGACTCGGACTTGGTCATGGTGAAGGCCGCGAACAGGCCCGGGAACCGCCAGCCCGTGCCGGCCATGCTGCCCACGGAATAGGCCAGACCCTGACGGCTGCGCACCTCGTTGAACAGCCGCGTGGCGAAGCCGCCGCCCAGGATGCGGTTGGCCACCTGCACGCCGGCGTAGCTGGGATCGTCGGCGCGGATGCCGCGCGCACCCATGATGACGGTCGTCTGCGTCAGATCGTCCTTGTCGACGATGTTGACGGTCCGCGGGAAATCGGGGATCTCCGGATCGGCGGGCAGCGGCTCGTCGGCCTTGGCCCAGCCGGCGAAGGCCGCCTCGATCTGATCCACCATCTGCTTGCTGTCGAAGTCGCCGACGACGACCAGGTACATGCGGTCCGGGTGGAACCAGCGGGCGTGGAAGTCCACCATGTCCTGGCGCGTGACGCGCGCGATGGTCTCGTACTCCGCCACGCGGGCCAGCGGATGGTCGGCGCCGTAGACGACCTTCGCCGACTCGCGGCGCGCGATGGTCATGGGGTCGTCGTTGCGGCGGCTGATCGAAGCCTTCTGCTCCTCGCGGGCAAGCTTGATCTTGTCCTCGGGGAACACCGGATTGCGCAGGATGTCCGCCAGCAGCTCCAGACCCAGCGCGGCGTCTTCCTTGAGAGCCGACAGGTAGGCGGTGCCCTCGGCCTGGCCGATCTCGGTCTCGACCTCCATGCCGCGGGCTTCGACCATCTCGTCGATCCGGTCGCCGGTGTACTTCGCGGTGCCGCCGGTGCGCATGACGCTGCCGGTCATCTCGGCCAGTCCGATCAGTTCGGCCGGCTCGTAGATGGAGCCGACGTCGATCGTCGCGCTCAACTCCACGAGCGGGAACTCATGGTCCTCGGCCAGGAACACGACCATGCCGCTGGGCAGTTCGACCCGCTCGTAGGCCGGCATCGCGAACGTGCTCAGCGGGGGAACGGGGATGCTCTCCCAGGGCTTCTTCTTCGCCGCCATTGCGGACGGAGCGGCCGTCAGCACCGCGGCCAGGGCCACGAGCGCCGCCAGCCGTCCGGCCGACAGCGCGCAGGAAAATCGCTTCATGTCCTCAAGTCCTTTCCGGCTCCCGCCACCGGGGCGGGAAGCGTGGTTCCACCCTAGGAATCCTTCTCGGTCTCGATGATGCCGACGGTGCGGTTGGTCGGCACGAAGATCTCGGCGGCGACGCGCTTGACGTCCTCCAGCGTGACGGCCTCGATCCGGGCCACCTCGTCGAAGAGCGTGCGCCAGTCGCCGCGGTAGGTCTGGTAGTAGGCCAGCTGCTCGGCCATGCCGCCGTTGCCGCGCAGGCCGCGGATGAATCCCGCGCGCGCGCGCTGCTTGACCGCCTCCAGTTCGTCGGCCGTGATGCCTTCGGCGACGACCTTCTCGATCTCGGCGTTGATGGCCTGTTCGACGTCGGCGCCGGTCTTGCCCTTGGTGGGGATCCCGAGCATGAGCAGACCGGTTTCGTACTTCTGGCCCGGGAAGCCCGGGAAAGCCATGGCCTGCACGGCGATGTTGTCCTGCTTGACCAGCTTCTCGTAGAAACGGCTGGTGCGCCCCTGGCCGAGCACACCGGCCAGGACTTCATAGACCGGCCAGTCGGCGTGCCGCACGTTCTCGATGTGGTAGCCCGCGATGTACACCGGCTGCGAAGGATCCTGCATCACGAAGCGCTTCTCGCCCAGCTGTTCGGGTTCGAAGGTCTCGACCGGCTCGGGATTGCCGGCGGGAATCGCCGCGAAGTACTTTTCCGCGTACTTCTTCACGTCCGCGAACTTGACGTCGCCGACGATGGCCACGACCAGGTTCGAACCCACGTAGTTGCTGCGGAAGTAGTCGGTGCAGTCGGCCCGGCTCACGTTCTCGATATCGGACATGTAGCCGATGGTCGAGTGGTGATAGCCGTTGGCGATGAACATCTGGTTCTGGAACTGCTCGATCATGCGGCCGATCGGGTTGTTGTCGGTGCGCATGCGGCGCTCTTCGGTGACCGGGCCGTCCTTCTCGGTGTAGAACTCGCGGAACACCGGCCGCGACATGCGCGCGCCCTCGAGATAGGCCCACAGTTCGAGCCGGTTGCTGGGGAAATTGTAGAGGTACATCGTGATGTCGCTGCTGGTCGACGCGTTCAGACCCTGCCCGCCGTTGTTCTCGACGATCTGGCCGAACTCGTTGGTCACGACGAAGGCGCGCGCGGCGTCCTTGGCGGCGGTGAAGGCCGCTTCCAGTTCAGCCAGCTTCGCGGGATCGGCCTGCCCGCCCTTCAGGCGCTCGGCCTTCAGCGCGTCGAAGGCCGCGTCCTCGGCCGCCATCGCCTTCAGTTCGGCTTTGTAGTCGGTGGTGCCGATCTCGGCCGTGCCCTTGAACGCCATGTGCTCGAGAATATGCGACAGGCCGGTGATGCCCCGCGTCTCGTTGGCGCTGCCCACGTTGACGAAGGTGCGGAACGAGAACACCGGCACGTCGTGGTCCTCGAGAACGAGGAACTTCACGCCGTTCTCCAGCGTGAATTCCTGGACCTTGCCCTCGAGATCGAGGTAGGTCTGGGCGCCTGCTGTGGCCGCGGCCAGCAGGAGCAGGCCGGCGCCCAGCAGGCTGAGTCGGCGGAATCGGTCGGGCATGGAAGCCTCCGGAGGTTGGTCCGCGGCGGGCGGAAGGCCCGCGCCGGCGGACGGCACACGTGAAACCGGGCGCAACACCCCGGTCGGGAAATGACGGATGGACGGATCCCGGAAACGTTGGAACGGAACTGCCGGGAATGGGATGGGCGGCAACGTACCATGGGGCCCGGGGATATGTCAAATCGACCACTCTACGCAGATAACCCGGGCGGGTTCCCGATCCTGAAGCCGGAAGAGCGCCGCGCGCGCCCACCGCGCGTCTTCACTGACTTAACCTCAACAGAAACGACCATAATCGACGGTATCGATGGCGAAAGCATCACGAACGGGCGCTGGTGACGCCACCGCCGCACCGGCGATTCAGCGCGCGGGGCGCGACAGGCAGGCGCTGCCGGGGTCGCAGAACCGCCACGGCCGGTCCGCCGCGCGGCGCACGCCCACCCGCGGCGACGCCACCACGAGCGGCCTGTCGGTCGGCGCCGACAACCGCAGGCGTCCGGGCGCGGCCGGAGCGGCTCGTGAGCCGGCGGCGACGGTCAGCCCGTTCCACCCCAGGTCGATGCCCAGCGCCCGGCAGAGGCGACCGGGCCCCGCCGCGAGTTCCCGGTCGGCGCAGCGCGCCGGATCCAGGCCCCTGCGCAACGCCATCCCGCGTCGCCCGGAGAGCGGCTCCAGCGCACGGATCAGCACGGCCCCGGCGGTGCCCGGCGGGCCGGTCACGAAATTCAGGCAGTGGTGCATGCCGTAGATGAAATAGACGTAGGCCACGCCGCAGGGGCCGAACATGATGGCGCTGCGGGGCGTGGAACCGCCGCCGGCATGCGAGGCCGGATCGTCGGGGCCGCCGTAGGCTTCGACTTCGACCAGGCGGCCGGAACAGCGTTGCCCGTCGGGACCGGTGACTTCGAGCACGGCGCCCACCAACTGCTGCGCGACCAGCACGGGATCGGCGGCGAAGAAGGCGCGGTTCAGGTACACGGGCGGCACTCCGGCCCCGGGCGCGCAGAAGCAGCCCGCGGTCTACTTCGCGATTTCCTTCTGGCGGAACAACCAGATGCCCAGGACCGTCGTCAGCAGCATGACCGCGGCCAGAACGAGCACCGACTGGACCTTCGGCACCGGCTCGCGGTGGAACGCGGTCGTCAGCAGCGCGCCCAGCAGCCCCGGCAGATCCTGCGGCGCCGCTTCCGGCTTGGTGATCAGATTCTGCAGGTGGAAGCGCAGGCTCAGTTCCTGAACGCGCGCCGGAATGTTGCTGACCAGGTTTTCCCAGCCGAAAGCGAACAGGATCGCCGGCAGGACGGGCTTCCTGAAGAACGTGCCCATCGCCGCGAACAGCGACGCGTAGGTGAACACGCCCATCGCGATGATGACGAACGTCTGCAGGTACAGCTTGAGGAAGTCCCAGGTGATGACCTGTGGGCCTTCGGTGACCATCACGGCGAAGCACAGGGCCAGCGATCCGCTGAGCACCAGCGTGGAAACCGTCTGCGCCGCGAGCAGGCGTCCCAGATAGATGGCGCGGCGGCGGACCGGCCGCGTCCAGGTGAAGACGATGGTGCCGTCATCGATCATCTCGCCGATCGCCGGTACGCCCACGAACAGCGCCACCACCGGAATCAGGAACGGCATGAAGATGTCGTGCGCCAGCGCGGCCAACTGCATCTGCGCCGTGATGCCCGCCTGGGGAAACCAGATGCGGATGGCCCCGACCATCAGGACCGGCAGCAGGCTGATCAGGCTCAACGAAACCAGGCGGCGCCGGCGCGCCATTTCGCGCAACGAGAACCAGGCCAGCCAACCGGCTGCCGCGAAGCTGCCCTGCGGGCGGACGTCGATGTCCGGCGGCGAAGCCGGGTTCGTCGCTGCCTTCATCCTGCTCACCTTTCCGTCAGGTACTGGAAGACGGCTTCGAGGCTGTCGTCCAGGGTGACGATCTCGTCGACCACCAATCCGTTGCCCAGCAGCCAGCCGGGCAGGGCACGGTAGAAAGCGACGGCGTGGTCGGTGCTGACGACGACACGGTTCTCCTGGTCGACCTGCACGCCGACCACGTGCTCGCGGCCGATGAGGAAACCGGCCAGCGCGCGCGGAGCGGCCGAAACCAGGGCGACGGTCGTCGGATGTTCGGGGATCTTGTCGCGGATCTCGGCCACCGCGCCCTCGGCCAGGACCCGGCCGCGATCCATCAGGATGATCTCGCTGGTCATCGACTCGACTTCGGGCAGGATGTGGCTGGACACCAGCACGGTGCGCCCCTGCTGCCCCAGTTCGCGCACCAGATCGATTGACTGTTTCCGGGACACCGGGTCCATGCCGTTGAGCGGCTCATCCAGGAAGATGACGTCCGGATCGTGGGCCATGGCCTGGGCCAGCTTGATCTTCTGGCGCATGCCCTTGGAATAGCCGCCCAGGCGACGGTTCGCGGCGTCCTCGAGTTCGAACCGCTCCAGCCAGTAGCCGACGCGGCGGTTGATCTCGGCCTTCTCGAAACCCATCAGGCGCAGCATGAGCGCCAGGAATTCGCGGCCGGTCATCCAGTCCGGCAGCGCGTCGCTCTCGGGGCAGAAGCCCACGCGACGGTACCAGCCCACGTCCTGCCGCAGGCGCCGATCGAAGACGCGCACGGTGCCGTGGCTGGGCTCGATCAGGCCCGCGAGCATCTTGAAGAGCGTGCTCTTGCCGGCGCCGTTGGCCCCGAGCAGGCCCACGACGCCCGTGCCCACGCTGAGCGTGCAGTTGTTGACCGCGATGACCTCGCCGAACCACTTGCCGACCCGGTCGGCTGTGATCCGCGCGTGGCTGCTGTCGATGCCGGCGCCCTTCATGACACCACCTCCACCGGGCGGATCTGCCGCCGCAGCACCCACAGGGCCAGGCCGGTCCAGGCCACGACGATGGCCAGGCTGATCCACGGCGAGATCTCGAGGCGCGGCGGGGCGCCGAACAGCAGCGAGCCCGCGTTGTGGTACTGGCCCAGGAAATTCACGGCCTGCAGGCTGCCGCGGCCCAGCCCTTCGGCGATGGCGCCGACGGTCTCGGTGCCCGACACCAGCACGGTCCACCAGACCATCACGAAAACGCTGCGCGTGCCCAGTGACGAAAAGGCCAGCAGCACCAGACTGATGCTGGTTCCCGCGAGCAGGCAGTAGACCAGCGTGCGCAGCGGCGTCATCAGCAGCAGGTCGGGGCCGGTGGCCCCCGGAGCCACCAGATACGAGAAGAGACACAGCACACAGACCGGCGCGAGCGTGATCAGGCAGTAGAAGGCCACGATCGTCAGTGCTTTACCGCCGATATAGTCGAGCAGGCCCAGCGGGCGCGAGAAGTACAGGGACATGCCGTTCTCGCGGCGGTCGGTCGAGATCAGCCCGGCGCCGGTGATGGCCAGCAGCACGAACACGGAGAAACGCTGGCCCTCGATGAAGCGCAGGAAGCCTTCGGGCTCGATGCTGGTCCAGCCGCCGCCGACCAGGTCCATCAGGTTGCCGGCCTTCAATTTGAAATAGATGATGCCGCCCTTGACGATGGCCGGCACCCAGGCCATCAGGATCAGCAGGAACAACCAGCGCCGCTTGAGCGGTTCGGTGATGCCGCGGCGGGCGATGACCAGCCAGGCCGGGTTCACCCGCCGTCCCGACGGTTGCCAGTGCGTGTATCCGCGTTCGTAGACGGGCATCGGTCAGGCCTCCACCATGCGATAGAATTCCTCGGCCAGCGTCACCGGACGGCGGCGCAGGCGCCGCAGCGCGAAATCGCTGGCCGCCGCCACCCGCAGGATGGCGTTGACGCCGGCGGCGGTGTCGAAGCCGGCGCCCTGACGCGCGTCCGGCAGTTTCGAGAGATCCAGCGTCACCAGCAACAACCGGCCGTCGGGCTCGAACTGGGCGCCCAGATCGCGAAGCCCCGCGACGAACGCCTCTTCGTTGCCGAAGCCCTCGACCTCGAAGACCTGCCTCGCCTGGCGAGCGTGGGTGTCGACGGCCTGCCGGGCCAGCAGTTCCCCGGCGCGCAGCACCAGGATCTCGCGGCACACGGCTTCGACATCGGCCAGCAGGTGCGTCGACAGGATCACGCCCAGCCCCTTGTTCCAGGCCAGGTCGCGGATGAGCTCCAGGATGGACACGCGGCCGCGCGGATCCAGCCCACTGGTCGGTTCGTCCAGGAAGAGCCACTCCGGATCGTGGACCAGGGCCTGCGCCAGCTTCAACCGCTGCTTCATGCCCTGGCTGTAGTCCTGGCAGGCCCGGTAGCGTTCGTCGGCCAGGCCGACGTAGTGCAGCACCTCGTGCGCGCGCTGCATCGCGTCACGGGCGGGCATGCCCGACAGTTCACCCATGTAGGCGACCAGGCCGACGCCGCTCATGCCGGGGATGACGCCCCCGCGCTCGGGCATCCAGCCCAGGCCGGCGCGCGCGGCCCGCGCCTGCGTGGCCATGTCCCAGCCCAGGACCGAGACCTGGCCGCGGCTCAGCGGCACCTGACCCAACAGACACCGCAGCAGGGTCGTCTTGCCCGAGCCGTTGGGACCGAGCAGGCCGATCGCACCCTTGTCCAGGGTGAAGTCGACCCCTTTGAGCACCGGCTCCGTCAGATAGGCGAACGTCAGCGCCGACACCTGGATGCCGTACTGCCGGCCGTCGCGGCTGCGATTGACTTTGATGGCGGGCTCCTCCAGTTTAGAGACCGGGAATCGACCTTGAACGATTCCGCGAGCACATTGTTTCAGGTCGCCGGTCGCTTGGGAACCGTTTTTCGACGGCGGGACCGTTCCCTGCCGTTCAGAGGGAGCCCCGCATGTCCGAATCCTGGATCCAGACCGCCGAATCGGTCACCGCCGGCCACGCCGACAAGATTTGCGACCAGATCGCCGACGACATCCTTGACGCCATCCTGCGGGAAGACCGCTATGCCCGGGTCTCCTGCGAGGTGATGGCCACCACCGGCATGGTCATCGTCACCGGCCAGATCACCACCAAGTGCTACCTGGACATCACCGGGCTGGTGCGCGCCACCATCCGCCGTGTCGGCTACGACGACCCCGCCACCGGCTTCGACCACCGCAGCTGCTCGGTGCTGGTGATGCTCGAGGAACAATCCGGCGACGTCTCGCTGGGTGTCGACCGCAAGGGCGCCGGCGACCAGGGCGTGTGCGTGGGTTACGCCACCGACGAAGGCCGCTCGCTGCCCGTCGACATGCACCTGATGCCCGTGCCGGCGCTGCTGGCCAACCGTCTGGCCCGTCGCCTGCAGGACGTGCGCGAATCGGGAAAGGTTCCCTCCCTGTACCCCGACGGCAAGGTGCAGGTTTCGGTTCGCTACCGGGACGGGAAGCCCGAGGCGATCAGCGCCGTCGTGGTGTCGGCGCACCATCGCGCCGACGCGGACCTGGCGCAACTGCGGCGCGACATCAAACGGCACGTGATCAAGCCCGTGCTCGATCCGACCGGATTGCTGGAAACCGCGACGCAGGTGTTCATCAATCCGGTGGGCGCCTTCCGCGAAGGCGGGCCGCGGGCCGATTCGGGCCTGACCGGGCGCAAGATCACCGTCGACTGCTTCGGACCGGCCTGCCCGCACGGCGGCAGCGCGCTGAGCGGCAAGGATCCCACGAAGCCCGACCGCAGCGGCACCTACGCCGCGCGCTGGGTGGCCAAGAACCTGGTGGCGGCCGGGCTGGCGCGCCGCTGTACGGTGGAGATCGCCTATGTGATCGGAATGCCCGAGCCCTTGTCCGTGACAGTCCACACCTCCGGCACGGGCATGCTTCCGGACAGTGAGCTGACACGGATCGTCCAGGCCGAATTCGACCTGTCGCCGGCCGGCATCATCGAAAGCCTGGACCTGAGACGCCCTGTCTACGGCCCCACCGCCGTGTACGGTCACTTCGGGCGCGATGAAGAAGGTTTCACCTGGGAACGGCTCGACCGCGTGGATAATCTGCGCCGCCACCTGCCGGCGGCCGCGAAGAAGCCCTCGGCCGCCAAGGCGAAGGCACCGCGTCGATCGTCCAAGGGAGGGGCGTGATGGCCGACGAGAAGCGTCCCGAAGGGCCTGGCTTCGCCACGCTGTGCATCCACGGCAAGAAGCATCTGGACAAGCACGAGGTGGGCCGGCCGATCCGCGCCGTGAGCACGCCGATCTTCCAGAGCTCGACCTTCGCCTTCGAGAATGCCGAACACGGGGCCGCCATCTTCCGGGGCGAGGACGCCAGTTACGTCTACACGCGCCTGGGGAACCCCACGCAGACGGCACTCGAGACGGAAATGGCGTACCTGGAGCAGGGCGAGGCGGCGCTGGCCCTGGCCAGCGGCATGGCCGCGGCGACGACCGCCGTGCTCAACTGCTGCCGCTGCGGCGACCACATCGTGTCCGGCGACACGCTGTACGGCGGCACGCACCAGCTGTTCACGCAGACGCTGCCGCGCATGGGCATCGCGGTGACCGAGGTGCCGGCGACGGACCCGGCGAATTTCGCGCGGGCGATCACGAAGAAGACGAAACTGGTCTACCTGGAGTCGCCGGCCAACCCGACCCTGGTGCTGACGGACATCGCGGCGGTGGCGGAGATCGCGCACGCTCGCGGCGTGCCCGTGCTGGTGGACAACACGTTCTGCACGCCGTACCTGCAGAACCCGCTGCTTCTGGGCGCGGACATCGTGCTGCATTCGGCGACCAAGTACATCGGCGGCCACGGCGACACGGTGGCCGGCATCCTGGTCGGCAAGGCGGACTGGATGATGCGGGCGCGCATGGAGATCCTGCGCGACGTGGGCGGCTGCATCTCGCCGTTCAACGCCTGGCTGCTGCTGCGCGGTCTCAAGACGCTGCCGGTGCGCATGGACCGGCACATGGCCAACGCGATGGAAGTGGCCCAGTTCCTCAGCTTCCACCCCAAGGTCGACAGCGTCATCTTCCCCGGGCTCAAGACGCATCCGCAATACGATCTGGCGAGCCGGCAGCAGCGCGGCCCGGGCGGCATGATCAGCTTCATGGTCAAGGGCGGCCGCGAAGCAGGGCGTATCGTGATGGACAACGTGCATCTGTGCACGCTGGCGGTGAGCCTCGGCGACGTGGACACGCTGATCGAGCATCCGGCGACCATGACCCATTCGACGTACTCGGAGGCCGAACTGCTGAAGGTGGGCATCCATCCGGCGATGGTGCGTCTGTCGGTCGGACTGGAGAATGTCGAAGACATCATCGCCGACCTGCGGCAGGCCCTCGCTCTGGTCTGAGACCGCGCGGGCATTGACCGGGCGCGAGCGCGCAGGCTAAGCTGGCCGCCGAAGGAGTCCCGATGTCCCGCCGCCGTGCCAGCCGCCTGCTCGCCGCCCTGTTTCCGTTGGCCGCCACGCTGACGGCCGGCGGAGCCCGGGCCGACACCCCGTCTCCGCCTCTTCCCGAATGGCTGCCGACGCACGGGGCCCCCCACTGGCTCGACCTCGGCGAGATCGCGCTCGGGATCGCACTGGTTCTCGTTGTCGCCGGAATGCTGCGGTACCGCGGCGCCCTGCGTCGCGCGCGGGCGGCCGGTGAAGCGCGCTTCCGGATTCTGGTGCAGGCCGCGCCCTACGGCGTCGTGGTGCATCGACAGGGTCAGGTCCTGTTCGTCAATGACAGCGCGCGGCGCACGCTGCGACTCCCGAACGGCTCGCCGCTGACCGCGAGGGTGCCCGAGGCGCTCCTCCGGCCCGAATCCCCGGCTCCCCCAGGGCTTCCGGCGGACGGCGGGCTGGTGCATCTGGCGCTGGCCGACGGCGCAGGCGTGGATGTGCGCGCCATCACCATCGACAGCGAATTCGACCGGCGTCCCGCGCGGCTGACCTTCATCCGCGACATGAGCACCGAACTGGCGGCGCAGCGTGCACTCGCCGAGAGCCGCGATCGGCTGGAGATGGCGCTGGAAGCGGTTCGCGACGGCATCTGGGAAGTGGACCTGGAGACCGGACGGCTGACGGTCAGCCCGGCATTCGGCTGGGTCATGACGCCCGGCGGGGTCCCGCCCGCGGATCTGGCCGGCTGGCGCGCCCTGGTCCACCCGGCCGACCGGGCCCGGCTGGAGGCGGTGATCGCCGACCACCAGCGGAACGTGACCCCCGCCTACGAATGCGAAATGCGGATCCGCCGCGCCGACGGCAGCGAAGCCTGGGTGCTCGAGCACGGGCGGGTGGCCACGCGCGACGACCTCGGCCGGCCACGTCGGCTGGCCGGCACGGTCCGCGACATCACCGCCCGCAAACGCGCCGAGCAGCGTCTGGAGATGCGCGGAAGACTGGCGGCGGTGTTCCTGACGGCGCGCGGGGACGATCTGAGGAGCAGCCTCGGGACGCTGCTGCAGGAGATTCTCGAGGCACCCTGCTCCTGTGTCGGCATGTTCGACGCGACCGGCCGGCTGCGACTGGCCTGCAATGACTTCACCGCCGACGGCGCCGCTCCCGAACATTCCCTGCTGTCGCCGGACGCTGTGCCGGAAGCGCTGCGGCGCGTGTTGGAAAGTGCCGGACCCCTGATCCTCACGGAGACCGGGGCCGAGACCCCGCGCGCGCCGTTGCTGGGCGTACGGCTCGGCAGCGGCGAGAGGGTGCTGGGCCTGGTGGCCGTCGGCGGACGCGCAGCCGGCTATCAGCACGCGGATGCCGAGACGCTGGCAGGTATCGCCGCCGATCTGGAACCGCTGATCCAGTCGCTTCTGGAGGCGGAAGCCAAGGACGCGCTGCTGGCGCAGGCCCAGAAGATGGAAGCCCTTGGCGTGCTTGCCGGCGGCATCGCCCACGACTTCAACAACATCCTGCAGGCCATCCTCGGCTTTTCCGCGCTGGCGCGGCAGGACGCCGGCGATCCGGAGCGCCTGACAGCCGACCTGGATCGGGTCCAGCGGGCCACGGTCCGCGGACGCGACCTCGTGCAGCGCATCCTCCAGTTCAGCCGCCCCAGTGAACCCGAGGCGCCGCCCCTGGATCCGGTGCCGCTGACGGAGGGCCTGGTCCGGGAATTGAGGGCCGGACTGTCCGGACGGATCAGGCTCGTAAGTCGTCTGGAGGCCGACTGCGGCCGCGTCCGCGCCGCACCCCAGGTGTTGCGGCAGGCGCTGGTGAACCTGACCACGAATGCCGTCCAGGCCATGGAGGCGACCGGCGGCACGATCACCGTTGCGGCGCGGCCGTGGACGGTTCCGACCGATGACCACCGCTTCCCTCCCGACTGGTGCGGCCGCGAAGTCGTCGAATTCTCCGTGGCGGACACCGGGCCCGGGATCCCCGAAGAGCATCGCGCGCGCCTGTTCGATCCGTTCTTCACCACGCGCGAAGTCGGGCAGGGGTCGGGGCTGGGCCTGTCCGTGGTGCACGGCCTGGTCTCGGGGCTGGGCGGGCACGTGACCATCGAATGTCCCGCCGCCGGCGGCACGCTCGCGGCGATCTACCTGCCGCGGGTGCGCGCGTCAGGCCACGCCGCGACCTCGGACCAGCCGCCGGCGTTTCCGGCCGCGACCGAGGGCGCCCTTCGCGGCCGCATCCTGTTCGTGGACGACGACCCTGAAATCCGGGATCTGGCCGTCGTGCTGCTCAGCCGCGCCGGGTTCGACGTGGAAACGGCGCCCGACGGTCTGGTGGCCTGCAAACGGATCACCGACCGGCCGGATGATTTCGACATCGTGGTCACCGACCAGTACATGCCGGGGCTCACCGGCCGGGAGCTGGCCCTGCGCGTGGCGGCGCTGCGGCCCGCGCTGCCGGTGATCCTGGTCTCGGGACTGGACGAACCGGCAGATCCGTCCGTGGCCGGCGGACTGGTGTTCCGCGAGGTGGTCACCAAACCGTTCTTCGGCCAGTCGCTGTGCCTGGCGGTCCACCGCGCCCTGACGACCGGCCCCGGCGGCTCCGGCGGCCCCGGCGGCGGTCAGGCCGGCCGGGTGCCCCTTGACACCGACGGGTAATCCGGTGAAGACTGTCCCCGGAGGTTCGGAATGCCGCGCATCTTGATCATCGAGGACGACGAGGAGATCCGGGATCTGCTCGAGAGCCTGCTCACGCGGGAAGGCTACACCGTGGCCACCGCCGCCAACGGCAAGCAGGGCGTGGCCGCCTTCCTGGCGCAGCCCTTCGACCTGGTGATCACGGACATCATCATGCCCGAGAAGGACGGCATCGAGGCCATCATGGATCTCAGGCGGGGCCGCCCGGATCTCAAGCTGATCGCGATTTCCGGCGGCGGCCGGGCCGAACCGGAGAACTACCTGCATTCGGCGCAACTCCTGGGCGCCAACCGCACGCTGCGCAAACCCTTCACGAACGAGGCGATCCTCGCGGCGGTGAAGGAACTCATCAGCTGACGCCGCTGGCGTCGGAACCCCGGCGGCTCAGCCGTCCAGCAGGCCCGGCTGCCGGAACCACTCCAGCGCGCCCGGATTCGCCAGCGCATCCAGATTCTCCACCGGCTGGCCGGCCAGCGCCTGGGCCACGGCCTTCTCGACGATCTTCCCGCTGATCGTCCGCGGTATCGCGGGCGCCTGCCGGATGTACGCCGGCACATGCCGCGGCGACTCCTCGCGCCGCAGGCTGTCCCTGAGCGCCGCGATCAACCCGGGGGTCAGTTCCCGGCCTTCGCGCAGCACGACGAACAGCGCGATCTTCTGCTCGCCACCCTGGTCCACACCCACCGCCACGCTTTCCACCACATCGGGAAAACGCTCGACGACGCGATAGATCTCGGCAGTGCCGATGCGCACCCCGCCCGGGTTCAGCACGGTGTCCGAGCGCCCGTGGATGACCAGACCGCCGGTCGGCGTCAGTTCGGCGAAATCGCCGTGGCACCAGACGCCTTCGAAGCGCGCGAAATAGGCGCGCCGGTAACGCGTGCCGTCCGCGTCGTCCCAGAAGCCCGTCGGCATCGACGGGAACGGGGCCGTGCAGACCAGTTCCCCGCGCCCGCCGCGCGCCGGCAGACCGTCGTCGCCGAAAACGTCGACGGCCATTCCCAGTCCCCGGCACTGCAGTTCGCCGCGACGCACCGGCAGCACCGGACTGCCCAGGGCGAAGCACGAGATGATGTCGGTGCCGCCGGAGATGGAACTCAGCTGCAGGTCGTCGCCGACGGCGTCATAGACCCAGTCGAACGTCTCCGGCAGCAGGGGCGAACCGGTGGACAACACGGCGCGCAGCGTTTCGAGCCGGTGCGTCTCGCGGGGCCGCTGCCCCAGCTTGGCGCAGGCCGCAAGCCAGCGCGCGCTGGTGCCGAGCACCGTGAAGCGCTCTTCCGCCGCGTAGTCCCACACCACGTTCGACGGCTCGAGGGGATGCCCGTCGTAGAGCATGATCGCGGCGCCGCTGGCCAGGCCGGACACGAGCCAGTTCCACATCATCCAGCCGCAGGTCGTGAAGTAGAACAGGCGGTCGCCGGCGCCCAGGTCGCAGTGCAGCTGGTGTTCCTTCAGGTGCTGCAGCAGGGTTCCGCCGGCCGAATGGACCATGCACTTGGGAAGTCCGGTGGTGCCGGACGAATACATGATGAACAGGGGATGCGCGAACGGCAGCCGCGCGTACGCGGGCCGTGCGTCTTCATGCCCGCGGAGCCAGTCGTCCCAGCGGATCGCGCCGGCGGGCACCTCGCCGTCGGCCTGCAGCACGGGCACGATCACCAGCCGGCGGACCGAAGGCAGGGCCGCGCGCAGTTCGGCGGCCAGGGCCAGACGATCGTGGCCGCGGCCGCCGTAGCGGTAGCCGTCGGCGGCGACCAGCACGGTGGGCTCGACCTGCCCGAAACGGTCCAGGACGCCTGCCTTGCCGAAGTCCGGCGAGCAACTGGTCCAGACGGCGCCCAGGCTGGCGGTCGCGAGCATCGCGATCACGGTCTCCGGCACGTTGGGCAAAAAGCCCGCGACACGGTCGCCCGGACCCACGCCGTCGGCCGCCAGCGCGGCGGCGGCGGCGGCCACCCGGCCGCGCAGGCCGGCCCTGGTCAGGCGCGCGGTGCGGCCGCCCTCTTCGCGGAAGACCAGGACCTCGTCGCTGTCCTCGCCGCTCAGCAGGTTCTCGGCGTAGTTGAGGCGCGCCTGGGGAAACCAGCGCGCACCGGGCATCAGGTGGGCATCGAGCAGGATGTCGGCTCCGGGTCCGTCGCCGACCACGCCGCACTCGCTCCAGACCAGGCGCCAGAAATCGGCGGGTCGCTCGACCGACCAGTTCCACAGATCGTCCTGGCTCACGCCCGCGCAGCCGAAGGCGCGCGCGGCCTGCGCGAAACGCGTGAGACGCGCGTTCGCCACCCGCGAAGGCGCCGGCTGCCAGAGGATCTCGCCGACCGGCCGACTCATCACCGGCCCGCGCCGCCCAGCGGGCGCGCCGGCAGAACCGTGCCGGTCACTTCGCCGAAGCCCACGCGGTAACCGTCTCCCTGGCACCAGGCGGTCATCGTCACCGTGTCGCCGTCGGCCAGAAAGCGCCGCTCGGCGCCCTCCGGCGTTCGCATCGGTTTGGTGCCGCGCCAGGTCAGCTCGAGCATCGAACCGTAGCTGCCCGGATCGGGTCCGCTGATGGTGCCGGACGCCAGCAGGTCGCCCGTGTTCAGGTTGCAGCCGGTGATCGTGTGGTGGGCCAGCTGCTGGGCCATCGTCCAGTAGAGATGCCGGAAGTTGCTCGCGCAGATCCGGTGCGGCTGCAGTTCGCCGGCCGCGTGCAGATGCACTTCCAGCTGGATGTCGAACGTGTGGCGATCACCGGCGGACAGGTAGGGCAGCGGCGCCGGATCCTGCGTCGGCGCCTCGCAGCGGAACGGGGCCAGCGCCTCGATCGGCACCACCCAGGGCGAGATGCTGGTGGCGAAGTTCTTCGCGTTGAACGGCCCCAGCGGCTGGTATTCCCATTTCTGGATATCGCGCGCCGACCAGTCGTTGACCAGCACCAGTCCGAAGATGTGGTCGTGCGCCTGGTCGATGGGCACCGGTTCGCCCAGCGGATTGCCGGCGCCGATGAAGAACCCCATCTCCAGTTCGAAGTCCAGCAGGCGGGTCGGCCCGAACACCGGCGGCGCCTCTTCGTTCGGCTGCGTCTGGCCCTGCGGCCTCACGACCGGCTGCCCGGACACGACCAGCGAACTGGCCCGACCGTGGTAGCCGACCGGCAGGTGCAGCCAGTTGGGCATCAGCGCGTTCTCGGCGCCGCGGAACATGACGCCGACGTTGGTCGCGTGTTCGCGCGACGAATAGAAATCGGTGTAATCGGGCACGCCGACGGGCATGTGCAGTTCACAGGCCTGCAGCGGCCTCAGGGCGCGTGCGCGCAGGTCGCGATCATCGCGCAGCGTGGGCTCATCGAAACTGAGCAGCCGGTGCAGGCGCGCCCTGACCAGCCGGCGCTGCGCCGCCGGCAGCCCCATGAACGGGTTCAGCCACGGACAGTCGAAGACGCCGTCCGGCAGGTCCGCCTCGTCGAGAAGGCCGTCATCCTGGATGACGGTCAGATCCAGCACCATGTCGCCGATGCGCACTCCCACGCGCGGTGCGTCGTGACCGCGCGGGCTGAACACGCCGTACGGCAGGTTCTGCAGCGGGAAATGCGAGTCGGCTGCGACCGGCACGAACGATTTCGCGCGCGGGTCGACGGTCGGGTCCATGGCGCGGGGTCCTTTCGAATGGGAGCTCTAGAGAAGACCGAGCGCGGCCAGATCCTGGCGGGGCTCGTCGAACGAACAACTGCCGAAGGTCGCCACCCGTCCGCTGCGCGACCGCGCGACCGCGGAAGCCTCGACCACGTGTTCACGCCACCCGAACCCGCCGTCGTCCAGCCGGAAGGCCGCAGGATCGGTTTCGGCCAGGCACGCTTCCAGGATCGACAGGTCGTCGCGGCGGTCGAACGCCAGGAGCGCGGCGCCGATCACGTTCAGGAAACCGTACATCATGACCGCCGGCGGATCGGCGAAGCGTCGCACCGGATGGTGCAGCCCGGCCGTGAACTTCAGCGGCAGGTCGCGCCGCGCACAACCGGCGATGACGGCCGCGACGCGCTCCACGGCGGGGAAGGCATCGACCGAGACGCCGCCGCAACGCAATTTGACGCCCAGCTTCGGGAAGGCGCTCCGAGGCCCTCCCCATTCGGCGGCCGCAGCCGCGATATCGTCCAGCGCGGTCTCCGGGTCGGCGCCGGCGCCGATCTCCAGATAGAAATCACGCCCGTCCAGCCCCTCGTCGGCCAGACCCGTGGCCAGCGCCATCGCCGCTCCTGTCGCTTCGGGCAGCGGCATTTCCAGGACATCCACCGTCAACCCGCCCGGACCCGCCTGCTCGCAGGCCACGATCGCGTCGGCTTGCCCGGACAGGGCACCGAGCGCCGTCTTCAGGTCCGCCCCCCCGCCGGCCAGGACAGCCAGGCTCCAGGGTCGGTCGCCGGCGGGAGCCGCGCCGGCCGCCAGCGCCGCCGTCAACGCCTCCAGGCGCGTGGCAGGGACCACGAACCGGCCGAGCATCCAGGCATCGGCGCCGTCACGGTGCCGCGCGTATTCGGCCAGCGCCGGAGCCATGTCCAGCGCCGCGGGCGGGAAAAGTCCCGCGTAGTCGATGAGCCCGGCCAGGAAGGCCCGGGCGCCTGCGTTCACGTTCACGCGTCCTCCAGCCAGGATTCGCCATAGCCCGGATCTTCACAGGCCAGGGCGCCCCGGGCGACCTGCAGTGGGGCAAAGGTGTCGACCATGACCGCCAGTTCGTCGGTGCGCTCGACGCCGATCGACGCCTCGGTGCGGCCCGGCTGCGGCCCGTGCGGCAGGCCGTCCGGGTGCAGCGTGATCGAGCCGAACTCGACGCCCTTGCGGCTCATGAACTCGTCCTTGCAGTAGTAGAGCACTTCGTCCGTCATCACGTTCGAATGGTTGTACGGAGCCGGCACGGCCTCCGGATGGAAATCGTACAGCCGCGGCACGAACGAGCAGACGACGAAGCCGTCCGCCTCGAACGTCTGGTGCACCGGCGGCGGCTGGTGCAGGCGCCCGACAATGGGTTCGAAATCATGGATGTTGAACGCCCACGGGTAGTAGTACCCGTCCCAGCCTACCGTGTCGAGCGGGTGGTGGTCCATGACTACGCGATGGCAGGTATCGCCCACGCGCGTGATGATCTCGAAGTCACCGGTCTCGTCGTGGACCGTCAGCTCGGACGGAAGGCGCAGATCGCGCTCGCAGTACGGGCTGTGCTCCAGCAGCTGGCCGTGTTCGTTGCGGTAGCGGCGCGGCGTCCGCACATGGCCGCGGCTTTCGATCACCAAGTGGATCTGTTCGCCGGCGGCCGGAGCCAGCCGGTGGATGATGCCGCGCGGAACCACCAGGTAATCGCCCTCACGGTACGGAAGACTTCCGAACTGCGATTCCAGCGTGCCGCCGCCGCGGGCGATGTACACGATTTCGTCCGCGCGCGCATTGCGGTAGAAGAACGGATCTGTCGCCGTCGGGCGCGTCAGCGACAGGGACACGTCCTGGTTGAACAGCAACAGTTCGCGGTCGCGCACGGGGCTGCCGCCGGCCGGCTCGAGCCGGTGGGCGCGCAGATGGCGCATCCGCAGGGGCCGTTCGGATTCCGCCTCACGGGGCGTGGTCCAGGCGACGGTCACGGACTTGACCGTGGTCGGCCTCCGCACCGTGTACAGCAGCGACTGCAGGCCGGTGAAGCCCAGATTCCCCATCAACTGCTCGTAATAGAGCGAACCGTCCGCCTGGCGGAACGCGACGTGCCGCTTGGCCGGCAGACGGCCCAGCTTGTGGTAGACGGGCATGACCGGTCCTTCCGGTCGAGGCGCGGGCGCCGACGGCCGGCGCCCTTCGCCCGCGACCGCGGTGCTAGAGATTGCCGCGCAGCGCCTGTTCCTGCTCGATCGTCTCGAACAGGGCCTTGAAGTTGCCCTTGCCGAAACTCTCGCTGCCGCAGCGCTGGATGATCTCGATGAAGAACGTCGGCCGGTCCTGGAGCGGCCGCGTGAACAGCTGCAGAAGGTAGCCGGAGTCGTCGCGGTCGATCAGGATGCGCAGTTCCTTGATCCGCTCGCGGTCCTCCGCCACGTCGCCGACGCGGTCCCAGACGCGGTCATAGTAGCCGGCCGGCACAGGCAGGAAATCGACGCCGTTGGCGCGCAGCGCCGCGATGGTCGCCAGGATGTCGTCGGTCTTGAGCGCCAGGTGCTGCACGCCGGCGGTCAGATTCGCATCGATGTACTCCTGGATCTGGCTCTTCTTGCGGCCATCGGCCGGCTCGTTGAGGGGGAACTTGATCGAGCGGTCCGCCGAGGCCACCACCGTGCTGCGCAGCGCGGAGTATTCGGTGGAAATGTCCTTGTCGTCGTAGGAGACGAAGCGGCCGAGACCAAGCGTGTCGTCGTACCAGCGGACCCAGCGGTCCATCTGGCGGTCGGCCACGTTGCCCACGATGTGGTCGATGCAGGTGAGCCCGGTCGGCTTCCCCTTGATCTCGCGCTTCTCGAACCCGGGCAGGAAACCGCGGTAGCCGCCGCGCTGGATGAAACTGTGGGCCACCTCGCCGTAGGTGCGGATGGCCGCGGTGGTGATCTCCCCGGCAGCGTCGACCGTCTTTTCGGCCGGGCGCAGGGAAACCGCGCCGGCCGCCACGGCGTGGGCGTGGGCGGCGGCGGCGTCTTCGACCTCGAACGCCATGTCGCAGACCCCGTCCCCGTGCAGCATCAGCCAGACGGACAGCGGGTCGTCGTGGCGCAGCGGGGTGGTCAACACCAGGAAGATGTCACCCTGCCTGAGCACGTAGGAGGCGCGCTCGCGGCAACCGGTCTCCGGACCGCGGTAGGCGATCTGGTCGAAACCGAAGGCCTGGCGGTAGAAGTAGGAGGCCTGCTTGGCGTTGCCGACGGCGAACTCGACGTGGTGGATGCGCTTGAGCACCGGGGTCATACGGAGTCTCTCCTTGGCGTGGATAAGGCGGGCTGTCCCGGACACTTCTAGTGACAATCGGTCCCCCTGTCAACCCCGGGACCCCGTTCAGCGGGCTGCGGTCGGCGCTAAACAGGCGCCGGATCGCGCCGATAATGCCAGCAATCGCCGTCGGAGTCTTCACGGCACTCCGTCTCAGTCGCAGGGAATGGCATGACCCGACGATCGCCTCGATTCGGCTGGGCCGGAGTCCGCTTCCGGTTGCCCGCGTCACCGGTGGCCGCGCTGGCGGCGCGGGTTCGTCGCGTCCTGGCCCAACCCGGACCGCGCCGGCGCACGCAGCATGATCTGGAGTTCAGCGAAGAGCGGTTCTCCCAACTGGCCCTGCTGACCGGGGACTGGCTGTGGGAAACCGACGCGGGCGGTCGCCTGTCGTTCGTCGCCGGCAACGTCGAAGCCTACACCGGCCTTCCGGCCGGGGAATGCCTGGGTCGGGAGCTCAGCGCGTTCCTGCCGCCGGAAGAACGCGAATGGATCGCCGGCTTTCTCGGAGCCAGCGCCGAGTTCCAGGAACCCCTGCGCGGCGTCCAATTCTGGTCCAGGGCGGCCGACGGCCGGGACGTCTGCCTGCAGCTGAACGCCCTGCCCGTCTGCGACGCCGCCGGCCGGTGGACCGGATTTCGCGGCAGTTTCCACGACATCAGCGAACAGGCGACGATCAGCGAGTCGCTGCGCCTGGCCAAGGAGGACGCCGAGGAGGCGAATCTCCACCTGGAGCGCGCCGCCGCCCGCGCCAACGAGATGGCCCTCGCGGCCGAGGCCGCCAGCGCCGCCAAGAGTTCGTTCCTGGCGACGATGAGCCACGAGATCCGCACGCCGATGAACGGAATCATGGGCATGACGGCCCTGCTGCTCGATACCTCGCTCGACAGCGAGCAGCGCGAGCACGCGCTGATGGTCCAGTCCTCGGCCGAAAGTCTGCTGTCCCTGCTCAACGACATTCTCGACCTGTCCAAGATCGAAGCCGGCAGGATCGACCTGGAATGCATCGACTTCGCGCCGCGAGCCATCGTGGACTCGGTGCTCGACCTGTTCTCCGTCAGCGCGGCCGACAAGCAACTGGCCCTGACCGGCATCGTCGAGACCGCGGTGCCGGACTCGCTGCGCGGAGACCCGACGCGCCTGCGCCAGATCCTGGTCAATCTGGTGGGCAACGCACTCAAGTTCACGGCCAGGGGCGACGTCACGATGCGCCTGACGGCCGACGCCGACGCCGAAGGGCGGCCTCTGCTCCGCTGCGCCGTGGTCGACACCGGCATCGGCATTCCGGTCGCGAAACAGGCCACACTTTTCGAGGCCTTTTCCCAGGTCGACAGCTCCACGACGCGTGTCTACGGCGGCACCGGCCTGGGACTGACGATCTCCCGCAAACTGGCCCGCATGATGGGCGGCGAACTGGGAGTCGACAGCCGGCCAGGTCAGGGCTCCACGTTCTGGCTCACGACACCCCTGGCCCCCGGCGCCGGCGCCGAGGCCGGCGGAGACGCCGTTGCGCGCATCCGGGAGGCCTGGCGGACCGGCACGGCGGTGGTCGCCGTTGCCCACGGGCCCACCGCCGAAGCCGTGGTCGGCGCCCTGGCCCACGTCGGCCTGACGGCGACCACGCCGACGCCCGACACCCCGCCCGCGGAGTGGTTGTCCAGAGGCCGCCGGTGCGTGCTCGTCACGGACGATCCGCAGGCCGGCCTCGCGGTCGCCGCCGCGCGCCGGACCGAGCCCTGGTTGATCGTGGTCTGTTCCGCCCAGGCATCGGCGTCGGACGATCCGGCCGTCAAACGGCTGTCGGCGCCCCTGCGCCAGCGCGGACTGCTGGCCGCGCTCGAGCCCGACCCGGATGTCGCCCCGGCGCGCGTGGTCCACGACCCGGGCGACGTCGCGGCCGCCACCGGTCAGGCACGCGCGGACGTGGCCGTCCTCCTCGTGGACGACAACGAGATCAACCGCCTCGTCGCCCTCGGCCATCTGCGCCGTCTGGGCTTCACGGCCGACACGGCCACCGACGGCAAGGCCGCCCTGGCTGCCTGCGCGCGGCGGACCTACGACATCATCCTGATGGACTGCATGATGCCGGTCATGGACGGCTACGAAGCGACCCGCCGCCTGCGGCGCACGCCGGACGGCGCGCGGATCGCCATCATCGCCCTTACGGCCGGCGCGCTGGAGGGAGACCGGGAGCGGTGCCTGGCCGCCGGCATGGACGACTACCTGACGAAACCGCTGCAGCGCTCCGCCTTCGAAGCGGCGATGCTCGCCGCCTGCGAGCGCCTGGCCGCTCCGGCGGCCGTCTAGGACCTCCGGTCAGACGCCGTCCGGTGCACGCGATTCCGCTGGCCCCCGCCGCCGCGGGTGCGCTAGAATGCGCACGCCCCCCGGCGCCACCCACGGAACGGAACGATGGAACGGCTTCGCCGCCACCTGCAACGCATTTTCGATCTGCGCCCCGGCGAACCGGTCCTCGCGTTCGAATCGGCGTCGCTATTCTACCTGCTGCTCAGCGCCTATTACGTGCTGCGCCCGCTGCGCGAGGAAATGGGCCTGGCCGGCGGCGTCGAGAACCTGCCCCGCATGTACCTGGGCACCCTGGCCGGCACGATCATCATCGCCCCCTGCTTCGGCTGGCTGGTCCGCCGCTACCGGCGCGAAAAGTTCCTGCCGCTGGTCTACCGCTTCTTCGCCGTCAATCTGCTCGGCTTCCAGCTGGCGCTGCGCCTGTGCGACCCGGACCAGATGATCTTCCTGGGCCGGATGTTCTACATCTGGCTGAGCGTCTTCAACATGCTGGCCGTTTCCCTGTTCTGGTCGTTCATGGCCGACGGTTTCGGCTACCACCGCAGCCGGCGCCTGTTCGGGCTGATCGCCATCGGCGGCACCGCCGGCGCCATCCTGGGCAGCACGCTGACGACGCTCCTGATCGAACGCATCGGCCGCGCCTGGCTGATGGTCATCTCGGCGGTCCTGCTGGAACTGGGAGTGCGGCTGATCGGCCGGCTGGCCCGCCGTTTCGACGCGGCGGGGTACCGCGCCCAGGAACCGCCCGCGCCGACGGTGGTCCGCGGCGACGGCAGCGGCGTGCTGGCGGGCATCACGCTCACGTTCCGGTCACCCTACCTGATGGCCGTGGCCGGCTATCTGTTCCTGTACAGCCTGACCTCGACGTTCCTCTATTTCGAGCAGGCCCACATCGTCGCTGCGCAGGATCTGACCCGCGAAGGCAAGGCCGCGCTTTTCGCGCAGATCGACCTGTGGACCAACGTGCTGACGATCGTCTGCGAGATCCTGCTGACCGGGCGCCTGCTGAAGCATCTGGGCACCGGCAGGGTGCTGGCCCTGTTGCCGGTGGGCACCGCCGCCGGTTTCGCGGCCCTGGCCGCCCTGCCGGGGCTGACCGTCCTGGTCGTGTTCCAGGTCCTCAGGCGCGCCGCCAACTACGCGCTGGCCCGCCCCGCGCGCGAGACGCTGTTCACCACCGTGGACAACGACGTGCGCTACAAGGCGAAGAGCTTCATCGACACGTTCATCTACCGCGGTGGAGACGCCCTGGGCGCCGGCACGGTCGAGGCGCTGGGCGTGGCGGGACTGGGACTGGGGCCGCTGGCCGCCATTGCCGTGCCGACGGCCGGCGTCTGGACCTGGCTTGGCCTGTACCTGGGCAGGCGCCAACGGAAATCGCTGGGCGAAACGGATTGACGCGGGCCGGCGGCGGATTCCCTGTCCCTACACCGGGCCGCGCCGCACCGGCAGCGTCATGCAGCGGCAGCCGCCGCCGCCGCGGGCCAGTTCCGCGCCGCCAATCGTCACCACGCAGCGGCCCGCCTGGTCCAGATCCACTTCGCCGTCCACCACCGACGCGGCCGGAATCACGGCGAAGCCGGCGCGCTCCAGTTCGGCGATCGTCGCCTCGTTGCGGCCGTAGCCGACCACCTGTCCGGGAGCGAGCGCGAAGAAGTTGGCGCCGCTGTGCCACTGCTCGCGCTCCTGCACCCACTCGTCGCCGTGACCGCCGCAGGACAGCACCTCCAGGTCCAGCCCCAGATGCGACAGGGCAGCCGGCACGTTGTCCTCTTCCTCGATCTTCACCACGCGTCCGTGCTCGATGTGGATGTGCACCGTGTCGAAGTGGTGCTTCTGCATGATCACCGGCTCGAACGCCAGGCAGCAATCGCGGTCGAGCATCGTGAACACCATGTCCAGGTGGATGAACGACTCGGGCGATGCCGGCAGTTCCTGCACCACGATGTGCTGGGTGGCGCCCTCGCGCCGGAAGTGCTCGATCAGCTGATCGATGGCCTGACGGGTCGTGCGGGCACCCATGCCGACGACCAGCACTCCGGGCGCCGCCACCAGGACGTCGCCGCCCTCGATGGCGGCTCCCGCGACATCGCCGCCCAGGGTCCGCAGATTCACCGTGCGTCCCTCGAAGCCCGGATGATGCTGGAAGACGGCTTCCATCAGCAGCGCTTCGCGCCCGCGCACGGGGTTGGCCATGTTGCCCACCAGCGCATGCCGACCGATGACCATGCCGCTGTCGCGGCTGAAGAAGAAATTGTGCAGAGGGGGCAACGAGTAGCGTTCCCGGCTGAGGAACCGCGACAGGTTGTCCTTGCGCAGCGGGAGCCCTTCGATCAGGAGGCGGGCCAGTTCGGCCGGCGCCGAGGTCAACAATTCGTCGGCGAGCTGGGAAACGCCCTCGGCCGCGCACAGGCGGCGCACCAGGGGTTCGCGGACCGTGGCGTCACCCAGGATGTCCGCCAGCAGGTCGCGCACCTCGAAGACCCGGGCCCGGCGGCGCAGCACACCCAGCAGTTCGTCGTATTCCTGGTCCACCGCCGCCAGATTCAGGATATCGCTGTAGAGCGCCCGTTCGACCGCTTCGGGCGTCATGTTGGCCACTTCCTGGCCGGGCCGGTGCACGATCACGGCCTCCAGGCGCCCCACCTCGGAATCGACCCCAAATGCCAGCTTCTCGCTCATCGAACACCCCCGCCGCGCCTCCGGAACCTCCATGACCCCGAACGGCGGCGGCCGCATCATAGCCCCCGCGGGCCACCCCGGCAACCGCCGGCGCATCCGCTGATGCACCCTCAAGTCGTCCCGGGGACGGCCGAAAACCACGTGGTCAGGTCAACCGAAAGGATTGGAATCGGTATGGCAGACTACAGGCATCGCCCCCGGAAGAACACACCGCACAACGTCAAGGTCGTTGACGAGGAGAGCGGTCGTGTGATGGGACGCGTGGTGGACATAACGGCCGACGGCATGATGCTGGTGACCAACCAGGAAGTCACGCCGGGCCGGCAGTTCCAGATCCGTATCACCCTGCCGGTGATGGTCCATCACCGGTCCGACGTCTCCCTGGAGGCCCGCGCCGTGTGGTGCAATCAGGACACGAATCCGTCCTTCTACAAGGTCGGCTTCAAGTTCCTGAACATGCCCGGCGAAGAAGGATTCCTGTTGGAGGACGTCATGCACCGTCTGAACCTGGTGGGATGACCTTCCACCGCTGAACCTGCGCCCGGGAAGGAACCGACATGGCCAAAGCCAGCATTCTGCTCGAATCAGGCACCAACGAGGTCGAAGTCCTGGAATTCGTCCTGGGCGGACAGTCGTTCGGAGTCAACGTCCTGAAGATCCAGGCCATCGAGCAGTACGACCCGAAGCGCGTGACCCGCATCCACCTCGCCCACCCGTCGGTCATCGGCACGCTTCGCTTCCGCGAGAACTGCCTGACCATGATCGACCTGGGCAAGGAACTGGACGCCAGCGAGCATGACGGGAACCCGGACGTCGAGGCAGGCAAGCCCCGGAACGGCGAGGGCACGGCCGCCAAGCTGGTGCTCGTGATGGAATTCAACCAGTTGAAGACGGCCTTCCTGGTGCACGGCGTGAACCGCATCCACCGCGTCTCCTGGGAATCCATCAACCCGATGAGCCCCTTCCTGAGCTCCTCGGAAAGCAAGTTCACCGGCTCGCTCCAGATCGAGGGGCGCGAAATCCTGCTGGTGGACATGGAGAAGATCGTCACCGAGATCCTGCCCCGGGGGCAGTTCCAGTACTCGGTGGAACAGGTGACGGACGAGGAACTGTCGCGGCAGCGCGCGTCGCGCACGATCCTGCTGGCGGAGGATTCGGCCGTGCTGCGCAAGCACGTGGCCGACGAGCTTCGCCGGGGCGGCTACACGTCGCTGAGGACGTTCGCCAACGGGCGCGAGTGCTACGACGAACTGACGCGACTGACGGCCGAGGCGGACGCCGCCGGTCGCGCGGTCAGCGACAGCGTCGCGGCGCTTATCAGCGACATCGAAATGCCCGCCATGGACGGACTGGCTCTGTGCCGCTGGGTCAAACAGACCCGGCAAACCCAGGACCTGCCGGTCATCATGTTCAGCTCCCTGATCAACGACCAGATCGTGGGCAAGTGCCAGGCCGTAGGCGCCGACGCCTACATCAGCAAGCCGCAGTTCGTGGAACTGGTGAGCCTGCTGGACCAGCACACGGGACTGCTCGAGCCGGTCGGGGCGTGACAACGCTCCCGCGCTGACCACGCCGCTCGAACGTCGCGGACGCAACGAGGCCCGCCCTTCACGGGGCGGGCCTCCTGCATCGGGGGCACCTGTGAACGACCGCCGGGCGGCCGGGCTCAGTTGCGCACCGTCTCCTTGGCCGCGCCGGCGGCGGCCTTGGCCAGTTCGGCCTTGTTCCATTCGGCGGCCATCGCCAGCAGTTCGGTCAGCGTCCGCCCCTTGCGGAACAGGTCCAGGGCGTGGTCGAGCTGCGTGTCGGCCTCGATCGCCACGCGATACGCCGCTTCCTGCCCGTGCGCCCTCCGCGCCAGTTCGCGCCGGATGCCGCGCTTGAGGAAATCGGCGTTCGCGTTGACCAGCGAGTCGGAGTAGGTCAGCTTGAACACTTCCAGATACTCGCCGATCTTCTCGCGTCCCTTCAGATGGGTCGCGAACTGACGGAACACTTCATCGGTCACCTGGAAATCGGCGCCGATCTGCGGATGGGTCGCCACGTAGTCCACGGCGAAGCTGAACAGGGCCCCGTCGCGTTCGACCGCCACCTCGAAATCGCCCAGGAAGTCCTGGTCGATTTCGATGTCGGGCCGGATCCCGCCGCCGCCGTACACCACGCGGCCGGCGTCCGTGTAGAACTTCTCGAGCTGGGCGCGGTCGACTTCCTTTTCGGCCGGGTCACGTTCCAGGGCCGGGGCGTCGGCTGGAGCGTCGGCGGGGGCTTCGTCCTCGCCCATGCCGGCGACGTCCGGATGCCGCGGGCGTTCCTTGTGGATGGAACGGCCGCTGGGCGTGTAGTAGCGCGCCGTCGTGAGCTTCAGCGCCTCGTCCTCGTCCAGACGGAAGACGGTCTGCACCGAGCCCTTGCCGAACGAAGGCTGCCCCACGACCAGGCCGGCGTCATGGTCCTGGATCGCCGCCGCGACGATCTCGCTGGCCGAGGCCGAGGAACCGTTGATCAGCACGATCATCGGCACCTTGTCGTACACCGCGCCGCGGGCCTGCGAGTAGAACGAGTGGTTCTGCGACCGCAGCCGCCCCTTCGTGAACACGATGAGGTCGTCCTTGGGCAGGAACAGCTCGCTGACCTGCTGCGCCGCCTCGAGCAGCCCGCCCGGGTTGAAGCGCAGATCCAGGATGAGTCCGCGCATGCCCTGCGCCGTCAGCTTGTCGAGCGCGGTACGCACCTCGTCGGACGTCGTGCGCGCGAAATTCTGCACGCCGATGTAGCCGATGTCGTCGATCATGAACGCGTACGGCACGCTCTCGATCTTGATGATGTCGCGCGTGATCGTCAGGGGCAGCGGGTTGGCCGTGCCCGGCCGCTGGATGACCAGATTCACGGCCGTGCCGGCTTCGCCGCGCAGCAGCTTGACCGCCTCCTGGCTGGTGAAATCGCGGCAGGACTGACCCTCGATCTCGATGATCTGGTCGCCGCCCTGCACGCCCATGTAGTACGCCGGCGTACCCTCGATCGGCGACACCACCGTCGGGTAGTGGTCGCGGATGTTGATGGTGATCCCCAGCCCGCCGAACTCGCCTTCGGTGGACATCATCAGGTCCTCGTAATTGACCGGCGGCAGGTAGTTCGAGTGCTCGTCGAGGTCCGAAAGCATGCCCTCGACCGCGGCCTGCATCACCTGGTGGGGGTCCACCTCGTCCACGTAGTTGTTGATGACCCGCTCGTAGACGTCGCCGAGAATCTTCAGATTGTCGTAGAACTCCTGCCGCCGCTGGGCAGGATCGTCCTGGGCCCGTGCCACCGGCGCCACCAGCAGCACGACGGCCAGGGCCAGGCCGCAGGCGACCGTCCTGGTCCACAAACTGTTGTTGCGCATAAACTTGACCGTGCGGTCACCGCTCATTTCGGGTCCACTTCCTTGCCGGGGTCTGGCACCTGTCATCCTGACGGATTCGTTATAGGCCTGTGAGCAAGCTGTGTTCCAGCCCGCGCAACTGTTCCAACGCCGAGGCAAGCATCTGCCCGGGGCTGGCCGCCGCGTCGAGCACACGGAAGCGCCAGGCGGCCTCCGCCGCCAGTGCCCGATAGCCCGCGTGCACGCGCTGATGGAATTCAAGGCGCTCGGCATCGAGCCGGTCCGGAGCGCGGCCGCCGATGCGCGCCAGGCCCTGCTCGGGGGGCAGCAGGCACAGCAGGGTCAGGTCCGGTCGCAGGCCGTCCAGCGCCACGGCGTTGAGCCGGTCGACCAGTTCCGGTCCCAGTTCACGGCCGTAACCCTGGTAGGCGACCGAGGCGTCGGCGAAGCGGTCGCACAGCACCAGCCGGCCGGCGGCCAGCGCCGGGCGGATCGTCTCGCGCACCAGCTGCGCGCGGCTGGCCACCATCAGGAGCAGCTCGGTCTCGGCCGTCATCGAGACGCTGGCCGGATCGAGCAGGATCGCGCGGATGCGTTCGCCGATGGCGGTGCCGCCCGGCTCGCGCACGATCACGGGATCGCGGCCCAGCGCGCGCAGGTGCGCCGTCAGCGACACGATCAACGTCGACTTGCCGCTGCCCTCGGGTCCTTCGAACGTGATCAGCAACCCGGGCCCGCCGGTCCCGCCTCCGCCACGCAGCGCGGAGGCGTGTTCACCCGCCGCGCTCACGACTGTCCCCGCCCGCGCGGGGCGGGCCCCGGCAGCTTGGCCGCCACGTGCACCAGCCGCTGGACGGTGGTCGCCAGCGTCGCGAACGCGAGGAAAGCCAGGATGGGCACCAAAGCCCAACGGCCGATCAGCAGTCCCACGGTCAGCAGCACGACCCGCTCGGTGCGCTGGACCCAGCCCACGAGGCAGGTCTCGCCCACGCCCTCGGCCCGCGCCCGCACGTAGCTGGTGGTCAGACTGCCGACGACCGTGAGGGTGATCAGCAGGAGCGCCAGGCGGTCGGCGCCCTCTTCACCGCCCGAGAAATACCAGGTCAGCCCCGCGAACAGGAACGCCTCGCCCAGCCGGTCGAAGCAGGAATCGAGGAAGGCGCCCCGCTTGGACACGGTGCCCTGACGACGCGCCAGATCGCCGTCGAGCATGTCGAAGGCCGAGCCGAGCAGGAACACGGCCGCGCCCGCCAGCAGACGACCCTGGCCGATCACCACGCCGGAAACGGCGGTGATCAGCAGGCCGGTGATCGAGACCCCCAGCGGACTGAAGCCGGCGCGGTCAAGCGCCGCCACCACCGGGCTGACGAGTCCGCGCGCGGTCGACTTGAATTCGGTCAGTCCCATCACGTCTCTTTCTGGCGGCGTTCACCCGTGCCGCGGACAACCAGAACCAGTTCACCGCGCAGGCGGGGGCCGGTCAGCTGCCGCAGGAGATCGTCCGCGTTGCCGCGCAGCGTCTCTTCGTGGATTTTCGTGATCTCGCGCGCCACCGCCACTTCGCGCAGCGGATCCAGTTCGCGCAGCGTCTCCAGCGTCGAACGGATGCGGTGGCAGGACTCGAGAATGACCGAGGTGCCGCTGTCGGCCAGCGCCTCGCCGAGCATGCGGCGCCGGGCGCCCGTCTTGCGCGGCGCGAACCCGAGGAACAGGAAACGGTCGGTGGGAAAGCCCGACAGCACGAGAGCGGCCAGCACGCTCGAGGGTCCGGGCACGACCGTGTACGGAAGATTCTCGCGCCGCAGCGCCGAAACCAGCGCGTAGCCGGGATCCGAGATGCACGGCATGCCGGCGTCGCTGACCACGGCCACGCGGCCGCCATCGCGCAAACGGCCGATGATGGCCGGCACCGCGCGGGCCGCGTTGTGGTCGTGGAAACTGGCCAGCGGCACCGACACGCCATAGCGGTCGAGCAGCCGCCGGGTGTGGCGCGTATCCTCGGCGTAGACGATGTCCGCGGCCGCGAGCACCGACAGCGCGCGCAGGCCGACATCGCCCAGATTGCCGATCGGCGTGGCCACGAGCTGACAGACCCCCGCCGGCAGATCGGCCGCCGGCAGCAGCAGCGAGGGCGGCGTGGCGTCGGTCAAGACGCCGCTCCGTCGCTGGCGGCGCGCGCCAGCGCATCCATGGCCGCGGCGTCCAGGCCCGCTTCACCCGGCGCCGCGTCCGGATCGACCCGCCCGGGCATTTCAGCGACCGGCGGCAGCCGGCGCTTGAAGGCCATCGCACGTACCCGGGCCGCGATCCGGCTCACCAGCGCGGGCGCGAAACCAAGCGCCGCGAGCTGCCGTTCGCCGAGACGTTCATCGACCAGGTGGTGCAGCAGGGAGTCGGCTTCGGCGTAGCTGACGCCGAGTTCGTCCTCGTCCGCCTGGCCATCCCACAGGTCGGCGCTCGGTGCCTTGGTCTGCACGGCGGACGGCAGGCCGCAGTGGGCTGCCAGCAGCCTGACTTCCGTCTTGTAGAGTTGTCCGAGCGGATTCAGCGCACAGGCATTGTCGCCGTACATCGTGGTGTAACCCAGCAGACCTTCGGTGCGGTTGCCCGTCCCCAGCACCAGGGCGTCGTTCCGCGCCGAGCGGTCGTAGAGCACGATCATGCGGCAGCGGGCCATGATGTTGCCCCGCCTCACGCGCTCGGTCGCGGGCACGGAGGTCATGAACGCATCGGCCATGGGTGTGATGTCCACCTTGTCGACGGCCAGCCCGAGGCCGTCGGCGACCGCCTGCGCATCGGTCAGCGAGGCGGCCGAACTGGTGGCGTAAGGCATCATGACGCCGGTCACGTTCCCGGCGCCCAGCGCCTCGACGGCCAGGGCGGCCGCGACCGCCGAATCGATGCCCCCGGAAAGGCCCACGACCAGACCGCGGCGGCCGGAATCGGCCAGTTGCGCGCGCAGGAACGTCCGGCAGCGATCCAGGGCCTCGGCCGGAGCGATCGCCCAGACGGGCGTGGGCGCGGGCGGGACGACGGGCATTTCGTGGCTCCTTCGGGTCGGCAATAGGGCCGGTGCGTCAGGCGGCGGCTGGGCCGCGCGGATGTGCGCCGGCGCGGGCCGGTCGTTGCGGAAACATACACCCGCCGCGCAGGAAGGAAAACCCTGATGACCCCGGAGGGCGTCGCCGGCGGCGGTCAGGCCTTCTCGAAGTTGTTCAGCGCGTCGATGACCGTCCGGATGTCGGCGTCGTCGTTGTTCAGGTTCGGCACCAGGCGTACCCGACCGGGTCCGAAGCCCAGAACCTTGATCCCGCCCGCGGCCAGGTGCGCGACCAGTCGGACGTCGGCCCCTTCGCCGGCAACGTCGACCATGACGATGTTCGTGTCCACGGGATGCCCCACCGAGAGCCGGGGATGGCTCAGGCCGGCCGCCAGGGCGGAAGCGCGAGCATGATCCACGGCCAGTCGTTCCAGATTGTGGTCCAGCGCATAGAGGCAGGCGGCCGCCAGCAGGCCCGACTGCCGCATGCCCCCGCCCCACATCTTGCGGAAGCGGTACGCCCGCTTGATCGTCGCGCGATCGCCGACCAGCACCGAACCGACCGGCGCGCCCAGCGCCTTCGAGAAGCAGACGCTGACGGTGTCGACCGGACGCGCGAGTTCGGCCAGCGACAACCCGCCGGCGACATGCGCGTGCCACAGCCGGGCTCCGTCCAGATGCACCCGCAGCCCGCGCGCGTGGGCGCCGGCGCCGACGGCGACAACCAGTTCCTGCGGCAGGATGCGGCCGCCCGCCCGGTTGTGGGTGTTCTCCAGACAGACCAGGCTCGGCGGCGCGGCGTGCACGTTGTCGGGATTGAGCGCGGCCTCGACATGTTCCCAGTCGAGCCGGCCGCCGGGCGCCGGCACGCAGGTCATCAGCAGGCCGCTGAGAGCGGCCGGGGCACCGGCTTCGAAGCGGTAGATATGCGCTCCGTCCTCGATCACGAGCTGGTCGCCCGGGCTGGTCTGGACGCGCAGGGCCAGTTGGTTGCCCATCGTGCCGCTGGGCACGAACAACCCGGCTTCCTTGCCCAGCAGTTCGGCGGTCCGGTCCTGCAGGCGGTGGACGGTCGGATCGTCGCCCAGGACATCGTCGCCGAGTTCGGCCGCGGCCATGGCCCTCAGCATGCCTTCGCTGGGGAGGGTCACGGTGTCGCTGCGCATGTCGATGGGTTTCGGAACGCGGGTCATGGGAACTCCTTGCGACGCCGCGGGCGGCGCGCCGTCATCAAGCAGAAACCGGCTTTCCAGTCCGAAGGCCGGAAAACCGGTTCACCGTTGCGGGCGCGCCGGGGTCGGATCCGGCGCGCACGGGGTCGGATCAGGCGCACAAGTGGCCTCAGTCGCCGGCGACCTTGTCCTTCAACATCTTGGAGACCTTGAAGACCGGCACTTTGCGCGACGGAACCGGAACCGAGTCGCCGGTCCGCGGATTGCGCGCCATGCGCTCCTTGCGCTCCTTGACCTTGAACGTGCCAAAGCCCCTGATTTCCAGGTGTTTGCCGTCGACCAACAGATCCCCGATCTTGTCCAGGAAGAGGTCCACCGTCTCGGCGACTTCCTTCTTGGTCAGGCCGGTCCTCTGGGCGATGTCCTCAACGATATCGGCCTTCGTCATGGCGCTCCTCCTGGTTTCCAAGGGCCCCCACGAATTCCCGGGGTCCCGTAACCAATCCCGATTGCCCCGTATTCAAGCGTCCCGCTGCCGGTGCTCCCCACGAGTACAATCCGGATTCTTGAGCATAAGCCAATACTTGTCAAGGGCTTTAATGCCGGAAGGATGATGCGCGCGACCTGTACGGCAGCGCACCCTCCGGGTCGCGGCGGGCAAGTTGCAACATGCCGGCGCCCTCCACCACGCATTCCACACGCCCTGGAACGGCCTCGACGCGGTCCGGAGTTCCCCAGAGTGCCCCGTCGATCCGACTAATTGCTAAACAGATATGGTCTTACGTCGATAAATAATACGATTGCTCAAAAGGGCACCTGCCTTGCAATCCATCCGGCAACGGCGCGGCCGGCGGGGCAGGACCTGAACAACGTGCCACTGCAACTGATCCCCGCTGGCCGAGCCCGACCACACCATCATCGGGCGCAACCGGCGAACTGAAGGAGGCCACTCATGGCTAGCAAGAAGATGATCGTTACTTTCCTGATTCTCGGGCTGGTGGCCGTCGCCACGGGCTGCAGCGACAGCAACAATGCGATCGTCGCGGTCCCTGACACGGCTCCCCCGGCCCTGCCCAGCAACCTCGACGTCGAATTCAACAGCGGCGTGGCCGTGATCAGCTGGGACGCGAACGTCGTCGACGGCGATCTGGCCGGCTACATCGTGACGCGCGAACGCCAGGGCGAGGCCGAGACCCTGGTCGCGACGCCGACGCTGCTGACGAGCTTCGAAGACAGCGCTCCGCTGATCGGCTCGAGCGCCTACCATGTGTACGCCGTCGACACCACGGGCAACGAGAGCGCCGTGGCGACGACCTACCTCATGGTGACGGTCAGCCACAACGACTACGTCCTGGCGGACTGATCCCCGGCCGGAGCTGGTCTTCCTTCGCATCGCGGGCCCCTCGCACCAGCGGGGGGCCCGATTCCGTTTCCAGGAGCCGATTCGCGGTTCAGGCGCCGAACCGGTAGACGGTGTTGGCGACGAGGTAGAACGGGCTGATCACCGCGTTCATGACGACGCCGAGCAGCGGACCCGCCGGCGTGTAGCGCATCAGCAGCAGGAAGCCCACGACGACGAGCATGCCGTAGCTCCGCAGGCGTTCATAGCCGCCGCGAAGACTGTCCGGCAGGAACCGCGTCAGGATCCAGCTCCCGTCCAGCGGCGGCAGTGGAATCAGGTTGAACACGGCGAGCGCCACGTTGATGCCGATGCCCGCCTTCCAGACCTGCATCAGGAACTCGATCGCGGGCGCCGCCGCGTGCGTGACCGTCAACCGGCCGCCGATCGCCGCGGTCACGCCCAGCAGCACGGCCGAGATCAGCGCCAGCAGCAGGTTGCTGGCCGGGCCGGCCGCGGCCACTTTCGGGTGATCATTCCACGGATTCCGGAGCCTCCCCGGATGGACCGGCACCGGCTTGGCCCAGCCCAGCATGAAGGCGTTCGTGAACGACAGCAGCAGCGGCACGATGATGCTGCCCACCGGGTCCACGTGCGGCAGGGGATTCAGGGTCAGGCGGCCCTGATCACGAGCGGTGGGATCACCCAGCTTCCATGCCGTCCAGCCGTGGGCAACTTCGTGGAAGACGACCGAAAACACGAGCACCAGCACCTGGATCGCAATCGTCCCGAAGTCCATCTCAACCATCCCTGCTCAAGGCGGCGCGGCCGGCCAATGCGGTCCAGGCGCGCCACACGGTGTCTTCGTCGAGTGATTCCATCCAGCCGAACTCCGGCCCGCGCGGATCATCGCCCCGTTGCGCGCCGCGAAGGGCGACCACTTCGGGCGCCGGCGGCTTCCACAGACCCGGGTCGGTGGGGCCGAACAGCGCCAGGGTCGGCACGCGGACCGCGCCGGCCACGTGCATGATCCCGGTGTCGTTGCACAGGAACCGGTCGGCATCCTCGAGCAGCGCCGCGGCGACGCCGACTTCGCAGGCCGGCGCGATCATGATCGCCCCGGACGCCGACGACCGCTCCGTCGCGGAATCGAATGCGACCAGCGCCTCCTGGTCCGCGGGGCCGTGCAGGACCAGCACCTGATGACCGTCGGCGGCCGCCCGCCTGGCCAGTGCCGCGAACCTCGGCGCCGGCCATGCGTTCTGTCGTTTGCCGGCGCCCGGATGCAACACCCAGCAACCCGGCCGCAGTTCCAGCCCGCGCGCGATGGACTCGGCCTGCGCACGCTCTGCCGGCGACGGCACGACCACCGTCGACAGATCCCCGGTGGTGATGCCCACCGCCCGCAGCGGCGCCAGACCGTGCTCGATGGCGTGCGTGTCCACCGTCGGCGAGGCCGGCATCTGCAGCGAGAAACAGTGCTCGCTGAATTCCCAGCCGAAAGGTCGACTCGCGGCGCCGACGACGTGGCGGGCACCGCTGGCCAGACCGATCAGCGCGCTGGTCAGCGAAAAGGACACGCTGCTCAGGACGATGGCCAGGTCGGCGTCCCAACGGCGCAGTTCGCGCACGAAAGCCGGCAGACGGCGCAGAGGCCGCTCGAAGACCAGCACCCGCGCGAGATGCGGGTTGTGGCGCACCACACCGGCGTTGACGGGCGAAGTGACCAGCGCCACGCGGGCGCCGGGCCACGTCTCGGCAATGGCTCGCAGAGCGGGAGTGGCGCAGACCATGTCTCCCATCTGGTTGTGCTGCCGCACGACCAGGATGCGCGCCGGGCGCAACGCCGTCAGTTCGGCCGGCGTCAATCGTTCCCGCCGCAGGGCGGTGGCCAGCGGGCGCATGACGAGTTGCTTGGCGCGCCGGGTGGCCGTCAGCCCCATGCGAGGCTCCCCTCACCCGGATACGCCGGACCGGCCGGCCGTACCCTCCGGTTCGCCGCCTGGCACGTCGTTTGCGTTGGCGGGCACGGGCGCCTCCGGGCAGAGCCTGCAACTGCCGATGGATCCTCCGGGGAGACGATGTTGGTGAACCGATCGCGCATCTTGGGCTTCGTCTTCCTCGTGTGGCTGGCGGCCGGTTTGGGTCTGTACGAACTGACCGCCAAATCGCCGCAGTTGACGGGCGCCGCCCTGCCGGGCTGGTGGGCGGCCGAAGAGGCCGAAAAAGCCACCCGCTGGCGGCCGCCGACGGGGCTGATGCCTCTGGACAAGGTGCTGCACGAAGGCGAAGAGGCCGCCCGTTTCTATGCCGCGCTGGTGGCATTCCGACCGGCGCGCGGCGTTCACCTGCGGTAGCCGGCGGTCACTTGCATTAGCGCGGTCACTTGCATTAGCGCGGTCACTTGCATTGGCGCGGTCACTTGCGGTAGCCGGCGGTCCGCTCCCTCTCTTCCAGATCCCTCAACAGCCCCAGATAGGCTTCGTGCCGCCAGACGGGAACCGAGCCCCGCGCAACGGCGTCCTTGACGCCGCATTCGCGCTCGCCGCGGTGCAGACACCCGCGGAATCGGCAATCCAGCGCGGCCGTTTCAAGGTCCGGAAAATAGGCCCGGATGTCGCCCGGAGCAATGTCCCAGGGGTCGAACCCGCGCAGTCCCGGCGAGTCGGCGATGAACCCGCCGCCCGGCACCGGGTGCAGTTCGGTGTGGGTGGTCGTGTGGCGACCCAGGCCGGTGCCGTCGCTGACGTCGTTGACCCGCAGTCCCAGGCCCGGGTACAGCACGTTCAGCAGGCTGCTCTTGCCCACGCCGGAGGCGCCCAGCAGCAGCGTCACCTGGCCCGCCAGCAGCGCACCCAGTTCGGGCAACCCTTCGCCCGTGGCCATCGAGGCGACCACAACCTCATGGCCCAGGCAGCGGTAATATCCGAAGTGCGCCAGTTCGCGCTCGCGGTCGTCAGCGTCGCGGCACAGGTCGATCTTGTTCAGAGCCACCGCGCCGCGAACGTTGAAACGCAGCGCCGCCGCCAGCAGACGGTCGACGAAACCGGTCTGCGGCTCGGGATCACGCACCGACTGGACGACGACGAGCTGGTCGAGATTGGCCATCAACACCTGCTCGACACGGCCGCCGCTGCGCCGGGCTGCCAGGCGCGAAATGCGGTTGCGACGCGGCAGGACCTCCTCCACCACGCCTTCGCCCCCGCCGACGCCCGGGCTCGCATTGCCGACGACGTTCGCGACGCGGACGCGATCGCCGGCCACGACGATCGTCTGCGCCTCCCGGGGGCCCTGCCGGAGCCGCCCGCGGACCCGGCACCGCCAGATTTCGGAGCCTACGGCGACCTGGCAATGGCCGGATCCGGACCGGATCACAATGCCCTCACACGATGTGCCTTCAACGCTCATGCCGACCCTTCGGGACCCGGCGCGCCGCGCGCGGGGCCGTATTGCAACTTGTCTATCGCCCGGGGATGGGTTACGTTGGCAGGCGAACAGGTAGCACAATTTTTCCGCATTCTCAAGGTGGTGCGCCCGCCATGGATATTGTCGAGGTGCTCAAACATACCTCACCCGCGCTCTTCCTGCCCGAACTTCAAGCCACCGACAAAGCAGCCGCCCTTGCTGAAATGGTCGAAGGTCTCGTCTCCGGCACCAGCATCCAGAACGCGGACACGATCCTGCAGATGCTCCAGAGCCGCGAGAACCTGGGCAGCACCGCGGTCGGGCCGGGCATCGCTTTCCCCCATGGCCGCACGCTGGCGGTGCAGCGCCTGACGATCCTCATCGCGCGCTCCGCCAAGGGCGTCGATTTCGACTCCGAGGACGGCGGGCCCACGCACCTGTTCTTCGTGCTGGTGGCGCCGCCGCAGGATTCCGGTCACCAGTACATCAAATCACTGGCGACCCTGATCGACCGCCTGCAGGACGCGGACCTGCGCGCCGGTCTGCGCGAAGCGGCAGACTACGAGTCCTTCTGCGCCGCCCTGAAAGGGGTCTGAGGATGCATCCGCAACTGCAGCTGCTGGTCGCCCTCCAGGACATGGACCAGATGATCCGCGAAACCGAGGAGAGCCGCGAGCAGCTCGAAGGCCTCGGCTTCAAACACGAGGGGCTGGCGAATCTCAAGACCGCCCGCGAGGACCTGGCCGGCAAGATCGACCCGAGCCTCGCCAGCTGGTACAAGCGCCTCACCGCGCGCTTCGGCCACGCCGTGGTGCCCGTCGTGAACAACCTCTGCATGGGCTGTTTCGCCAACATCCCCTCGTCGTTCGTGAGCAAGACGAATGTCGACAAGGTGCAGAAGTGCGAAAGCTGCGGACGGCTTCTCTACTGGCCGTAGACGGGCGTCAACCGGCATCGATGAAGAGGGGGCCCGGCATATGCCGGGCCCCCTCTTTGCGCGCGCTGATTTGAGCGTCACCGGGGCCTCTCCGAGGCTCCGGTGACACCCAGGGCCCAGCTACCTGGCCGGAGTCAGCGAATTGAGGTAGCTGATCGACGATTCCAGCAGACCCACAGCGTAGTCCGGATTGTGCACGCCATGGCTGCGATCCTCGCTGCCGACCATCTTGAAGTTCCAGACCGCGCCGGCCAGGTCGGCCGAAACGCCCTGTACCGACAACGACGTCCCATTGGCGTCGACAAGACCTTCGGCCTGAAGCAACGCCTGCAATTCAGCCAACTTGGAGTCGATATCGGCCTGCACGCCTGCGTAGTCGTAATCGTCGCCGATGTCCTCATGGCACACAGCACAGGCCTGGGTGTTGTACACGGTGCCGCCGCCGGATTCTTCCGACAACTCGGCAGTCATCGCGAAGGAGTGACCTCCGACCATGTAACCTTCACCGACGTAGCGCACATGGCAATCGACGCATCCGTCCTGGGTCAAGGTGCGATGGTACGGCGTTTCCTCGTAGACGTAACCCTCGTACTCGTAGCCGTTGGTGCCGAAGAGCATATCGCTCTGCGGCCCATGGTGCGGACCGAAGTAGCGCGAGAGGTTGTTGCTGGCCGTGATGTAGGTCGCCACGTCGCGGCGCGACTGGTGGCAAACGACACACGTATTCCCGGCCCCGATATCATGTGAGACTCCGTTGAGCAGAGTCTGAGCCGTGTCGACACGGAGATTGAAGTCGCTATTCGTATGAGGTGCATGGCAGGTGAAGCAGTGGATGACGGTCGGCGTCTGAGTGGCCGCCGGTGTCTCGCCATTGATGTACTGGATGAAGCCTTCGCTGGCGTGGCACCTCACACACGACGCATTCGTGCCTTCATGTACGGCTTCGCCACTTGCATGGCGGCTCTTGGTCCACTGCAGTTCGATACCGACCAGGAATGTGTTCTGATCGTCATGGCATTCGAAGCAGCTCGACGGCTGCGGCTCTTCCTGCACGATGGTGGTGATTTCCCTGGTGCAGGCCGTCAGGGCCAGCAGGCCCATACAGGCAGCCAAGATCATCAGGTGCTTGCGAGTCAGCGACATTACAGGTCCTCCTTGTGCCAGTCGTTCGTACCGCGGAATCAGTCCACAGGCAATTTGTAACCGACATTCAGCCAGATCACGTTCGAGGTGAAGTAGCGATCGAGCAGGACGTAGTCGTCGTAGTTGTACACGTTGTAGCGCGCACTGACGAAGTAGTCCCGGCTCAGATCGTACTGGCCGTCGAAGGTGATGATCGACTTCTCGACGTCCAGATCCTTGCCCAGGTCCAGGTAAGTGAGGCCGCCGCCCAGCCGCAGGTGGCTCACGCCCGTCAGGTCGACGCGCGCGGTCACGGTGCTGTTGTCTGCGCGGAAAGCGCCTGCCTGGTCCACGTATTCGTCGTCACTGTAGGCGTACTCGACCGAGGCCGTGCCCCAGTCCTTCAACGCCACGCGGGCGAACCCGCTGTAGCGCTTCCCGGTCGCCGTGACGTTCAGCACCGGATACTCGCGGTCGCGCTGCAGCCAGGCGGCGCCAACGGTCAGCGGCTCGATCAGCTTGACCTGCGCGCTGGCCCGCCAGCGGCTCGACTCGACGTCCTTGAGCAGCGTCAGGCTCTCCTGATCGTCCTTCTCGCTGGTCGCGTAGCTGGCGCGGACCTGCCAGCTGTCGCCCTCGCGGTACGAGCCGCCCACCCGCCACGTGTTCGTGTCGGTCAGGGTCACGTCGTCGTCCGTGGTGGCGAAGCCGTAGCCGCCGAAGAGCGAGGCCTGGTTCCGGCGCCAGGTCAGATCGACATCGTTGCGCGTCCGGTCGGTCTGCAGCCCGGTGGCGTCGCTCTCGATCCGGCTGAGGCCCAGCCGGTAACGCAGATCAATGGTGTCCGAGGCGCGCAGCGCGCCGAGGTACTGGAAGTCGGCCATCGTGTACTCGAGCGCGGCATCCTCCAGTTCCTGCGTGCCGTACGAGCCGCGCACGAAGTGCGACAGCCGGCCCGGCAGGAACAGGCAGGGGATGCTCGCACGGGCCGAGAACACGTCGCCACGCCGGTCCATCGCCGCGTTCGTGTCGTCGGTCAGGCGCGAGCCCTCCCAGCCGGCGGCGAACATGCGGCCGTCCTTGCGCAGTTCACCTTCGACGAAGTGCGTCTGCAGGACGTAGTCATAGGTCGTGCCCAGCGACGACACGGTGCCCGCCGGCAGGGCCCAGCGGTCGCCCGCCCGGTCCTGCCGTCCGTACTCCGCGGTCACCCGGAAATCGCGGGTGGGCGTCAGGTTCGCACCGACGCGCCAGTCGCGACGCTCGGCGCTGGTCTGCCCCGCCGCATCGTAGATCTGCCGCGTGCGATGGTGGCGCACCGTCAATCCGCCGAGATCCGCCAGGCGGTAGTTGAACAGGCCGTTCGCGTTGTTGCGGGTCACATCGCGAAGATCCAGGTGGAAGGCATTGCGGTGCCCCGCCGTACCCTCGAGATTCAGCCGCGAGACGGAGAAGCCGTCGTAGATGTCCCAGGCCTCGGGCATGGTGCTCGAGTCGCCCCAGGTCTTCTCGACGGACACCGTGCCGACCTCGAGCGTGCCCCCAACCGTGCCGGCCAGGGCCGGTAGCGCGAGGATCAGCGCCGCGAGCAGCAACGGGCTGCCGAACAGGACTCGCCGTGTGATTTGATTACGCATTCCGCACCCCCTCTACTGGCCACCGTGACACCCGGCCGCGAGGCAGCCCTGGGGCTGCAGAGCGGGTGTCAGGAAAAGCCGGTTGGTGTACGAGCCGTGGATGTCGACGTGGCACTCGTTGCACGCCACACCGGCCCACTGGTTGCCGTGGAAGCTGTTGAACTGGTGTCCCGGCACGGTGTGGCACTGGCTGCAGAGCTGGAAGTGCGGCGCCTCGTACGGCTGCTTGAGCAGCCGCGGCAACGGCGAACCGTGCGGATCGTGGCAATTGAGGCACCCGCCGTCGTCGACCGAGTAGTCGAGCGTGGCCGCATGTTCGTGCGGGAACGGTCCGCGCAGCGCCGCGTGGCACTTACCGCAGGTGGCGTTCACATCGGGGCGCGTGGCGCCGGCCATGCCGTCGTCGCCCGTCAGATGGCAGTCGGTGCAGCTGACCATGCCGTTTTCCACCGGATGGTGGGAAAGCTGGGCGAACTGGCCGCGGACGCCGGTGTGGCATCCGAAGCACAGGTCCGACTGGGCCTGACGCAGCTGCCCGCGCGGAGTGCCGCCGTGCACGAGATGGCACGCGGTGCAGGCCACATCGGCCGCGGCGTGGGCACTGAGCGTCTGCTGGTTGACCTGATGCGCACCCTGGTGGCAGGTCGCGCACACGGCGGCCGCATCGCGGGCCACCAGCTTGCCCGGGTTGGCCATCGGGTTGGCCGCGGGATCGTCCAGCCAGTGCGCGGGCTGCCCGGCATGGCAACTCGTGCAGGAGACCCGGGTCGACACGTCGTTGGCGGCGCCCATCAGCACACGGTGCGGACCCGCGGACAAGGTTGCCGCCTGTCCGTCATGGCAGTCCAGGCAGACCATGGTCTGACCCGTGCCGCCGGCGTCCGTGGACGGCTCCGCAGCCCCGAGCGGCGCGACGTTCCACGTCACGACCACGGCACAGCAGAGCAGGCTGCCCACGAACCATGACAATTTCCTGAAGTCAGCGTCCAAAGTGGAAACCTCTCGGTTCGAGTTGAGCGCCGTTTCGGTCCCATCGCTTCATCGCGGGATTAACCTAGTGGAGAGTTAGGTTATCGCGTGAGACTGTCAAGAGCTTTAGTTGAAAATTTAACAATAGTCAACCAAACGCTTCCAGTTTAACGACTTCCGCAACGAAAACGAGTTTCGTTCCCACCTCTGGGACACAGCGAAGCGGCTCCCATTGGGAGCCGCTTGCAAGGACCATGACAATTCAGTGACGGGGTCTTTCCCTGCCGTTTAGTCGTCCACTCCGGACAGGGCGCCGGCGTTGGCCACCACCCTGGTGATCCTCTCGACGATCTCTTTCTTCTCGCCGCCGTCGTCCTTGACGCCGAGGTCCTCGCGCGCCCAGGCGCTCTGCGGGAAGGGCCCGAGACTCTCCAGTTCCTCCCAGCTCGTGACCCCGGTTTCCTTGCGGAAGACCAGTTCCCCGCCTTCGGCGCGGTCGACGGTGATCAGATCGCCCCGCCGGATCTGCTCGCTGCAGATGAAATGGCTGATGGGCGTCACGATCTCCTTCTCCACGACCCGCTTGAGCGGACGGGCGCCGTACTGCACGTCGGTGCCGGTCTCGACCAGATAGCGTTTGGCCTCCTGGGTGATCTCGAGCAGGAACGGCTCGGCGCACAGCAGCGACCGGTGGTGCACCTGGGCGATGAGGATGTCCAGGATCGCGTACAGGTGCTGTTCCTTGAGCGTGTGGTAGGTGATGATCTCGTCGAACCGGTTCAGGAACTCGAACGGGAAGACCTTTTTTGCCGCCCGCATGGCGGCGTCTTCCACGTCCCGGTCCAGCTTGGCCTCGCAGACGCCCGTGGAGAAGCCGATCCCGTTCTGCGACAGGTGAGCCCCCATCGCCTCGCTGCCGACGTTGGACGTCAGCACGATGATGGACTGCCGGAAATCCACTTCCTCGTTGTTGCCCAGCACCACGGTGCCGTCCTCGAGGATGCCCAGCAGCAGGTTCCACAGCTTGGGGTGCGCCTTTTCGATCTCGTCGAACAGGATGATCGACAGGTAGCGCTCGCTGTCGGGCGGGAACAGCCGGCCGAGTTTGCTGTCGGCCTCGCTGATCATGCCGGACTGCGCATCGAGCGCCTTGCGGTGGTGGCGATCGATGTTCTCCTGCGACAGCAGCGGCCGGATCTCGCCGCCCACATAGCCCGGCGGCGAACCCAGCAGCTTCGAGATGTTGTAGTGCGCCGAGTATTCCTGGCAATTGATCCGCGTGAAGGCGCGGCGGTTGCCGAACACGGTTTCGGCCAGGGCGCGCACCGTTTCGGTCTTGCCGACGCCGGTGGGCCCCATGAACATCATCGTCAAGAGCGGCCGCTCCGGATCGTGCACGCCCGCGATCAGCCGGCTGAAGCTGTCGGACATCTTGTCGATGGCCTGCGGTTGGCCCACGACCATCTTGTTCATGTGCGCGGTGAAGCGGGACAACTGTTCGTTGCGCTTCTCGAAGCGGAGGATCTTCACGTCCGTGTCCTGTCTGTTGACGCCAGGTCGGCACGGGGCCGGGACATCCTTGTCCTCGGACGGTATGGGAGAACCCGTCCGTGGCGCCATGATCGGTCATCCACGGAACGGCTTGAGCGCAATTGCAATGAAAAGGGGGCGCAACCTGTGCGCCCCCATGGCATTGCGGTGGTCAGGAATCTTACAGCCAGGGCTTCGCCAGGTAGGAAGCCTGCGCCTGGCCGGGCTTTTCGACCCAGCGATCGTCGATGCGGGGCCGGACCGGGCTGTGGCGCGTGACGTACTGCTCGACGGCCTCGGCCTGGCTGACGCCGGTCGGGGTGATTTTTTCGGCCGGAATGGTGGTCAGGAAGTCCAGGCCGCTGTTGCCTTCCATGAGGAAGTCGGTGATCACGACATCGTATTCGCGATCCGGATCCCAGGGCTCGCCCCCGATTTCCAGTTCGACCACGCGGTCGCGGTCGGGCCGCGACAGATCGAGGACCACGCGGGCGCCCGACAGCAGGATGCCCCCGCTTCGGCCTTCCACGCGCGACTCGATGAGGCGCCGCACCATCCGGCCGTCCATGGTCACGATCATCAACTCGTTGCCGAAAGGCATGACCGAGAAGATGTCGCGGGTCGTCAATTCTCCCGCCTGCAGGTCGGCGCGCAGACCGCCGCTGTTTTGCACCGCGAGGTCGCCCGAGAACCGTTCGCGCATCGCATCGGTCACCAGGTTGGCCATGAGGCTGCCGCCCGGGTTGCCGCGTCCCAGCGTGACGGCGCTCGAGCCGATCACCTTGGTCATTTCGGCTTCGGCCAGTTCATGGTGCGGGCGGATGACGGAAGCGATCCCGGCATCCGGCCAGATCTCGTCCTCGAACAGCGTGATCAGCGTGCCGTCGGCATGGGCGCCCTCGTACCCGACCAGGGAACGCGTGGCCCGGTCGATCAGCAGTACGGCGTGGCCGAGGCTGCTGCCGTTGCCGAAGCTCTCGAAGCACATGGTGTGGTTCACGGGATCGATCCAGGGTTCCTTGTAGCCGCGGTGGGTGTGGCCGCCCACGGCGATATCGATGCCCGGAACGGCGTTGACCAGTTCCATGAGATTCATGCCGCCGCGCGAGTAGTTGGACCCGTAGGTGCCCTCCTGCCCGCGCTCGGCCTCGCCCTGCGCCGCGA